>Ga0116143_10003357_pt1 | contig 16191 bp, 12 predicted proteins | sample AD_UKC034_MetaG_FD_89745 | JGI IMG/M metagenome (GOLD analysis project Ga0116143, IMG submission 89745) | Active sludge microbial communities of municipal wastewater-treating anaerobic digesters from USA - AD_UKC034_MetaG | ecosystem: Engineered > Bioreactor > Anaerobic > Digestate | place: USA...
AAAAGCGCTTCGGGCGGGACCGCGTGCGCGCCTGGCAGCCTTTCAACGCGGTCGCCTTCGGCGCCGCGGCGTTCGCGGCGAACCGTTTCGCGAAGGCGGACCATATCACCCACGACTACGCCTTCGTCACCTATGACCGGAAGACCCACGAGCCGGAGTACAACGTCATCGTGCCGGCGGGGACGCAGTTCCCCACGCCGAAGGATTTCTGGAAGCGTCAGCTCGTCCCCACCTGCGCGCTGGGCGAACCGGAGCGCATCTTCAAGCTCGTCGTCTGCGAAATGGGACGCAAGCACCTGCTGGACCAGGAGTTCGTCTGGGACGAGAAGGGCGATCTCCATCTGCTGAAGAACGGCGATGGCGGAAAGCAGCTCATCATCCCGCTGAACGAGGACGATCCCACGCTGGGCTACCTCGATCCGCCCCACGCGCCGTCGGAGAAGCGGGCGCGGATAGAGCTGTCGTTCATGATCAACGAGGACCGCTGGCTCTGTGCGTCGGTCTACGACATCAAGACGGGAAAACGGCTCATGGACGGGAAGCCGGTCATCCGGCTGAAATGACAATGAAAAATCAGCCCGATATCACCCTGCGCTGGATGGGGACCGCGGCCTTCGAGATTACCCGCGGCGACACCACGCTTCTCATCGATCCCTTCGTGTCGCGGCCCTCGCTCCCGCGAGTGATCGCCGGCAGGCCGATACCGCCGGATGAGCGCGAGGCGGAGCGGCGCTTCCCCCGGGCGGACGTCATCCTCATCGGCCACAGCCACTTCGACCACCTGATGGACGCGCCTTCCATCGCCAGGCGCACCGGCGCCGTCATCGCCGGCTCGCCCACGACCTGCTTCATCGCGGAGGCGTGCGGCGTGGCGAAAAAATCGCTCCTGCCGCAGGCGGACCCGCCCGCGCAATTCAGGCGCGGCGGCTTCGACGTGCGGTTCGTTCCCAGCCTGCACGGCAAGGTGTTCATGGGGCGCGTGCTCTATCCCGGAAAGCTCTCCTCGGTGCCGGAGCCGCCCGTGAAGGCGGCTGACTACCCGGTAGGCGACGTCTACGGCGTCTGGCTGAAGACGGGCGGGATTTCGTTCTACCACAACGGGAGCGCGGGGCTAATCGACGACGCGCTCGCCGGAGCGGGCGCCGACGTGCTCCTGCTGGGGCTCGCCAGCCGTTTCGGGACCAGGGACTACGTAAGGAGGATGATAGAACTCGTCCGCCCGTCGGTCATCATCCCCTGCCACTACGACTGGTTCTTCTCGCCGCTCGATGAAGGCATCCGGCATCTGCCGGGCATCAAGCTGGGGCACTTCCTCCGCGAGGTGCACGATACCGATCCCGGTATCAGGGTGATAGTCCCCGGCGTGGGCGCCGAGGTCCGCCTCTGCCGCGCCGGCGGCAGGTGCGTGGTGATGTGAGTTGAGTGAAGAGTGAGATGTGAATGGTGAAGGATAAGTGCGGAACTCCCTCCCCCTCGAGGGGGGAGGGCCGGGGTGGGGGTGGCAGTGTTGGAATGTGAGTGGTGAAAAGTGAGGTTGATTATCAATAATCGTGAAATCATCGTGTCATTCCCGCCCCCGCCTGCGCGAGGGTAAACTCCGGCGGGAATCCATTGGTTTTATAAGGCGGTGAATCATCATATGCGGAAACTAAAGTTCGTAGTGCTCGGAATCTCGGGCGTCATTATCGCCCTCACCGTGGCGGTCGCTGTATACTTCTCTCCCGGCGGGGCGCATCCCGGGGGCGACACACCGCTTCTCCTGTACAACGGCAATATCATCACCATGGATGAAAAGCTCCCGTCTGCGCGCGCGGTGCTGACCGAAAAGGGGCGCATCCGCTTCGTCGGGAGCGACGGGGAGGCGGGGAAGCTCGCATCGCCCGGCACCGTGCGCATCGACCTGAAAGGAAGGACGCTCGTTCCCGGCTTCAACGACAATCACGCGCACACGATCATGGCCGCGTCGTACTACTCGGAGCTTAACCTCTGGAAGAAATCGTGCGGCGAGATCGCGGCGCTGGTCGCGAATGCGGCGGCGGAGTCCGCGCCGGGCGAGATCATCGCCGGGAACTCGTGGGACTACACGCACTGCCGGGAGCCGCACCGCGCGCTGCTGGACGCGGCGGCGCCGCGCAACCCGGTCTTTCTCACGCAGTACTCGGGACACGCCGCCTGGGTGAACGGCGCGGTGCTTTCGTCGCTCAACATCACGAAGGAGACGCCCGATCCGCCCGGCGGACAGATCGTCCGCGACGCGAAGGGCGAGCCGACGGGCGTGCTCCGCGACACGGCGATGGGCCAGTCGGTGTACGGAAAGTACCTCAGCCAGATCCTGTCGTCCTCCACCCACAGGAAACTCGCGGCGAAGGCGCTGGACATCTTCAGAAGGGCCGGCATAACCTCGGTGCAGGACAACACCTGGGAGCCGTTCACCGTGCGGCTCCTGAACCGTCTGCGGGGAGAGGGCGCCCTCACCTGCCGCTACAGCTGCTGGTCGCAGGGCGGTTCCTTTCTTGAGACGCTGTTTAACCTGCTCGCTTTTTTCCGTAAGGATGACCTCTGGGTGCGGCCGGGCCCTATCAAGTATTTCGCGGACGGCGCATTCTCCACCAGGACCGGCTGGCTCTTCGAGGCGTACGCCGACGAGCCCGGCAACACAGGCGCGCCGCGGTACACGTCGGCGGAGCTGGAGGAAATCGTGACGGAGGCGGCGCGGAAGAAGCGGCAGATATCGTTCCACGCCATCGGCGACCGCGCCGTGCACGAGGTGCTGAACGCCGTGGAAAAGGCGCAGGAGAAGTATCCCTGGACGAAGGAGCTCCGTTTCCGCCTGGAGCACGTGCAGATCGTGAAGCTGGAGGACATCCCGCGGATGAAGCGCCTGGGCGTCATCGCGTGCGTCCAGCCGTTCACGCTGAACAACCCGCGCAAGGACGAGACGCTCCTGGGAAAGAAGAGGGCCGCGACCGCCTACCCGTTCCGCTCCATGTTCGCCGCGGGCGTTCCCGTATCGTTCGGCTCTGATATGCCGGCGGAGGTGGATTATCATCCCCTGCTCGCGCTCTACTACGCGGTGACGCGGAAGAGTAAGGACGGCAGGGACGGGCCCCTCAACGCGCGTGAGCGCTTCACGCCGCGCGAGGCGCTCTATTGCTACACGATGGGCTCGGCGTACGCTGAGTTCATGGAGAAGGAGAAGGGATCGATAACGGCGGGAAAATTGGCCGATATGACGCTGCTCTCGGACGATCCCGCCGCCGTGCCGCGCGAATCCATCAAGGACATTCATGTGCTGATGACGGTCGTCGGCGGCAGGATAGTCTTCGATGACAGGAAGGGTGCGCCGTGATCACTCCCACATCTTCGTAGGATCGGAGCTCCTGCCCTGGGGCGCTCCCTGCTGACCGCCCCCGCCCGCGCTCTGCACGCAGGTCCTGCACAGCCCGCCGGATGCGCAGGACTCGCACGTTACGGCGCCGCAGCGCGCGCACTGGGAGAACCGGCCGCGCACCTCTTCGAACGCCTGCCGCTTGCCTTCCTCCATTCCCTGCTGGAAGTTTCTCGCCTGGCGCTCGCCCATCTTCCTGCTCACGAGCCCGCTGATGACGGAGCCGAGTATGGGGCCAATCACCGGTATCCGGTAGAAAATGCTCGTGAGTCCGTACTGCGCCTGGCTGGAAAGGACGCTTCCGAGGGCGCTCTGCCCCATGCCCGTGGTGTATGAATTCTGCGTGACGACCTGCGCTCCGCACGAGCGGCAGATGAACGCGTACTTCACGCTCGCGCCGCTTCCCTGCGGGTATCCCGACGCCATGATCTGGTTGAGGTTGTCGTTCATGAAAGATTCTCCATTCTGTGGAATTCGCTGGTGTGCGATATCATCCAATATATTGTATGATATTTTTTCCATCCGGTCAAGCCGATTTATGCGCGAATTCAGCGTGTCCGTCAGGTCCGCGTGAAAAACGGGTTGACCCTTCCCCGCGCGGCGTATATCGTCCGGGCAGGACACACCGGAGGACGACATGGCACAGAAAAAGAAAAAGCTCACCCCGTCGACGAACGAGTTCCAGGGAACGGACAGGGAATCGCTGCAGAAATCGTTCGTGAACCACCTGGAGTACTCCTGCGCGAAGGACGAGTTCTCCGCGACCGGCCTTGACCTGTTCACCAGCGCGGCCCTTCTCGCAAGGGACAGGATGGTTGAGCGGTGGGTGGAGACTCAGCAGAGCTATTACGCGAAGGACGCGAAGCGCGTATACTACCTGTCACTGGAGTTCCTCATGGGCCGCGCCCTGGGCAACAGCCTTATCAACCTCGACCTATACGATGGCGCCGCCGAAGCGCTCAAGGAGCTCGGCTACAACCTGGAGGAGATGCGCGAGACAGAGTGGGACGCCGGCCTGGGCAACGGGGGCCTGGGCCGCCTGGCAGCCTGCTTTCTGGACTCCATGGCCACGCTGGAGCTCCCTGCCTACGGCTACGGCATCCGCTACGAATACGGGATCTTTTTCCAGAAGATCGTGGACGGCTACCAGATGGAGACGCCGGATAACTGGCTGCGCTACGGGAACCCTTGGGAGTTCGCGCGCCCGGAGTACCTCTACCCGGTGAGGTTCCATGGCTCGGTGCGGCAGTACAAGGACGAGAAAGGCAGGCTCTGTTTCGAGTGGGTGGACACCGACATGGTGATGGCCATGGCGTACGATACGCCGGTGCCGGGATACAAAAACAACACCGTGAACAACATGCGCCTCTGGTCGGCGAAGTCCACGCGGGAGTTCAACCTGGAATACTTCAACACCGGCGACTACGAGAAGGCGGTGGCGGACCAGTCCAACACGGAGACCATTTCCAAGGTGCTCTATCCGAAGGACGAGGGCTTCAAGGGCAAGGAACTGCGGCTGAAGCAGCAGTACTTCTTCGTCTCGGCGACGCTGCAGGACATCATCCGCCGCTACAGGAAGACCCACGACAGCTTCGATGCGTTCCCGGACAAGGTCGCCATCCAGCTGAACGACACGCACCCGGCCATCGCCATCGCCGAGCTCATGCGCCTCCTCATGGACGTGGAGGGCCTGGGCTGGGACGAGGCCTGGGGCATCACCGGGAAGACTTTCGGCTACACCAATCACACGGTGCTTCCCGAGGCGCTGGAGCGGTGGTCCGTGGGCCTCATGGAGTACCTCCTGCCCCGGCACATGATGATCATCTACGAGATCAACAGGCGCTTCCTGGAGGAGATCGCCTCCGCGCACCCGGGGGACGTGAACCGTCTCCACCGCATGTCCATCATAGAGGAGGGGGCCGATAAAAAAGTGCGGATGGCGAACCTCGCCATCGTGGGGAGCCATTCGGTGAACGGCGTGGCGGCGCTCCACTCGGAGATCATCAAGAACAATGTCTTCCGGGACTTCTACGAGCACTGGCCGAAGAAGTTCAACAATAAGACCAACGGCATCACCCAGCGCCGCTGGCTGAAGCTCTGCAATCCCGGGCTCGCCTCCCTGGTCACCTCGAAGATCGGCGACGGCTGGGCGAAGGACCTCTACGAGATGAAAAAGCTCGTTCCCCTGGCGGACGACCGCGATTTCCAGGCGCGCTGGGACGCCGTGAAAAAAGAGAACAAGGAGCGGCTCGCGGAGTACGTGTGGAGGAAGAACGCCGTCAGGATCGACGTCAATTCGATCTTCGACTGCCAGATCAAGCGGCTCCACGAGTACAAGCGCCAGTTCCTCAACGCCCTGCACGTGATCCACCTGTACAACCGGATCAAGGACAACCCGGGCGGGGACTTCGTGCCCCGCACGGTGATCTTCGCCGGCAAGTCGGCGCCGGGCTACTACATCTCCAAGCTGGTCATCAAGCTGATAAACTCCATCTCCGGCGTGGTGAACGACGACCGCGACGTGGCGGGCAGGCTCAAGGTGCTGTTCCTGGCGAACTACTGCGTGTCCAACGCCGAGAAGATCATCCCAGCAGCGGACCTTTCGGAGCAGATATCCACCGCCGGGTACGAGGCGTCGGGCACGGGGAACATGAAGTTCGCGCTCAACGGCGCGCTCACGATTGGCACGCTCGACGGCGCCAATGTCGAGATCAGGGAGGAGGTGGGGGACGACAACATCTTCATCTTCGGCCTGAAGTCGGACGAGGTGGTGAACCGGAAGCTGGGCGGGTACAATCCCTGGGACTACTATAATTCCAACGCGGACCTTCGCAGGGTGGTCGACATGATCAGCGGCGGGTTCTTCTCGCCGTCCCAGGCGGACCTCTTCCGGCCCCTCACGGACCTGCTCCTGAAGCACGGCGACCAGTACATGCTCATGGCGGACTTCGCGGACTACGCCGCCTGTCAGGAGCGTGTGAGCCGGGCGTACCTGGACAGGAAAGGGTGGCTGCGGAAATCGATCCTTAACTCGGCGAACGTGGGCAAATTCTCCTCCGACAGAACCATCGCAGAGTACGCGAAGGAAATCTGGGGGGCGAAACCGGTACCGGTGAAAATTCCCCGGGACGCGAAATGACCATGAAACAGGAAACGGTCCTTGTCACCGGCGCCGGCGCAGGGATTGGCAGGGAGTTCGCACGGCTCTTTCACCGGGACGGCGCCAGGGTGATAGCGGTGAGCCTCGTGCAGGTCGAGCTCGACTCCCTGGCGGCGGAACTTGCCGGCGGGCCGGGGGAGATAGTGGCACTGCAGAAAGACCTTTCCCGCCCGGAGGCGGCGCGCGAGGTGTCCGACTGGGCGGAGTCGCATGGATACGGTGTCGACGTGCTGGTCAACAACGCCGGGTTCGGCATCATGGGTGAGCACCTGGAACAGGATTACGATCGGGTCCTGTGCATGCTCAATCTCAACATGGTGACCCTCACGGGGCTCACCACCCTCTTCGGGAGGGCGATGAAAAAGCGCGGCTGCGGGAAAATCCTGAACGTTGCGTCCACCACGAGCTTCCAGCCCCTGCCGCACCTCGCCGCCTACGCCGCGACGAAGCACTACGTGGCCGCGTTCAGTACCGCGCTGGCGCGGGAACTCGCTCCGTACAACATATCCGTTACCTGCCTCTGCCCCGGCACCACGGACACGGCGTTCCTCGCCGGGTGCGGCGTGGAGCGGGACAACCGCCGGGGCTCCGTGGGAAGCGTCGCATTCAGGGTGGCCATGCGGCCTTCAGACGTGGCGAAGGCGGGATACCGTGCCCTGCGGGCGGGGAAAGGAAAGAAGGTGCCGGGATTGATGAACAAGCTCCACTGGCTCGCCACGAGGATATCGCCCGATGTGCTGACGACGCGGATAGTGAACGCGTTTTTCCGGGGAAGGCCGGTGAACTGAGGCGTACTACTGTCATCGCGAGGAGGGCACAGCCCGACGTGGCGATCTGTTTTTTATAATTGTATGAGAAGGTGAGGATGAGAACATGAAGGCGCGGATATATATCCGCGCCTTCACTGGAATGCGGTATTGTTTTCCCTTCGAACTACCGCAGCGATTCCTTCACCAGCTGGGAATCCGCCACCGGGTTATTGTAACGCACTGTCTGCACTTTAAGCTCCGTGCTCCCGCTGTTGTCCGCCATGGTCATCACCGCCTTGAAGGGAGTGAGGATGCCGCTCACGGTCCTGATGTCGCCGTTCTCCAGGTATTTCAGCATGCGGCCGTTCCGGTAAAAATCCACCCTGACGATGAAGCAGTCCGACTTCCTTGCGTAGAGGGTGATTTTCTCGTAGACCTTCGCGCCCGATTTCCTGACGGAATCGACCTTGTAGCAGTCGAAACCGGCGGCATTGGCGTCGCCCGTGTAGGTGTAGTTGTAGTCGTCCTTTTCGCGTGACGAGAGGTCCTCGTACCAGAAGTGCGAGTTCACGAAGGACTTGTCCTTGTCGGACTGGGCTATCCGCTTGACGCGTCCGTTGGTGAGGCGGAGCCACTGGTCGTCTTCCTTGTTCTTGTAGGTGTGGGTGAGGAGCTTGATCTGCGTGGGCCTGGTGAACGATATGAGGGCGCGGTCGTTAGGACCGTAGTCCTTGCTCAGGAGGCGGAACTCCTTCTCCATGACGTTGCCGCCCTTCTTGATGAGCATGATGACGTTGCTCTCCGCCGTTTTGGGATCTGGCAGGGCGTCGCTCTTGTCGATTATCTCCCGGCCGGTGAGAGCAAAGGAAGCCGTGGATATGCTGGCAGCGAATACGGTGACGGCAAGCATGATGAATAAAACTTTGTTGTTCATACTATCCCCCTGGTACATTTCATTCGGCTGATAAGGCCAGTTCCAATGAATTTAAGTTGACATTCAATAGAATTTACCATATATTGACTTGAACGAACGTTTGTTCAAGCAAAAAATGGAAGAAAGAAAACAAAAAATCATCGATGCCGCAAAAGCGCTGTTTTCTGAAAAAGGATACGCGGGCACGGGGCTCCGTGAAATCGCCGAGCGGGCCGGGGTGTCCCTCGGCAACATCTATAATTATTTCAAGAACAAGGAAGAGATTTTCAGTGAAATCTTCAATCCGGAAGCGATAGGGGCCACTCTGATCAATTCATTCGGTTCCATCCAGGGAGACTTCCCGTTCAACATGAGCGATATCATCCTCATGATCAAGAAGGCGGTGGACAGCAACATAGACCTCTACAGGCTGTATTATATCGATATCATCGAATTCGGGGCGAAAAACACCAACCGGCTTATCGGGTATTTTATCACGTTGAGCAAAAGCGTATTCAGGGAACAGCTGGACCGTGAGGTGAAGAAGGGTAATCTCCGGGACCTGGATTACGATCTTCTTGCCAAGCAGTTTATCATCTCCATGATCACGTTTTTTTCGAGCATTCACGAAATTCCGACCATGAAGGTTGAGGAATACTCGGACGAAGAGCTGTCGCGCATCATGGGGGAAGTCCTCTTGCGCGGAATCACGAAGTAAGGAAAACCTGCCGCTCTAAAATTACATCGGCGATATGGGAGCCAGCGTGCCGAAAATTCTCGCAGCGTCATTATTCCTCGCCTTCATCGCGGGGGGTACGGTGTTTGAGCAGTGCGTGCCGGCGGCCGCGGCCGAGAACGGGAATGCACTGAAACTCGGAGTGGTGGAACTATCCTCCATGGCCGACCCTGCCCGGCTGACCTTCGGGGGGATGATACGGTACACCGGAATGGAGCCTAGCGCGGTCGTCCACGGTGATAGTGAAGCCGATGCAACTCCCGTCCAGTCGGACAGCATCACGTCCGCGAAGGATGAGAACGACGGGAAACAGCCGGATACTGCAGACAAGGAAGACGCGTCCGGCGAGGACAATGGCGGGGACAGCGGGAGCGAGGGAAGCTCGTCGCGCACGACGGATGCTCCGGGCGGAGCGGCATTCTCTCTCGAGGGAATGGCGGTGCTGTCGCACCTGGTCAACACCTACAGGGAACAGGATCCTTCCGACGCGAACAAAAAAGTCGAAGTCCGTAACCGTCTGAAACTCAAGTACGGTACCGACCGGCTCTACGTCTACGCCGTGCCGAACGCCTACTTCATGACCACCTTCATCAGCGAGGAGATCGGCAGGGATTACGTATACTCGGAGAAGACTGAAGTTGGCAGGAACCTGCGGCTTTCCACAAAGGCGTCGGAGCTTACATTCAACGAACTGTACCTGCATTATTCCACGGATGCATTCAGGCTGCGGCTGGGCAACCAGATCTTCGCCTGGGGAACCGCCGACGCGTTCAATCCCACTTCCTATTTCAATCCCTTCGACGCGCGCGAATTCATCTTCAAGGAAGATGACGAACTGAACCAGGGCGTGCCCGCGGCGTCGGGCATGTTCTACATTGGGAACTGGGTGCTGGAGGTTGTGTACGTTCCGGTGCACGTGCCCATGGCGCTCCCGGAGAACGACAATTTCTGGTTTCTCAGGTTGACCGGCATGCCGCTCGAAGCCATGGTGGACGACCGGGGCGGCATGGAGATGAACGGCAGGAACATGGCGTACGGGGCGCGGTTTTCCGGAAGCGTGAAAGGGGTCGACATGTCGGTGAGCGGTTACCACGGCCCCGACAAGGAACCGGTGCTGGTGCCCTCGTCGGTTATGTTTCCGCCGAACGAGCCGGTGGCCATCGCGGTCCGGCCGGAGTATTACATCGTCAACAAAATGGGCTTCGACGCGTCAACGAGCATTGACAAGTTCGTGGTACAGTGTGAAATGGCATATTCGCCGGACAAGCGCGGACTCGAGGAACTGCCCGACGATATCACCGGCGTGTCGTTTCCCCTGCCGGTGAAAAAATCACACTATTTTTCATATTCCACCGGGTTCAATTATTTCATCCCGCTCAACCGCGTTTTCGAGGGGCACGAGGGCGATACCGTTTTCACCTTCGAGTGGACACAATCGCTCTTTTTCGACAGGGAGCTGGAAGAGCCGATGCTGAGCAAGCTTGTCAGCACGAGGATTGAGGACACCTATCTCGACAGCCACCTGAAGATAAAGCTCACGTTGATTTACGAGACCAGGGAGTGGGGCTACATATTCTGGCCCAGGGTCGAATGGGACTTTCAGAACGGCCTCTCGGTCGAGCTCGCCTACGCCAACATCAGCGGAAGCGAGGATTCCTTCATGTACTATTACCGCGACAACGATATCTTCATGTGGAAGATCCGTTACTCCTATTAAAGGATGCTCATGAATGAAAAAAATCGCGGACTTCATCACGGCGAAGTATAAGATCGTCCTGGCAGTCATCCTGCTCCTCACCATCCCCATGGGGTACTTCTTCACGAAACAGGGCTTTTTCAACCACGTTGACATCTACTTTGACGCGAACGATCCCGACCTGCTGTTCTACAAGCGCTTCCAGAAAACCTACGGCAACGAGGAGATGGCGGTAATCGTCTTCAAGACGGAGGACATGTTCACCGCGGGGAACCTGGGCATCATCCGCGACATATCGAAGCGGGTCCTGGCTACGGAGGGGGTCCAGCGCGTCTTCAGCCTCACGGAATCGGAGGAGGCCGTGGGGAGGAGCGATACCATTACCTTTGAGCGCGTGATACCGGATGGAGACCTGTCGCGCGCGGACCTGGGGAAAGTGAAGCGCCGCGTCATGGCGAACAAGACGATCGTGGGCAGCGTGATATCGCCCGACGGAAAAACCACGGCCATCCTGATAGAGCTCCAGCCCATGACCGACAACGAGAAGAAGAGGGCGATACTGCTTTCCATCATGGATTTCTCGCGGCGGATAGCGGGAAGCGGCATAGGCCTCCATTTCGCCGGGGTGCCCATCGTCGAGGTGGAGATGAACACCCTCTCCCAGAGGGACTTCATGACCTTCACCCCCATCACCTTCATTCTCATTTTCCTTGTCGTCTGGTGGCTGTTGAGGAAGATGACGCTGTCGGTGTTGTGCCAGTTCAACCTGCTTATCTGCCTGGTGTGGGGCATAGGGTTTTTCGCCATGACCGGGGAGACCTTCAACATAGTCACCACCATCATTGGCCCGCTCCTCCTGGCCATATCCGTGGCCGACTCGATACACATCCTCGCCCACTACAGGGAAATATACGTGCTCAATGGCGGGGACCACGCCGGGGCGGTGCACAACACCATCCGCAATGTCTGGCTGCCGTGCCTCTTCACGAGCCTCACCACGATGGCGGGCTTCGCCTCCTTTGTCACGAGCTCCATCAGGCCGGTAAAAATGATGGGGATATTCACGGCGATAGGTGTTGGTTTCGCATTCCTGCTCACCATTACGTTTATTCCCACGGTGCTGATGTATTTCAAGGACAGGATGGGCCTGGGAATGCCCGGTATAAAGAAGGCAGGAAAGGATCTTCCCCCTTCGGCGGTGACGGACCGGGAGGACCTTTTTGCCGCTTTCCTGCATCGGATCGGGGATGTCTCTTCCAGGTATTATCGCAGCATAGTCATCGCCATGGTGGTCATTTTCGTCGTGTCGATTTACGGCATCTATAAAATAAAGTTCGAAACCAACACCATGAATTATCTCCCTGAGTCGAACAGCATCCGGCGGGATATTACTTTCATTGAAGAAAACATGGGGGGCACCATACCCTTCGTGATGCTGGTGCAGGCGAAGCAGGACGGAAAGGACTTCAATAATCCTGAAAGCCTCAGGCTGATAAACACCATCCAGGAACACATGATGAAGAACATCCCCCAGTTCAGCACCTCCTTTTCACTGGCGGATTATTTCAAGGAAATGAACAAGGCCTTCAACAACAGCAAGGCGGAGTTCCACACGATCCCGGATTCCCGGACCGACATCCTCGATTTCTACGAGCTGGGCGAGTCCGACGTGCTGGACCGGATCGTGGCGCCGGACCGCAGGGAAGCGAGGATATCCTTCATGTCGCGCTGGGACACCAACGAAACGGCACACAGGATACACAATTACATGGTTGATTACATGGGGAAAACACTCGGCAGCGATTACAGCTACAAGATCACGGGGCTTTCCTCCATGTACCTAAACATGGAGTTCCAGCTCAAGGCAAGCCAGCGCAACAGCTTTATCGTGGCCCTGATCATCATTTCTCTCATGATGTTCGTGGTATGCAGAAGGGGATGGCTTGCACTGGTGAGCATGATTCCCAATATATTCCCCATCGCCGTCACTATGGGAATCATGGGCTGGTTCGGAATACCCCTGGATGTATCCACAATCATGATTGCCAGCGTCACGCTTGGCATTGCCGTGGACGATACCATCCATTTTGTTACATGGTACACGCGGAACATGGCCATTACGCATGACCGGCGAGCCGCGATTTTAAAGACCTTCCGCGACGTGGGCAAGCCAATTGTTATCACTTCCGTGGTGCTTTTCCTCGGATTTTTCATACTCATCCTGGGCACCATTAAGCCCACCCAGGCCTTCGGTGTGCTTACTGCTTTCTCCATGCTCTTCGCGCTCATTGGCGACATCATCTTTCTCCCTGCACTGCTGATGTTCTTCAAGCCGGCGGTGGCGAAAGGGGACCGCGATTTTCTCGCGGAGCATGGGGAGGCAGGGAATGCCGCTTCCTGAAGGACGATAAACATAGAAATGACCGGCTTCCCCCTGGACCTGGTTGAAATTGAAAAAATTGACCCTCTCCACGAAGTGTCGATCATAAGCAAGGGTAACTGCTATAAGAAAAGAAATGCGCAATCGATGAACTAATCGGCGAGATAGATAAAAAAAGCTTACGGGCAGACTCGGAAAGGCCCTCCGCCGATGAAATCCAGGAATGCGGGATCGACGTCTGCGTAGACTAGCGCCTCGAGCATATTGGCGCAGTCGTCGTCGCTCACCAGCTGGTGTTCGGGGGCCCGGTAGTCGCCGTTCCAGGCGAGGCAGTAGTTGTGCAGGTAGAGCGTCACGAAGAGCTGGCTTTCGAAGAGGTAATTCGGCTCGGGGTGGATGAAGAGCTGGAACGCCAGGTCCAGGACCGTTCCCAACGGGTCCCAGCCGTTATCCCCCGCCAGTTCGAGAAGCCCGTGCCATTCCTCAAGGGAGCATTCGTACCGGGCGCCGGTTGTGGTGTTCAGGAGGAACATGGATGATCACCTGAATTTATCGGGAGCTTCCTTTCCATGAGGCATACGGTGAAAGGCAGGTGGGGGAACTCCCTTTTCATGATTTCCATGAATCCCTGCCGGAGGTACCAATTCTTGAGCAGTTCATGCCTGTCGATGATTCCTATGGCGACTTTAATCATCCCCTTTCCCGCTGCATAATCGGCACAGTATTCCAGCAATCTTCGACCGCGTCCCCCATGACGGAATGATGGAAGCACGGCGAGGCGTTCAAGGTACATTACGCCTTCTTCGTTTCCGGATTTTTCCAGGGCCGCGTTCCCTATCAACCTGCATTGTCGAAAAGTCCGAAATATTCAACACCATTTTCCATCGATGCGCGGATTCTTTCCAATGAAATAAATGAAGGATGGGATGGACAATTTTCAATTGTGAGGCCAAGGTCCTTCGCTACCGTGGCGAACGATTCCGTTATAACTGCATGGCAGGAGGGTATGTCAAGTTTTGATAGTTTTATAATTTCTTCCATCGGCGTTGCAGGACACTTATTCCAGCATGTCTGGTCCCTACCATAATAATCATACATAATATTTTCCTATAACACAAATTAATTCAATTTTTTGCCATTAGAATTCGTATTAATATTGGGTAATAGGGAAATGCGAAACCGAAAAAGAAACAGGTTGTTTGGGTATAATTATTCTCGTCAAGGTGCATATTTTATAACGATCTGTATAAAAAATCGCAAAGAATGTTTCGGAGAAATACATGATGGTGAAATGCGTTTGAATGATTGCGGAAAGGGATTATCCAACCACAATATCGGGCATTGCCGGTAATCATTGGGTCGTATAAATCCGCCGTATCAAAAATGGTACACCAGAAATCATTACCGGGATTCCGGTGGAAAAAATCCTATTATGATCATATCATCCGCGATGATGTATCGTTATTTAATATTCGGGGATACATCAGGAATAATCCAAAACGGTGGGGGAATGGATCCGGAGAAAAAATCCGACATAATCACAATAATTTATTGGACGAACCCCCCGCCCTCCGCCCATAGTGCACCATGCGTTTGCTCGAAAAACTGAACGACAACCAGAGGGAGGCGGTGCTCCATACCGAGGGGCCCCTCCTCATTCTCGCCGGGGCCGGCTCCGGGAAAACCCGTGTCATCACGCACCGGATAGCGTACCTCATCAAGGAAAAGATGGTGGCGCCGCACTCCATCTTCGCCGTGACCTTCACCAACAAGGCCTGCGAGGAGATGCGGAAGCGTGTGGTGAGCCTCATCGGCGAGACGGGGAGCGGCGTCTTCGTGAAGACCTTCCACTCTGCGGCGGTCTGGATACTGCGCCGCTACGGCGACCGCATCGGCGTGCCGGGAAACTTTTCCATTTACGACACCGGCGACCAGGAGTCCGTCGTTAAAGATCTCCTGGTGGAGATGCGCATCGACCCCAAGACGGTGAAGCCGTCGTCCATCGCCTCGAAGATATCCGAGGTGAAGGACCGCGCGGAGTACCTTGATGGGAGCGATATCTCCCTCCTCTTTCCGGACTATTACTCGTTCAGTTTTGCGGACCTCTTCGAGAAATACCACCAGGTCCTGGCGAACAACCGCGCGCTGGATTTCAACGACCTCCTCATAAAATGCGTGGAACTCTTCCGTAACAACGCCGACGTGCTGGAAAAGCTCCAGCGGCGCTGGCGCTACTTCATGATCGACGAGTACCAGGACACCAACCACGCCCAGTATCTCATGGGCATGCTCCTGTCGCAGGCGGGCCGCAACATCTGCGTCGTCGGCGACGACGACCAGTCGATCTACTCGTGGCGCGGCGCCGACATCCGGAACATCCTGGACTTCGAGAAGGACTTCCCGGACGCGCGGGTCATCGTGCTGGAGGACAACTATCGCTCCACGTCGCAGATCCTCGACGCGGCGACGGCGGTCATCCGGAACAATACCAGGCGCAAGGACAAGAACCTGCGCGCCTTCAAGGGCGGGGGCGAACCCGTGGTCTACTGCCGCGCCGCCAACGAGTACGGGGAGGCGGAGTTCGTGGTGGGCAAGATCCGGAGCTTCATGAACAGGGAGGGGCTCTCGAGCAGGGACTTCGCGGTCTTCTACCGCACCAACGCGCAGTCGCGCGTCTTCGAGGACGTGCTCCGGCGCGAGCACCTTCCGTACCGGGTAGTGGGCGGCCTCAAGTTCTACAACCGGAAGGAGATCAAGGACCTGCTCTACTACCTCCGGTTCATCGTGAACACGGGAGACGCCGTGGCGATGGCGCGCGTCATCAACACGCCGGCGCGCGGTATCGGCAAGGCGACGCTGGAGAAGCTGCAGGACGCAGCGTACACGCACAACCTCACGGAGTGGGAAATCATCGCCAGGGCGAAGGAGCTCGATATCGCCCTGCCGAAGGGGATCGATGCCTTCCGCGATATCATCCATAACGGCATCGGCTGGCTGAAGGACGTCCCGGAGAAAATCAGCCTGGCCGATTTCGTGAAGGCGGTGTTCGACTCCACCGGGTACGTGAAAAGCCTTGAGGAGGGCGATATCCTGTAAAAACTGCTCCAGCCCGGCGTCGGGATTCATCTTCGACTACGCCGAGATGAATCCCGACGCCGGGACGTCCTTC
>Ga0116143_10003358_pt1 | contig 16190 bp, 19 predicted proteins | sample AD_UKC034_MetaG_FD_89745 | JGI IMG/M metagenome (GOLD analysis project Ga0116143, IMG submission 89745) | Active sludge microbial communities of municipal wastewater-treating anaerobic digesters from USA - AD_UKC034_MetaG | ecosystem: Engineered > Bioreactor > Anaerobic > Digestate | place: USA...
AGAAAATAGATAAACCAGTTCAATTTTCTCCCCTGTATCATTACCGGCAATTATGGCAATATGGGGGTATTGTAGTCCCATTAATAGTTTCACAGCATCCCTGAATTTTTCTCTTTTCACCTCTAACCAGATATTGTGAAATTCTTCCTTCTTAACCCCTGCTGTTCTGGTTTCAAGGCGACTGTCTAAAATACTTTCTTTTAAATTTTCCTGCAAGTATGATAATAAATCTTTGGCCTTAAAAAACTCCATATTATCACCTTAACCTTCTTATTTTTTAAGCATTAACCTCTTCAATCTTTTTTTCAATTTCTACCCCTGATGAGCCTCTTAACCTCTCTAATTTTAACCAGGCTTTTAAAACTCCGTTAATTATGGCTTCAGGTCTTATGGGGCAACCGGGCACATAAACATCAACAGGAATGTGTTTATCTACAGGTCCCACTATATTATAAGAATCATAAAATACGCCACCGCTTGAGCCACAGGTACCAACCACTATAACCGCTTTAGGATCAGGGGTCTGTTCATAAATCAATTTTAATCGAGGTAGCATCTTTCTGTTAACAGGCCCGGTTACCAGTAACACATCGGCATGTTTAGGACTCCCCACCAGTTTAATACCAAATCTTTCCACATCATATCTGGGTGTCAAGAGGGCAACAATTTCAATATCACAACCATTACAAGAACCGGTGTTTAAATGGAATACCCACAAGGAACGGTCTAAATATTTATCTAATTTCATGGTATTAACTCACCCCAACTATAATAAAGATTATTGCCATCATCAAAACAATCCATCCACTATAATCATTAATATTCCCAGTATGGAGTTTTACCAGTGGTTCATAATACTTCTTCAAGGCTTCGGTAAAACCCCAGTAGATATGACTTGCCCCAACATGAGAGTCTTCTTTGCTTACCTCCGGATTACCAGATAGAAAAGGTTTAGTTTGATCGGTATTTTTTTTATAATTTTCCTGCCCTTTATTTCTAAGCCATAATACTCCGATCCCAATTATTACTGCAGTTATAACCCATATTAAGGCATTCCAGTAACCGCTTCCTGTTTCTAATAAACCTATATGCATCTTATATTCCTCCCAATATTGTTGCAGTATAGCGAGCTTGATCAATCAAAGCCATTACTGCAGGATGGACAATATGTTTAACGATAAGTTCTGGAAATAAGCCAAAAAATACAATGATACAAGCCAAGGTAGCCATTGCTAGCACCATACTTTTGGGAACTTCCTGAACTGATTTATAATGTTCCAGTTGAGGACCTAAAAAAGCGCTATGAAAAACCTTAACAAAAGAAGCTAAGGTTAAAATACTTACCAGCATAGCAATTATGGATAAAAGAGGATTAAACTGATAGACTGATTCATAGATAATTAGTTTTGAAGCAAACCCGTTAAAGGGCGGGATCCCAGCAATGGCTGCAGCACCTATTATAAAAAAGGTAGCAGTATAAGCCATATTATGTGCTAAACCACCCATCCTGTTTAAATCTCTGGTGCCGGTTCTGTAGAACAGAGAACCAGCCGTTAAAAACAATAAACCCTTATACATAGCATGGTTCATAATGTGGAAAATTCCACCTTCCATTGCCTTTATTCCGTAACTTTCCAATGCTGCCGGATTTGTTAAAACCGCCAGCCCTACCCCAACTCCTAAAAGCATATAACCAGTCTGTGAGATAGCGTGATAGGCCATTAAACGTTTAATATCTGATTGAATAATAGCCATAGTTACACCTATAAACATAGAGAGTACACCCAAAATAATAATTATCCAGCCTACTGTTATCGTATTTAAGGTTACATTATAAAGAGAGAAAGTTATTCTGAAAAGAGCATACAGGCTGGCCTGACTGGCAGCAACCAGAACCATGGTAATTGCGGCAGGTGCTTCCGAATAGGCATCAGGTGTCCACATGTGCATAGGGACTGAACCGGCTTTCATTGATAAAACAGTTACTAAAAGTATCAGAGCAATTTTATCAAGTTGGGTAAATTGCATAACACTGGCAATAGTCGCTATATTTAAGGCATCATATTGACCATAGAATAGCCCGATGGCAAATAAAACCATCAAAGCTGATATAGAACTCACCACCATATATTTCAATCCCGCTTCGGCAGGTTCACCAGAAATGGTGCTGCGAAAAGCTACCAAAGCAACAGAAGAAATGGAGGCTATTTCAAAAAAAACAAAGAAATTAAAGATATCGCCGGTTAATTCCATACCAAACATACTGGTTGCCAATAAAAGTAACAGGGTATAATATTTGTCAAGACCGGTATGCTGTTCCATATATGAAATTGAATATATAGCAGCTAAAAAAGCCACCACGGCAGTTATTAGACCCATGAATATTCCCATTGCATCTATTTGAAAAATGATTCTAATAGGCATTGAATATCCAAATGGTAATGTTAACCCTATCTCAGTTCCACCAAAAACATAGACAATAGGACCATTGGTTAGAACCTGTTTGGCTATAAATATGGTTAGTAGCAAGGTAAGGCCTAAAGTAAAAGATGCTAACCAGCTTATTGTTTTACGATTGAAACGTCCCAGTATAGGGGTAACAAAAGCCGCTAATAGAGGTAAGGCGATTACTAAAGCAGGTGCATGCATCAAAATGCTGCTCATCCTCTCAACCTCCTTATTTCATCTGTATTTATGGTTCCATATCTTTGATAGATAATCATAACTATAGAAAGAACCAGGGCAGTGGTGGCTACACCTATTACAATACTGGTCAGGCACAGGGCTTGAGGAGTAGGCAAAACCATTTTGACTCCTTCAGGTGCCTGGGTATAGATAGGTGCCACTGCTTCTTTTCTGAATCCTAAAGCAATTAAAAATAAATTGACACCACTTTCAATTAAAGTCAGTCCAATGGCAATCTTAATTAAATTTTTCTTAAAAAGAAGGGAATAGATACCTAATCCAATTAAAATTATTACTGTAACAAAGGGGAAGTTTCCTATCATTTTATTGTTTCTCCTTCTTGTGTATTGTTTCAGAAGCCACTGACATAGTGAGAACAATTACTCCCAGGGCTGCCAATACCTCTAAACCCACTGCCATATTCATCAGTGTGATGGTACCGCCAGTGTTCAGATCACCCGGGTTTACACCAATGGCAGATGGTGTGCCAAATAATCCTCCACTGTTTGATACAAAATTATAAAAGAAAGTTGCCCCTAATCCTAGAAAAGCAAAGGTAATAAACAAAACTAACCCCGTACTTTCCAGTATAGAAAGCAAATCTTTAGATAAAAAACTTTGAATTTGACTGGTTCCATAAGTTACCAGTAACAGAGCAAAGGCCGATGCCACTATTGCTCCACCCTGAAAACCACCCCCTGGTGAAAGATGTCCGTGTGCAATAACATAAAATCCATAAACCATGATAAAGCCAAAAATAAGAGTGGTCATAGTTCTAACAATTCGAGACATTCCTCCAATCATTTTGCCACCTCCCTGAATAATGCCACAATACCTACTACAGCTGTAAATAAGACAGTCCCCTCACCCAGGGTATCAAAACCACGATAATCAAAAACTATGGTAGTAACAACATTATTAGCTGCAGTTTCAGCCTGTGCATTTTCAATAAAATAGTCATCCATATTACTAATAGCTGGTTCTCCAAAAGGCCTCATACCAATTGCAACTAAAATCATAAAAGCGAGAAAAAATATAAAAGCAATAAAAAAAACTGGTTTTTTCATTATCTAACTCCTTACTTTTTCGTTGCCCTAATGGCAAAAATATAAATTGCCATAGTTAAAGCAGCTCCAATCCCTGCTTCGGCTATTGCCACATCGGGCGCATGTAGAAGATAGTACTCCAGGGCTAAGAGTAAACTTGCAGCAGCCAGGGCAATAACTGAGGATAACAAATCTCGCAATACTACTGCTAAAATTGCTGCGACAATCATAATAACCAGTACCACAATATGAGCAATGCTTAATAATGGACTCATTTTAAGTTAGCCTCCTTTAATTCGTCTATCACCGCTCGTTTTGGCATAACCCCACTTCGGTGGGCTGCCCTGGCAATAGCATGAGAACCGGTAGGGTTGGTTACAATCAGGCAGATTAAAGCCACTAAGGTATGCAGGGCTAAAACTCCGAATTTGGCATCGCCACTGGCTTTCCAAAAATAAAAACCAAAAATAATCACAGATAGTGATGAGAATATTGAACCAAAAGTTGTACATTTGGTGGTGGCATGTAGTCTGGTGTAAACATCAGGGAATCTTAACAAACCAACTGAACCGAGTCCATTAAAAAATATTCCTATTAATAGAAATAAAAACAAAACTATTGTTAAAATGGTCACTTGTCTTTTGCCCTCCTCTCAATATATTTAGCAATATACAAAGTAGCAACATATGATAACAAGGCATACACAATCGCCACATCAATATAGATAATTTCTTGAAAAGCTGCACCATACAGTATCATCGCTGCCACTATATATGTATTTATGGTATCCAGAGCGATGACACGGTCTGGTATAGTAGGACCTGAGATCAAGCGAAACAGTGGCATTAAAATGAAGACTGTAATTAATACTGCTGTAATAAGAAAGAAACTTAACAATAGAGTCATTCTGCAATCCTCCTCACCCATTCCGGAAAATTACCGCAAATATCTTCAATCGAGGGTTTTAAATCAGTAACATTAATCCAGTGTATATAGAGATCATTATTATCCTCATCTATATCCACGCTTAATGTTCCAGGTGTGAGAGTTATAGAATTAGCAAGCATAGTAATAGCTGCATCACTTTTTAATTGTGGTGAAATCTTTACAATCCCAGGATTAATTTTACCGGTGATGACCCGGTAGGCAACATCAATATTTGCTTTAATCAACGCGTGTAAAAAGGGACCAAAAAAATAACACAAAAAAAGAACCCATTTGTATGGGTTTAAGAGACGGTAAGATCTTTTTTGAAATAATACCTGGGAGGCAAAAATAGCAACAATCAGTGCTATTATTATACCGGCAAATATTTCATAATGACTCCACAGTTTTAAAACTTCTCCCTGGCTGGCTGTTAAAAAGAGATAAGCAAAAAAACTCAAAACAAAAGTGGAAATAAAAGGTATCATTACATCACCTCTCTATGAGACTGTATTTATTTATTGTCTTAACTGGAATAAATCAACCAGAAATTCTTTGCTGAATAAATATTGTTTTGTTAGTTCTTCTATGCAAAATATATTTGTTAAAGAGCAAACCAAAATACCAGAAAGAGTATAACACATTTTAGCTATATAATGCAATTTCTTTATTAAAAATAAGTGTATTTTATTTTATATTTGTATTTGTATTTATTAATGCAGTAACTTTTTTATAATAATGGCATACAGGGATAATGAAAGTCCTTTGGAATCGCAATGCAGAACCCTCATACATATATGAGCAGCCACAGCATATCTGACTGAATCTCAGGTAAAAACTTTTTCAGAATAACATAAAATACTTTAAAATCGTTATTGAACTGGTACAGTTGACCTTATCCAACCTTATGATAGTAATCGTTATAAATTTTTTCTCAATCTATGCCTTTCCATACAGTAAAGGAATATCCTTTTAATGGTGCCGGGAGGGGGATTTGAACCCCCACAAGCGTATGCATACCAGCCCCTCAAGCTGGCGCGTCTACCTATTCCGCCATCCCGGCATTCAAAAAGTCTTCAGTTTATAGTTTTTAGTCAATCCTACTTAAAATAAAGAATGTTGTTTGTAATTCTTTTATTGATTTGGGATTCATTACTGAAAACCAACAACAAAAAACTAATAACTTTACCCTCGAAATTATTCCTGCATTTTAAAGTAATTTAATTAGTTTTTTATTTTCAATTTTGCCAGGTATCCGTCCTCTTTTAGCAATAGGCTTCCCTTCTACTTCCTTAATGTCAAGAGTCATATCGATGGGCGAGGCATCGCTAATATAACTACCCACTCCAAAAGCATCAACTGCTTCTCTGCTTAATAAATCGATTCTTTGCGGTGTTACCCCTCCTGAAACATAAATCTTAACATGAGAATACCCTGCCTGGTTTAAACGCACTCTCACCTCTTTAACTAAATCAGGAGATACACCTCCTCTTTCACTGGGAGTGTCAAGACGTACACCTAACAGGTTTTCACCCAGAGCATTGGCTACCCTGATCGATTCTTCAGCCTCATCTTTAAAGGTATCAATAAGGATTACTCTGGGAATATCGGGAGGGAAACAATCATGATAGGCCATGGCTGCCTTTACCGTATCACCGATTATGATAATTACTGTATGAGGAATAGTACCCTGCGGTTCCTGTCCCATTAACTTGGCTCCCAGAATACAGCTAGCTCCATCTATTCCACCAATAAGCGCTGCTCTTTCCATAACGGGGGCAACTGCTGGATGAATATGTCGTGAACCAAAACAAATAATTTTTTTACCCCGTGCTACCTCTCGACATTCCCGTGCTGCTGTTGCCCAGGCAGAACTGCTGCCCAATATCCCTAAAATTATTGTTTCATACACTCCAAATTCATTATAAGGGCCTTGAATTCTCATTACTGTTTCTTTAGGCTGGAACAAATCCCCTTCGGAGAGAGACCAGAGTTTGATTTTTTTATCTTTAAGTAAATTAAAGGTCTCTTGCATACCGGCAAAAACCCCGGCTTGCCGGGCAAATATTTCTGCAGTAACTTCAGTTGCATCCAACTTCAAAAAACGCAGGATTTCCAATGCCCTGATAAAATAAATATCAGTAGTTAACCCTCTTTCAATTTCTTCATGGTTAGCAGAAAAAAACTTACGGTTTGGGTCAACCTGATAACGTCTTACTTCTTCAGTCGAAACCATTTTATGGTTTGTTGGTAATTGTTCCACTTCTCTACCCGTCTAAAATAATATTTAATAAATACTCATAAAGACAGATGATACCATAAATAAAATGGCAATAGCTGTGGTTAATTTGAGCAAAAATACCTCTTTTCCTTTCCTACCTCTATGTTCAGCAAAAGTTCCTCCACCAAAGATGCCTCCACCGGGACTTGCCTTCCTGGATTGAAACAACACCACAGCAATAAGTGCTGTACTTAATATGATCTGTATCAACATCAGCCATGTGGGCATACTGATTTTCTCCTTTACTTTACTCTACTTATTAGTTTCAAATCTTAAACTCTCTAATAGTAAACAATACAATAAAGATATGCTAATGAATAATAACATATTTGTAACATAGCTTCAAGATAGGGAACACAATAAATTAGAAAAACTTACTGTTTTATTGTCTTTTGTCTAATTTTTGCTATACCACTTATTACAGATAATTTCGAAAGATACAAGAAATGGGTTATCTTTTTTTAATTTATAACTGCTGAAATTTTACTAATTTAGAGAAAGGCATGGCCTGCAGGCTCACTCCGCCAACCAGTGCACCATCAATGTCAGATTCAGCCATCAGTGAACTGATATTTTCCTGATTAACACTTCCTCCATACAAAATCCTTATCTTTTGAGCTATAGTTTCATTATATTTATCTTCTATCAGTGCACGAATATATTTGATTATTTCATTGGCATCCTGAGGAGTTGCTGATTTTCCGGTACCAATAGCCCAGATAGGTTCATAGGCAAATACAACATTTGCCATTTCTTTGGCTTTTAATATGGCAAAGACTGCCTCCAATTCCTCTTTAACTACCTCCCGGGTTTTCCCTGTTTCCCTATCTACCAGTTTTTCTCCTACGCAGATAATTGGCTTAATCCCAAAATTTAAGGATTGCTCTGCTTTTCTGGCAACCACTTCTGAGCTTTCTTTAAAATAATCTCTCCTTTCTGAATGACCCACTATTACATAACTGCAACCAATATTTTGCAGCATTCTGGCAGATATCTCTCCGGTGTAAGCCCCTTCATTCTGATAATGTATATTCTGGGCACCTAAAATAATACTGGTATCCTGAATCAATTCTCTGGCAACCCACAAAGAAGTAAATGGTGGACAGATAACTACCTCTGTTTTCTGATACCCATCAATAAAATCGAGCAATTCTTTAATCAAGGCAACGCTTTCAGTAACGGTCTTATTCATTTTCCAATTGCCTGCTACCAATGGTTTTCGCATTATAAAACTTCTCCTCTTTAAGCTAATCAAAGAACCCTCGTAAAGAACGAACGGTTCTTTGATCTTGTTTTCAATTTTTTCAGCCTGTTTTATCAAATACTGTTTTGTTCCAGGATAACAATCTGTTATCTGGCAATATATTTCACTAAATCATTAACTCTACAGGAATAACCCCATTCATTGTCATACCAGGACACTACTTTAGCCATATTGCCATCTACAACCATAGTGGATAAGCCGTCAACAATGGAAGAATTAGTATTGCCATTGTAATCGATAGAGACCAGGGGCAGTTCATTATAATCCAGGATACCTTTAAGGCGTCCCTGAGCAGCCTCTTTTAAAGACTGGTTAATCTGCTCAACGGTCACATCTTTTTTCAACCATACTGCCAAATCAACCACAGAAACATTAGGAGTTGGAACCCTGAAAGCCATTCCATTGAGTTTCCCCTTCAATTCAGGGATAACCAAAGTAACAGCTTTTGCTGCTCCTGTAGTGGTAGGTACCAGCGAAAGAGCTGCAGCTCTGGCACGTCGTAAATCGCTTTTATGGGGTGCATCCAACAGCATTTGATCGGGGGTATAGGCGTGAATGGTTGACATTATCCCTTTTTCTATACCAAAGGTGTCATGAAGCACCTTTATTACTGGTGCCAGGCAGTTTGTAGTGCAGGAGGCATTTGATATAATATGGTGCTCCGACTCCAGATAATCTTTTTCATTGACACCCATAACAATGGTAATATCCTCTCCTTTGGCCGGAGCTGATATTACAACTTTCCTGGCTCCTGCCAATAAGTGTTTGCTGGCACTATCCCTATCTCTAAACAATCCGGTCGCTTCAATGATAACTTCTACGCCCAGTTCTTTCCAGGGCAAATCGGCAGGGTCTTTTATTTTTAACACCCTTATTTCTCTTCCAGCAACTTTGATAATATCATTATTTACTTCAACTTCTTCTTTTAAAATCCCATGTACTGAATCATATTTTAACAAATGCGCCAGAGTTTTGGCATCAGTTATATCATTAACGGCAATAAAATCAATGTCCTTATCATTCAGCGCAGCCCGCATTACATTTCTGCCAATTCTGCCAAATCCATTAATTCCAACTTTAATAGCCATATTTCCTCCTATTTTGAAATAATTACAATTTTAAATTTTTCTATTTTCATTTATATCTTCTACGTAATTTTACAGAAGGTATATTCATCAATTGACGATACTTTGCCACGGTCCTTCGCGCAACCTTTATCTCTTCCTTTTCCTGTAGTAATTCGGCTAATTTCTGATCGGAATAGGGTTGATAAAAATTTTCTCTTTCAATATAATTTCTGATTAAATTTTTGATTTTTTCATTAGAAACTACCTCTTCATTATCCTGAGCTAATCCTATAGAAAAAAAATATTTCAAATCATAAATACCTCTGGGTAACTGAATCTTCTTTGATTTGATAGCCCGGGAAATGGTGGATTTATTTAAACCTAAAGACTGGGCAACCTTCTCTAATGATAATGGCTTTAGATAAGCCACTCCTTTTTCCAGAAAATCATGCTGATACATAAGTATAAATCTGGTTATGTTAATAATTGTATTTCTTCTTTGCTCCAAACATTTTAAAATCCATCGGGCAGAGTCAATTTTTCCCTTTAAGTATTTCATAGTTGTTTTAATTTCAGACCATTTCTCCTGAGAAAATAATTCCTGGTTTTTTAGTTTTTCAGCCTGTTTATAATCTAACAGCATCCTCTCATATAATGAATTTATTTTAATATCCGGGAAAAAGCTGTTGCTTTCTAAAATCTCATACCGGTCATTATTCTTTTTAACAATAATATCAGGCACTGAAAAGTTTGTTATATACTCCTGAAAAAAAGTTCTGCCCGGTTTTGGATCAAAATTTTTTCTGAGAACATCTGATAAATGTTGTATTTCAGAACAGGAAAGATGCAGCTCCCTCTCAATATCTTTGAAATTCTTTTTTGATAATCGGTCCAGATGAAACAATATTAGTTTTTTAAGCGCTTTTTTTTCAGGTAATTTTATATGCTTCAATTGGAGCAGCAGGCATTCTTTTAGATTTCTGGCCCCTATACCAGGAATAGAACAATTCTGAATGAGAGCCAGAACCTGTCTTACTTTTTTTTCCGGAATATTTAAGTCCTGAGCTGCTTCCTGACAACTGATTGCCAGATAGCCATTGTTGTCAATGTTCCCTATCAAATACTCACCAATTTTAGTTTCAAGTTTATCTCTGGCCATTACTCCAAAATTTAACAAAAGGTATTCTGATAAAGAAATCTTGCCCAAAGCCCACTTTTGTACTCTTATTTCAGGGCCTTGTTCAAAAGATGATACATTTTGGTCTTTTATGAAATTTTTTCGGCTGGAAAAGTAATCTAAGATAGCAACATCTCTTTCTCCAATTACATCCTTTTTATCTCTTTTTTTCTCGGCATCTGACATTGTTCCCTGATCGGAAATCGGGTTAAAATTAATCTCTAAGACTGGATTATCCTGAACTTCCTTTTCCAACCAGCAGTTCAGTTCAATACTGTTCAATTGTAATATTTTAATTGATTGATACATTTGTGGAGATAGTTGTAAAGTCTGTTTTTGTACCATCAACAGATTTTGTTCCATTATGATTTACTCTTCCTTCTGCCTATTGATAAACATTTTTTCTATTTGTTTAAAATATGGTTTCTAAGAAATTTTAAACATACTTATCAACATCAACATATTCTATCACTAATTATCTTCTTTTTTCAAATAGCTTGATAAATCACTTAATAACATTTGTTATAAATCAGTTCCTCAGGCCAATTAAATCTCATTTGAGGTAAGATAGTACTCTGCCATTTGTTCCACTTTTTTCAAGCGATGGGAAACTCCTGACTTAGTGATGCCACCTCCTATAATCTCGGCAAGCTCTCGAATACTGGCATAAGGGTGCTCAGAACGGGCTTTGACAATCTCCTTGATATTGGGTGGCAAATTTGCCAGATCAATATTCTTTAGTATTAAATCAATATAGAGTAGCTGCCGGGAGGCTGAGCTTATTGTTTTGTTAAGGTTGGCAGTTTCACAATTAACCAGACGGTTTACCGTATTTAAGATATCTTTTCGTGCAATAATATCCTGCAGGTTCAAGAGAGCTCTCTGCACTCCAATAAAACGTAAGAAGGCAAAGATTTGTTCGCTTTTTTTTATATATACAGTCCATTTCTTTTGCCAGAAACTTATTTTAGTAGAAAAAGAGGAGCGATGTAAGATATTATTTATCATTTGTGCTACTTCTTTTGAAGGACAGGCAATTTCTAAATGGTACATCCTCTCAGGATCATTTACAAAACCACCCGCTAAAAAGGCACCGCGTAAAAAAGATTTTTCACAAAAATTCCTGATTACCACCTTCTCTTTTTCTTTTTCAGTGCCCTCTCTTATTATATTACCCCGATTATTTACGCTTAATCCAAGATGAGTTAGAATTAGTTTTGTCATTGGAACATCATTAATGGTAATGTAATAAATCTTTTTTTTGTCATTTTTCCTTATTATGTCTATCCTGGTTTCATAGTGGAAAGCTTTCTTTATTAAAAAGTAAACCACTTTGATCATAGCCGAATTATCAAGAGTGATTAACAATTCACCAAATGAATTAATTTTACCATTCATTATGATAAAGGCTACTAGCTCACTTTTTCTTTCAGAATTTTCAGCTGGTATTATACGCGCTAGTTCCTGCTTTACCAATGGTGAAAAATACAATTATTTCTTCTCCTTGTGAATATTATCCATTACCATTTTTGCTAACTTTTCAGAATGATGGCGGGCAAAATTGTATTCTGATAATAATTCCTGTCTCAATACTCTGGTCTTTTTATCATAAATAGAAGGTAAATCATCTTTTACCATAAAAGCCTCCTCTTTTTTGTATCTTGCCGCCAATTGTTTACTCAGCCTTTGGCTGTTTAGTAAGATAAAATCCAAGCAATTGTAGGGTAAATATTTTATAATCTCTCTTACATGCATGGACGCTGTATAATTATCTGTTTCCCCGGGTTGGGTCATTACATTACAGATGTAAACCTTGATTGCTTCACTTTGACAAATCGCTTCTGGAATATCTTTTACCAATAGATTGCATATCACGCTGGTGTAAAGACTGCCCGGGCCAAGAATAATAGTGTCTGCTTCCTGAATAGCTCGAATTGTCTCCGGTAAAGGTAGAACAGTAGAGGGCTCTATAAAGATACTTTCAATTCCATCTTTACTCAGAGGTATCTTATCTTCACCTTTGACCAATTCCTGATTCTTCAATTTAGCACAAAGAGTGACATTGTCTATAGAAGAGGGGAGTACTTTTCCCCTGATGGCCAGTATCTCACTCGATTTTTCAATTGCCGTAGAAAAATCTCCGCTAACTTCTGACATAGCAGTTATAAAAAGATTCCCAAAACTATGCCCCTGTAAACTGCCATTGCTAAATCGGTACTGAAATAGTTTTTTCATTAACAATTCTTCAGTAGAAAGAGCCACCAGGCAGTTTCTTATATCACCGGGGGGTAAAACACCCAACTCATCCCTTAATCTACCTGAACTACCTCCACTGTCAAAAGCAGTTACCACAGCGGTAATATTACTGGTGAATTGTTTTAAACCTCTCAATAGGGTGTAAAGGCCGGTCCCACCGCCAATTACCACAATTCTGGGACCTTTTTTTAATTTTCTCTGTTCATAAATAATTTCAGGTACCCGGTCAACCTTTTTAGGTATAAAAGCTTTTAAAACTGAACGATTTATATTGGAAATGCCCAAAATAATGAGCAAAGAGCCTAATAAAATTAAGATTATTCCGGAAAAATGCGGGGCTATCTGATAGTAGATAAAGAGATTCTTTATCTGGTTCTTTATCCATAAGAATCTGGTAAGATCTATGAGGTAAATTAAACCCACTGCCATAAGAATTATTCCCAGCAAAATGATAAGCAGGAAACGCTTTACTCTCATCCCTGGATAAAACCACTTCAAAAGTGATTTTAAATGGAAACTTTTTTTAACCATCTTGTATTTTATAACTTCTCTTTAAGTATTTTTTCTTCCTTTCTAATATCCCTATGCCTTATAAAAACAGGATAATCTTTCAATCTTATCAGCTGGCCAAGCTCATTGGCAAGATATACTGAGCGATGCCTTCCTCCTGTACAGCCAATAGCAATAGATAGATAGCTCTTGCCCTCTTTTATATAATAAGGTATCAGAAAATCGATTAAGGAAAAGAATTGTTTAATGGCTTGTCTTGTTATAGAAAATCGTTCCAAATACTCCTTAACTTTCTCATCTTTTCCAGATAGTTCACTCAGTTCACTAACATAGAAAGGGTTGGGTAAAAATCTGGTATCAAATAACAGGTCAACATCAATGGGTATGCCATATTTATACCCAAAAGATATTAGATTAATCTGCATAGTGCGAGACTTGTCTTTTTGGAAATATTTCCGAATCTCATTATTGAGCCGTTTGGGGTCCAAATTGGAAGTATCAATGATTATATTTGCTTTAGATTTTAGTTCATTTAATTTTTTTCTTTCTTCCTGTATATTTTCTAAAATACTATGGGAAAATTGCAAGGGATGTTTTCTCCTTGTTTCCCCAAATCTTTGCACGATAATCTCATCTCTAGCTTCTAAAAATAATATCTCGGGATAAATATTCATCGTTTCCAGTTCTTTTAATGAACGATCCAGCTCCCGTAAGAATATCTCTCCCCTGATATCTACCACAAAGGCTATCCTGGATAATTTCCCCTGCGATTTAAGGCAAAGTTCAGAAAATTTAGGAATTAGCTGTGGCGGCATATTATCAACGCAAAAGAATTCCATATCTTCAAAAACTTTAATGGCAACACTCTTTCCCGCTCCGGATAATCCACTAATAATAACAAAGCGAAGGTCTTTCATTCTAACCTCAAAAATATACTTACATTTTCTGGGGTGCCCCAATACCTAATAAAAAAAGAGCATTTTCTAAAACAATTTTAACAGAACAAACCAGGTATAAACGGGATTCAGAAAGTGTTCTTTCTCGGCTGATAATTTTGTACTCAGTATAATATTTGTGAAACAGACTGGCTAACTCAAGTAAATACCCCGCTATTAAATATGGTTTCCGCTTAATTGCGCTTCTTTCCACTACTTTTTTAAAACTCATAAGTTTTTTAATAATTTCCAACTCTTCCCTTTTGTCAAGCAGCTTTAAGTCTATCTGTTCTTTATTTATATCATCTAATGTAATATTTTTAATTTCACCTTTTTTTATTATACTGCAAATTCGGGCATAAGCATACTGGATATAATAGACGGGGTTTTCCAGAGACTGGGATTTAGCAATATCCAGATCAAATTCGGTGTGACTGTCATAGCTATACATCAGGAAAAAATATCTGGCAACATCTTTACCAACCTCTTTTAATAAATCTTTTAAAGTTATAAATTGCCCACCCCTGGTGCTCATTCCAACAGTTTTGCCTGCTCTGAGCAGGGTAACAAATTGTACTAACAGTACCTGGAAAGAATCTCTGGTATAGCCCAGAGCCTGAACAGCTGCCTTCATTCGGTTAATATAGCCATGGTGGTCTGAGCCCCATATATCTATCAGAGTTTGGAAACCTCTTTTATATTTATCATCATGGTAGGCAATATCTGAAGCAAAATAAGCAGCTTCTCCATTAGCCCTGGTCACCACTCTGTCCTTTTCGTCGCCAAAATCTGTAGACTTAAACCACAAAGCACCTTTTTCTAAATAAACAAATCCTTCTTGCCTCAACCTATCAATAACAGGGTATACCTTATCCTGGGTATAAAGAGACTCTTCACTAAACCAGTTGTCAAACTCGACTCCAAAGAGAATTAAATCCTCTTTGATATCCTGTAAAATTTTCTGTTGAGCATAAGATTTAAAAAAATTAATCGTTTCCTGGTCGTCTTTAGCTTTAAATTCTGTTCCATATTTTTCCCGGACTTCTTTAGCTAGAGCAACGATATAATCTCCCTGATATCCATTTTCAGGAAATTCAATCTCCTCCCCCAGTAATTGCCTATAGCGGATTAAAACCGATTGACCCAGGGTATCCATCTGTTTTCCGTGATCATTGATATAATACTCTGTAGAAACCTGATAACCCGCTGCCCTTAATATTTTTGATAGTGAATCGCCCACAGCAGCACATTTTCCATGGCCTACATGGAGAGGGCCGGTAGGATTTACACTAACATATTCCAGCAATATCTTTTCGCCCTTACCCAAATCAGAACAGCCAAATCTATCTTTTTCTGCAATAATCTCATGCAATATATTGTATAATAGGTCTTTTTGAAAATAAAAGTTTATAAAGCCCGGTCCCGCAATTTCTACTCTATCCAGCATCCCCCTGTTATTCTTCTCTAATTCTTGAACAATGAACCCGGCTATCTCTTTGGCATTGCCCGATATCATCCCGGATAGTTGCAAAGCAATATTAGTAGAAAGATGCCCATGTGCAGGATCTTTTGGTGTTGTTAAAATGATTACCGGAATTTTTTTCAGCTCAATTCCTTTGTTTTTCAGGTATTGAAAAACGGATTCTGTGATGAGCAGTTTTAAGCTTTCATGCGTCGTTTCATTAAGCAATTTTTTTCTTCCTCTCCTCTTTCTTCTATAAATCGTGCTATTTTTCTAATTTAAAATTATTGAAATTAACAATGGAGCGCCCGAGAAGAGTCGAACTTCCAACACGGGGCTTAGGAAGCCCCTGCTCTATCCATTGAGCTACGGGCGCTCATTAAAAGATATTCATATATTTTTAGGCTATGAGTTGTGCATTTTTATCTTTGCATTTTAACTAACTACTATCGACTAAATACCAACAACTATTTTTGTATTTTAACTAAAAACTTAAAACTATAAACTAAAATCTTTAATAACTAAATACCAAATACAAACGACCAACGACCACTTCCATTTACACCCACATTCTTAGTCTTTG
>Ga0116143_10003364_pt1 | contig 16162 bp, 15 predicted proteins | sample AD_UKC034_MetaG_FD_89745 | JGI IMG/M metagenome (GOLD analysis project Ga0116143, IMG submission 89745) | Active sludge microbial communities of municipal wastewater-treating anaerobic digesters from USA - AD_UKC034_MetaG | ecosystem: Engineered > Bioreactor > Anaerobic > Digestate | place: USA...
AGATTGCTAATAAACTATCCGGGGCTATTAACTACTCCTCTGATAAAGAAGATGACGCGCAGTATTTCTCCCCCACATTAGAAATTACACTTCAATATGATGAAAATCTTTTTACAGTAACAGAAGGGACTAAAACTGTATATATATCACCTGTTAATTGGAATTTATTTTCATCTGCATATTTAAAAATTACGCCAACTACCGATATAAAGGGATATTATTTAACAAATTCTTACTTTCAAAATCTAAAATTTGTTGAAGAAAGCGACGATAATGGTGTTAAAACTTTAATCTTTTCATATGAGGAGTCTTCTTTATTAGATGATACAAAGAAAACAACAAAAACTCTCTCTGTTGTTTATAAAGCAATTTCTGAACAAAGTGTTGCCCACATACAGATATCAAATTTCAATATAAAAGAGAATGAATCAATTTATAACGGTATTAAGAATATCCTTAATAGTATAAGTACTGACATTTCAGATATTTCTGAAAACTTACAAGCACAGATAGCATCTGGTTTAGTTAAAGTTGAATTCCCTAGATTGGATTGGAGTATTTTAACTCAAACAGAAACTCACCTCTCCTTTGAGGGTACAAATGAGAGTTTGTCTTCTATAACAATAGCTGTCTCCGATGCTTATGACCTAGATAGGGTTAAAGATACAGAAGCTAGAAAAAAACAACTCCAAGAAAACATCGATCTAAAAAAGAGCTACTTTACACAAAATAATTACAATTTTGAAATTGTAGATGCCATTAAAACAATGACTATTGGAGGTATTGAGTTTGAGTACATAGTTTTACAGTATGATTATGGGTATGATCCAGCCATTATTGAAACAATTTATCTTGGATTTCTTGATGGCCCAGAAAAACAGATTGACATTACTACCCGTTACTATACAGATCAAGCAGAAGATAAAACAAAGATTGAAGAATTATTAAAAGGAATTACTTTTGATAATTCAGATATTTATAGTATGTCTTCAAATAATGTACTTGGAGATTCATCCGTTACAATTAATAAAGCTACTATACTAGGACAAGCATCAACTGTTAGAATATTTGCAAAAGAGTGTATAAACGCGAAGTTCTCGAGTCAAATGACAGGCTCTGGTGTAGAAGGTAAAACATATAATATCTGTAGTGCTGGATTTGGAAGTGGATTTGTTGTTAATGGAGAAGGTTATATTGGAACAAACGCACATGTAGTATCTGGAAATATATTGGATAATTTTCTAACAGGCTCAATTTATAGCCAAGATCTCTGGAATGATTTTAAAGAGACTTTTATTGCTTTACTCTTACAAGAGGGGATTAATCCAGGATTTCTATCAGAGGATGAGATAAATGACTATTATATGACACTTCTTTATGTTTTTGAAAAAGAAGGATATATCTCTTTAAGTAGAGAGGAAAGTAGTATATATGTACAAGGAAGTGATGTATTTGAAATTGACCCTGAAACTATAGATGTTATTAATACAACTAGTCATTTTAAAGCTAGTTTAATAAATAGCAATGAAATATCTTCAGGCATTAAAGCATACATTGAAGAAGAGACGGGTATGTCCGATGTATCAGATTTGGCCTTAATTAAAACAGATGAACCTATCAACTATCCCGCTATCCCTGTCAATTCAAATAATTATACTGTCGGACAAGAAATCTATGTTGTAGGATTCCCTGGAATTGCAGATGACCAAGAGTTGGTTGGTGCTGCCGCAGTTCTTAACTCAACAGTTACAAAGGGAACAATAAGTGCCATAAAACCGAATTCTGCAAGTACTTTTGATTTACTACAAGTGGATGCCTCAGTAGATAATGGTAATAGTGGAGGGCCAATTATCGATTCTGATGGTTATGTAATTGGTGTTGCTACTTATGGTTTAGATTCTGGAAGTGGTAATTACAATATGGGAATCTCTGGAGAAGAGTTACAAAATTTCTTAAACTCTAACTCACTTGATTTCGGCATAAACTCCGAAAGAAAAATATTGGAAGAGGCTTTATCAGACATCTCCTTAAGTTACTACTCAAGAGCAAAAGAAAAAATTGAGGGAATATTACTCAATCAAAGCTCTTTAGATGTTGTACTTCAACCATTTGTAGATCTATGTGATTCTAAAATCGCTAATGGAGAAGATAAAACGCCAATTATTGATATAAACGGGTCTATACCAATGCTATTAATATTTGTATTGTTGATACTTCTTCTTGGAATAGCAATTACAATGTTAATAGTAAAACTTAAGCAATTGAAGAATGTAAAAACTCAATTTATTCCTATGGCGAATGCCACAACACAGATTTAAAGAAGTAGAAAAAATCTTTAAGAAATTAAATAGAGTAGTAATATATCTTACCATTTCAGATGTTTTTACATGGGGTACATTTATGATACTCTCTGCTTTAACTGGATTGTACCTAGCTCAAAAATTAGGTCAAAATGCTATCCAATTTGTGGGAATCGGAACTGCAATATACTTCTTAACAAGAGCTATATTTCAAATACCACTTGGTAGAATAACTGATAAATACAAAAATGATAAAGATGAAATCCTAATACTCTTTGTTGGGATTCTTCTTATGGGAGTACCCTTTATCTTCTATCCATATATATCACTACCTATACACTACTACCTACTTCAATTTGTTTTTGGTATAGGAGTTGCATTTAATGTGACTAATTGGAGAAAGCTATTTGCTTTAAATGTTGATGGTGGTAGAGAGGGAAGACAGTACGCCCTATACGAAACAATCGTAAGTGCTTGTACAGCAGTACTTAGTATCGTTGGAGGAATAATTGCAAACTTAGGAACCATATATTTTGATATGGTAATATCTTTTGCTGGTATTGTAATAATGTTGGGTAGTATATGGGTAGTATTAATATACAGATATGAAGAAAGAAAAAGTAGGAAGAAGTAATATTAAAAAAAATAACAAATGAAGAATACTCCTAAAAGTTGTCCTATTAAAAACAAAAAAATCTTTTTAATAGTAAGTATTAGTGTAGCAATACTTCTTGTTGTAATAGATTTAATACTCTTTTCAACAAGTCTAAAACAAACAGGAGTAGGGTGTGGATTTTCTAGATTCTGGAAAGATAAAGATAGTAATTTAATTAATGATGATAACAAAATGGATAACACTCCAATTATACAAGAAGATGGATTCTCTTTAGAAAGCAGATATATTGGAGATAATATATGGGAGTATACAGTAACAGGCCAATTACCTAATCCCTGTTATTTGGCAAAAGTTGATGTAATGGTTGCAGAAAGCTATCCTGAACAGGTTACTGTAAATGTTAATATTACAGAACCAAAACCAGATATAATGTGTGCACAGGTAATACAAGATTTTGAATACAGCAACACCTTTACTGCAAGTGAGAAAGCAGTGATATCTTTAACTGTTAGTAGAGTTACTCCCTAATACTCTTCTTAATAGTTTCTCCTAAATCAAAGAAGTCATTAGGTATTGTCATGATTATCTTTTGTGCAGGATCTGCAGATATCTCTTTTAATGTCTGAAGGGTTCTAAGAGATAGGGCACCCCTTGAATTAGAAAGTATCTGAGCTGCCTCTGAAAGCTTTACAGATGCCTCTTTCTCTCCCTCTGCTTTAATTATTCTTGCCTTCTTATCTCTCTCTGCTTCTGCTTGTTGAGCCATAGCCCTTTTCATATCAGCAGGTATTTCAATATTTTGAACCTCAACAGCTGAGATATCTACTCCCCAGTTTTCTGCAGCTATATCAACAATCTCTTTTATCTGGTCAGCAACAGTTTTTCTCTTTGAAAGTAAATCATCAAGTGAAACACTACCAACAACATCTCTAAGTGCTGTTTGTGATTTAGCAGATATTTGATTCCTAAAATTCTGTACCTTAAATATTGCAACAGGAGCGTTTACAACCTTAAATCTTACAATACCATCTATTACACAAGATACATTATCAAGTGTAATAGTCTCTTGATTAGGTATATCCATAACCTGTTCTCTAATATCTACTCTTTGAACTGTCTCAAAGTATGGAATAACTAAGTTCAAACCAGGCTTTAATTCTCTAGAGTACTTACCTAATGTAAGAACTAATCCTTGAAACCCTTCTGGTATTATTCTAAAGCCTGCAAAGATTGTAACTATGACTAATATTAAAATAATAATTGGAATTACCATATAAAATATCTATTAAATTTATACATACATATTCTATCAATTCTATTAATACTTTTGAAGTCTTTAAAGTTTTTCTATACAATATCAAACTATGAATAATCTTGAGAAGTATTTTAAAGAGAACAGTATTAAGTATGTACTCTTTGATATGGATAGAACACTTGTTGATACAGGACCTTACTTTCATGAAAGAATGTATAAAACAGTTTTAAAAGTTGTAAAGGATCTTTACAGAAATGAGACATTTAAAAAACAGAAAGAAAGAACCGAAGACATACTTGATATTTCTACAAACTACTATAGAAAAACATATACACCCATACTTGTTGACCAATTAACCTTACTAGCGATTGAAATGTATCTTTCAAAAGATAATTTAAATTACAATAAAAAAGATATTGAATCTGTTCTAAAAAGAAACTATAAAAATTTTTATAACTCATCACCCTCTCTTTTTCCTTACACAGTAAAAACATTAAATCAAATTGCAGAGTTAAATGTTAATATTGGTGTTTACTCTCATGCTCAATACCAATGGACAAAGAAAAAAATAGATAGAATTATACAAGAGTATGAAAAAGAGTATAACTCAGATTTAAATCTTCCATTCTATACAACTGATATTAATGATTCAAAAGATTCTACAGGTTGGGAGAAAGCTGCTCGACATCTTAAATTCCCAATAGAAAATACTCTCGTTGTTGGTGATAGTTTAACATCTGATATTTACCCGGCTATTGATGCAGGATTCAAATACTTAGTATATCTTTTTCATTCAAATGAAGTACCAAAAATAGAAACAGATGCTCATGTCTTCTTAACAAAGAATGTTGGAACAATATCAGATATCGATTTTTAACACATACCCCTCCCAGCCATAATACCCGTTACTGCAGCACCCGTGATACCACCTGATAGTCCAGAAGCATCCCCAGCTACAAATAATCCCTTAATATGTGTTTCTAAATTTTTGTTCGTCTCTATCTTTGAAGATCTAAACTTAACCTCTGGAGCATAAAGTAGTGTAGAACCGGAATTAATACCTGGCATTACTTTATCTAGTAGTTCTAATCCTTCTATAATGTTTAATACAATTCTATGTGGTAAACCCATTGATATATCACCAGGTACAACATCCTGTAGGGTAGGTTCAACAAAAGATTTCTCCAATCTCGACCAAGTACTCCTTCTTCCATCTCTTAAGTCATAAAGGGACTGTAGTAGAGGTTTTCCTCCTCCTAAAAGTGATGTTAACTCTGCGACTGACTTCGCATATGCTATAGAGTTCTCTAAAGGCTCTTTTAAATTAACCTCACAAAGAAATGCAAAATTAGAATTCTTACTCTTATGATCAGAGTTAGAGTGTCCGTTTACACATACATAGCTATCATAATTCTCAATAGCAACTAAACCGTTAGGACAGCTACAGAATGTTCTTACAATATCCTGATATGTTTTAGTTCTAACCTTATACACTACCTCATAAAGTGTCTCTGCTTGTCTTCTCATAATAGAGGAAGGAAATTCAACTCTTACACCTACCTCGACCTTATCATACATATATCTAATCTCGTACCTATCTGCTAATCTCTGTAACCATCTAGCATTTACCCTACCTGGTGCTAGTAATACCTTCTCCCCATAGATCTTTTTACCCTCTTTTGTAACAACCCCATATATTGTTCCTTTTTTAACTAAAATATCCTCTACCTCTGTCTTGTCCTTAATTTCAACTCCTTTTTCTAAAAGATACTCTTGGAACTGTTTAACGAAATTCTTAAGTTTATCTGTACCAACATGCCTTGCCTTTCTTACAACCAATTCAATATCATTAAACTCTGCCTCTTTAATTAACTCTTTTAATTCCTCCGTCTCTTTTGGATAGTACTCAGAATCTACTTTAAAGATATTAAATATATCATCAACATAGTCTAAGATTTTTTGATACTGAAATTTTGATATTAAATGAAACGCTTTCTCATGAGATAGACTAGCTGTAAGAGTAAGTTTACCATCAGAGTATGTACCAGCCCCACCTATACCTGTCATTACATCCTTACTACTTCTATTCTCTATCCTTTTTCCTAAATCTATTAAAGCAATACTTTTACCTTTACTCTTCTTAAGTATTTCATAACAAGCGAATAGGCCTGCAGGTCCACCTCCCACAATAATATAGTCATATTTTTTCATTTAGCGTATATTCTAAATTACATTAGACTATAGGGGATATTTTCTTTTTATTCAAGATTAATAATTAATCTTGTTTTGATTTTAATTATGTTGTTAAATATACTAATAACTTTTTATATATTTTTATTATGTTAAAAAGAATATCTTATCCAATATTAATATTTTCATTTCTCATACTCCCTTTTATAGTGTTTGCCCAAGAAGAAACTTCTGAGATAGTAATTGCCCCAACAGAAACAGATCAAGAAACTGAATTAATTCCAACAGATAGCCCATTTTATTTCTTAACAGATATATTTGAAGATATTGAATTACTTTTTACATTTGATGAACAGAAGAGAATTGAAAAATCCCTTGAATTTGCAGAAAGAAAATTAAATCAGATGGAAAATCTCCCCGAGGAGGAACAGGAGAGAATGATGGAAAGATTAGAAAACAGATTTGAGAAATTACTTGGTAAAGCAGAAAAGACAATGGAAAAAAATAATTACTCAGAAGAAGAGAACGCTCAAACTACACAAGAGATTAGAGATAGGCACTTGGCTGTTTTAGAGACAGTATATGAAAGAGTTCCAGAGGGTCAAGCACAAGAGAGTATTCAGAAGGTAATAGAGAAGACAGAGGAGAGATATCAAGCTAAGGATGCTAAGATAAAGGGGAATAATAAAGGTGGCAATAACAATGGAGGAGATGACGAAGTAGAAGATGATTCCCAAGAGTAGATAAATTAAATATTTAAGAAATGAAAAATCAGAAACTGCTCCTTACACTGGGTATTAGTACATTGATACTTGGCTTTGTTCTTCTAATCACTGTAATAAGCTTAATATTTCAATTTACAGAAAAACCCTCTGTTGACTACGATGAAGAGTATATATCTTCAAGGTATATTGTATCTACGACCCCCGTTATTGATTCGGAACAACCAACAACAGTAACAGAAGAAACCCCAAATGAAGATAAACAGGGTATTTTAGAGGTGAACGAATCTAGAAAGGTCATCAAGATTGATAAACAGCTATCTGAAAGTGAGATTACCCAATTAGAAGAAAAATACGATGTACAGTTTACAGATGATGAAAGTAATGGGATATATGTACTAAATATTACTGATGAGAGTGATATTTCCTCTCTAGAAAGTGCTTTAGATGCCCAAGTCGAGACAGATATTCCAGTTAAAATGTTTGCAGATAGCATAGATTGGGGAGTAGCAAGAATAGGGGCAGATAAGGTATGGGGTGTTGGAAGTGGTACTGGTGTTAAAATAGCGATTGTTGATACAGGAATACAACTTAATCATCCAGATTTAATAAACAATATTGTTGCGGGTTACGATTTTGTTAATGGTGATACCGATGCCAATGATGATAACGGTCATGGAACACATGTAGCCGGATTAGCAAGTGCATCATTTAACGAGGCTGGTGTTGTTGGAGTTAGTCATACATCAAAACTTATGCCAATTAAAGTACTAAACTCACAAGGATATGGATATCTTTCAGATGTAGCAAAAGGTGTTTACTTTGCTGCAGACAATGGAGCAAGAGTCATTAACCTTAGTTTAGGTTCTACTAGTGATTCATTGGTACTTAAAGATGCAGTGAACTACGCTACTAGTAAAGGTTCCTTAGTTATTGCAGCTGCAGGAAATGATGGGGGAGCTCCATGTTCATACCCTGCAGCATACAGTAATGCTGTATGTGTTGTTGCAACAGATAGTAAAAATCTTTTAGCAAGTTTTAGTAATATTGGTGGAGAACTAGCAGCACCAGGTGTATATAACTACTCTACATATCTTGGAAGTACATATCGATATCTTAGTGGTACAAGTATGGCAACCCCTCATGTAAGTGGGGCAGCTGCACTTCTTTTCTCAATACGCCCAACCTGCAGTGCATCTGAAATTAGGACTTTAATGAGAGAGACTGCTATAGATTTAGGAGAGGTAGGACAAGATATTCTTTTTGGTTACGGTTTGGTTGATTTAACATCTGCTGTAAGTAAATTACAAGCACAACCTATTCAGGAAACACCTGAGATTACAGAACCGGAAACACCAGCACAGGAACCACAAGAGACAACTACACAGAATCCTAATAAAAACAAAAATACTATAGTTCAAACAATTAAAATTTTAGAACCTGTTCCATCAAGAGGTAAGAAGTATATACCTAACGCTGTTGAAGATATTAATGTCAAATACTCTCTTTCACCCATTTCCCAAGATAGTAATATTGATAAGGTAACAGTATATTTAGATAATCAAGAAATAAACTCGTCTACCCAACAAGCAGACACATTTGTTCTCTCTCAAGACCTATTTAACCACTCTCAACACTGGGTAAAGGTTGTTGCAAGATTTAAAGATGGGAAGGAGAGTAGTGAACAGATAATTGTTGATATGACATATCTTAGATCTTTAGAAAAGAATACTTCAACAAGACAGAAGTCTGTACTAGGTATATCTACCTCTATATTTGATTGGCTATTTAAATAAAGAGCCATATACAAGTGGTTATACTTTTTCATATGGTATAATCCTTGTATGAAAATATATACAATAGATAACAAAAACGAAGAGAAGTTTCTAAGAGAACCTTCTGAGGATGTTACTTTAGATGAACTTAAATCTAAAGACTTAAAGATTTTTTTGGGTGAATTCTTACATACTGCAAAAACTGTTATGACCCAAGAGGGATACTCTGCTGCAGGACTTGCTGCAGTTCAAGTTGGTTTACACAAGAATATCTTCTGTATACTTAAAGAGGGAACACAAGAGTTTGAAGTAATGATTAATCCAAGTATTAAGGTAATAAAAGATGAGAAAGTAATTGATACAGAAGGATGTCTAAGTGTTCCTAAAAGAGAAGGCAAGGTAGAAAGGTATAAAAAGATAAAGGTAAAATATTTAGACAGGGATGGTAAAATTAAAAAAGGAGTTTTTAGTAATCAAGAAGCAAGAGAGATACAACACGAATATGATCACACAAAAGGAGTTCTATTTATTGATAAATTAATAGACTAGAAAGTTTCTAACTTTCCATATACAATATACAAAGAAATATTTTAGACATTCAATTATGATTAGAGCACTGCTTACGATATTATTTACAGCCATAATACCTTTTACTGTTTATGCACAACAGGATACTCCTTTAAAAGATGTTAAGGCAGCAGAAATAGATGAATTAAATCAGAAAGAGGATGAGAGAAATGAGCAGATTGCCAACCTACTAGGTTTTGTATTACCAGATTACACTGATAACCCAAGCTATGTAATTACATTCACAGATCCATCTACTGAACAGAAAGGTGTCGAGATTGGGCTTGATGGGAAAGATTATGCAAAGATATCTAGTCCATATACTTTTCCTGCACTTAGCATCGGTAAGCATCAAGTTAAATTTAGATTCTTTGATAATACTGATACTATTAAAATATTAGAGTATGAACTAATTGTTATCCCAAGAGCTCCTATCGTTAATCCTCCTACAGTTGGAGAAACATCGATAAAGGTAACAGGAACTGCACTCGCAAACTCCGATGTCCTTTTTACACTAACCGCCAATGCATTCAATTACAAAGATACTGTGAAAGCAGATGGGGATGGTAATTGGGAAGCAGAGATTACACCCGAAGAGGGAATATCAGATGCAATATACTCATTTACTGCTTACTCAAGAAAGTATGGTATAGCAAGTGAACTATCTGATACTGTAACATTTAGTGTTGGTGAATCTACAAAGAATGTACAGGATAATAATGGAGATATCTCTTTTTCATTTTCAAAAATTAATAAAGAGAATATTATAAATGTGTTTAAAACAAATACAGACCTCATCTTACTCATCGTAGCTGGATTCTTTCTTGGTGTTTTGTTGACCAACATCTTTAGAAATATTGTGGATGGAGGTAAAACAGAGAAGAAAATTAAAGAGGTAGAAAAGTTAATTAGTAAAAAAGATGATAGTAAAAGTGATAAAGATACAAAAACTCTTAGAGAGCTTTTTGGTGGAGAGCAAAGCAAAGAGGTAGTTGAAGAGAAGAAAGAAGAATCCTTAAAAGAGGAGATACAACCAACTAAAGAACAAACTATAATTAATAAAGATGTATTCTTAAGAAAGTACAAGGATCTAGATCCTGACAAGGATGACGGAAAAGAGATAAAGAAAAAGATAAAAGTATCTCTTACTTCAAAAGAAGAGTAGTATATTCATAGATATGATAAAATACGGAACCAAGCCAGGATGGTGAAATTGGCAGACACGCTACGTTCAGAACGTAGTCTTCGTTAAGAAGGTGGGGGTTCAAATCCCCCTTCTGGCATCTATCTATCCCATTGGTACACCTTATCAAATCTTTGATATGGAAACACAATATTTCCAATATCTTGGATATTAACATCTTCTCTAATAACATAGATATATTTAGGGTGATAAAGGAGTATCACAGGAACATCCTGCGTTATATATTTCTGGAATAGGGCATAGTTTGATACTCTCTTATCCTTCTTTACACTCTTTCTTGCCTCCTCAAGTAAAATATCAACCCTTTCATAAGAGTAACCAGATAGATTTAAATCAGGATAGTTACTCTTTAAAGAGTGCCACAAATTATACTGATCAGGATCTATTGTTGTTTCAATTTCATACATAAGTAATTCAAAATCTCTAGTAGCTACAATTTCCTGTGTTAATTGGGTATAGGTAAGAGGTTCTAAATTAAGAACGACCCCTTCCTCTTTTAATAAACCTTTTAATACTGAAGCTATTCTCTCATTAAGTTCATTATCATAGTAACTAAGAGTTAAACTAAGTATCTTTTTATCCTCTGTCTCAAAATATCCACTACTGGAATTTTTAACATATCCCAAATTGTTTAATATTTCTGTTGCTCTTGCCTGGTTATACTCATATTTAATAGTATTAGATTCACTATACGCCCATGAAGATGAGGAAATAGGGGAGTAAGAAACATCTCCAGAGATATTTGCTTTTTCAATTAACCTGTTTTTATCAATCAAATGATTTAAAGCTATTCTAAACTCTTTTGTCTCTAACTTTTCCTTCCTTGTATTAAAAAATATCATCCTTAATCTAGAATCTAAAGTCACAGAATACTCCTTGTAACCCGAGTACTCATCAACATATGAAACAGAAAATTGATCAACAGTCCCCATTGCGTCCAATATCCCATTTCTAAATGCAGACTCCAAAGCTGTATTAGTTGAATATACGCGATATATGAAGGTTTCGATATTTGGCTTTGGAGAATAGTAGTCTGAGCTCTTTAAATATACAACATTAGGCTCAGATCTATAGACCTCATATGGACCTGATCCCAAAGGATACTTAGCAAAAGAGTTAAATGGAATATCTGTTGTTCTAATACCTTCAAATCTATGTTTAGGAATAATATATACAGATATTGCTTCAAAAAAAGTAGCATTACTCTCTGAAAGAGTAAACCTTATCTTATCCTCGGCCACTTTCTCTATCTTTACATCCTGCAAAGGTGATCCAATAGTGTCATAGTTATGCTTAGAAGTTAACTCTTTGGATATATCAAAAGTAAAAAGTACATCCTCAATAGTTAAAGGCTTTCCATCTTGCCATTTATGATCTGGTGAAATAGTAATTTCATAAGATTTACCATCTGCAGAAGATTTCCACTCCTTAGCTATACCAGCAACTGGTGTACCATCTTTTGAAATATTAATCAATTTTTCAAATACTAATGCTCTAATATCTGCATCTACACTACTCTGAGATGTAAAAATAGGGTTAAAAGTTGATATTGCACCAACACTACCCTCTACAAATACTTCATTTCTATCTTTTGAAAGAACATTAGCAAAAGTAGAACTCGTTAAAAAAAGAAAAAGGGCTATACCAACTACGGAGAATATTAAAATAAAACTAAGAGGTGCTGTATTTTTAAAAAGATTATCAACATTGGATGGATACTCCCATAACCAATCTCTTATACTCTTTTTCTTTCTCTTGGGACCAACTTTAATTACATTTTTTGAAGGTTTCACTATTTCAAAAGCTTCCTTCATTGACTTCCTAAGACTATTTTTTTCACCCTCTTTTGAATTTTGCATCTATTCCTATACAGAATATTTATATATCAACAAAGATATTACAATTAGAAGAAATATTAGAACAATAGTAAAGTAGTAAAGAAATTTTTCAAGACCTCTTTTTGTTCTAAAAACCTCTCCACCACCACCAAACATTTTGCCAAGTCCCTCAGCCCTGTTTTGTAAAAGTATTGAAATAACCAAGATAGCACAGATACCTATTTGAACATAAAGAAGAATATTTTGTAATGCTTCACTCATAGCTCTGATTATACAATATTAAGAAGTTTTCTCAAGAACTTTAAATATTGAAGATATTAAGGAGTGGGAAAAACTTCCAATAACCATTGTTATTAATACTGTAATAGTAAATGGGTGAATTACTAAATTACCCGTATTTATTCCCTCGAATTCATATACCTCAATATTAAATCCTGGCATAAACTGTTGTATTAAAAAGAATGTCCCTACACCAAGAAGTAGCGTCATAATGAAAGAGGTAATAAAGTTCTCCCTAATAGTAAGAAAGTTTAATATGGCTGATGCTAAGAATACCGTTATAGCCAAAATAAATAGAGTAGCGATTAGATATATACCATTTGTTGGTATAGATACTCCTCTTAATAAACTTAAAACAAGAAAACCTCCAAGCATATACTGAATTAAATTTCTTAAAAACTTTTTCATAATATATAAATAACATCTAATATACAGATATATTAGCATATTACATATTTGAAATATATATTGGCAAATTAAAATAATATAGGATAGACAAACGGTTGTTTAGAATCTAAAAATTAATGTATATTGGATATATGGATTCTTTCTGTAAGACTAAAATAATTGCAACAATAGGTCCATCCTCTTGGGATGAAACTGTGCTAAGGGAGATGATAGCTAACGGTATGGATGTTGCTAGAATAAATGCCTCTTTTGCTGATTTTGATGAATTAGACAGAGTATCTAAAAGTATTAGAGATATCTCTCCAAGAGTAGCTCTAATGTTAGATACAAAGGGATTTAAGATACGAATAACTAGATTTGAGGAAGATAGGGAGCTAAAAGAGGGAAGTGATGTTGTTGTAGTACCTGATACATATAAAGATAGTGAAACTTTACCAAATAACTATATCTGTATAACATATCCAACACTTCATTTAGATATTGCTCGAAATACTGAGATACTTCTTGATGATGGAAATCTAGTAATAAAAGTTGTCGATATAAAGGGGCAGGAGATTCTTTGTACTGTATTACAAGGTGGTATATTAAGACCTAAAAAAACAGTTAATATCCCAAATACACATCTTGCATTTCCTGATTTAAGTGAGAAGGATAAAAACGATATTAAATACGCTGTTGATAATAATTTCGATTTTATTTCTGCTTCATATATTAGAAATGTAAATGATGTAGCTAAAGTTAGAGAGGTAATGGGGAATACGGAAACGAAATTAATTGCGAAGATTGAGGATAGAGAAGGTATTAATAACTTTGATCAAATACTTAACTTTGTAGATGGAGTGATGATTGGAAGAGGGGATATGGGAGTAGAAATACCTCTTGCAGAGGTTCCAATAATTCAAAAACAGTTAATATACAAGTGTAGGTGTGTAGGAAAACCAGTAATTGTTGCAACCCAAATGTTAGAATCTATGAAAGAGCATATTAGGCCAACACGAGCCGAGGTTAGTGATGTTGCAAATGCAATTATGGATGGTTGTGATGCTGTAATGCTTTCAGCTGAGACATCAACTGGAGAGTACCCTGGTGAGTCTATCAAGATGATGAATAGTATTGCATTAACTGTAGAGAATGTACTTAGACCCCAAAGAGTACAGGGATATACACAAGCTACTATTGAAACAGATGTCATCTCTGAATCTTTAATTGAAATATCTCAAAACCTTAACTTAAAAGGTATCTTAGTTATATCTGAAACAGGTAAGACCTCTCAGAGTATATCTAGACATAGATTACATATTCCTATATGGGAAGTTGGTACAAATATGCAGAGAATTCGTCAAAACTCATTACTTAGAGGTGTAAAAGGGTACTATATAAAAGAATTACCCAATGATAGGGATAATATAGTTTCAAGAGCTGTTGAATGTGTATATTCATATGGAGAGTTGGATTTAAACGATAAAATTGCTATTATTAGTGGCAGTTCTATAAAAAATAGATCCAATAACAGTATACTTGAGATTGCAATAGTCAAAGATATAATTGGATCTTAATCACAATGGTGACGTAGCCAAGCTGGTTAAGGCCGTGGTCTGCAAAACCACTATCATGGGTTCGAGTCCCATCGTCACCTATTTTCAATATATGGTATAACTTATGATTGATAAAAAAGGAAATCTATTTTAAAATACATAGCTCTTTGCCGAGATGGCGGAATAGGCAGACGCGCGGGACTTAAAATCCCGTTCTAGAAATAGAGTGGGGGTTCGATTCCCCCTCTCGGCATATCTTAATCAACATCATCAAATAAATCTGGATTTTCATTACCACACTTAGGACACTTTTTTACTTCCGTTACACCTTCATATACATACCCACAATTAAGACACTTCCATCTTGTCCAAGTAACATCTAAATCTTCTGGCGTCTCTTTATTTTCAATATATTCTTTTGGTAGATTTGGATCTATATGTGATGTAATATCCTGAGGTGTTACACTTGTATTTTGATTATCACTCTTTAATGTATCCTTCATCTTTTATTTTCTCTAAAATTAAATTAAATGTTTCCATCTCATTCATATTAGATGTATCCAATACAATATTATAATACAAATCAGGTCTATCATATCTAACTTTGTATAACCTCCAATACTTCTCCTTATCTATTCTAAATCTTTTTTTTAATCTTTTTTTAATTTCAAAATACCTCTTTAATTTTCTTAATCCCTTAATATTTTCTTTGCTTAAATGTCTTTTAACCTTAACATTTAAATTTGCATCTAACCAAATAGATACATCACAATTTAATCCTCTTAACTTTGCTAATGCACCGTATACCTTACTATCTATTACCACATCTCCCTTTTTTCCATACTCCTCTAATAACCCATCTATCTCTAAGTCTAAACTGTTTCCTCCTTTTGAAATCTGTTGTAAGAACTCTTCGAAATACTCTATCTCTTTCTCTTTTGCTGCTTTTCTAAATAGGTCTCCTGCATATATATGTTTTAATTTAAAGTGTTTTCCAAGCATCTTAGATATAGTGGTAATACCAGAACCACCGGGACCACCCACCGCTATTACAAGTTTTCTTTTACTTTGAGTCATTGTTAGATATATAGTATATTAATAGGCATATAATGTCGAGTAAAAGGAGAACAAAAAAAATTACTTCGGGAGATAGACATTCACCAGATAAATCTACTCTGGTTTTCATGATAGCTATGGCGATATTTGGTGCCATAATGATATATGATGCAAGTGTATACAAAGCTAATCAAGAGCCTTTTAATAATCAATTTCATTTCTTAATACTTCAATTAGCATGGTTACTTTTTGGTGGAATACTTGCATACATTGCATATATATTTGATTACAGAAAGATACTTAAATTCTCTTTTCCATTTTTAATTGGAGTTATCTGCCTTCTTGTACTTGTATTAGCAGTAGGTGATGAGGTAAATGGTTCTAAGAGATGGTTTCAATTCGGTTCTTTACCACCTA
>Ga0116143_10003365_pt1 | contig 16148 bp, 10 predicted proteins | sample AD_UKC034_MetaG_FD_89745 | JGI IMG/M metagenome (GOLD analysis project Ga0116143, IMG submission 89745) | Active sludge microbial communities of municipal wastewater-treating anaerobic digesters from USA - AD_UKC034_MetaG | ecosystem: Engineered > Bioreactor > Anaerobic > Digestate | place: USA...
ATCCCATGTCTGTGCTGCGTCGCGCAATTCCCCTGTTCGAGGGCGCCGTGTGCTTTGCCGATAATCACGGCGGCCCCAATGGCAAGGCCATTCGCGACATCGTTGGTTGGTTCTCCAATGTCACCGCCGAGGAATCGCCCATGTTCCAGGGAATCACGGCGGACTTTGACATTTTGGACTCGCAGGGATGGTTCAAGGACATGATCGCAGAAGCCTGGTCTCGTGGTAAACGCAACCTGGTGGGGTTCTCCATCCTGGGAGATGGCGCCAAGCGTTTTATCAAGATGCCCGATGGCCATATCGCAAGGGAGGTGACATCTATCGATTCGCTAGTGTCTGTTGACGCAGTGTCTCGCCCTGCCGCTGGCGGGAAGTTTCTCTATCCTATAAGTGAGGACATTGACACCATGGACATTCAAAATCTGACCCGTGAGGAGCTTCAGGCGCTGCGTCCTGACCTGTTCGAGTCGGTGGAGCAGACTGAGGCGGAGGCGACGCCCGCTCCGACTCAGCCCGACCCGGCCATTGTTACCGAGATCACCTCGTTGCGCGAGACCCTGTCCGCGCTTCAGGAATCGAATCGGCGCATGCAACAGCAGGCGTACCTGGATTCGTCCCTCAAGGAATCTGGTCTTCCGATCGTCTTTCAGGGCAAGCTGCGCAAGCGCTTCGAATCGCTGACCTTTACCGCTGAGGAATTGCAAGAGGCCATTGCCGATGAGAAGGCCGCGCTCTCTGAAGTGGTTCCGCCAGATCTGCCCGCGTTCAGTCGCATTCGTGTTGGCCTTGATTCTCGTGACAAGATCGATGCGGCTATGGACGGCATGTTCCAGGGGCGCGACGTGCTCGTTGAAGGCGGCAAGATTCCGCGATTCCACAACCTGCGCGATGCCTATGCTCGACTCAAGGGCATCTCCATCTTCGATGTGCGCGCGCAGAACGTTATCAATGAGATGGCTCAGCCCTTCGATTCGGGCCTGCGTGAGTCGATTTCCTCGACGGATTGGGCCAGCGTCTTTGGTGCCAGCATGACGCGGCAGATGCTCGCCGAGTATCGCACCAAGGACTATGAAGAATGGCGCAAGGTGGCCACCTGGCAAGTCCTCGACAACATGAAGCTTCAGGAACGAGTGCGCATTGGCGGATATGGTCTGCTTTCCACGGTCACAGAGGGCGATGATTACGGCGCGCTCTCGTCTCCGACGGATCAGAAGCAGACTTACACGCCCACGCTCAAGGGCGGCCTGGAGACGATCACGTTTCAGGCCATCGCCAACGACGACATGGGCGCCATTCGCCTGGTACCGCGCAACCTGGCCCTCGCTGCCAAGGTGACGCTGTATCACGCCGTATTCGACATTCTGCCGACCAACGCCGCGATGGGGTACGACTCGACGGCGCTGTTCCACGCCAACCATGCCAACCTGGGCACATCCGCGCTATCGGATAGCACGTTGGAAGCTGCCAAGGCAGCCATGCGCGCCCAGAAGGTGCCCACTGGGACCACGGATGTGGCCTTCCTGGACAATGAGCCCAAGACCATTATCGTGCCATCCGCTCTGCGTCGCACGGCGTGGGACCTCATCAACAATGAGGTTATGGTGTTGTCGAGCAACTACAATGCCACAATGAAGAACCCGCATTACCAGACCCTCGAAATGATTGAGGTCCGCCACTGGACCGACACGAACAACTGGTATCTGGCCGCAGATCCTAGGGCCGTGCCGGTCATTGAGGTTGGCTTCTACGGGTCAGAGGAACCCGAGCTCTTCAATGAGGCCGCCAATACGGGCAAGAACTTTACTGCGGACAGCGTGCGTTTCAAGGTGCGTCATATCTGGGGCGTAGTCGCGCTCGATCATCGCGGCCTCTACGGTGCCATCGTGTCATAATCTTGAGGGCGGGGACAATGTCCCCGCCCCACCAGAGGGCCAAAATGACCTATCTGCTCGCTGACTATATCGCCAAGGTGCGCACTCGCTTGATGGAAGTGGATTCCTCCTTGGAGATCTCCGAGGAGGATATCAAGTCCGCTATCTCAACGGGGCTTGCCTATCATAGTCGGTTCATCCCTCGTCGTGTGGTTGCTGACCTGACCAGCACAGGAACCTACGACTTGGCGTTGCGGACTACTTGGGACGCCTCTTTCTCGACGATCATTTCCATCGAGTACCCGTTGGGAACGCAGGTGCCAGTGCTGCTGAGTCCCAACAACTACATGATTTATGCCTCACCCACAGGGCAGGTGTTGCGTCTACTGGGGACCACTCCGGCTAGTGGAGCCAAGGCGAGAGTCACTTTCACCGCGCCTCATAGCGTAACCTATGAGGAGTCCAGCATCACTGACGGCGACTTTGAGGCGGTATCGGGCATCTGCGCTGCTATGGCCGCGCGCATCCTGGCCGCGCGCTATGCTCGCGCCTGGGATCCGACACTCATGGTGGATGTAGTCAATTTCCGCGCCAAGGCGCAGGAATACCTCTCGTTGGCGCGGGAGCTGGAGATCATTTGGCGAGTGAGTATGGGCATAGGCGACAAGGGCTATGGACCAGCGATGACCTATCGGGATTGGGACTCGTCCTTTAGCACGGGTGGTCGACTGCTTACCCACCCAAGGCACTAGGTGAACAACGTGGCCAGTCACTACTTGGAAATATCCGCTGCCATCAAGGACATTCTGGAGACCGTGGAAGGAATCGGCAAGGTGCTAAGCACCCATCGCTATACGCGACAGCCGGAGTCCTTTCGCGAGTTCTTCACGTCCTTGGTGCCCAGTGGCTCTGCGCAAGTAAACGCCTGGCTGATCTCGCGTGTGCGGGTTCCCATAGAGACAAAGGGCCTTCCCATCCGCGAAATGCGATGGCGGCATCAGTTCGTCATCAATGGATACACTTCGCTACGCGATGCCGATGGCAGTGAGGCGGCTTTTCAGCAACTAGTGGATCGCGTGATCGATGCGTTGCTGCCGCACAAGCGGCTGAACGTTCCTGACTATGTGGAATATGCCAACGAGCCGCAGTGTACGCAGATCAATCACGATTGGTTTGGTCCCGTGCTCTGTCATCACTGCGTCATTTCCCTGGAAGTGCTTCAGAGAGATCGCGTAGAATGGGTGGACTAATGGCACATCGCCTTACCAGGGTTATCGCTCCAAGTTATGAGATGGCGGCTAGCGGATACTACAGAGTGGTCCTTCCGCTGTACACGCTCAACAAACAGGCGCGTGTTCAGGCTGTATGGCGTGGGCAGATCGACGCCACCGATGAGCAGCTTTCCCAGGACAAGGAAGCACAACGCGCTCTATTGGGTCTGCTTCAGTGGGCCGATATCTATATGCTGGAGAGGGAATCCCGAGAGTCCTTTATCGCCATTCTGCGCAAGGCCAAAGAGTTGGGCAAGCGCGTGGTGATGGACATTGACGATCACGTCATCGACTTTGTCCATATCAACGAACCCACAGTGTCGTCTTACTGGCAGAGCAATCTCGCGGGTCTCATGGCGGTCATGCGCGAGGTGGACGAGATGATCGTCACCACCCCTCGCCTGGCCAGGGAATATCGGCAATATATTGCCGATAACGCCTCCATCACTTGCATCTCTAACTATATAGATGCAGATCATCCGCGCTGGAAAAAGGCCTACCGCCTACGCCAGGAACGACAGCCGGATGATCTGCTCACGCTGGGCTGGATGGGAGGACCCACGCACCTGGACGATCTGAAGATATTGCATGAGCCACTCAAGGCGGCCATGAAAAAGCACCCCATTCGTTTCAAGTGCGTGGGTCTACAACCAGATTGGCTAGATGATCTGCCACAAGATCGCGTCATTCGCGATAGTGGCTATACGGCCATCGATGACTATCCGTCTCGTTTTTATGACTTTGATATTGGGCTTATCCCCTTATCGCGCACGCCGTTCAACGATATAGGGAAGTCCGATCTCAAGTTTCTGGAATACGGCATCTTGGGGATACCTTCCATTGTCAGTCGTTCACCCGCTTACGAAAGCGCTAAGCACAAGTCGACCGCCTGGGTCACATCTAACGACGCCTGGCCGACGGCCATTGACGCGATGTTGCAGGTGCGCGATTCCATCTCGCATAATGTTCGTCAATATGTCATCAAGTCCCGCTCGATAGAGCATAACGCTTATCGCTGGGGCCGCGTATTCGACGCTGTAAGGAGACGCTACCATGGCTAATTCGAGAAACTCCAAGTTCGGTATCGCTAGAGAGGCGACATGGGGCGATGCAGCGGCCCCTCAAGTCATGCTGCCGGTAGATCCACCATCGATCACCGATAACTTCGAGACCCTGCTCGACCAAACAGTGCGCGGAATCAACGTGATGGACTTTGGTTCCTATCAGGGAGTAGGAAGCGTTGAGGCTTCACTAAGCGGCATCTGGTTTCCTGAGGAGGTGCCCTTCATCCTCCTGGCCATGTTGGGCTCGGTGAGTTCTACGGGCACAGCTGCGCCCTACACGCACACCTTCACCCTGGCCAACCAGCCGCCGTCGCTATCCTTCCAGGATGAAGGTGCGGTATATCCTGAGGGCGGAAACGCTCGCCGCTATGCCGGTATGCTTCCATCATCGCTTACCCTGACATTCTCCAGTGAAGAGGGTCTGCTTACCTGGTCGGCTGACTTTAGCGGCAAGAGGGGCACTGCGCCAGCCAGCGGTTCCATTCCCGCAGATGCCACCAATCCGCCTTTCAGGGGATGGCATGGCACCATGACCATCGCTGGAGCGCCAGCCACGCGCCTGATCGATCTGGAGCTCACCTTCGAACGTGAGATTCAGATTCGCTGGGGCGCCGACGGCACGCAGTATCCTGTGGCTGGACACTCAGGGGGCATTGCGGTCACCGGCTCTATGACCCTGGACGCCACAGCGTCTACCGAGCTGGACTATGTGCTCACTCACGCGGAGAACGCCGTGGTCATCACCTTCTCCTACGGTTCTGGTGCTGGTGAAAAACAACTATCCATCAGCATTCCCAGGTTCAACTGGGGCGATTCCCCCGCAGAATTGGACCGTAGCGCGGTGGCGATCACCCTCAGCTGTACGGGTCGCGCTATCTATGATCGCGATACGAGCACCTTGGTCACGGCGACGGTGAAAAACTCTCGACAGAACTACAATGCGGCATAGGCACGCAACACGGGAGATGGCGACGTGCCATCTCCCGTGTTTTTATTTACATATTGACAGGCTATTCGCCTTCGCGTAAAATAAAACCAGGAGGCGAGCATGCCCAGCGGCGTCTATGTGCGTTCTCAGCAATACCACGGTTACAAGACCAAGCGATACTGGGCGACGATCTCCAAGCGCAACGTCGACTATCGCTGTGCCTCTTGTAAAGATCGGTTTCCAGAAAATCGTCTCGTCGCCATTCCGCTGGACAACGTCCTTCTCGACGCCGAGGTGCTTTGTCATAAATGCCATGCCGCCCGCGTTATGGGGACGCGCGTCCTTTTGCCGGACGAAGTGCTAGACATACTCAACTCGCGTGGCATTCCCGTATCGTTAGATGACCTGATCACCTGGAGGCGCAGCGGCTATCTACGCATGGGACCACATGATGCCATCGCTCACAGCGATCTACATCGTGTGGCCGTCCTATCTATCTATCGGGGACGGTCCAGTGAAGAGATAGAAGATGCATTGCAGTTCATTCCCTATACGGTGACCGTGTGCAACCTGGTTACGGGGACCAACGAGAAGGCTACAGTCATCGCCGAGATGAAAGGCCCTCGACATTCATGTAAAGTGCTGCTGGAAGGCGGCTTTATCACCACTAAGGAGAAATAACACATGCCCTGGATCAAGGACACCAAGCGACGAGTGACTCTGGCCGAGATCGGCTATCCCGATCTCTACATCGACTTTCGCAATCCGGCCACAATGAAGTATGGCGACATCGTGCGCATGGAGGAGATCGCCACCGATGGAATGTCTCATGAGGATGGAGAACGCGTCCTCGTTGATTACATTCTCGATTGGAATCTAACCGATAACGAGACCGATAGTCCGTTGCCGCTGCCAACCAAGGAAGATCTTTCTCCGTTCTATGCCCTGCCATTATTCGTAATGATGTTTATTCGTAATGTCATTCAGGAGATGGCTCGCGAGCTGAACGAGGAAACGCCAAAAAAAGTGAGCGAGATTCCGCTCGAAGCTGTCTCAAAGGGATTCGCGGCGCCAAGCCACCCCGCTGGCTAATCGAGAACATCATTCTCGAAAAGTACGGATGGACCGAGCGGGATCTCTACGAGCATAACTCGGCGGGACGTATTCAGACCATCATTGCGCAGATGGAACTGGAATCACAAGTGGAGAACGAGCGGCGCAATCTCGAAAAGGCGCGTAGCAATTTCGAAAGGATGAAGAGGAGATAGGTCATGCCTCTTGCGGTGAGATTCCGCGTGGAGTTTTTCAACGCTTTCGTTATCGACACCCTGATGTCGATCGACAGGCGTGGCATCTCCGGTCATCAATTTCTGGTAGAGCAGTTCGGAGACGCGGTTTACGAGTATTTCCAGTCCGCGACCATCCTTGTTCGCGATGCAGTCAAAGATATGTATGAGAACATTCCCATAGGGGGTCGCGCCCTCGTATCGAAGTATACGGGGACATATGGGAATCGTGTACTAAGGCGGCTAAGGGTACACACTACAGATACCTGGCCATGGGCCTATGTGGGTCTCTATCCACAACCAGGGCATGTTCCCACTGTCGGTAGCCGCGATGAACAAACCTACTTTCTTGAATTTGAGTTCGGTCGTGAGCCTGGCAAGGAAGACTTTAACACGCTAAGAAGGAACCTCCGTCCGTGGGTCGCCAACAAGCTTATTCCTATGGGCGGGGTTCGCGACATGGACAGGTACAAAGAATGGGATAACGAACGGGTTATTGAACAATTGACCAACGCTATTGCCCGAAAGATATATAGGGATGGCTATAGCGGCGCGCATTTGTTCAGTCGGGTGTACGATGCCGTGAATCACGGAGAAATTCGTGATGAGATTGTGCGTCGCAGGGATATGATTGTCGACGCGATCAACAAGGGCTTCGGCACTGACATCTCAACTCGTTATGGTCCTCCCAGCGAGTGGACATCGACTCAGGGCGATAGGGGAGAATACCTCGGCGGGGTATTCCCATCGCCCTTCACCATTCAGGGAGCTGATCTGGAGCTAACGTGACAGACGCGCAGATAGGGCTAGAGTTCAACGTATCCGATAGCGGAACAGAGAAGATACAGTCTCTTTCCAGGGATCTAAGGGGGCTTGTGTCCCTCTTCGCGTCCGTGCGCGACGCCGCCTATAGGTCCAGCGCGGCCCTGAACTCGCTAACGGCCACCAAGCCTGGTTCCGGCAAGCGAACCAAGGATTTGGCTTCCGTTCAACAAGCGCTCAGGGAGGTTGTCAATCTCCAGGGAAGCATTCCCAAGGATGTCTATGAGGCGATGCCCCAGGGGGCGCGCGATCTCTTCAAGGGCATGGTCGCCGACCTGGGCAAGGCGCTTGATGCTCTCAGCGGCACAGGGCGCATTACCAAGGACATGGTCGCTGGCTTCCGCGCCAGTGGCGAGTCCTTGGCAAACATGGCCCAGATAGAGCTTCCCGTCTCTAACTTCGAGGAGGCGCTCAAGCAAGTTGGCAATCTCTCTCTAGAGGGGGATCGCTTTCTGGACGTTGTCAGGCAACTGAGCGCGCCCACCAAGGAGCTTGTGACTGAGCTCGTCAAGGCTCGCGCCAAAATGGGATATTTCGCCGAGGAGAAGGCCACCGCCTTTGAACCGTTTGCCGTGCGATCGGCACGAGACATGTCTCGCGCGCTGCGCCAGTTCAGTGAGCTGGGAAAGCGGGCCACGAACGACATACGCCAAGCGTTCGCCAGGCAGCTCACTGAAGGACTTGAGGAAGGCGTGGTTACTAGCGATCTGGGTGAACGCATTCGCGCCCTAGTTCAGCAGGTATCTCGTGAGGATCTTTCAGCGCAAGCTCTCGGTGGCGTGATGAAGGCCGCTCGTGCCACCGCAGGATCTCTGGCCAAGCTCGTCGATGAACAGGCTGCCGTCAGACATGCCACCATTGACGCCACTGTCGCCATTATGGATCAGGCGCGGGTCATGGGGGGAAGGGGCGGAGGCGGACCACCGCGTTCTCCCTGGGATTATGGCGCCTTATCTCCCATGCCTGGTGGCGGACGCCCCATACGACCACTGAGCACAACTAGCATCACCGGCTTTACGGGCACAGTGGCGGACCTGGACGCCCTGCGGCAAAACGCCATGGCTTTGCGGCAGGAGCTCTACACAATACCGCCGGCCATATCTCGCATTATCGCCTTGCTGAGTTCCATATCTGAGGGCGGAGCCATCACCACTGAACGGCTCACTCAGCTCAAGGGGATTGTGGATCTGTCTGACCAGGGACATATTCGCTTTGGGCAGACGTTACAGGAACTGTCGACGCATATCAGTCAGGTGGTGAGTCAATACGAGATCTACATATCGGCGCAGAGGAGAGCGCGAATCGAGGCGGGCGAGATACTTAAGGAAATCGTGCGGCTCAAGTGGACTCCCAAGGCACTGATGCCCGAAGGGGATGAGCCTGGCCTTCTGTCTAAACCTACCTTGACGTCATATGTCTCTATGCTCGCCCAGATACAAAAGTTGTCTGAGGGCGCGGGAACCATTTCCCAAAAGACCATTCAGGATTTCATGTCCACCGTGCGGCATCTCGGCACAATATCGGGCGCTCCCGTCGAGGAGGTCAACAGACTGATAGATTCCCTGGCGTCTCTTTCCGAAATGATAGTTGAGGCCGACACCGCCTCAAGGCACGCCGCCGCCGAGGGTCTGCGTCCGTTTCTGGACACTCTTCGGCAGCAGGTGGAAGCTGTCAAGTCGGTCTCTCCGGAGATGAGCAAATATATTGCCAGTCTCACCAAGGCCTCAGCGGGAGAGATCTCAAAAAAGCAGCTCACGACATTGCTACAGCAGGCGTCTATAGCTACGCAGGCCATGACCGGCGAGATTGACGAACAAGCAGCGACGATCATGTCCTCTCATATACCCGCGATTGAGGCGCTGATTGGATCGTTCAAGCGGCTTCTTGAGGAACAAAAAGCCAATGCCCTTGTTAGAAGGGGCAGTGAAGAATACACCCTACAGGAAATCAACAGATTTCGCATAGTGCGCTCCATATTCCAGGGCGGCATGGTCGGCTTGTCCATCCTCAATCGTTCGTTCCGCATGTTGGCCTTCAACATGGTCTTTCTGGAAACGGGCATGTACAAGCTGACCTTGGCCGTTGGCGCTCTGACCGTTGCGGTGGGTCTGCTCTATAGTGGAATTGTGCTGGTAGTCAAGGCGGTTGCAGCCCTGGCCAAGGTCGCCGCCATGATTGTCGCCGGGCCGCTTGTTCTCATGTATCGTCTGTTCAGGTCCATTCTGGGACTGATTCCCAATGTCGTGCACGGCCTGGGCAACCTGGCCAAACGAGGACTACAGCTGGTGGCTGACACCGCCAAGGGCATGGTTACGGGCGCCTATGAAGCCATCACGCGCATGTCCAATGCCGTCATCAATGTCGCCCGTCGCATTATCGGTGCGGGAATAAGTCTGCTTTCGCGCGGCATGGCCAAGATCGCCGAGATCACCAAAAAGGGACTGACCGAGATCACGCGCAAGGCCGCTGACGTTGAGGTCCTCACCAACAAGATTAGCGCGTTCACCAAGACCCTGGCTGACGCCCGTCAGGGTTCCCAATTCTTCGCTGAACAGTCCATGTTGACGGGGTTCGCCATCGACGACCTGTCCGATGCCTGGCTTTCCCTGGCTCGCGCGAATATCGGGCAGATCACTCCTGAGATGTGGCAAGCCACCCTCAACATGGCCGCTGGCGCTGGACGCACGGCGGCAGAGGCTGCGGAGGCCATTACCGGCGCCATCGGCGAGCAAGGAGCTGCCCTCACCTCCCTGCGCGAATGGGGCGTGCGGGCAACTGAGGCCGACAACGAGCGTCTCACCTCTATGGGTCGCCTAGCCGCCGCGCAGGAGATCTCCCGCAGGGTCAATGACAAGTTCACGGGATCGCTAGCTCGTCAATCCGTGACCTTCGATAGCCTGATAGCTCGCATCGGGGCCACCTGGAATGCTATCAAGGCCACGCTGGGCGCGCCCATTCTCAACGATGTTGTCATTCCGTTACTGGCCACTGTGACCAACCTCACTCAAGAAGTCTATTTTCTCGTGAGGGCATTCGTAGAATGGCTCAAGGTCTCTGGCATATGGAATAGCGCTCTTCAGGTCTGGAAGGACACCCTGAATGAGTTTTTGCCCACCGCGCGAGAACTGTTTACCGTGTTCAAGATGGGCGTCATTCTGGCCCTTTACGCTGCTGTGGCCGCGTTCAAGTTGCTGGGCTATGTCGTGCGCTATGTCACCCAGGCTATCGCGGGACTATGGTCGTGGGTCAAAAAGTGGGTCACAAGCAACAAGGTTCTGTCTGACTCGTTGCGGCAGATGGCGCAGGCCCTCAAGGAAATGGATTGGGCCAAGTTCGTCCAGGGCGCCAAGGACATGATCGCCAACATGCCCGATGCGCTCAAGAAGTCTCTATTGCAGGCGCTGGGTGGGTTGGCCACCATTCTAGCGGGGCCTCTGCTGTTGCTCGGCGCCCGTCTTATTGGCATGATCGTCGATGGCATGCTCACGGGCACTTGGGGCGATGCCCTGACCATCGTGGGGCTAGAGCTCGCCGGGCTGATCCTGTTGGGCTTCTGGAAGATCTTCAATTTAGGCCTGGGAGACGCTCTGCTCAGGGTCATTGAGGGCATTGGCGAGGATATCACCAGTGGACGTTTTGCCGTCGCTGCCATCAAGGTGGGTCAGCTACTGCTCACCTCCCTGTTCAATGGCATTGTTCTGGCGGTAACGCCGCCGAGCAAACGCAATGAAATCAACGAGTGGCTGCGTAGCCGCACCAGCGAGATGTTTGAAGGTATTGAAAATGGGCCGAACGACCCCGCGCAATTTCAGGGCTTTGCCAAACGCATTCTGACTGATGTCATCGATGCCATCAAGACCGAGGGATTACGCACCGGCGTCGCAGTCACCGTGGGGGCTGTCGCTGCCGCTTTGGGATTTCCCGTATTGGGAGTGGCGCTCACCTCGGCGATGCTAGCGGCATTGCCCTCATCGGATCAAATAAATGACTCGCTTACCAAATGGCGCGTGACCGTGCTAAATCACGTGCTCAACTTGCTACGCGACAACGCTCCTGATGTGTGGGCGGCACTGGCGGACTTTGTCATTCCGACACGTGAGGGATACCACGATAAGACCGTCCTTGAACGTTCAGTGGCTCTGGGCGAAGCTGTCGTCAGGGCTATCGCTACGGCTATCACTAACGCGCTGGAATCCGAACAGGCGCGAAATATCATTGGCGCGGTAGGCGATGCCGTCGTGAGCATCTTTGAGGCGCTGAACAGGACGGGCATAGGCGCCATCGCAGGCAGACTGGCTACCGCCGTGGGAAGTCTTATCGCAGACGCCTTTGAGATACTAGCTACGCCAGCCGTGCAGGTCATGGAGTATGTCGACAACATGACCGGCGAGATGGTCACCGAGGTCACGAGCAGCGGAATTATCGGCAAAATAGGCGCATCCATGCTTTCCATGCTCACCAAGGTAACGGAGTTCATCAAGGGATCTGACCTGATGGCGACCTATGGAAGCATGCTGGGCGAGATCCTTGAGGGCGCGGTGGACTTTATCACGGCCAAGGATGCCAGTGGCAAGAGCATTATTGGAGAGTTGGCCAAATCCCTTTTGGGCGCTCTCGGAGATGCCATCAAAGAGGCGTTTGGTCTTGGTCCCGATTGGGACCTGGACATAATGGAAAATATTGGCAAAACCCTTCCCATGACTGGCCTCGCAGGGACATCCGCTTGGGCGAGGATCGGCAGGAATGTCGTCTTGCCGTTCATCGAGAACATCAGGCAAGCCTTTTCCTGGAAAGACGCTCCCACCCCCGAGTTGCAAGCCGCCGTGGATGCCGCTAGAGGATTCGGCGTGGCGCTACTGGGCAAAGATGGCGTTGAAGGGGGTCTGCAATATGGCTGGGATGGTCATTCCCTCAAGCCCTTCATTGAACAGAGCATTCTCGGTGCCATCGCCACCCTATTTCTGACCTCAGCGTTGGAAGCTTCCAACTGGGGCTATCAGATGATGCTCAACATGGAAATGGGCGTCGGATTGGCCTGGACTTCTTTCCTATTGCCAACGCTGGAGATGGTCAATTCTGTTATCACCACTCTATTCACGACCTCGGCATTGGAGGCTGCCAACTGGGGCTACCAGATGATGCTCAATATGGAAATGGGCGTCAGCCTAGCTTGGATCTCCTTCCTATTGCCGACGCTGGAGATGACGCAGGCGAGCATCACCGAGATCTTCACCGTTGACCTCAATGCATTTTCCTGGGGCCTGGACATGTTGAAGCATTTCGAAGAGGGTGTATCCTCGCGACTCAACGCGACCCTGAATTATATGCGGGAGGTCGGTAGCAAAATTAAGGATGCCGTGCTCTCTGGCATCGGCGAGATCGTCATTAGACCCCGCGTCGATTGGCCCAACCTACCTAACGGCGGGGTTGTTACAAACGTTCCGGCGTTCGCGTCGGGCGGTATTGTCAGACGTCCGACACTGGCCGTTGTGGGCGAGACCGGTCCTGAGGCTATCATTCCACTAAGCGCCATGAGGAGCAATGGAACGTCCGACATCAATATCTATGTCACGGGTAACTATCTGCTTGATGACGACCAAGCCAGCGAACTCGCCACCAGGATCGCTGACAAGGTGGATCGCGCCCTTATGAACCGCGTCAATAGGTCCTACAGGATCGGGTTTGTGAGGTAGTTTATGGCCTCCATTTCCTTGCTCATCAACAACATAGAATATCGCAACTACGTGGACGTGACCTCACTCTCGGTCATGGACTCCATGGAGTCCAGCGGGGACACGTGCGAGTTCACCTTGGATTTGCCCATAGCGTCGCTGTCCTCTGCCCCCGTGCCGCCGGTGGGATGCCCGGTAAAGCTCACTTGGGGAACTACCGTGCACTTCTACGGAATACTGGGCAGCGCGGTCAATAGTCGCGGCCATAATGCCGAGCACGTGGTCGTTAGGTGTTCCTGTCATGACTTTGTGCCCTGGCTGGATTCCAAGCTCATCGCTACGGCTAGGCCAGCGGAGATGGCGGGCGCTCGTATCAAGGCCCTGTGCGCCTATGTCAATTCCATGCTGGGGTCGTTTCCCTTTACGACCAACAACGTAGATGACGGCTATCTGGTGGCGCAGGAAGACTATGACTATGTGTCCTTCTCCAGCGTGCTCAACAGTCTGGCCGAGACCTGCCACTACATGTGGTACATCGACCAGAGCATGGACATTCACTTTATCGCCGAGGACACGTATAAGTCGCCGCTGCCCGACAATAGACTAGATCTGGACACAGAGCTGGCGGTCGGCGACGTGTCCCTCACCACGGACATATCTCAGATCAAAAATCGCATATATGTTAAGGGATATTCTCAAAAGGGCACTAACGAGTATGCCGACGGGCCTTACACTCCTGGCGAAAATCAGACATTCTACAAACTGAGCATGCCCCCATTCGATGTGGAATCCGCGCGCGTTGTCGTCAACGGCGAGGCAGAGGAACGTCTGGTGCGTCTCGATCCACTGGACGGCGCACAGGAAACCATCGACGGCAACGAGGGCGAGGTGCTCATCTGCACGTTCAACATGGGAGCGCGCTTTCCGCTAACGGACCTGCCACAGCAAGCCTTTACGGTTTACTACTATCCCGAGTTGCCCGACAGGATATCCATGTATGAGGACATCGATTCCATAAGATATTTTGCCTCTGTAGAGGGCACCTCGGGTGTACACGAGTTTCTCATCTCGGTTCCCGACATGAAAGTGGAAAGCATTGATCCGATAGCCGCCATGGGAGAATACATGTTGCGGCGTTACGCCTGGCCTCTCATCACGGGATCGTTTGTGACCTATGAGATTCACGGATGGAAGCATGGTCAAATGTTTCGCTTACACAGTACCGACCGAGACATATACGACATACCGACGTATGCCAAGACGGGAGCTAAACGCGATCCCCTAATGTTTGTGGTGAGCGTATCGCGCACATATCATCCCATACGAGATCCTGAAAGCGGGGACCCCACTATTATGGCCAAGGAAACCGTGACCTTCAGCAACAGTCCATTTGGGAGCCTATAATGACAGAGCTCAAGACATTCTTGGGGCGTATGTTCGACAAGGTGAATCGCGCTCCCAAGTCTCCGCATCGCACGCTGACCACGTTTCTGAGCCAATACGATAACGTGGTATCTAGTTGCGTAGGCGTGACCATAGACATCAAGTACGTGAATCCCGACTACGATTATTCCGTGAACTGTGGAAACGACATCGTATTCACCAAGGCCTTTAAGTCCATGGTTGCTAATTGGCTCGTAGGCAATGCCATCGATAAGCCCGCCTATATATCCATTGGCAGAGGAACCACCACCGATGAGCCGGAGGAGCTAACCGCCCTCGTGGACCCGTTCGACACGCAGCCCGTGTCCGCAAGCGAGGGAAACGTTGTAGAGTCCTACGCTCCTAGGGTTTACTCCGTGTTCGTTTGCAAGTCGTTTGTGTTTACGACGTCCTTTAGTCCAGCGGGAAGATCGTCCAGCGATCCTATTCGCGAAATAGGCTTGCTGGATTCAGAAAATGTATTGTTGGCTCGCATGCAATCCGAGACGCCCTATTGGAGTTTTCCCGATGTCTATATTGACCCGTTTACAGTCGAAATTTCCATCACTCTCGGCGTCACATAAAGTGGTGTTCGACTCGTCGCTGGATAGGGTCGCTTACAAGCTGTGGACCGAGTGGGCTGACGAGATGCAGGGCACGGCGCCGAGTGGTGTCACCCTGCCAAGCGGTATCGCCGTGGGCATGGCGTCGATGGATATGTCGCGGTTCACCGACTCGTTTGATGACGGGTCTATGGATCCACGCTGGCTGCCCATACGCACAGATGACAACGTGGTCGTGCGCGAGATCAGTGGGGACATTCGCCTATCGGGGTTGAATGAAGGAGATCTCGGTGGCGTCGTAACTTCCGTGCCGGTGCTGCTTGCCGGGCGCTGTTCCTTTGGGGCCACGTTCACCAATACCAACAAGTATAATGCAGTGGGGATTGCTGTAGCGCGCCTGATGAACGGCGCCCTGACCACAGACTATTATCTGTACGAGTCCTATGCCGATATGTCTGTTTATCCTGTGGCTCCTGATCGCGTGCGGATACTGCGCAACGGGGAACAGATCTACTTTGCGGAGGTGGCGAGCCGTCGAACTAATCTCTACATCCAGTATGACATGGGCAAGATAGACTTTGGTGGCGGTTACTGGATCATATCTCCAACTTATAGCGAGAACTATGCACTATCGTCGCCCGTGGTCTACTGCTACGCCTTTGCCAAGCGCCAGGTGGGTGACAATGCTACCACGGCGGCTATTCATCTGGCACGTTTCTATGCCTGGGATAGATCAAAGCCTGGCATCGGTGCCACGCACATCATTGGCGAGGCCGCCCGTCGTCCTATCGACATTGTCGAGATCTATCAGGGTAACCAGGTGCGTCTCAACGCCGAGTTCGACAAGGGAATTGCCACTGGGCGTTGGCGTTCTATGGCCCTGACCACAGGAGATCCCATTGAACGAACGCTTAGCGAATGTTCCAGCGACATAGGGTGGTCCACCGGCGCGGGCAACATCATTGACCCGTCCATTACGGACTATGCGTCAGGAACGAGGGCATTGTCGGCCTATGGCACAGCGCCGGTGCGATTTCAGGCCAGTTCCCTCAACGCCGCTACGGGACTAGAGGACGATTTTGGGAAAACTCTAAGCGTTGCCTGGGAACGCGACGTCACCGGCGGCTCCCTGGTCTATGCCATGGACAGCTCCCTGGTATGCGATCCGAGCGATGCCTTACAAGTCGCGGGCATAGTCAGCGCGGTTCCCAATGATCTGTCTTCCTGCAACCTGAGCGTGGACATCACA
>Ga0116143_10003366_pt1 | contig 16140 bp, 9 predicted proteins | sample AD_UKC034_MetaG_FD_89745 | JGI IMG/M metagenome (GOLD analysis project Ga0116143, IMG submission 89745) | Active sludge microbial communities of municipal wastewater-treating anaerobic digesters from USA - AD_UKC034_MetaG | ecosystem: Engineered > Bioreactor > Anaerobic > Digestate | place: USA...
CGATGTAACGCGGTCGTGGTTCCCGGACACCAGATAGACTGCCTTCAGGTTGTTGATCTTGGCAAGGAACTCCGAGAGGATCTCGCTGCACAGGATGACGGCGTTCATGCCGAACATGCCCTTGCCGAGACCCTTCCACGAGTTCTGGTGGTTCAGGCCGGTGAAGCTCTCGATGAAGTCACCGAGCATGATGGCATGGACCTCTGAGTAACCCTTGGAGTTGATGATGTCGGCGGTGGATGACAGATAGTCAACAAGCACCCCGATGTTGAACGCATCACTCCTGATCAGGTCGTCGATGTAGGCCCCGAGGTGGAAGTCAGCGGTGCATATCACGCCGGTTCCGGACCCGTGATGAGCCTTGGGCGACCGGCGCTTCATGGTCGATGATACCTCGTCTATCGCAGCCACCCAGTCTATGCCGTGGTCGGCCCGGCGCTTGAACCAGACCTTCACCTGAACATTCCACTTCTGAGTATCTGCGGTAGTCGTGGTCCATGTGTTGAATACATGGCGATCCACCTCCCACACGTCCAGATCCACCTTGGAGAAGGCCAGCGCCTCGGCCAAGTTGGTGATGTTGGCTGACCCGTCGTAGGACCACACCATGTCGTTCTGCCGCTCGTCTCGGACCACCTTGCCTCCGGGATCTGATATGCGGCCCTTTTTGGGCTTGGCCTTGCGAGCATAGGCGCTCTCTCCGCGCTTCTTCTTGCCCAACCTTGACAGGATACGCCTGAAGGCTGCTGGGCTGAATGCCCCTCCGGATAGCTCTGACAATCTTCGGGAGAACTCCCTCCCACTTTCTCCTGGGAGCTTGTCAGTGTTCTCCGCCAAATCCCAAGCAACCTCGTTCTTCGGTAAGTTCATGCCGGGTGGTTATGGCGGCGAAGGTAAGAAATTATTTCGACCCAAGCAGATACGCCGCCGCATACTTGCCCGGGCAGATAGTCGGGCGCACTTCCCTATGCATGTACTCCTCCTCGATCCCGTAGTAGCTCATCAGCCTGCGGACCTTCTCAGCAGCCTCCTCTTGCGCCTCGTTGAGTGGATAGAGGTCGTAGTTTCCCAAGAATACCGAAGAAGCCCCTTTGGAGTTTCTGCCAGCCGTGTGGTTGGTGCGAAGCTCCAATGGCTGGAGTATCTCGATCCTACCGCTACGCGTGATACCGAGGTGGTATGGCATACCCCCCAACCCGCGTTTCTTGGCCACGGCTGCGATGACACTCCACGGAGTGAGTGTGTCAGAGGCCGTGTGATGCCAGTACAGGGTGGTGATGCTCTCGATGGGGCGTGTTGGAAACACCCCAACATCTTCGTAGCTGTCGGTGGCATCGAATAGCTGGATGTCGCTGATGTTGATCTCTCGTGTCGGGTTCTTCGCCTCCACCTCATCCAGCGCGTCCAGCGCATAGGTGCTCACCTCCACGCCAACATCTCCCTGCGAGACATCCACGAATGAGCTACGGTAGTCAATAGCCCCGCCTCCGGCCATCATGCCGAAGCCAAGCCGGATAGCGAATCCGGAGATCAGCGTTTCGACCACCGAGCCCTTAATCGCGTCAAGGATGCTTCCAACCATGGGTTGATCAGTGCTTTGTAGATGGTGGTCAATGGAAGGGCGATGACGAACACGGTCAAGAAGAGCGCGATCGTTGGCCATTCGGCGATGAGCAGTTGTCCGTAGGTCATTTTTCTTTCTTGTCCCGGAAGTGCTGGAGGATGCGGACCACGTTGTAGACAATGGCCGAGAGCATCAGCAGCGCACCGAGCGTGAATTGTATCGCGTTCTCGGGTGGGGGCAATAGCTGGCGCCACTCAAAAGCTATCGCCCCAGCCATGTAGGAGATCAGGCTGATGGTGGTGTGGGTTGCTATGTCCTCTTGGTAGGTCACGGAAGGATAGCTGCGAGGGCAGTACGCATGGCTGGTGTCATGGCTGCCTTCAGTTGGGCGGCGGAGAATCCGGCCAACACATCATCGAGATAGATGGTGATGCTATTGCCTTTGAAGTTCAGGATGGTGAAGTCCTGCGGCATATCCACCGGCGTTCCGCTGGAGTGGTCCGGCTTGACGTGAACCTTGCGATCCGGGAACTCGTCAGACAGGATAATGCACTGGAAGTCGTCGTCAGTGACCCCCATGTACTGAGCATTCATCACGGTTGCCGGGTAGTCGTCTCCGTGATCCTTCTTAATGCCGATAACCGGGCACTGCATTCCGTCAGTGACCTCGAAGAGGTCAACAACAGGGTCGGTGCCTTCGGAGCTTTTGAGCATCACCGAGGATGCCTCACACCCACATTCTACTTCCAGTTTCTCGCATGGTTTCAGCTTGATCGTTGCCATGTCTTAGAGTTGTTTTAGTGTTATGGAAAATGCGGCATTATCAACGGCGTCTGGTATCGTCGAGAAGTATGCCGTATCCGTGTCACTGGCCAGTATGTATGCGCTGCGGCCAGAGACATTTGATGTGATCATCAACTGGCATCGCTCAGTGATGAATCCCGTGCAGGTCAGGTAGAACAACCCCTCCTCTTCCCGCGTAAACGTCACAGCGGCATCTGTATTCGTGCGCTTGATAGCGACAGCGACAGGAACATCAGTCCCGCTTTGCGTGACGACCATTTCAATAGTTGGACTGAGATCCTGCGTAGCCGCCAACTGCTCCAGCGTCTCCTGAACGGTAGCCCCATACAGCGGAGATTCGATGTCAACCGTAGCTGCTCCGGTCCAAGTGGTAACAAGGACCGGGTTAGCCACCGCATCTGTTGACGCCGCAACGTTGTTTGAATCCTGATTGATGGTCCAAGCGCCCGATGCTCCGAAGATCGCGTTGTCAACGCTCTCAACTCCGTTAACCGACCAATATCGGTTGGGCGGGTCAACACCTTGGAAAACCTCGATATACAGGCTCCTCACCCCGTTCACCGTGGCGAAGAAGAAGGTGTTGATGTCAACCTCGCTGGCCTGAATCGTGGCCCACTCGGCTTCTGATGCGGACCCAGTGGACTTCAAGTACTGGCCATCCGTTCCGTCACTGCCATTCACGTTGAACGTGCCGTCTGCGTCGATCGCAAGCCTGCTCGTAGCTGCCGTTGAAATGGTCACTGTATCAGCGGCAGATACCCCAATGTCCTGCCCCTCCACGTTCAAGGTGCCGGGGCTGCTGACCTCTCCGCTACCACCCACAGCCCCAAGCTCAACGATGCCATCTCCGTCATCAGCGCCCACAGCCAGCACCGATCCATCGAAGGTCAGGTCGGCAGACGCGCCAAGCGCACCAGAGTTGTTGAACTGCACCTGCGTGTCGCTGCCAGCCGGTACTACCGGAATGGTTGCGTTGGATGCAGCGGTGATGTGACCAGTGGCGTTCACCGTGAACAGAGCCTCGCCGTTCACCGTGTAGGCCGCTGCCGTAACTCCAGAAGTCTGGTGTGAGATGGTAGGCGTAGCACCTCCGCTGGATGAGAGCGGGCTGGAGGCACTTACGCTGGATACGCCGCCACCACCGCCTCCGCTCACAAGAAGCGCGGCTGATATGTCGGCAACAGCCGTCTCCGCCCCCGTCAGGTCATCGGTCCATCCAGCTTGGTTGGTTACCGTTCCAAGGGGGATCTCTTCCCAGCGGTTGTCGTTGAAGTGGATGACGATCTTGTACCGATCCACGCTGGTCGGGTTGGGCTGCGTGAACGGGTCGGATCCAAGGATTGGTGGAACAGTGTTGTACTGCTCCCATCGGATGGACCCCTCGTCAACAACGTTCGAGCCGTTGATGACGATCTCGGTACCATCGTCCTTGACGATCTCGATGAGGTTGTTGTTGATGGTTACTTCCATGGCTTATTGCAGTCTGGCTACGCGCAGTCGGGTGAGGCCATCCACCGAGGTGAACCAACCCACGGCGACCAGCGTACCGTCGCTTTGGTATTTGAGGAAGAGGGTGCGTCCGCCAGCGAACCCTGTTCCAGTGTTGAAGGAGAAGTCACGCACCCCATCTTGGCTCATAACCACAAGCTGGGCCGTGGGGTTGCCGTTGAACGTGGTTGCAGTACCCACCATGCAGATGGCGATCTGGCCGTTCGGAAGAACCGTGACGTTGGTGGTCTCGTCGTTGAAGCCAGTACCAACGTTCGTTGCGAACACTGGGTCCACAACCCCGGTGGCGGTCAGCTTGATGATGCGATTGGCCGTCACCCCATTGTAGCTGGTGAACTGACCAGCTACGATGTATGAGCCATCCGGCATCACAGTTGGTAGCGCGTAACTGTTGAACTTGGTTCCAAGTGGTATCACCGAGCGAAGTGCTCCGGTTGTCGTGTCAATGGACACGAATGACCCACCGGTTCCTGCCCCGGCTGCGATGTTGGTCCCGTTGTAGAACAGGCTGAAGCCGTTGTTCACGATGATGCTTCCATCGACCGGGTTCAGGGATGCGATACCTGCCTGAGATGAGAAGTTGCCAACGAACTCGGGCACGATATTACCATCTGCGTCGATCTTGATGATACCCGTGTGAGATGACCCATTGAAGGCATTGAACGTTCCCGTCACGATATAGGTGCCATCACCCAGATCGTTGATGGAGAACGCCGGGAAGGTGAATCCAGTCCCGATGTTCGTGTTGAACGTAGTGTCAAGAACACCGTCTTCGCTAATGCGGGCGATCCGGCCTACTGATGTTCCGTCAAAGCTGGTGAAGTCACCAACGATCAGGTAGCTGCCAGAAGACTCCCTCACGAACGACCTTACAGCATCGTTGAAGCCGGTTCCGAGCGCGGTGTTGAACGTGGTGTCGAGGGTGCCGTCTGAGTTCAGGCGGGTGAATCGGTTGGCCGTGGTGGAAGCGTACTGAGTGAACAGACCACCAACGATCAGACGGTCATCCGGATCTACCACAACAGAGTACACGGCGTTGTTAAGACCACCCTCCGTGAAGTCGGGATCTGGGTCTCCGTCAGGAGTGTACGATTCGATAACAGCATCCACCGTCACCGGACAGGTGGGTACATACGTCATCGTCACCTCCACGGTTCCGGGAGCGCAGGCGGGAGTGAAGAACGACTCTGCGAAGCCCTCCACGGGTCCTGAGTAGATCGGGACCGGAGTGCCGCCGCAGTTGTAGGACACGAACACGTTCACTCCCGCCATGAACGGAGACACCGGGGGCGGTGTCACTACGTACACGAGTGTGATGGTGTTGTATACAACCTCCGGGGCGCCGAACACCTGCACCTGTGTTCCGCTGTCCATCTGCCAGTAGCCCAGCGGTGCTCCGGGGTCGGCAGCAAGGGTAACCTCGCCATCTGCCACGGTGATGTAGTCCGTTCCGCTCCAGATCTCGCCAACGTGATCGGCCCACCCACCACTCAATGAATCCACGTTGGACACGATCAGGTATGGCAGGCCCGGCTGGGCGCTGGGCTCGAACGCGGCATCCACTGCCTGTAATACCGTGTAGTCGGATTCCGGGAACTGCGGGGATCGGATCTCGTCGCTCTCTACATCGCACTCGGAACTAAAGGTGTTGGTAACTCGAACAGATACCGTGTCAGTGGCATAGAACGGCCCGATAACCGTGTCGCCAACGGCTGCTGGAACGGCTGTCTGTGCCGCATCGTTGACGAAGGGTATGATGTTCCCAAGCGGGAAGTCAACCGGGTTGCTGATGCTTACAGTTACGTCGAAGGTCTGGTCATCGCAGTTAACCTCGGCGGTCAGGTCCACATCCACCGTGCCGCAGAATGGATCGGGTGGCTCTACCTCGGACACCACGATGGTCTCGCAGTTTCCGCTGATGTAGGTCACACTGATCGAGGATACCTCGGCGCTGCCGAAGCTGTATTCCTGCGGTGTGGCGAAATGACTCTCAGGCCCATAGTAGAGTGTGGCGTTCATCCCATTGATCAGGATGGATACGTACACGGTTCGACCGCTCGTGGCGGCTGTGGCTGGATATTGGGAGACGATCTCGTAATCGCCAAGCGGCCCGGAGGCCGTTACCACAAGAGCCGGGAACAGAAGCCCCGGCGTAGTAGAGTTATATGTGATCCAGAAGTCCCCAGTATCCTCGGCGAGGACGATCTGGTTGTTGGCAAGTTCCTGCTCCACCCATCCCAGTCCGTCCCACGTCTGGATGGTATTCACGCTCCACTCATCAACGAGTGAGTCCTCATTGGCTACTACCAGATAGGCATCGCCTTCTGCCGGTGGCCCGCTCTCAATAGCCGCTCGCTGGTTGACATCGACCGCTTCTAGAACGGTGTGCTCTGGAACCGGGTCACACAGGGTGCCCTCAAGGGGGGCGTAGCCCGGCCCGCATCCGCATTTGCAGTAGCATCCCGCCTTGCAGTATACGTCGTTCGCATACTCCTTCGTGACGCACCCACCGGTTGTCTCCGTTGATGTTCGGGTGCTGCGCATGATGCGGGCAGCCCACTTCATATACAGCCACTTCCGACGCTGCTCTTCTGCGCAACTAACGTCTCCGAACGTGAGCGCCTTCACATAGCTGCGTAGATAGTCGATCTCGCAGCACGCGAAGTTGATCCTTGCGGCTAGTATCTGATTGTCGCTGATCACGCAGTTGTGATTACGAAGGTGTCAGCGATGAGCATCGAGGCCCCGTCCGGGGACTTGTAGCACACGAAGAACTGGGTTGCTCCAGCAGCGATCGTTGCAGGAATGGTCAATCCTGTCTTCTTGGTCCACTGCGATGCCGCTAGGGTCAGGTTGATGGGCGATCCATCGGTGTTCTCCACGGAGAATGTCCACATGCCCCCGAAGCCGTAGGCTGTGTCGTCCCAGTCGAGTTCGATGTCCTTGTCAGCCGCTACGTCCGTGGATTGATACTGAAGGTCGAAGGTGTACGTGCCCGGAGCGGTGTGGGTGTCCGTGTTCGGATCGAATCCGATCATGCTCTCGGTACGAACCGGCACGGCTCCGAAGTTCCCGGCAGAGGTCGTAGCCACCTGCGTGAACGTAGCGGCCAGAGATGATTGCAGCGTGAACGTGGAGGCCCCTGTCTTCACATAGATGCTCGGAACGTCGGTGCGGAGCACGTAGGTTCCGATAGGACCAGATGGAAGCGTTACACTTGGGTCTCCGGGGGTGGACACCCAGATGGTTCCGGCAGCCCCCTGAATGTTGGCGGCTTGGTTCCACGCGGCCCCATCCCATTCCATGATGCGAGTGAAGGTCGGCGTGGTCGCGCTGTCGGTATAAATGACCGTGTTCTGTCCGGCCGGAGGAGCAGATACGGGAGCGGTAGTAGTGACCAGAAGCAGTGCGTCAGCTCCGGGGTCTCCGGTATCACCAGCAGCACCCGTCTCGCCCTGAATGCCGGGACGACCTCCGGGGGTCACTCCGGTGCCAGCGGTACCTACGGATGAGCCCGCTGCTGCGTTACCGGGAACGCCAGAGGCAAAGCCCTGAGCGGCTCCGGGGTTGGTCAGTGTGATCGACGTGGAACTCGGAACGGTAGCCACGATGTAGTAGCCGCCCCCCGGCACGAATACCCATTGTCCGGGCTGCGCCCACGAGCTATCCACGACGCCAATGGTGACGGGGAAGCTCTGGGATGGCTGGATGTAGGTGGCCGTGAGCGTGGTGAACGCATTGAGGCCGTTGGTTCCGTTGGTTCCCGGCGTGCCGGTCCCCGTAGCGCCCCGTGGGATGCCAAGGGAAACGGTATAAACACCGGCGCCACCGGTCTGGTTGACGGTGGCGTTGCTGCCCGGAGCGAGCGTGGTTACGGCGAACGTAAGGGTAGGGGGAGGCCCGGCCTCTCCGGTAAATCCACGAGGGCCGATGGGAACCGTAAGGCCGCAGGCGCAGGGGTCAGTCGTGCAAGTTGAGCAAGCCATTAGCAGCAGCCTTTTTGGGTGTAGAGGTAGTTGATCACTTCCTGTGACGCCTCTGGGCTGCAAATGCCATTGCAGGCCACCGAGTCGTACATGGCGTAGAGGGTGTATGGGTCGGCGTCACAGTCCTCGCACGCGCAGGAGGGATCGGCGTTCAGCATGGCCGGGTCGATCACTTTCTCCTTCACGTCGAGGGTGAAGATCTTGCGCACCTCTGCCACGTATGTGTTCGGGGAGAGGACCCCGGTAGCCGCGAAGGTCCACACGCCGCTGGTGATGGCGTCGAGGCCCATATCCTCAGCCGTGATGGTCCAAGTGAAGTAGTAGTCCTCGTCCGGCAGTGGAACAGAGGTCAGTAGGTTGAGGGTGTAGGTGGGAGCATCGCGGGTCGTGAGCCCCGGCTGCCACACCTGAAGCGAGTAAGTAGAGAAGTCATCGGGACCCTCCACGGTGTTCTCTGGGCCGTAACCGTCCGGGTTGCTCAGGGCGTTGTAGGCGCCCGTGGTGTCCGTATAGGTCAGTTCTAGGCAGCCCTCGCAGGCGTTTCCTGTAATGGTGAGCATGGCACAAAGATATGCCCAACTCTCTGATTATCAAGGAGTTATTTGTTCCTACTGGGCTTGTTCGAGGCTCCGTATCTCCTCTCGGATCTCCTCAAGCCTCTCATCGACGTTCTCGATGGCCTGCTTGATGTCCTCTGCGGGGCGGAACGCCCACTTATTGTTGCTGCCCTTGAACATGATGTACTTCTTGGCCATGGTGGTGAGCTTGCCCTCGACATCACCCATACCCTCATCCAGCTTCGTCTTGTCGGCGGACAGCAGATTGTCCTTGTTCATGGCCAAGTACCGCTTCAGAAGCGCCCCGCGCACCTTGTAGAAGGTGAACTGCTCCTCCTCGGTGAATAGGCGCTCCTTGCCGAGGGCTGGATCGTATCCGCTGAGGCTGTTGGGTGCCGGGACCGATGGGGTCCATCCACGGTTGATGATCTCGGCCACATAGTCCGTCTTGGCGTTGCCAAGGAAACGCGGAAGGAATCCTCCCTCTGGGATGACTGGCTCACCAAGGAAGTTCAGGCGGTCGTACAGACCGCCCCTGATCACAGGGATGTCCTGATACAGGTACCCGAGCACGGTGTTGCGAACGTCCTTCGCTGGCATATCCAGTAGCGATTCAACCCGACGGGCGCTCTGGGTGTAGATGGCTGGAACAACCCCTCCGCGAATGACATTGCCCATGGTCTTTATGACGCGCTCCATGGTGTTCTCTCCACGCTCGTCTGACACGATGGCAAGCAGATCATGGATCGTTCCCATCATGGTCATGTCGGTGAGGCTTTGAGCCGTCCTACCGGCAGCAACCGACCACTGCGACATCCATGTGTCGTCTATCTTGTCCTTGCGATACTTCTTGGTGTCGTTGTAATGGCCGGTCAGCGCAAAGATCAGGAATAGCGGGCTCTCTCGATACGAGATCCACCTGTCAGTGCCCTTGATCTTGAATGAGTATTGCTGCCACCCGGTACCCTCAACGAGCGGAAGATTGCCCTTCCAGCTACCGGTCCCGTTGCCAGTGATCTCAATGAGAGGTTCTTCGTCATCATCACCGGGCTGCGAGAGCGCCATGAGCGCAGCGAATGCTGTCAGCCCGATGATGGACTTGGCTGTTTGGTCGGCCTTATACTCCTCAAGTTGTGATGGAGTCATGCGCTCCTTGCTCATCTTCAGCGCACTCCACTTCTCTTGAATGCCACGAGTCAGTGGGCCGCCAGCCACGCCGCGAGCGTACCCGATCGGCGTGTAGTTCAGTGCCTCATTAGCCACGTTGGCAATGATGTTGACGAACGGGACAAGGGCTCGCAGGATAGGGGCCTCGCGAAGCGCCGTGTTAATGCCCGAGGCAACGGCCCCCAACAACCCGTCCGGAGTGTAGTTGTAAGTGGCGCGAGCAGCGAACCTTGCAGCGTCCGACTTAATGGTATCCGGACGACCACGCTCCACCAACTCGAATACGCGGCGGGGCTTGTCCCTGTCCGCCTTCCTGCGTGCCTTCGTCTTCTCGGCGGCGGTCATGTCGCTGTTGTCGATCTTTTTTATGTCTTCCTTGTGCTCCTCGTTGGCTTGGGCCTGCGCTCGCTCAACGGCATCATTGCCACGATTCAGTATCTCGAATGCCTTCTGACGATAGTTCTCTGACGGGAAGCTGCTCTTGGCCTCCTTCATGGCAAGTTGCTGCGCACGTAGTTCCTTTAGTGGCTCGAAGAATAGAACGTCGGAGGCCACCATCAACCGGCGAACGAATTTGGCATAGTTGAATGGGTTTATATCCCTGCCTCGCACCTTGAGTTCCTTGAACTTTATGCGCTCAAGGATGGGTGGTATCTCGATCTTTCCACGGATCGGCGAGTATCCGGTTCTGAACACCGACGCAGCTTCAGGGGAGCCGCGTGAGATGCCGTAGCCAATAGCCCGGATCAAATCTGGTATCTCTCTTGGGTTCTTTACGGACCTCAGCACAGCAACCAGCGTCTCGCTCATAAGCTGCAACAAGTTCGCTCCGAAGTTCACCTCGTGTGTTTGCTGTCCGCTTAGAATGGACGCATACCACAGGGCCTGTCCGATCTCCCACTTACTCACCCCTTCTAGGTTGGCCAAGTAGGTATACATGTCCTCGGTCGCCTCCATGCGCGGGCGCCCTTCGGGCAACTTATGCATGCTATCAGCCATCTTCTCGATGTTCTCAATGACATCGGGCGTGATCCTTGCCCAGCCCTTGGCATCGCCGTATTTCTTAATGAACTCCTCGTCACTGAAAGCCTCTAGGTTCACCAGCGCGGTGATGTCATCAATGGCCTCCTTCCGCTTTGGGTTCTTGCGCTCCTTCGGGGAGATGATCCGGTCAATGATCGCCTGACGAGCCTTGGCGGCAAGCTGATCGAACCTCCGGCCAACTTCATCAGCGAGGGACTTGGATTCTTCCTCCCCGAGCCCAGCCTCCTGCACGAGCTTCTCTTGAAGGCTGCGCTTGGCGCTGTCGTATTCTGTGTCATGCTTCTTGATGATGTCGTTGATGCGGATGTTCAGATCCTTCATCCCCGCTTTGACAGCAGCGCCCATTCCGGCCTCGGAGAATGGCTTCGACAGCACCTCTCCGAAGTATGTGTCCAGCCACTCAAGATTGGCCTTTTCCTTGGCGATTGCAGCATTGGCTTCCGCACGAGCCTCTGGCGTGGATGCCTTCTCCAGCCGCGCCTCAGCGGCACGCAGCCGACCCTTGAACGAGTTCTGTGTCTTCTCCCACACCGACCTGTACTTGTCGATGTTCTTGAAGGCATCGGCTATGATCTGGATGTCGCTCTTGATGGACTTCTGCTCCGGGCCTTCAGGCTTCTTCTTGGCATCTAGGCCAGCCTTCTCGGCGCCATCCTTGATCTGGGCGCCAAGGTTCTTCACAAGGCCGGAGGTGAACTCATCAAGGATCGGATGATCAATAACGTCCTGCGCGATCTGCTGCTGCGTAAGGCGCTTTAGGCGCGACACGGCCTCCTTCTCGTAGAGGCCCCAAGTCCCCGTGCCCTTGGACACGGACTGAAGGTCAGCGATGGCCTTGGCCTGCGCTTTCTTGTTCTTCTTCTCGATGGCCTTCTCCAGAGCGGCCATAACTTCCGTTGTATTCGCCTTGGCGATATACTCGTCCATCTCAGCGTCCGTGGATGGCTCCACGCCCTCCTCCCACTCGAACTCCTTGGCAGCTTCCTTGTACGCCTCCTTCAGGTATGGCAGCGCCTTGCGACCGATGGATTTGACCACCTTCTCGGCTACTTCGGCAAAGGTGATGGCGCCCTCCTGAATGTGGTATGCGGCGATGCCGATGAGTTGAGGAGGGATGATAGCCGAGTACATCGTGCTGTTCATCTCCTTCACCCACCGCTCATAGGTCTCTCGCTTGATAGGGCCTTGCCTGCGCTTAGGCGCCTTCGTTCCGGTGGATGTTCCTGACTTCTTCGTGCTGGGCGGAGCCGGTCCCTTGGATCCAGTGCTGACGGAGATCACCTTCTTCTGAACCTCGCCAGTCGCGAGCGTGCTATCAATGGCGTCCTTGTTGACTTTCTTCAGGCGGTCAATAGCCTTATTGATGCGCTTCTTGTTCCTAGCTTCGCTCTCGGCGCGGGAAGAATCCACCGTCTTCTTGGCTCGACGCATGTAGTATTCCTTCGGGAAGAACACGCCATACGTGTCGTACATAGCCTGAAGAAGCTGCGCGGCGTCGGTGACGACCTTCAGATAGGTGTCTTGCAGCTTTATGAGCTTGTCATAATTCTTCTCCTGAAGGTACTTTCCGGACAGGGCCTTATACAACTGCGAGCGCACCGCGCCCGGCATTCCGTTGGTCATGTCGGTAACCTCACTGGCAACCTCTTCGGCGCCCATGGTGGCAATGAGATCATCGGCGATAGCCTTACTCATCTCGTTCGGGAACCGCATGTAGTTCACGGTGTCATCCACGAGCATCTTGAATAGCTCTGGATGCACCTCCTCGATCTTCTTGGCGGTAGCCCGAATGAACTTCTTGCGCTTTTCCGATCCGGGCTCACCTCGCTCGTCTACTCCTCCGGTTGGCGGGGCGGGCGGCGGCGTTTCTTTTGCCGCTGCTTCATCGGCCCGTTGTCCTTCTGACGCTTGGCCTTTCTTGGCCTCCACTCGTTCTCCTCCCGGTCCATTTTCCTTGGTTGGTTGCTGTTTGCCCAGTGGTGCCATGATGGCATCCACGAGGTCTGGTCGCTTGATGATGTACTGCTCTTGTCTAGCCCGCTTGCCGGAGTCGATGGTAATGAGCTTCACCACGTCAGCGTCGGAGGCATTGATGGCCTCGATCTCTCGCTCACGCAGGTCTTCTACCGATCCACCAACTTCGATGGTTTGCATCGTGGTTCCGGCTGGAAGGTCGATCTCGCTTACCGGCATATCACCGGCATACTGCGCTGCGGCCTCGGTGTCGGTCGTGGCAAAAACACCGTTCACGCCACGATGTGCGTTGACGCGCTCGCCGGACGGCCCAAAGACACCGGCAAGCCCCTTTAGCACACGAACAGGTTCGGCTATTGGGGCAGCCTCGGAGATGAATTTTACTTCCCCCTTCGGCCTGCCCTCTTGGGCGGCTTCTTGCCCTTGGCCCCCTCGTCCCAGTTGCTCACCGCCTTCGACTCTCCCAGTGCTTTCTTGTCCTCTTGGGTATCCGGCCAACTCAGTAGCGTTGCCAATCCGTTCGGAGAAACCCTCCACACCGACCCCGGATTGGGCCACAATTCCAGTTGATATTCCTTTGGCCCCTTCGACATCTTCTTGTTGTGTTAGTTGTTGTAAATCCTGCCCTGTTTTTACAACAGAGGGGTCTTGTTGTTTTATAAATGACGGCAGCGGCGTCCACCTCCCAGAGCGGTCCATTATCTCTATGTCTGATGCTGGTATGGCCCACGGACTGCCCTTCTCGGCATAAAAGCCAGCCCCAGCGAATCCAATCTCGCCGTCAATCAAATCAGCCTCATCTTCCACCATCTTACGTCTTATACGTATCCTTGTGCTCCCCCTGCCAAGACTTTCTGCGGCACTAGCAGAAAACCATATTACCTGCCTTTCATTGTCATATAGCGGCTCATCAAGATAGTCCCCGGTCTCCGGGTCATACGCCTGCTCAAATTCGTTGGACCTCAAGCCGCCCGAAAACAATTCTTCAGGAGTGGCCATTGTCTGGTGATACAAGTAGTCGTGCTCTTCGAGCCCATCTGTCAAACTTTCGCCCACAAATGTTTGACCGGATGGGGCTTCTGTGATCGTCTCTTCTGCTACGGCGCCGGGCGTTTTGGCTGCTTCCGTCACCTCGGCGGGTTGAGCCTTTGGCTCCAATTTCACCTCCTTGGGCTTGGTCATGCCTTCGGGCATGGGCTCGCCGGTGACTTCGCTCTTGAGCTTGGCCTTGTCGTACTGCTCGCGCAGGCGATCGGCCTCCTGCTTCTTAGCGAGATCCACGAGGTCAAATCCCATGGCTTCGGCGATGCGCTTGTCCTGTTCGGCCAGCCGCTCGTCGAACATGTTGCCAATGGCCGCAGAAACGGTTTCATCCACGGTGGATTGGGCCCGCTCTTTCTTGATCCGCTCCTTCTCTGTGATGGCTGCGGCGATATTTGCCTTATTCTCCGGAGTGATCGTAGGCGGCAATCCACGGTAGATGCGCTGCTGCTGCTGGAACTTCTCCATCACGCCATCACGCTCTGCCTCCGGCACCTTCGTGTTCACGTAGTCCGCGAACTCCTGCGGGTGTTCTACGGCCCACGCAACGCTCTCTTTCATCAGTGGCCGCTGTGCCATGCGAGCGCCACCGCCCATGAGGCCACCAAGCGCAGCGCCCATGATGAAGCTCTCTGCCAGCCCCTTTAGTTCGAGGCCGGTCTCCAGCTTGCTTCCTTCGACCATATTGAATCCACGGGTAACCATATCCTGAGCAAACTCGGTGGCCACCTCCTCGCCTCCCTCACCGAACGCCTGCTCGGCGGCATATCCGAATACCTCGCGGGCTACGCTTGGCTTGGCCTTCCCCTCCTTGAGTAGCTTGACAGCCTTTTTGGCCATCTCACGGCGAACACCTCCGTTCAGGAATGGTCCGGAGTTGGCAAGCTCCACAGCGGCCTCGGTGGATGACAGGAGTAGCGCAATGGATTCGGACTGCTTGGGCGTTAGTCCTTGGTCAAGAGCGCCCTGATAGTAATCCTCGGATGTTCCAAGGATGGAGGCGGATGTCATTCCTGATGGCCCTGCGCTTGCCCCAGACGCGCCGAGGATACCCATGAACGTAGCTGCCTTAACGAACTTCGGCAACGCCCCATCTTCGAGCTTCCAGTCCTCGGTGAGCAGTGCCCCCTTGGTCTGCTCGGGGGCCTCTGCCTCAAGGCGCTCAAGACCCTGAGCAGCGATGTCTGCTATCTGTGCGAACGGACTGTAATAATCCTCTCCGCCCGTCGCCCTGTTGGGTAGGTTGCCGATGGCATTGAGCATACGAGCGCCAGTGGCGATCGCGTTACCGCCATAGCGCCGAACCTCCTGCTGGATGGCGTCAATGATGTCCTGCCTGATATTGGTATCGCGATCATAAGCAGCGGTACTCATCATCTGCTTGCCGATCCGCTCCAGTTCAAGCGGGTCCTTAGCCATGCTTCGGATATTGTCTCCCACGATGGACGACAGATAGCTACGCGCAGCGTCAAGCTCCTTCTGTTCGTTGACAATAGGGGCGATCGCCTCATTGTACTTCGCCCGAAGGGCCTCATACTTGGGGTAGATGGAGTTGTACTTGTTGACATCATCCTGCGAGATCTGACCCGCCTTTTGCTTCTGAGCGATACCCGTAAGCTCAAGCTCCATCTCGTGGATCTGCTGCTTCATTGCAGGAACTCCACGCTCATTCAGGATAACGGCTGCATCGGCAAGCCGTTGCTCGCGCTCATCTATCCTGTCGATCTGATGGTGCGCTGCCTTGATGCGCTCACGAGCGTCGTCCCTCAGTGTCCACGTACCGGCTGCGCGACGATCTGCGATCTCCTTCTCTGTGAATTGCGGAGCGCCGGATGCGCGATAGTCCTGCATGACTTTCTCCCACCGTGGATCGACCAGAGGAGTGGCTCCGGGCTGCTGTTGCTCTGGCGGCGGGAGCGAGAACACGGGCGTGGCCGCTCTCTCCTTCAGCGCATTTAGTGCAGCAGAATCATCTGACAGTCGCTTCTGTGTTCCACGGACATTGCGTTGGACAAGACCCTCCGGGCCGGTGTCCGCCGCAACCTCCTGTGCTACCTGAATGCGCTGCGCAGGGATAGTCTCCCGAACCTCGCTTCCAAGGGGCTTTACTCCGAGGTCAATTTGCTGCCCCGACGCGACCGGCATAAATGCCGAACTCCCAGTTGCCGATACGGATGGCAATGGAGTAGGTGCGGTCGGGGCCTGTGGCTTTCCCGGCATGGGCGCAGCAGGAGCCTGCTGGGCCGGTGTTACATCGGCGAATGATCCATACGCATCTGGATACTTCGCCTTGATACGACGACCAACCTCATCGTCGGATAGAGAATCGTATATTCCCGGATATTTGGCCTTGACCTTCTTCCCGAGGTCGGTTACCGTTCCGGGAACAGGTTGAACTGGTTCCTGTTCCATTGTGATCAGAGTATTCCAAGCGGATCAGCGGATTGCTTGGTAGTGGATTTGGCGCCCTCCCTGAGCTTCGCTTTGTGTGGTA
>Ga0116143_10003380_pt1 | contig 16100 bp, 16 predicted proteins | sample AD_UKC034_MetaG_FD_89745 | JGI IMG/M metagenome (GOLD analysis project Ga0116143, IMG submission 89745) | Active sludge microbial communities of municipal wastewater-treating anaerobic digesters from USA - AD_UKC034_MetaG | ecosystem: Engineered > Bioreactor > Anaerobic > Digestate | place: USA...
AACTGCTTTCCGCCCTCATCGATGACGGTAGACACCGCCGACGAAGCGACTCCCCCAATGGCATAGGACACACCCGCGAACACCGTAAAAATAGCCGTGATGAGCAGTAACACACCAGCTGCGATCCTCATGTTTCCTCCTCTTCCTTTTCCCTTTTTGGTTACCCGGGTCTTGAAAACCCAAGCCCGTTTCTCCCTGAGAACGCCCTCTCGTACCATCAAGCTTCAGGGGTTGTCAAAACAAAAATCATCCCCGTCTGGGGGAGGCGGCGAGCCTTCCGTCCGCCGCTGCAAGGTATACGGAGGACCTCCGGACTTTCCCCGATCTTTTTCGCCGGGTTGACAGCTCGCGCGGGGAGGGCGTAACTTCCGAGCCGCGAATCAAAGGTCAGCCGGACCCGTCGAAGACGGTGGCAGGGAGGTGGTCCATGAACTCGACCCCGCGGAAGGCCGCGCTCGCGCTGTCCGTCCTGGTGTGCCTGGCGCTCGGAGGCGCCGCGGCCCACGCCCAGGGCTTCCCGGCCTCGCTCAAGGGCAAGATCATCACCTCGAACCAGGCCGTGGAGGTGCCCGCGACCCAGGGCCCGAAGTTCCTCAAGCAGCTCCAGAAGCAGGACCGCAAGGTCTTCCCCAAGGACGAGGAGGGCAAGTGGGTGGTGCACTTCTGCGCCTTCTTCCACAAGGCGCTCCCGGGCGAGGCCATGGGGATCGTGGTGCTGGACGAGAAGAAGGAGCCGGTGGCCTCGGCCGAGGTGGGCGGGCAGAAGGGCCAGACCACGCTCGCCTCGCACATCGTGGTGGACTCGACGGAGTTCCCGGGCAAGGAGCACACGCTCCAGATCTACTACCCCAAGGGCGGCAAGCCCGTGGTCCTGGCCGAGAAGAAGATCGTCCTGAAGTAGCTCGCCCCGGCTCCTAGACGAGCAGCTCGGCAGGATCGGGATACACGCGCTCGCAGTACAGGCAGCGCACGGCCATCTCCGCGCCGCCTCCCTCCCGGAGGAACCAGGTGGTGACCGCCTCCGCGTTGGTGATGCAGCGCGGGTTCGGGCAGCGCAGCAGCCCCTTGAACTCGGCCGGCAGGTGGATGGGGCGCTTCTCCACCACCTCGCCGCCGTCGATGATGTTGATGGTGGCCGTGGGGGCCACCAGGGCGATGCGATCGGTCGCCTGGGGCGAGAGGAGCAGGTTCTCGACCTTGACGATGTCCTTCACCCCCAGGCGCTTGGAGGGGAAGTTCATGCCCACCGTCAGGATGCCCTCCTTCTGCACCCCCAGGATCTGGACCACCTTGAGCGCCATGGGGCTGGGGATGTGATCGATGACCGTGCCCCGCTCGATGGCGTAGACCTTGCGCGTGCGGCTCGCGTCGCTCATCGGATCGCCCCCGTGACCAGCCCCAGCAGCGCCTGGCGCGTGGGGATGCCGTTGTGTGCCTGGCGGAAGTAGATCGCGTTCGGCGTGCCGTCGAGCTCCCCGGAGATCTCGTCCACGCGCGGCAGCGGGTGCATGATGCGCGCCCGGGCGCAGGCCCCGCCGAGGGCCTCGCGGTTCAGCCGGTAGGCCCCGGCCACCCGCTCGTACTCCTGGAAGTCGGCGAAGCGCTCCTTCTGGATGCGGGTGACGTACAGCACGTCGAGCTCGCCGCGGATCTCGGCGAGCTCCTGGACCTCCTCGATGGCGCAGCCGGAGGCCTGGAGCTCGCGCTTCAGGTGCTCGGGCATGCGCAGGCTGGGCGGCGCGATCAGCACCAGGCGCGAGCGGTAGTGGCTCAGGGCCTGGGCCAGCGAGTGCACCGTGCGCCCGTGCTTGAGGTCCCCGAGCATGCCCACGGTCAGGTCGGTCAGGCGCCCGAACTCCTCGTGGATGGTGACCAGGTCGAGGAAGGTCTGGGTGGGGTGCTGGTTGGCGCCGTCGCCCGCGTTGATGACCGGCACGCTGGCCACCTGGGAGGCCAGGCGGGCGGCGCCCTCGAGGGGGTGGCGCATGGCGATCACGTCCACGTAGCCCGTCACCGTGCGGATGGTGTCGGCCAGGCTCTCGCCCTTCTTGGCCGAGCTCACGTTGGGGTCGGCGAAGCCGATCACCTGACCGCCCATGGAGACCATGGCGGCCTCGAAGCTCAGGCGGGTGCGCGTCGACGGCTCGAAGAACAGGGTGGCCAGCACCTTGGCCTGCATGGCCCGGGGCCACTTGCCCTGCTTCACCTCGAGGGCCTTGTGCACGATGGCGTCGATCTCCTCGTGCGTGAAGTCGCGGATGGACACGATCGACCGCCCCTGCATGTCCACGGCGTCCACCTCCGGTTTGCGGGTTCGGGCGGAGTATAGGGAGCCCGGCCGGCCGCGGGCAACAAGAAAACAGGCCTAGCGGGCCGCGTAGGGCGCGGGATCGGGCACGCCCGCCTCGGCGAAGCCCCGCAGCCGCAGGCGGCAGGCGGGGCACTGGCCGCAGGCCAGCCCGCCGGGGCCAGGGTCGTAGCAGGTCAGGGTCTTGCCGTAGTCCACCCGCAGGGCCAGGCCGCGGCGGATGATGTCGGCCTTGCCGAGCTCGAGCAGGGGCGCCCGCACCTGGAAGGGCCGCCCCTCGGTGCCCGCGCGGGTGGCCAGGTTGGCCATGGCCTCGAAGGCCCGCAGGAACTCCCCGCGGCAGTCCGGGTAGCCGGAGTAGTCCACCTGGTTCGCCCCGACGAAGATGGCCCGCGCGCCCAGCACCTCGGCCCAGGCCAGCCCCAGGGACAAGAACACCGCGTTCCGGGCGGGCACGTACGTCACGGGCACGCCCTCGCCCGGGGCCTCCTTGGGCACCGCCAGGTCGTCGGTCAGCGCGCTGCCGCCGATGGCCCGGAGATCCACCTGGAGCACCATGTGGCGCAGCGCCCCCTGCGCCCGGGCCTGGTGGGCCGCCAGCTCGAGCTCGAACCGGTGTCGCTGGCCGTAGTCGAAGGCCAGGCTGCAGACCGAGAAGCCCTCCTCGCGGGCGATGGCCAGGACCGTGGCCGAGTCCATCCCCCCGCTGAGCAGGACAACCGCCAGATCGCCTCTTGATTGCATGGACTTATCACCTTTCCGACCACTTTTTTGACGGGTGTTCAGGTGTAGGATAAGATATCACCATGAACCACCCCGAAACCCCGGAGGAAGCCATGCACGCGGCGCCGCTCGCCCGCATCCGCCTCGCCCGCCAGGCCCGCGCCGAACGACGCCAGGGCGAGCGCGACCGGCGCGTGCTCGGGGCGACCCTCAAGTACGCGGGACGGTTCTCCGAGGTCGAGGTGCTCGATCTGAGCGAGGGCGGCGCCTTCGTGGTGGCCGAGGACGAGGTGCCCGCCCTCGCGGACGCGCTCACCCTGGCCGTGGAGCTGCCGGGCGAGGGCACCTCGGTGCTGGTGATCGGCCGGGTGCGCCGGGTCGGGCTCACCAGCCGGGAGCTCGACCGCCGCGGGGGCTTCGGGATCGAGTTCACCCGCTTCTACTCGGAGGCCGGCCGGCAGAGCCTGTCCCGCCATCTGGCGGCCTGAGCCTCAGGCCAGCGCCTCGTCCAGCCGCGCCTCGACCCGGGAGCGGATCTTCGACTCGGGCACCGGGAGCAGCGAGGACACCTCGACCTCGACCACCACGCGGGTGGCCTCCAGGCGCACCACGCCCTTCGCGCCGGTGCGCTTGCCCTCGCGGGTGTTGCCCGCCCACGGGCTGAACTTGAGCCCGTAGCGGCTCTCGAGCTCGCCCGCCAGGCGGTCCAGCCGGGTGCGCACCTCCTCGAGCGGCAGGCCGTGGGTGCGGACCACCTCGATGTGCTTGGCCATCGACGCTCCCTCCTCCGCGCGCCAGGCGCCTAGCCGCGCATGGCCTCGCTGAACAGCCGGTACTGCCGCAGGAAGCGGTAGGCCCCGGCGGGGGTGAAGAACAGCGCGTCCACCTGCCCGAAGGTGATCACGTCCCCGTCGCGCACCGGCACCGCCTGGCCGGGCCGCAGCGTCCGCCCGCGCAGCATGGTGCCGTTGGTCGAGCCCGCGTCGAGCAGCGTCCAGGCGTCGCCGTCCGCGTCGCGCGCCAGGGCCGCGTGCCGGCCCGAGACCGTGGCGTGGTTGATCACGAAGTCTCGCCGGGCGTCGCGCCCGATGAACACCTTGCGGGGGAACTCCGGGCCGTGCTTCGGGTTGGGCCACAGCGGCACGAACTCCAGCAGCTCGGCGTTGAAGCGGTCGATGGCCTCCCGGGCCTGCTCGACCTCGACGAGCTGGGTGTGCCTGAGCGAGGCGAGCGCGCTGCCCGCGGGCGCCAGCAGCAGCAGCGGGTGGGGGAACTGCTCCTCGTACGCCGCCTGGGAGAGGGTGGTGGTCACCTTCATGAAGTCGCGCAGGCGTTCCACGCGGGGCCTCCGGCTCACCGGGGGTTGTAGTACCACACCTGGTCCGCGGCCTCCAGGCCCCCGGCGCCCTCGCCGAGCCCGCCGGTCAGGAGCACGCCCCCTCCGGGGAGCAGCGCCAGGCCGGAGAAGGACAGCGGCTCGCCCAGCGCGCCGGCGTCCACGAAGGTCGCCTCGGCCGTGAGCTCCTCGTGGATCAGCCACTCGGCCGAGGCGAGCAGCTCGCGGCCGAACCCGTCCAGGCGCTCCCCGCCCGCGATCAGCACGGCCCCGGAGGGCAGCGGGGCGACCGCCGCGCCCCGGCGTCCGACGTGGCCCGGGTGGGCGGCCGCCACCTGGAGGGGCACCACGCCGGTGCCCTGCTCGTTGCCCAGCACCACCAGCTCCGGGGCGTCCAGGCTGACCAGGCCGTCCTCCCCGCCGACCACGAACACCACGCCGCCCGCGGCCACCGCGGCGTGCCGCAGGCGCGGGGTCGCCAGGCGGTCCTGGGGCTGCACGCCCTGGGGCTGCAGCGGGCCGAGGTTGGCGCCGTCGAACACCTCGACCGGCCCCACCAGCCCGGCGGCGTCGCGCCCGCCCGAGAGCAGGAGCCGCCGCCCGTCCGCGCCCAGCCGGGTCGCCTGGAGCCCGCTGCGCGGGTGGGTGAGGACGAGGTCGGTGCGGGTGAAGGCCAGGGTCTGGCTGTCGAACAGCGCGGCCGCGCCCAGGATCTCCGGGGCGCCGGGGAGCCCGGCCTGGCCGCCGGCCACCAGGATGGCCTCGCGCGCGGCGGCCCCCTGACCGACCCACAGGCTTGCCACGGCGTGGCCCTCGCGCGGCGGGACGCGCTCGGGGTTCACCCCGGGCACGTCGAGCCAGCGGTCCTCGGCGTACCGGAAGATCTGCACCGGCTGGACGAGCGCGCCCGACGGATCGCGGCCGCCGAACACGAAGGCGTCGCCCTCGGGGGTCGCGCACGCCCCCTGGCCGAAGCGCGCGTGGCCCTCGCCCGCGACCGGGCAGTCCGCCTCGCCGAGCGCGCAGGCGCGCTGGGTGCGCGGGTCGTAGATCTCGGCCGGGGGGAGCGAGCGCGGATCGTCGACGTCCCCCGCCCCGGCCCCGCCGACGACGAGCACCCGCCCGTCGCCGAGCGGCACCGCGCTGTGCCCGAAGCGGGCGTGGACCAGCGGCGCGCCGAGCTGGGCGAACTCGCCGACCCGGGCGAAGAGCAGATCCAGCTCGGCCGGCACGGCCGGATCGAGGTCGAAGGGCGCGCTCTGGCCGCTGGAGACGAGCCGGTGGTCGACGTCCAGCCCCTCCACCCGCAGGCGCGCCCCGGCGGCCGGGGAGCCCACCACCCGGGCCTCGCTGGCCGAGCCGTCCAGGCGCCACTCGAGCTGCTCGCCCGTGGCCAGGACGAGCACCAGGCGGAGCTCGGCCACGTCGCGGAAGGCGTCCTGGGCGGGCGGGGTGCGCAGCCTGAGGCGGAGCACCGAGGTGTCCCCGGGGACGTGCACCACCTCCGCGCCGCAGGCGGCCAGCAGGCCGCAGAGCGCCAGGCCGCAGAGCGCCGGGCCGACGCGCGCGGGCCTCATGGGTTGCGCTCCACCAGGATCTGCACGACGTCCGGGTCGTGGATGACCTGGCGCTCCGGCTCCAGGGTCAGCGCCAGGGTGAGCGCCAGCCCGCCGGCCACCACGGCCCCGACCGCGGTCCACAGCCACCAGCGGGTCCACAGCGGCTCCTCGACGGGCGGCGGCGGGACCGGGCCCTCGCGCCCCCCGGGGGGGAACACCTCGACCGCGACCCGGGCCGGGCCCTCGGGCCCGCCGACGCGCGGTCCGGGCGCGAGGAGCGCGCCGGGCCTGGGCGCCCCGAGCAGGTGCCCGCCGAAGTCCAGCCCCAGCTCCGCGAGCGGGGCGGGCGGCGGCTCGCCGGCGGCGATGAAGCCCAGGCTCCGCCTGGCCAGCAGGCGGGCGACGCCCTCGCCGCGCTCGGCCGGGAAGCGCACGCCCTGCACGGCCGCGGCGCGGGTCGGATCCGCCTCGCGCGCCGGGGCGCGCACGAGCGCCAGGCTGAGCGCCGGCTCGCCCAGGTCCTCGACCCGGGCGAGCTGGAGCATGGCCACGGCGTCCACCCCGCCCTCGGCGGCCAGGCCGCGGGCCAGCACCTCGGGCCGCGCGGCGGGGGCCGGCGGCTCCTCGGCCCGCAGGCTCAGCCCGATGCGCCGGAGGAGGTCCGGCACCGCCTGCGGCGGGAGCTTGCCCCCGAGCCGCGTCTCCTCACCCCCGCGCACCTCGACGGCCTCGCGCAGGCCCAGGTGCTCCTCGAGCTCGACGCGCACGAAGTGCAGGCCTGGCAGGAGCCCGTCCCGCGTGGTCGGGCTGCGGCCCACGGTCAGGCCATCCACCACCACCCGGGCCCCCGCCGGCTCGACCTCGATCACCAGGCGCCCGACCGTCACCTGCCGCAGGCGGGCCCGCTCCTCCTCGAACAGGGCGCGCAGCCGCGGCGGGACGTCCGCGGGCCGGGGGACGTAGTCCGGGGAGAGGGTCACCAGCTCGCGGTAGGCCGCGCGCGCGCCCTCCTCGTCGCCCGCGGCGGCGAGCGCCTCGCCCAGGCCCAGCAGCGCGTCGAGCAGCGGCTCCGGATCGTCGAGCCAGGCCGCGTGCCGCCGGTAGCCCACCCGGGCGGTCTGGAAGGCCTCGACGGCCTCCTCCATCTGCAGCTCGAGGAGCTGCTCGCGGCCCCGCTCGCGGGCCCGGTGCGCCCGCGCGAGCTCCGCGGCCACCTCGGCGGGCAGGGCCTCCGGGCGCGCGAGCACCTCCTCCGGGGTCACCAGGACGAGGCCGCCCTGGGCGCGCAGCGCCGCCCGCAGCAGCGCATCCGCCTCCGCCGCGCGTCCCTCGGCGAACCCGCGCTCGACCGGCGGGAGCCACAGCAGGCGCAGCTCCTCCGCCACCGCCCCGAGGGGTAGCAGCAGGCTCACGAGGACCAGGCAGGCGTGCAGGCGGAACACCACGGCGATCGGGCTCCGCTCGTGAAGGATTCGCAGATCCGCCGCCCAAGCTAGCACGGCCCCGGGGCGGATTCAATCCGACCCCTCCGCTCCACCCTGGCTCCCCCTTTCCCTCCCCGGCCCACATGCCCTCTTCCTTCCCTCCCCCTCGCAGAAACGCGACCGCAGGCTCGCACGAAGGCGCATTTTGCATGGGACGGCCCGACCTCCGCCCGCCACGCCATCCTCCGGGTTTTCCTGGCCACGTTGTCTCCGCCCCCGGGTTCCGCTTTTGACAGCCTCCCCGTGGCGTGGGAAGAATGGGGCATCCACCCTCCAGGGGGAGCCCCATGAAGCGCGCGCTGGCCCTCGCCCTCGCCCTCGCCCAGGCCCTGGGCCTCGCCGCCTGCGGGCCCGGGGACGACCCGCCCACCGCCGGGGAGCTCGCCCAGCCCGTCCAGCGAGACGTCCAGGCCACGGTGGTCTACCAGCAGGGCGTCCTGCCCGACGCGACCTACCAGCACGCCGGCGCGGACGTCTGGGCCTACGAGCCGGACGCGAACTACGCCCACGACGCGCTGTGGCTCATGGGCCGCAACGGGAACTTCGGCTGGCCCTACCTGCACTTCGACCTCCAGGGCCTGGTCCCGGCCGAGGCCGCCGTGCTCGGCGCGACCGTGGAGCTGTACTGCGAGGCGGCTTACAGCTACGGCTACAGCTACTACCAGACGGCCGCCGCCCACCGCGTGCTGTCGGCCTGGACCGAGGCCGGGCTGACCTACAACACCAAGCCGCCGGACTGGAACGACGGCCTGTACGAGTCCTCCGTCTTCGTCGACGGGGCCGCGCGCTGGTTCAGCTTCGACGTGACCCAGATGGCCTCCGCCTGGGTGGCCGACCCGGCCTCCAACTTCGGCCTGGCCATCCTGCCCATCGACAGCCTGTACGACGGCGACTTCATCGTCTGGCGCAGCGACGACCACGCCAGCGCGGCTCACCGGCCCCGGCTGAGCATCACCTACCTGCTGCCCGAGCACCGGGCGGCCTTCCTGGGCCACGCCCCGCCGCCCGCCAGCCTGGGCATCGGCCAGCAGGTGTCGGTCCAGGTGATCTTCCGCAACGACGGCGCCGACACCTGGACCGACGGGGCCGGCTACGGCCTGGGCAGCGAGGGCCCGGCGGACAACACCACCTGGGGCATGAGCCGGGTGGCGCTGCCCGGCCCGGTCGGCCCGGGGGAGCAGGCCGTGTTCGACTTCCAGGCCACCGCGCCGCCGACGCCGGGCGACTACCTGTTCCAGTGGCGCATGGTGCACGACGGGGTGCAGTGGTTCGGCGACCCGAGCCCGGCGGTCCCGGTCACCGTCAGCCTGCTCGCGGACAGCCAGCCCTGCACCGATCCCGGCCAGTGCCAGAGCGGCCTGTGCGTGGACGGGTACTGCTGCGACTCGGCCTGCGTGGGCCCCTGCCGCACCTGCGCGCGCCCCGACCGGCCGGGGCTTTGCAGCTACGTCCTGAGCGGCCAGGACCCGGACGGGGAGTGCCCTGGGGACGGGCCGTGCGGCGCGAGCTGCAACGGCGCGGGCGCCTGCGCCGCCCCCCCGGCGGCGGGCCTGCCCTGCGCCACCTGCGCGAGCTGCGACGGGGCCGGCGCGTGCGTGCCGGCCGCGGCCGGCGCGGATCCCCACGAGGACTGCCCGGCCGAGCCTGCCGCGAGCTGCGGCCGGACCGGCGCCTGCGACGGGGCGGGCGCCTGCGCGTTCTTCCCGGCCGACCTCGAGTGCGCGCCGGAGGCCTGCGCGCAGGACGTCCACCACGCGGCCGATCGCTGCGACGGGGCCGGGAGCTGCGTGGACGGGGGCGCACAGCCCTGCTCGCCCTACGTGTGCCTGGACGCGGTCCAGTGCCGTACGGGCTGCAGCCTGGACGAGCACTGCGTGGCGGACTCGCGCTGCGAGCTCGGCGCGTGCATCGCCTACCTGGACCCGGGCCAGGCCTGCGGGCAGGACGCCCAGTGCAGGAGCGGGGTCTGCGCCGACGGGGTGTGCTGCCTGACGCCCTGCGCGGGCGCCTGCCAGCGCTGCGATCTGGCCGCCAGCCCGGGCACCTGCGCGCCGCTGCCCGACGGCCAGGACCCCGACGGCGAGTGCCCGGGGACCGGCCTGTGCGGCGGGGTGTGCGACGGGCAGGGCGCCTGCCGCTTCACGGCCCCGGGGACCCGCTGCGGCACCTGCGTGGCGTGCGACGGGGCCGGCGCCTGCGGCGCCTTCGACCCGCCGGGCACGGACCCCCACGACGACTGCGCCCCGTGCTGGGGCTGCTCGGGCAGCGACGCCTCCTGCCGCGCCGTGGCCGAGGGCGTGGACGCGCTGGGCGACTGCCCGGACGGTCCCCCGGAGGCCTGCGGCCCGCAGGGCGCGTGCGACGGCGCCGGGAGCTGCCGCCTGTGGCCGGCCGGGACCCCGTGCCGGCCGGCGGGCTGCGCGGACGGGGTGCTCTCCCCGGCCGACCTGTGCGACGGCCAGGGCGCCTGCCTGGACTCCGGGGAGGTGTTCTGCGCGCCCTTCGCCTGCCTCTCGGACGAGGCCTGCCGGGAGGCTTGCGCCGCGGACGAGGACTGCCTCGCCGGCCACTACTGCGAGGCCCCGGGCTGCCAGCCGCTGCGGGCGCAGGGCGAGCCGTGCGCGCGCGGGGGCGAGTGCTGGAGCGGGGCGTGCGCGGACGGGGTGTGCTGCGATGAGGCCTGCGAGGGGAGCTGCCTGCGCTGCGACCGCGCCGGCCTCGCGGGCACCTGCGGCCCGGTGCCCGACGGCGAGGATCCCGACGCGGAGTGCGGCGGCGAGGGGGTGTGCGGCGGGGCCTGCGACGGCGCGGGCGCCTGCCGCGTGCCCGGCCCCGAGACCGCCTGCGGCGCCTGCGTGCGCTGTGACGGCCAGGGCGCCTGCGCGCAGTGGGTGCCCGCGGGCCAGGACCCCGACGACGCCTGCGGCCCCTGCCGGGTGTGCGCCGGCGACCGGGACGCCTGCCTGCCCGTCCCCGCCAGCGAGGATCCGCTCGAGGAGTGCGCGGCCGCCGAGCCCTCGAGCTGCGGCCCGGACGGGGCCTGCGACGGCGCGGGCGCCTGCCGGCTGTGGCCCCTGGGGACCGTGTGCGGCCCCCAGCGCTGCGTGGGCGACCAGCTCGAGCGCCCCCCGGCCTGCGACGGCGCGGGGATCTGCCGGCTGCAGGAGGCGCTGTCCTGCGCCCCGTACGGCTGCGACGGCGACTGGTGCGCCGGCCCGGCCGGGCTCGCGCGCATCTCGATCGAGGACGCCGCCGAGGGCGGCCAGGAGGTGGGCGACAGGGCGCTGACCACCGACGAGCGGCTCGGGCTGTTCGCCATCGGCCGGGACTCCCAGGACGCCGCGCTCGGGTTGGTGGTGGTGAGCTGGAGCGTCACGGGCGGGGTGGGCACGGCCAGCCCGAGCCCCTCGGGCGCCGCGGACTTCGACCCGACCCGGCCCGGCCTGGGGCGGGTGCAGGCCGCCTTCCACGACCCCGCGGTGCAGGCCGGCGAGACCGGGCTGCTCACCGTCTCGCCCGGCCTGCCCGTCGGGCCGCTGCCGCTCGAGCCCGCGGAGCGCCTGCTGCCCGCCGACGGCGAGAGCAGCACCGAGGTGCGCGCCGGCCCGGCGCGCGACGCGGACGGCAACCTGGTGGCCGACGGGACGCCGTTCACCGTGCTCACCAGCCTGGGCGAGCTGCTGGCCGAGGACGCGGACCCCGCCGCGCCCGGGCTCCAGCGCCCCACCCTGGACGGCCTGTTCGCCTTCCGCCTGCGGGCCGCGGCCGCGCCCGGCCGGGCCCGGCTGCGCGCGTTCGCCGCGCCGCCCGCGGCGGCCGAGGGGCTGGCCGAGGTTTTCTTCGGCGACGGGCGGCCGGTGGCCGACGCGGGCCCGGACCTGCTGGCGGCGCCGGGCGCGCGGGTGCAGCTCGACGGGACGGCATCCTGGGATCCGGGGGGCATGCCGCTCGCCTTCACCTGGACCCAGACCGCCGGCCCGGCGGTGGCGCTCGACGGGGCGAGCGGGCCGACCCCGGCCTTCGAGGCGCCCGGGGTCGGCGGGCCGCTGGCCTTCGACCTGGTGGTGCGCGCGGGCGGGCAGGACAGCGCTCCGGACGAGGTGCGCGTGCAGGTCCAGGGCGCGGATCCCGATCAGCCCCTGGCCGCGCTGCGGCTCGAGCCCGCGGAGGGCCTGGCCCCGCTCGCGGTCGCGCTCGACGGCCGCGCCTCGCGCGCCGCGGACTGCTGCCGGCTGGTGGGCCACGTCTGGACCTTCTCCGACGACCACCCGCCGCTCGCCGGGGAGGAGGCCACGCGCACCTTCGCGGCGCCGGGCGGGGTGGGGGTGACCCTCAGCGTGGTGGACGACCAGGGCCGCTTCGACGCGGCCTCGGGCCAGGTGTCGGTCCTGGACGGCGCGGGCGGCGCGCCGCCGCGGCTCGCGCTCCACGCCACCCCGGGGCGCGGGCCGGCGCCGCTCGAGGTCGCGCTCCGGGCGGAGGCCGAGGACCCCGAGGGCGGCGCGGTCGCGCTGGAGTGGGATCTCGGGGGCGGCTTCGTGCCCGGGCCCGCCGGGCGCACCTGGCGGCTCGCGGAGCCCGGCCACCACCGGGCCCGCGTCCGGGCCACGGATCCGGACGGGCTGCAGGCCACCGCCTCCGCGGTGGTGGCGGTCTCCCTGGACGGGCTCTACCCGCCGCGCATCCTGTCGAGCCCGCCCGCGCAGGCGGCGCTCGGGGAGGCCTTCAGCTACGCGCCGCTGGCCGCCGGCTCGCGGCCGCTCGCCTGGAGCCTGGGCAAGGAGATCGGCGGCCAGCTCGTGCGCGCCCCCGCGGGCATGCAGGTGGACGAGGAGAGCGGCGCGCTCACCTGGACGCCCGCGGCCTCCCAGCTCGGCCCGGTGGAGGTCAGCCTGGTGGTGCGCAACGCGGCCGGCGCCGACCTCCAGGACTTCACCCTCTCGGTGGCGGGCGAGCCGCCCGCGGGCGGCTGCGGCTGCGGCGCCACCCCGGGGCCGGGCTGGTCGCTCGCGGCGCTGGCGGCGCTGGGCGCGCTCGCCCGGCGGCGGCGCGGCTCAGGCCGGTAGCATCGCCTCCAGCACCCGCTCGGGGACCAGCCCCACCTGGCGGCGGACCTCCCGCCCGCGGTGGTACAGGATCAGGCAGGGGATGCTGGAGACGCCGGACTGGATGGCGGCCTGGGTGTAGCGCGAGGTGTCCACCTTGGCCACCAGCACGCGGCCGCGCTGCTTGCGGGCGAAGGACTCGAGGACCGGCGCCAGCATGCGGCACGGGCCGCACTGCGGTCCCCAGAAGTCCACCAGCACCGGCAGCGCGCTCTCCGCGGTCAGCCGGCGGAAGGAGGTGTCATCGAGCTCCACCGGGCGATCCGGCAGCCCCAGGTCGGCGCGGCACCTGCCGCACACGGGGCCCGCCAGCAGCCTGTCGACCGGCACCGCGTTCTTCTGGCCGCACGCGGCGCAGGGCAGCTGGAGCTTGCCCTCCACGAACAGCAGCGGCTCGGTCATGGCGGGCTCAGTCGTTGCGCTCGAACAGGCTCTTGTCCGCGCCGCACAGCGGGCAGACCCAGTCCGCGGGCACGTCCTCGAAGGAGGTGCCGGGGCCCACGCCGTTGTCGGGATCGCCCTTGGCCGGGTCGTAGACGTAGCCGCACACGCTACAGGTGTACTTGTCCATGCGCCTCTCCTCCGGGGCCTGCCGGCTAGACGTCCAGCCAGGCGGCCCGGTCGCCGTTGGGGTTGCTGCGCAGCAGGTCGTCGAGCGAGGTCCCCTCGAGGGCCCGGAACAGCCGCTCCTCGGCCTCGTGGAAGCACCCGTGCACCATGCAGTCGGCGCGCGCCTTGCAGTTGCGCTGATCGCCCAGGCACTCGAACAGGGGCTCCTCGGCCTCCATCGCGCGCACGATGTCGGCCAGGCTGATCTGCTCCGGGCTGCGCGCCAGGGCGAAGCCGCCCTTCTTCCCGCGGGTGGACCGGACCAGCCCCTTGCGGGCCAGCCGCTGGAACACCTTGGCCAGGTAGCTGGTGGAGACGTGCTGGGCCCCGGCCATCTCCGCCACCAGGAGCTGGCGGGGCTGGGTGAAGGCGAGCTGGAACAGCCCGTGGAGTGCGAGCTCGGTGGACTTCGACAGCTTCATGCTCGGCTCCGTTCGGCGACTCGGATCATCGGGACCACGCGTGTCGCAATATAGCCTTCGCCGAACGGGGATGTCAACCGCGGAGAAGGGATTTCCAGCTAGATGCGCAGCCCAAAGTGGACGTTGGCCGAGAAGTCGTAGCCCCACTTCCCGGTCAGGTAGTGGACCCCGACGTCGGCCCCGAGGCCGAAGGCCAACCATCCGTCCAGGAAGGGGAAATCCAGCCCCCCACCCGCCCGGCCCTGGAACCCGAGCGCGTTGTCCACGGCCGAGTCCTCCCCGCTGAGGCCGGGGAACATCCTGGCCTGGGCGTCCAGGGCGATCAGCCCCAGGGTGGCCGAGATGTAGGGGTTGACGATCGGAATGGAGTCGAAGGTGGTGCCCACCCCGAGCCCGCAGTGGATGAGGTCCGCGCCTGGAAAGATATGCTGGTAGTCGAACACCGCCCGGATGATCAGGATCTCGAGCATGGCCCGGCCGCCCACCCCGAAGCCCGAGACGTCGGTGGTGACCCGCTGGTTGCCGAGCATCCCCTCCACGTTGCCGATGCGGGTGTAGGTCCCCTGGCCGTCGAGCTCCACGGAGAACAGGTCGGCCGAGGCCGGCGCCCCGACGAGCACGAGCGCCCCGAGCGCCAGGCACGCGAGCAGGTTCTTCATGATCCGCTCCTTTCGATCCGCGTCGGGGCATTCTGGCCTCCCGCTTCCCGGGCTGTCAAGGCGCCTTGACCCCAGTGCGGGGGGCGACCTACAATCCGCGCGCACCCCACGCCAGGAGGACACTCGATGTACGGCAAGGTGAAGGAGCAGCTCGAGGCCGAGCTCCGCGAGATCCGGGACGCCGGGCTGACCAAGGAGGAGTGGGCCATCCTCACGCCCCAGGGCGCGCACATCAAGGTGAGCGGCGAGCGCGAGGTGCTCAACTTCTGCGCCAACAACTACCTCGGGCTGTCCTCCCACCCGGAGGTGCTCGCGGCCGCCCGGCGGGCGCTCGAGACCCACGGCTACGGCATGAGCTCGGTGCGCTTCATCTGCGGCACCCAGGACATCCACAAGCAGCTCGAGCAGAAGGTGTCCGCGTTCCTGGAGACCGAGGACGCCATCCTGTACTCCTCCTGCTTCGACGCCAACGGCGGCCTGTTCGAGACGCTGTTCGGGCCGGACGACGTGATCATCTCCGACGCCCTGAACCACGCCTCGATCATCGACGGGGTGCGGCTCTCGAAGGCCGAGCGGCGGCGCTACGCCAACGCCGACATGGCCGAGCTCGAGACCCACCTGAAGGAGACCCAGGCCAAGCGCCGCCGGGTGATCGCCACCGATGGCGTGTTCAGCATGGACGGCATCATCGCCCCGCTCGACCGGGTCTGCGACCTGGCCGAGAAGTACGACGCCCTGGTCATGGTGGACGACTCCCACGCCACGGGCTTCATGGGCAAGCGCGGCCGCGGCGCGGTGGAGCACTGCGGGGTGCTCGGCCGGGTGGACATCATCACCTCGACGCTGGGCAAGGCGCTGGGCGGGGCCTCGGGCGGCTTCACCGCCGGGCGCAAGGAGATCGTCGAGCTGCTCCGGCAGCGCTCCCGGCCCTACCTGTTCTCCAACACGCTCGCCCCGGTCATCACCGCGACCACCCTCAAGGTGCTCGAGCTCCTGTCCGCGACCACGGCGCTCAGGGACAAGCTCGAGGCCAGCACGGCGTACTTCCGCGAGAAGATGACCGCGGCCGGCTTCGCCATCAAGCCGGGCGTGCACCCCATCGTGCCCATCATGCTGGGCGACGCCCGGCTGGCCGCGGACATGGCGCGCGGCATGCTGGCCAAGGGCATCTACGTGGTGGGCTTCTCCTACCCGGTCGTGCCCAAGGGCGCGGCCCGCATCCGGGTGCAGATCTCCGCGGCCCATGAGCGCGAGCACCTCGACAAGGCCATCGCGGCCTTCGTCGAGGTCGGCAGGCAGCACGGCGTGCTGAAGGGCTGAGCGTGGCCGCGGGGGAGCTACGCAGCCAGCCGCTCTCCGAGCTCGTGGCCGAGCTCGAGGCGCACGGCGAGGCGGCCTTCCGCCGCGCCCACCCGCACCCCTACCTGCTGGTGCTGTTCGCCCCGCAGGCCTTCGAGGAGCCGGCCCGGGAGAGCACCCGCCAGTCGCGCATCCCGGAGATCGCCCTGCCCTCCATGCGCCCGGACGTCCGCCGGGTGATCGCCCTCAGGCCGGGCGACGCGCACCGCGCCGCCTTCACCGTGGGCCGCACGCCGGACAACGACCTGGTCATCCCCTCCACCTGGATCTCGAAACGCCACGCGGCGCTCTCGCCGCACAAGGGCGGCCTGGCCCTCGAGGACCTCGGCTCGGTGAACGGCACCCTGCTCAACGGCGCCCGCCTGGTGGCCCGGCGCGGCTACCGCCTGGAGACCGGCGACAAGATCGCGCTGTGGCGCTTCGTGTTCGAGTACCTGGAGCTGGACGCGCTGATCCTGATGCTGCGCGAGCCGACCAGCCCGCGCGGCTGAGGCCGCCTCAGGGCAGGCGCAGCACGAAGGTGGCCCCGCCGCCGG
>Ga0116143_10003384_pt1 | contig 16085 bp, 14 predicted proteins | sample AD_UKC034_MetaG_FD_89745 | JGI IMG/M metagenome (GOLD analysis project Ga0116143, IMG submission 89745) | Active sludge microbial communities of municipal wastewater-treating anaerobic digesters from USA - AD_UKC034_MetaG | ecosystem: Engineered > Bioreactor > Anaerobic > Digestate | place: USA...
GAACAGAGGGGATAAGGTGAATAAGGTGTCCCCTGCCATGAATACACTCCACGAGATTGAAGACGAACGCGGGCTTGATGTGCCTGATCGTCTTAATGACTTCCTGCACGTCAAGAGAAACACTCACCGGAATCGGCTCGAACCCTAGTTCGCTCAGAGCGTTCGAAACGGCTTCAGCCTGAAGGAGCACGTCGACCTGATCGGGGCTGCTTGACTCTGAGACTGAATCATGAAGGATCGCCACGTTCATCATTGTACGTTTATCAATTATGAGAGCAGGGACTATTGAAGTCTAATCCAAGTCCCGGAGATTAAAACCACCGATTCTTACGTCATCGGGCTTCGTAGTGTCCTCGTGAGCACCTCGCAGCCACGCAGACTGAAGAATTGCTTCAATAAGCCGTACATACGGCATTCCAATCAAGGTGGAGATGATACAAAGATCCGAATGCTCCGGGTGCAAGCCTGCAAGCGGGTTTATTTCCATTACCTGCGGGTTTCCTTGAGCATCCTCTCTTAAATCGACTCTGCCGGCATCCCGGCAGCCAAGACCTCGCCAAGCCTGAAGTGCTACGGTTTGCAGTTGCAGGCGCTTTTCTGCATCAGTCACCAGCCGATAATCAATCAACTCTTCACATTGTTCCTTATTTACATAGGAGTAGGCATGGGACTCAGCACCACTTCTCAGCGACACCTCGGCTACTCCAAGGCACTGCGCCCGGTCTCCCGTTCCAACAATCCCTACGGTAAATTCCCTGCCGGGAAGGTATGTTTCAACCAACACCGGCTGCTGATACTTCGTCAATAAGTATTGGCAGATGGGCTCAAGTTGATCATAGTGATCGATTTTTGAATTGCTGCTAATCCCCTTGCCTGTTCCCTCTGCAACCGGCTTTACAAACAGCGGGAGCGGGAGTCGAATCCGACTCAGATCTGCCTCTTTCTCAACTACCACGAAATCTGGGGTGGGAACCCCGATGTCGCGAAGCACATGTTTTGCTATTCCCTTGTGAAGGGTAAGCGCAAGCACCAGCGGGTCGGAAAAGGTATAAGGAATATTAAAAGCTTCAAGCAGCGACGGCACCTGAGCTTCACGCCCGAAGCCACGCAGGCCTTCGGCAATATTGAATACCAAGTCCCACCGATCTCCTTTCACCAGCCGGCTGGCAAGGGCCTTTATAGAACCAATACGGTCTACCTCGTGACCAAGAGCGATCAAAGCCTGCTCAATGGCTTCGATTGTATCTATCCGATCAAATTCAGCAGTCTCTTCCTCGCTCAATCCTTGGCTGAGATACTCTGCTCGCAGATCAAACGTTATTCCTAGCATCATTGGCAACACATTATTCCTGTGCTTGATTGTGTGCTCATCTCCGTGAAGAGACGAGCAGCGCTTCTCACGCAGGTACGGCAAAACGGTGCCGGGCTGTCTTCCTGCGCTGGAGTGCATCCAGCAATCAGTACTGGACGCACTCCGCGACCTCATTGAAGAAAGCTTCGTATTGCTGGCTATCCAGCCGCTTCTGGTATTTCACCGCAACACGCGACCGGCCGATCTGATTCTTGCGGATCAAAGTAACGATATAAGTCGCCTCGATAATTTCGGAGTAGAAGGTCATCGCCATCATGGCCCAGGGCGTAGTCGGGGAGAAGCGGAATTTTTCCTCCTCCACCAGGCGCATCGATAACATAGGTGGGAACAGCATATCCGGTTGTGTGCCCTCGCAGGCCACTGATAATCTTCAGGCCGGCGGCAACCGGAGTACGGAAATGAGCAGATCCGATAATGGGGTCGCACTGGTACAGGTAATAAGGCTTCACCCGAATACGAAGCAATGCATGAACAAGCCTGGTCATGGTCTCGATGGTATCGTTTATACCAGCGAGCAGAACCGTCTGGCTCCCGAGAGGAATACCGGCATCCGCCAATCGTTGGCAGGCCTGAATTACCTCAGGTGTGATTTCTTCAGGGTGAGTGAAATGGATACTCATCCACAGCGGATGATACTGTCGTAGCATTCGTGTCAAACTCGGTGTAACACGATAAGGAAGCACTACCGGAGCTTTGGTGCCTATACGAATGAGTTCGACGTGAGATATGTCCCGAAGTCGGGACAGAAGCCACTCCAGCGCTTCATCAGAAAGCATGAGCGGATCACCGCCGGAAAGCAGCACGTCCCGGATAGAAGGAGTAACAGCAATGTAGTCGAGCGCCTGCTGCCAGCGTTCTCGGGAAGTATGGTGACCGGCACCGCTTCCTACCATTCTCGATCGCGTACAGTACCGGCAGTAGGTAGAACAAAAGTCGGTGACCAGAAAAAGTACGCGATCAGGGTAGCGATGCACCAATCCGGGAACCGGACTATCGTTTTCCTCTTCAAGAGGATCAGATGCCTCACCAGGAGACCAAATCTGCTCCGCAGGCAGAGGAACAACGGTACGTCGGATCGGCTGCTGGGCATCGCCTTCATCAAGAAGGCTTGCATAGTAAGGAGTGACCGCCATAGGAAGGGTGCGGCGATGCAGCGATAGAGCAACTTCTTCATCTTCGGTAAGACGAACAATGCGCTCCAGCTGCTGAAGATCGGTGATGCGGTTTCGCACCTGCCACCGCCAATCATTCCATTCGGCAAGGCTAATGTCAGGAAAGTATTTCTTGCGGAAGGTCTTGGTTCTTTCACTACTGTGAAAGCGAAGAGGACTCTTTAGGGGTATTATTTTACTGGATTCTTCGGTGTCGTTTGGTCTATTTGCGTAAAAATCAGCTGCTTCCAGGCACGGATGACCTGGAGGCTCACGGTCTTCGAGTTCTACGATTGCTGTTTCCACCGTATTCGGTTTCCTCCTTGTTCATTAAAGGTTATAGAGCAGACAACTGATTTCCCGAATTAGTCACAAGGTTACACTACGCGACCATTTTACACAACAAAATTTAAACTTTTTCTAGCGATAAGCATGCCAATTTCTAAAAGATATTGATTATCAAGGCAAAGCAAGTTGAACTGAATTTAAAAACAAGAATCAATAGTTCCGATATGAAAAACCCGATAGAAATATGACCTCCAGGAGGCTCGTTATGAGCTTCGAGAATTCCGACAACCATTTAAATATAAAATATAAATATAAAACAAGACATGATAGTTCTTATTGTTTTCCCAGGGAACTAAGAGTTCCTATTTTTGACTAGCATAAAGTCAGTTCAGGTCGAATCAATAAAATAATTCTTTTCGGAACTCAAAATTCCGAGAAGAATCTCGGTTTGGCTGGACTTTTCCCGGAAAAGCATTCGTTCTTAAACTTACAAGGAAAAACTCTGAAACGGCGAATGAAGAGCAATACTTTATCTCAATTTTGACGGAGATCAGGCTTAGGACCGGAATCCATGGTTCTTCTTTTTATCCCAAAAAATATTTTATCTCATAATTTCAGCATCATAAGGATTGGCATGAATATCGCTTATAAATAACAGTGACATTGAGAAAAAAAGGAATCAAAGGAGCAAGGACATGAGTACTAGGGTTCTAACGGTCCGAGGAGTGCTTATTCCCGTCGATTGGGATGAACACGGAAGTGTCACTGCACTAGCTGTTGCAACTCAGGATGAAGATCAATATTTTATTGATCCCGGAGAACAAACCGAAAAAATGTTCGCTATTCTTCAAGAAGAAGTTGAAATCAGCGGAAGAGTGCGACAGCGAAAAGGGAGAAAAAGTATCGTACCTGAATCATACAAGCTTATGGAAAGCAGTGCACGACTTTTAGAACGTCCTTGTTCAAGATAGCTTGTATTCTACTCAGTTTCTGCCGCCTACTGCAGAAGACCTTTGATCTCAGCTTCCACAGCATACACTGACTTGGTGGCCGCCTCAATCACAGCTTGAAACAAGGTGGTGAATTCCATATTATAAAAGAATGGCTGTTGGCGGCCATCCAGCGTTTCTGCAGAAATTGCGTGGTGCTGCCCAGGTATTTTCTAATTCTTGAAGAGGCTTGGAACTCGCTCTCGAAGGAGGACAGCATGAACTACGATACCGCACTGCGTACCTATACTGCCAAGCGACTCGAAGAAATCGACAGTGCGGACATCATTATCGGTATTCCGTGCTATAACAACGAAAAGACCATTGCGCATGTCATTCAGATGACAAGCCATGGTATCGCCAAGCACTACAGAGACAAAAGGAGCGTAATACTTATTGCTGACGGCGGCTCTACTGACGATACCCGCGAAGTTGCCAGGGAATTCGAGATCAAGCCGTGGCAGGAGAAAATCGTATCCATATACCGCGGACCGGCAGGAAAAGGAACCGCACTGCGGTCGGTTTTCGAGGCAGTGAAGCGGCTTCAAGTAAAAGCCTGTGCGGTGGTTGACTCGGATTTGCGCAGCATTACTCCGGACTGGATCAAATACCTGCTCGACCCGGTGCTTGATCAAGGATACCAGTTCGTTGCCCCAGTCTATATACGACACAAATATGACGGTACGATCACGAACAATATTGTTTATAATCTTACCCGAGCGCTGTATGGCAAGCGAATTCGCCAGCCCATCGGAGGAGACTTCGCGCTCTCTCAGGATGTGGCACATTTCTACAGCGAGCAAGATGTGTGGAACACTGATGTAGCCCACTATGGGATCGACATCTGGATGACCACCAACGCAATTACTCAGGGCTTCCGGGTCTGTCAGTCGAATCTCGGAGTTAAGATCCACGATGCAAAAGATCCCGGTCAGCACCTGGGTCCGATGTTTCGCCAGGTAATCTATACTACGTTTTCGCTGATGGAGCGCTTTGAAAGAGCATGGCGGGATGTCCGCGGCAGTGTTCCGGTAGAGACATTCGGATACCAGGGATCGTCTGATCCTGAACCAGTCAAAGTGGATCTTGAGGGAATGGTCCAGCTTTTCAAGACCGGCTTTCAACACTTTTCCTCGTTATGGAAGGACCTTTTCTGCAAGGACTGCTTCCAGGGAATAGAAGCGGCCATGCAGCATGAAGCGCGGAATTTTCAATTTCCCACTGAGCTCTGGACGCAGATACTCTACGAGCTGGCGGCAACCTTTCATTCCTGGAATGTTAACCGCTATAAATTGATTGAACTGGCAACACCGCTTTACTACGCTCGAATTGCATCCTTCATCGTTCAAAGTCGTGATCTCTCCTCTCAGGAAGCGGAATACCTGGTGGAAGAGCAAGCTGAGATCTTTGAAGCGCACAAGGATTACCTGGTACAAGTATGGGATGAGAAAACACACCAGGTAAAACAATGACGCAACTAGGCTTCGTCGTTAAAAGAACCCGAACGAGCGCTGGAGAAGAGAGCTGAAAGGGAAACAGTGTCTGATGCAACCGTGGTTTTACCCTGCGCGGCCTGACAATTCCAACCCTTAGCCTGCAGATGAGATTAAACGAATGCTCGAAAATGATGCAGACAGTATCAAGCGTGCCGGCGATATCGCCAAAAGCATCGAGATTCCTCCCCAGCCGGGGATCGTGATCAAGGTCAACGAAGAAGTCAGACAAGCTGATCCCGATCTCAAGAAACTCACCGATCTCGTCAACAAAGATGTCGCTCTGGCGGCCAAGGCTCTCAAGATTGTCAATTCCTCGTTCTTTGGGCTCCGCCAGCCGGCAAAGTCGATCAGCCAGGCAATTTCCCTCCTGGGCTTAAATAACTTCTCCAGGATCGTGGTAGCCTCTTCGCTGGAAGAATCGCTGAACTTTAAGGGATTGGACAAAGAGGCGATGGCACGCTTCTGGAGACATTCCCTTCTCGTGGCTTCGGTTTCGGATCTGATCGCACGAAAAGTGTACTCTTCATCACCCACGCCAGCAGAGTTCAAGCACCTGCTCGATCATGCCTATACGCTGGGGCTGTTTCACGACTGCGCCATTCCGCTCATGATGAGGAAGTTTTCTGATTATAGCGATTGTATCCCCACAGCACTGGCAGGCATATGGTCAGCACAACAGTCAGAAGTGCATTCAGAGGAGATGAAGTATGGTGCCAGCCATTGCACCATCGGGTATATCGTCGCCAAATCATGGCGTCTTGATCCTGATATCTGCGAGTGCATCAAGCATCACCATGATCACCATATCGGCGATCACGATGATCTCAATAAAAGAAGGCTGCTGGCGAATCTGCTTCTGGCCGAGTGTACCGTCGAGATTCTTACCGAAGGAAATTCCTCTGAGATCGAAGATAACCTCTCAGCGCTTCCGGAAGAACTCATCTTCGAGCTGGATCTGGGCAAAGACGATATTGCCAACATCAGAGAAAAGATTAGCGCGATCGTCGACGAACCCGACTGATCTCCTCGATGGTTGGCAGCAGAATCCTCTTTCCTTATTATTACTGTTGATATCGAAATCAGCGAGCGGCACCCACCTTTAGGTGTCTAGCCGATAGCGGATATCGGACCGGTAGAAGAGCAGAAGCATGGAGAGCTTCCGGCCTGACACCGAAAGTCCCTCGTTCATAACCGAGCTCTTTAGGCGCTGAATGAGATTCATGCGCCACTCCTGCTGCAACAAGGTGTCTCAGCCAACCGTGCTGTGCTCACGTTCTATGGCTTGAGCACCCTTTCACATACGACAATTGTACTGCTATGCTGCCTCGTCAATCGGGGGCGGGCCGTATGCATTTTCACCGGGTACACCTTCCTGGGCACAAAAGAATAAAAGTACGATGGCACCAAAAAGAGGTACCAGAGCAATAATCTGCCACCAACCGCTCCGGCCGGTATCGTGGAGACGTCGAGCGCCTACCGCGATTGATGGCAAGATCGTTGCCAGGTAGAACAACGTTCCCAGCATATGATGAATGGTCGATGCAGCCGTGCCGGCTATGACTATGAACAGAACATACCACCAGAACTCAGGTCTTGACGCCCGACCGCTAAGGTCGGCGTACTTCGAAAAGCAGGTTCGTATTGATTGTTGGAATGTCATGGCGCCCCCGGTTTACTGTTCTAAGTTAAAAGCGCTCCACGTGACTTCACAATCATGGTCACCTGGATATAGACCAGGAATCATGGTTTCTTAGCCCTGTTGCCGATCCTTTCGCCCGCAGAACCACAGAGGTTCTTTCTCGCTGCGGTTCATAGCGTTTCCTAACGATATCATATTTCAAAATCAAAAAAACAATTTTTTCAGCGATTAGCTTTTCTGGATAATCTCGGAAGTGATTGCGGGTATTTCCCGCAACAAGCCAACTCCTGCGGAAAAGCAGGGCAATAACGCGAGGCTATGCACAACGAAGTGATGTTTTTCTCTTGGTATTGTGAGGGAACGGAGTAACGCCCGCAACCTGACCTCTTGTCATTCAGCCGTGTCGCAATTCCTCTTGCATGACCCTGAAGTCCTCTCAGGATCTCGCAACAGTTAAGGCTAGCAGGAGTATCCGTGTTGAGCTCAAAACAAAATGCTGCCTGTTTCTGCAGGCAGCATTCGATATCATGAAATAGAATTGGTTGAAAAAGGTACTTACTCGATAGTTGCAAGCACCTGGTCGCTTTCAACCGATGCACCTGCACTAACTGCAATGTTCTTCACGGTACCGGCAGCAGGCGCGCCAACCGGAATCTCCATCTTCATTGCTTCCATAATGAACATTTCGTCATCTTCACTGACTTTCTGTCCGACGTCAACTTTCACGGAAAGAATTTTTCCGACCATAGGAGCTTTAACTTCTGTACTCACGTGATGTCCTCCTTATAAGGTGTTCATAAGCTTAGAAAACGAACCAATGGAATTCGCAGGCTTCATTCCGCCAACCGACTAGCCACAACTTCAGCAATATCGATTACCTTTACTCTTTCTGCTGCATCCTTGGCTTTGAGCCCATCTTCAAACATAGTCATGCAGAACGGGCATGCCGTAGCAATGCATTCGGGATTCTTACTCAAGGCTTCTGCTGTTCGCACTTCGTTGATTTTCTCGCCCCGGAGCTCCTCCATCCACATCCGTCCTCCGCCAGCACCGCAACAAAAACTGGTTCGACCCCGACGATCCATTTCCAGAAGCGGCGTCTTGGAAACCGAGGCCAGAATCTGTCGCGGAGCATCGTAGATTCCGTTGTAGCGCCCCAGGAAGCAGGAGTCGTGAAAGACTGTCTTAAGATCAGAGTTTCCTTTAAGCTTGAGCCGGCCTTTTCGGATAAGGTCCATTATGAAATCAGAATGGTGAATAACCTCAAAGTCAGCGCCATACGCAAGATAGTCTTTCTTGAGAGTATTGAAGCCATGCGGACAGGTAGTGAGAATCTTCTTGACGTTATAGGCCTTGAAGGTCTCGATGTTCTGGGCCGCCATGGTATAGAACAGGTATTCGTTGCCGATGCGCCGCGCTGAGTCTCCGCAGCATCCCTCTTCTGCACCCAGGATGGCAAAATTGACTCCCGCCGTTTGGAGAATTTTGACCATGGCGCGGGAGACCTTTTTGTACCGATCATCGAAGCTGCCGGCACAGCCCACATAGTACAGAAGGTCGACATCACTGTCTTCAGCCATGAGTTTTACACCCAAATCCTCAGCCCAGTCGCCCCGGGTGGCCATTCCCATGCCCCAGGGATTGCTGTTGTTTTCCATATTGCGGAATACGACCTGGACTTCAGAAGGGAAATCGCTTTCCATCAAAACCAGATGCCGCCGCATGTCGTCGAGTTTGTCCACATGCTCGATAGCAACCGGGCAGACTTCCATACAGGCCATGCAGTTCGTGCAGTCCCAGATTTGCTCCTGAGTAACCACATCGCCGATCAGGCTGGGGCCTTGCGGCAATGCTTCCTCTTGCCCCTGACCGTCCCCATTCCCATGGGCGACCATTTTTTTGCCGGTGTCGAGCAGATGTACTTTGAGGTTATGAATAACATCCTTCGGCCGCAGCGGCTTTCCGCTGGTTGCGGCCGGGCAGTTTGCAGTACACCATCCGCATTCGGTGCAGGCATAGAGGTCAAGAAGGTGCTTCCAGGTGAAGTGCGTCACATGGCTAACACCGAAGCGCTCGGCTTCTTCCATATTCTCGATCGGAACCAGCGCCCCCTTCGGTCGAGTCGAATGAAAATACAGATTCGGGTGTGAAGCCAGCACATGCAGGTGCTTGGAGTACAGAATGTAAACACCGAAACCAAACACTACCAGAAGGTGGAGCCACCAGAACAGGGGGAAAAGCACGGGAGCGCTTGCCTGCAGACCCATGCCTGCAAAAAGCTGAGCGAACGCTTTCCCGACAAAAACCGAGTTCGCAAACGGCTCTTCTTCTGCGAGCAGGCGGAATCCTTCAACGCAGTAATTGAGGATCATCAGTGAGAACACGACGATGATGATGATCCCGGCCTCCATGGTCGGCTCCAGCCGCTCGGGCCTGATGATATATCGTCGAATAGCCGCCCAGATGAGTGAAGCAATCACCACCAGGCCGGCAACATCCAGGAGAAAAAAGAAAACATTGTTGAATACCGTCCCGAAAAGTGCCGGTGACAGCTTCTCATACATGCCTTCAGCGATATGAAAACCATAGCTGATGACAAAGAAGGAAAAACCGTAAAACAGAAGCATGTGGCCGATGCCAGCATAGTCCTTTGACGTGACATTATCCAGTACACACCGCTGCTTCAGAACCTTGCCTAATACGAAAGAAAGACGCTCATTCGGATTGTCGGATCGATTGTCCGGCTGTCCCAACTTCAACAGACTGATAAGATATTTGGCTCTGACCATAAAAAAATACGCTGTAGCAGCGATGAGCACCAGAAGCAGAATCTTTTCCGGTACAGATAACATGGCCTTACCTATTCCTCTTCAAACTCTCGTGAATATTGTTGCCCCGGCCTCCGCGTCTACTCTATCGGAAGCCGGGATTCTCCCCGTTGAGAACAAAGCACACGGTGAGGAGCGAAGGCAACCCTTCGCTCTCCCGTGTGAAGTCATCTGATATGGTGAACATTACAATACGGCAAGTATCACAACTCTTGCTGCTCGATCTAGCGGACCTTCTTGATTTCCTCGGTCATCTTGGGCACGACCTGAAACAGATCGCCGACGATTCCGTAATCGGCAATCTGAAAAATCGGTGCTTCAGGATCTTTATTGATTGCCACAATGCACTTGGAGGTTCTCATCCCTGCCAGATGCTGAATGGCGCCAGAAATGCCGCAGGCGATGTAGAGCTTCGGGGATACTACTTTACCGGTCTGGCCGACCTGGTCGCCATGAGGCCGCCATCCTTCATCCACTGCAGACCGGGAAGCGCCGACAGCTGCTCCCAGCGCCTGAGCAAGTTCCTCCAGAATTTTGAATCCATCAGGCCCCTTCATTCCCCGGCCACCGGACACGATAATATCAGCTTCAGAAACATCCAGCTTCCCGCTGGCTTTGGCGACTATTTCTTGTACCACGCTGCGCAAATCGGCGTCGCTCAGACTGGCCTCAGCCTGTTCCACCGGCGCGCTCTTAGAAGCATCTGGAGCATCGGGAGAGAACACTTTCGGCCGCAAGGATACTACGCTCGGCTGATTCGCCAGATCGATCGTAAGATACGCCTTGCCAGCATACACGGGTCGCTTGATCTGAATCGTGCTGCCCTGAACGGACCAGCCCGTACAATCAGCAGTGATCGGTGCACCTAATGCAGCCGACGCATAGGCGCCAATATCTTTTCCCTGCACGGTAGCAGTTAAGACCACGACTGCCGGATCATTTTTCTTTGCAATTTCGGTAAATGCTTTTCCATACGCATCTACGGTATAATCTTTCAGCTTCGCATTATCGACAACGATGACTTTGTCTGCGCCGTACTGACCTAAAACCGAACCATCAGCTACACCGGAGCCGACAACGACTGCGATTGCCTGTCCACCGAGAGCCGCAGCCATTTTCTTTCCCTGGCATACAGCTTCAAACGCCATAGAGCGAAAATTTCCGCCCATTTGTTCTGCATATATCACCACATTGTTCGCCATCTGAACCTCCACCGTTTTTGAAATTTCGATTTCCTGTTCAAGTCTATGTGAGCCTGTCAGTGAATATCGCTTCTTGTTATTTCGAGTCGATTTGTATTGAAAAAGTAGACCGACAGGCTTTTCAGGACCGCCGCTTAGATTACCTTGGCTTCGTTCACCAGCAGGTTCACCAAAGCCGGAGCGGCATCGGCGCCTTCGCCGACAATCTTACCCGCAGCGCGGGCCGGCGGATATTCCATTTTCACAACTTGAAGCTTCGGTGGATCAAGTTGAGCATTTTTCTGATCGAGAGGCTTCTTTTTCGCCTTCATAATATCCATGAGCTTCGGATAACGAGGCTCATTCAACCCCTTCTCGGCAGTAAAAACAGCCGGCAGAGTTACTTCCAGAATCTCGGTGCCCGCATCGCTTTCGCGCTCAATTTTGGCTTTCCCATTGGCGAACTCGAGTTTGATAATGCGAGTGACAACCGGAATATTCAGAATATTTGCAACCTGAACACCGACACACGAATCATCAAGATCCACCGCCTGTTTGCCCATCAGGATAACATCGTAGGGCATCTCTTTTAATTGAGCGGCAAGCGCTTTCGCAATCGCCAGGGTGTCACAGTTTCCAGACTCGTCGCTCAGATGGACGCCTTTTTCAGCACCCATAGCATAGGCTTTCCGCATAATAGTCTGAGCATCGGCGGGGCCCAGAGAAAGAACGGTGATATCGCCACCCTGTTTTTCTTTGATCCGAATGGCTTCCTCGACTGCAAACTCATCGAACGGATTGATGACAAACTCAACACCGGTGGGATCGATCGACTTGCCATCACCAGCTATTCTGATTTTTGTTTCCGTGTCCGGAACCCGTTTCACGCACACAACAATATTCATTTTTACCTCCTTCTGGAAACGTCCGTTATTTCGCTGTTACTGCACGGGCAATGATCATTTTCTGAATGTTTGACGTTCCTTCCACCGCCTGCAGCGACTTCGCATCTCTGAAGAAACGCTCCACCGGGTATTCGCTCGAGTAGCTATAGCTTCCGAGAACTTTCATAGCCGTGTTGGAAGCCTTTACCGCAGTCTCAGCAGCAAAAAACTTGGCTGTGGAAACTGACAGCGTGTTGCCGATGTTACCCTGGTCTTTCTCAAATGCAGCTTTCAGAACCAGAAGCCGGGCAGCCTCGTACTCCACCACCATCTCGGCCAGCTGCTCTTGAATCATCTGGAACTCGGCAATGGGCTGACCAAACTGGGTCCGGTCCATAGCGTACTTAATGGCTTCCTCATGGCAGGCGCGGGCAATACCCACACCACGGGCAGCACAACCCAGACGGGTGTTGTTCAGCTGGAACATACAGATCTTGAATCCGTCACCTTCATTTCCGAGGAGAGCATCCTTGGGTATTTTTGCATCCTCAAAGGAGATCTCGCCGGTGGGAGCACAGTGCAAGCCGAGTTTCGTCTCAATCGCTGCGGTTTTGATGCCGGGAGTATTATTGAGGTCAACGAGAAAGCAGGACATTCCCTTATGCTTTTTCGATTTGTCCGTATAGGCATATACCAGGGAGCAATTCGATACGTGCGCATTGGAGATCCACATCTTCTGCCCGTTCAGAACATAGCCGTCATCCACCTTGGTTGCAGTGGTGCCCATGCCGGCAACATCCGAACCGGAATTTGGCTCGGTAATAGCAAATGCTCCGATAAGATCGGCATTCACCAGCGCAGGAATATACTTCTGTTTCTGCTCTTCATTCCCAAAGTTCAGAATCGTGAAAGCAGGTCCCCACATCTGCATATTGAAAGGCAGGGTCCAGGAAGCGCTTATCCGGCCGATTTCTTCGGTCAGAAGGGCGGCGCAGAGGTGACCGGTGGCATTGCCGCCGTACTCCTCAGGAATGACACAGCCGAAGAATCCCAGTTCGGCCATTTGCTTGACTCTTTCCGGACGGAAACGATGCGCTTTTTCATCTTCTTCCTGAGTGGGCAGGATTTCTTTCTCAGCAAAATCCTTTCCCACCTCGATCATGGCTTTTTGCTCTTCGGTGAACTGAAAATTCATAGGGCACTCCTTATTAAGTGTTTGATATAATTATTGAAAGCTTTTGCAAGGATTTGAAGACACGTGCATGGCGAACCACTGCAGAAATGGCATGGTCGAAGTAATCTTTTACAAATAATGCCTTACCCTGTCAACTAAAAATTTAGATATATTCATAATTTTTTTGCGTTAGTATCTCAAGTGCAATCCTGTGATCTCACTTTCCTTCTGTACGCTTCACCTCTTTCGATTTTGATAGGATCATGATGGACCAACGGACCAAAGCCAAATCGGCCATGACCGGGTCCGGAAACAGCGCCAATCCTGCGGAGCCCGATTGTTGCATGATAAGCGATGATTTCAGATGCCCCTCGTGATACATTCGCATTCAGACCATCTCCCCGGCACGAAGGAGATGATGCAATCTATAAGCTTGCTGAAGAGTCCTTGAGTCGTAAACTGTCCGTCCTCCACCATCCACCCCGACCCTCCTTTGCTGTGTGGTAAGGTCATTGCGAAGGAGTGAAACGACTGAAGCAATCTCGCACGCCGTTGATTCTCAGATTGCCGCGCTCTCCCGCTTACAGCGGGATCGCCCGCAATGATAATCCTTTTTCCCCTGCGCCCTCCGCCCTTCGACTTCGCTCAGGATACACTCTCAGCGCGATAATCAGGGCAGGTCCCGCCCGTGGCGGGATTTCTTCTTCCATCTGCCCGGGCCCTGCAGCGCCCAGGGCTTATGCTCACGTATGATTTCAGAGAAGTCCCCGGCCTGCAATCGGTGGAGCGAAGATAGGGTATGGTATGTTCGTTAAAGCATGTATATCGCCGAAGGTTGTGGTATCCTAAGGTAGAATTACTGCATTGAGGTGGAAACACGTATTCTTGAGAATCCCAGGAATCAGGCAACGAAATCGTACGCTGATCCGAAGGATATGTAAGATCTTACCATTCGGTCCTTGTGATTGCAGCCATGAAATTCCTCAGCACGCAGATCTCGTATCTTCTCAGCGAACCCCAGACCCGACGCAATCTGAAGGCATTGTTCAAGTACGTGCTCTTTCTTGTCGGGGTAGTCATTTTGTATGCGGTCATTTTCCACTGGATTATGATCAGCGCGGAAAAGCAGACTCATTCCTGGGTTACAGGAATTTACTGGACACTCACGGTGATGAGCACCCTTGGGTTCGGCGATATCACCTTCAACAGCGATGTGGGCCGTATCTTCAGCATTGTGGTATTGCTTTCGGGAATTGTACTTCTCCTCATCGTACTGCCTTTTGCCTTTATCCGTTTTTTTTATGCGCCGTGGCTCGAAGCCCAGCTTCGTCTCCGCGCGCCCCGAAAGGTTCCCGCGCATATCAGCGGCCATGTGATCATCTGCCGTTACGAAGCTGTAGCGCGAGTCCTTATCAGGAAGCTGAAGTCTCTGGATATTCCATACTATGTTATTGAGCCAGATGCGACAGCGGCTGCAAACCTCTACGGAGAAGGCATTTCGGTGGTGACGGGAGAAATTGACAATAGCGCCACCTATAAGGACTTGCGAGCCTCGGAAGCACGGCTGGTACTGGCAAACGTCGATGATGCGACTAACACGAACATTACGCTGACGGTGCGGGAGGAGCATGCGGTTCCGGTGGTTGCAATTGTTCAAGCTGAAGATTCCGCTGACATTTTGCATCTGGCTGGCGCTACGCATGTTTTTTCCCTGAAGCAGAAACTCGGTGAGCACCTGGCCAGTCGCATCAGTGCGGAACACGCCAATGTGTATGTGATTGGCACGTTCAAAGGCATATTGATAGCCGAATTTCCTGTCCACAATACGCCTCTGGCAGGTCGCACGATACGAGAGATCCGCTTGCGGGAACGGACCGGCGTCAATGTGGTCGGAGTTTGGCAGCATGGTCGTTTAGTGCCGGCGAAACCGGATACCGTGCTGTCGGAATTCTGTGTGCCGGTCGTGATGGGAACAGCAGAGCAGATAGATGAAATAGAATCCTTCCTCGTGATCTACAATACTAATTATAATCCTGTCCTTGTCATTGGCTGCGGCACTGTGGGATACGCTGTCGCCAGCGCGGTCAAGAAGAAGGGCATTCTGGTACATATCATCGAACGTGACGAGTCTCTTCGGGATCGTGCGTCTGGCGTTGCTGATCAGGTATTCATCGGCGATGCAGCAGACCGGGATGTGCTCATGGCCGCAGGCCTGGCAGAGGCACCCTCTGTCGTCATTACGACTAACGACGATGCCGTGAACATCTATCTAACTGTCTATTGCCACCGCCTCAACCCGGATCTGCGTATCATCAGCCGGATTACCCATGAGCGGAATCTCGATGCTATTAACCGTGCCGGTGCCGATTTCGTATTGAGCTATGCGTCCCTTGGGGCTGAAGTAGTATTCTCGATCATGCAGAACCGTGAGATGGTCATGCTGGGAGAAGGGATTGACATATATTCGGTCAAGACACCCAAATCTTTGGTGGGCAAGACTCTTGGTGAAAGCGACATCGGTATCCGGACTGGCATGAATGTCATTGGGATCCAGAAATCCGGGGATGTGTTCACCAATCCTCCAGCGGATACCAACCTGACCGCTGAAAGCGAATTGCTGATGGTCGGAAGCACTAAGCAACGCGAAGAATTTGACGCTCAGTTTGGATAGGGGCAGATATCCGGATCTGCTCCGTAGTGTAACCACCTCGCCTTTATTCTCACCGGAAGAGGCGCGCAGTTACCGCAGGAGGGGAATTGCGACTCTTCCGTTTGTCAATCGCCTGTCTTGTTCCGCATGGCTACGGACCCATCCGACTTTAAGCACGTGATTCTCCTCTACCGCTGGTAGCGTCTGCAGCAAAGACAATCGCCCTTCAATGACATTACTCGCCTCCGGTACTCTGCCGGCAGCGAACTCAGGCAATCCTCAGCCATACGGACAGTCCGCCCGCAGGGGCTGAACTTAAACCGGAGCAAGCAAAATCACCGGGCGTTCAGTCAAAATCCCCGGAGCAACATTGCCTGCACTATCCGCCAAACAGACGAATTCCAGACGACGTGATAAAGCAGAGCGGAACGAC
>Ga0116143_10003385_pt1 | contig 16083 bp, 14 predicted proteins | sample AD_UKC034_MetaG_FD_89745 | JGI IMG/M metagenome (GOLD analysis project Ga0116143, IMG submission 89745) | Active sludge microbial communities of municipal wastewater-treating anaerobic digesters from USA - AD_UKC034_MetaG | ecosystem: Engineered > Bioreactor > Anaerobic > Digestate | place: USA...
ATGCGTTTGTTCAGTTTTTCTTCTTCGTCATCGGCCCGGTTTTCAATGGTTCTGCGTTTGGCAATCCGGTTACGCACTTCGGCTTCGGTAACATCTAAAGCTATTACATGGTGAATAGCCGATTGATTTGATTTCATAAACGTATCCAGGGCTTCGGCTTGTGGTACGGTGCGTGGAAACCCATCAAATAAAAATCCTTTTGCCTGTGGGTTTTTATCCAATTCTTCCTTGAGCATGGCAATGGTAATTTCATCGGGCACCAAGGCACCGCTGTTCATAATTTCTTTTACACGTTTGCCAAGGGGTGTATCGTTTTTGGTATGCCAGCGAAACAGGTCGCCCGTGCTGATGTGCACGAAGCCATATTTCTGAATCAATTTTTCGCTTTGTGTGCCTTTGCCTGCCCCGGGCGGGCCAAAGAGAACAAGATTAATCATGCAGGTATATGTTTAGATTTAAGGGGATTGCAAGATAAGTACCCTTGCTTCAATTCGCTAACCTAATTTTTTAGGGTAGGGGCAGATTTTTCTACCTGTTTGTATAAGTCTTTGTGATTACGCCCCAGGCCATCATAATCAAGCCCATAGCCCAATACAAACTCATCTTCCAGATCGAACCCCACGTACTTTACATCAATTTTTTTTTCACGAGCCGGTTTTTTACGCAGCAAGGTTACAGCCTCTACCGACTTGGCCCCCAGGCTTCGTAGCTCTTCAATTATTTTTTCGAGTGTAAGGCCGGTATCTACAATATCCTCAACAATAATTATGTGTTGGTTAAACAAACTTTCATCGTGGCCAATTAGTGTTTTGAGCTGGCCCGTGCTGGTAGTGCCTGCGTAAGACGATGTTTTTACAAATGAAACGCGGCAAGGAAACTTCACTTCTTTCAATAAATCGGCCGCAAATATGAACGACCCATTGAGGATGGGCAAAAATATCGGGGTTTTGTCTTTATAATCGTGATTGAGTTGGTTAGCCAGTGCCTTAACCTTTTCGGAAATGGCCGAAGCCGTAATAAACTTTTTAAACTCGAGGTCTTGTACCTTCATAAAACTAAGTAAGGGCTACAAAGATACGAGTTTAGAAGGAAATGTGTGGTGCTGATGGATCTGGTTTGAACGTGTATAAGTTGATGCAATAATTGATTTCCAAATAGACGCAAGCGTGGTATATTCACAACGGCAATCAGCAACCAGACTATGACCGAACGCGACCTGCGCAAACTTGAAGCTTCCATAAGGCTAAAGATGGATGACATCAAAAATCAGAAAGTAAGTTTGAAAGACTCTGGCATTGGTGCGCTGATGAACATGCTTAAAAAAGCGGATGAAGCCGCCTACGAAAAATTAATGCCCGACTACAAACAAATGGTAGCGAAGTATACTATTTTTAAGTAGCGCGTGCATGTAAGCAGCGATCTAATAATTCGATTCGAATCGGACTCCAGCTTTTATGGCTACGGGCAAATCATTATTGGCTGGTACCCGCGGACACGAGTAGCGGTTGCTATAAGCACAATAGGGGTTGTAAGCCAGGTTAAAATTAATCCACATGGTTTCACCTTGCGGAATACGAACATCCAGGTACCGCCCACCACCATAACTTTCGCTGCCGGTTGTTTGATCTGTAAAGGGAAGAAACAGATGATCGTGATACTCCGGGTTATTCATTAATTCTTTGGATTGATAGAGCGTAAGCTGGCAAGCTTTGCCATCGAGTTCAAATTCGATCAATGCATAAGACCGGTATTGCACTACAATCGGTCCTGTGGCCGCCATGGGTTTATAGGGTGCACTTGGTGTTAGGGTTACTTTAGCGGTAACGGCATAGCGGGTGTCAATAGCAAAAAAGTCGTGGCGCTTGAACTTTCGGAGATCAGCAGGATTTAGAGGAGAAGTCTTTTTATTTTTATAGGCCTTATTCAGCTCTTGCTGAAATTTTTGTGATGTCTTGATGATGCCGAGTGAATCGGTTTGAGCTTGTGTACGTTGTACAAACAACAAAAATAAAATGGTAAGCAGGCGCATTTGTGTAAAGATAAAATAAAGATTTATATGCCGCATTGGTTTATATTGTAATCGAGAATTAAATATGAAATCTCTGCTTGATCATATCAACCAGTTTTCGCAGTTACCTAAAACGGCACTTCGCGATCTTTCAAAAGTTCTTCATAAAGTGGAATTAAAAAAAGGCCAGTTATAACCTGGATGGTAAGGAGATTACCTATTGGTTTGGTTTTGAAGATAGTTTTGTTACCTCTTTTTTCAGTTTCATTTCGCGTAAGCCCGCAGTAGAGAATATTCAAGTACTTGAAGATTGTATCCTTTGGGCTACTGCTTATGATGATTTACAAGCACTCTATGGGAAACATAAAGGCATAGAGCGACTCGGCAAATTATGCACGAGCGCTATTATGTGATGCTGGAAGAACGTTTTGTAGCAAATCATTTTAAAGAAGCCCGCGAGCGGTATGATAACCTGATGAGCACTGCCCCTCATATTCTGCAACGGGTTCCACTTGGCCACATTGCTTCTTATCTTGGTATTACACAGGAAACCCTTAGCCGCATACGAACAAAAGCATAGTTGGCCGCGTGGTTTTTTTTGACATATATCAAAGCTGACCCTCCAGGTACCTTCTACATTTGAACCGGTTAAACCAAATCAAAAATGGAAAACAAATCGATTCAAAAACCCTCCAATGCTTTTATTGCAGCATCGTGGGTGGCACTTTTAACGGGCATGGTAGCCTACATTATTGGCTTGTGGAATGCCGACATGCAGTTGAATGAAAAGGGATATTATTTTACGGTGCTGATGTTCGGCTTGTTTGCAGCCATCTCGTTACAAAAAGCAGTTCGCGATCAACTGGAAAACATTCCGGTTACTAACATTTATTATAGCCTGGCGTGGTTCTCTACTGTGCTGGCGATTGTATTATTGGTGGTAGGTTTATGGAATGCCGAGTTGATTCGCAGTGAAAAGGGATTTTATGCCATGTCGTTTACCCTAAGTTTGTTTGGGGCTATTGCCGTTCAGAAAAATACACGCGATAGTGAATTGGCCGAGCGGCAGAATGAACAACCTTTTAAGGAAGTGTAAATTATACAAGGAGGCAGAATGAACTTCAATCGGCCTCCTTGTTTGTATTTGCTTATTTAGTTGTGCAGATTTTGTTTTCTGCTTCAGGCAGGTATTTAGAAATGTGTTTATCTTTTAGGAAACCATTCGGTTGCAAACATGTGCGCAACCAATCAATTTCGCAATAGCAGGCTACTTTTTTTTAGAAATTATACGTTTGGGTTTGGTTAAGCGGTTGTTGCTAAGCTCTATGCCAATCTGTTTAGCAGAATTGCCAGGGTTGTATCCACAATCAGGCTGATTTGTTAATTTTTTCTGGCAAGAATCTGTATCTTTTTAGCCTAACCTCATTTTTGTAATAGAAGTAAGGAAATGGTAGATACGGAGCGTCTTAATAATAAACCAGACATTGAACAGGAGGTAGTGCTTATTCGCAAGGCTGTAGATAATCCTGCTGAATTCAGTCCGCTGTATGACAAATACTTTAAGGAGATATTCAGGTATATTTTTAAACGTATGGGCGAAAAGGAACTTACAGCAGATCTTACCCAGCAGGTTTTTTTAAACGCGCTTACAAACCTGGGTAAGTATCAATTCAGAGGTGCACCATTTGCTGCCTGGCTTTATAGAATTGCTTCCAACCAGTGTATGGATTACTTCCGCAAGAATAAGCGCATAAGGCATGTTTTGATTGATGAATCCGCATTGATTAATCTGGTGGATGAACTAACATCCGATCAAACTATTGAAGAATGGCATCAACGACTTCCGCAAATTCTGGAGTTGTTAACCGAACCTGAATTGCAACTTATTGAATTAAGATTTTTTGAAGCAAGGCCTTTTAAAGAAGTAGCGGAAATACTGGATTTAACGGAAAACAATGCCAAGGTACGCACGTACAGAGTTCTTGATAAAATGAAAAAATTATTTGTGCAGCAATGAAACAGAGGATACAAATTATGAAACAGTCAACTTTAACGGATGATGAAATAGAAGCCTACCAAGACTTCGATTCGTTGATCAAACAAGCTCATTCTACTTCCAATAAATGGGTTTATTATGCAGGAGGCGCTATTGCTATTACAGCCGTGGTTGTTTCAATCTGGTGGAAAGGCCAGCAAGAGATACCAACACTTTCAGATAAAGCAAATCAGGAGATTTTACCCAACACGCCAGTCGTAAATAAACCCGAAAAAATCGTTTTAGCGGATTCTTTACTAGCTGTAGTACCGGAGAAAGGAGCTTTGCCAGAAAAGAAAACAGAGAAGGTTGATGACAAGGCTTCTGGCGAAAACAAATTAAAATTGGTTGGGTACAAGCAAGCCGAGCCAGCCGGTGGTTATGAAAGATTGTATAACTATTTTAATCAGGAGCTTCATTATCCGGAAAGTGCGCTGCGCGATTCTATACAAGGTGTGGTGGTAATTGACTTTGTAATAAATATTTTCGGGAAACCAGAACAGATTCGGATTCAACAATCGCTTGACAAAGCGTGCGATACGGAAGCAATACGGGTAATAGGAAATATGGAACCCTGGTTACCGGCTTCGTTAAATGGTAAACCGGTTTCGGCCCGGGTGTCAGTACCGCTAACATTCCAGTTACTTAAACCCATACAAGAATGAAACGCATTATCATTTTCAGTTTATTGTGTTTGAGTGTTACACTCAAGGCACAACAGTTTAAGCAGCTTGCCAAAATTAAGCTAAATGAAAAATTGGAGATAGGTCAGGCGGCCTGGATTAACTTAAATAGCGACACGCTGCTTGATGTTGTGATAACCGGTAGAAATCAATCTGGTGATGTGAAAATTATTGCGCTCGAGAACGAGGCTGGCACAAATTTATTCGAAAGAATATCTTTTGTTGGGGAAATAGCTGACAGCAGATTTGTTTTAATGGATTATAACAAGGATAACCAAATAGACTTGCTGACAGCTTCAGGCAACAAGGTTAAGAGATTTTTAAACCAGGGCGACTTTACCTTTGCTTCATCCGAGGTTAATTTGCCAACCCAGGTTCTGAATGCAATTACAGGTGACATGAATAACGATGGCGTTCCGGAACTAATAACCATTGAGAACGTTTTAGATAAGCCCCATGTACGAATTTACGAGCAAGTGGCTGACCAATATGAGTTGCGGGCTGATACTACCGGTATCTCAGTTACCGACTTCAAATTGTTTGACCTGAATAAAGATAATTTTACGGACATTGTTCTTACGGGCATCAACCCAGATGGCCATCCCGTTACGCAACAATGGAATAATAGAGGTCAATTTCAATTTACCAAAACTTCGCTAACAACACCTGTAAGCGGTAAGTTGTCGCTACTAGATTTTAATTTAGATGGCTATTTCGATTTATGGGCGATTGGATTAGATGAATCGGGAGATTCTGTACATGTAAAATGGTTGAATGAAGCGGGTGAATTAAAGTTCGCCCTCAAAACCGAGGGGATTGCCGCTACTAAATTATTCAGTGGAAATTATGATGCGGATAACTTAGCAGATCAGTGGATTTTAGGAAGCCGGGGTAATCAAAAGATAAATCAAATCATTAGCGCAACCGATACAATTCAACTGGATACCGCAGGTGTTGTTTTAATTGAGCCGGGAGATTTTGACCGCGATGGTAAACTGGACTTTTTACAAGTAATAGATTCGGCCGATGGCATATGGCTTAAGCTCTATAAAAATTTGCATGAAGTACTGAATCAACGACCATTGTTTCCTGCAGCAACATTTGGGATTTCCATTTTTAAAAGGACGTTTGTATTCTGGACTCCGGCAATGGATGATAATACGGCAAGTTCTTCTTTAACGTATGATGTTTGGCTGGGCGATTTATCAAAGTCAATATTTATGCCATCCTATAGCTTCTTAAATGGAAGGCGCTCAATTGTTGATCATGGCAATGCCGGCACAAACAATAGTAAAATTTATAACCAGGAAAGCAGCGGTCAAATTTATTATCATGTTCAAACAGTAGATGACACCTACAATGGCAGCTATACAGACATCATTTATGAGCCCGGTAATTGCCCAATAACCGGTCCTGTATTGGCTTGTGTTGATTTAAACCTTGAAACGATACAGGCATGTAGCGGAAACGAGATTGTCTTGAATCTTGATAAAAATGCTTATTGGTTTTCTACCACGGGTAAGTTTTTAGGAGAATTTAGTTCATACGCATTTGTAGCTGACAAATCTGATACGATTTTTTCATTTGTTCCTCAAAGTTTAGACTGCGAGCAGCATAAGGTTTGGTTGATTGATGTAAATGATGGTGATGTATCAGAAACAAAAACCATCTATGCATGTAACGGTAGTACAATTAAACTTGGCATTGAACCTGGTTGGGATTCGATAAGGTGGTCAACTGATCCTATCATCACTGATCTGGATTCAATTTCAGTAGTCATTACACAACCCCAGCTTATTCAGGTAGAGGCAAGTGCCGGTAGTTGCCGATTGAATAGTTCATTTCAAATAGAATTGAGTAAACCCGAGCTGAGTATTGGAACAACACACTTTAATATTCAACAAGGCGAATCAGTTCAGTTTGATGTAACCACCAATGCAACCGTTATACAATGGATTCCAGCCACCGGGTTATCGGATGTTACAATCCCGAATCCAATTGCAAATCCGGTAAAAACCACTCAATATGTTATTGAAGTAGCGGATTCGATTGGGTGCAAAACCACAGGGAGTATATTGGTAGAAGTACGAGAAACCGGCTTTATCCCCGATTTGTTTACGCCCAACAGCGATGGTAATAACGATGTACTATTGGTATACGGGTTGGCACATGCATCATCCTTTCGGTTTAGAATTTTTAACCGCGAAGGCTCGATTGTCTACCAAACCGATAATGTAACGGATGCCATTGCCTCTGGTTGGAATGGAAGCACCAATGGAAGCGCCCAACCGCCTGGTATGTATTTCTGGCGTGTAGAGGGGGTGCTACCATCGGGCGAGCCGGTATTACTGAATGGGAACAGAAATGGTTCTGTATTTTTAATGCGATAACTGCGTGGTTCGGATTATTGTTTTGTTGGTACTTCTTACTTCTGGGGGAACAACTTACGCGCAGTATTTTCAATACTCACAATATAATTTTACCGGCCTACGTGTAAACCCGGCACTAGCAGGTAACACAAACTATGCAGAAGCAACTTTCTTGCACCGAACACAGAATACGGGTGGTGATTTTAGAATTCAGAGTGATTTCCTCTCGGGATCTTATCCACTACTGCATCCAAGTACTGGTAAACCTTGGTCGGGCCTGGGAATTTTGTTACATAGCGATCGAACCGCTGCAGTATTTCAGGTGCAGGAAGCAGCGTTAAGTTATGCAGTTCACTTATCGGTAGGCCATCTTCAAACACTTTCATTTGGAACATCTGTTTTGTTTCAAAACAGATCGGTAAAACTAGATGGTTTTACAACGGGGTCTCAATATGTCCCCGATCGAGGTTTTGATAGGTTTACTTTTTCAGGAGAAAATTTTTCTCAATTCAGAGGGAATCATCTAACATTTAGCATGGGTCTTCAATGGCAACAACTTAACCGAAAAGGTATGCCCTTACATTATTTCGGTATTTCCATTTTCGATATCAACAAACCAGTTAGCTCATTTACAGATGTGCAGTACCAAACCCCGATTACTACGGTAGCAAACGCAGGGTTCAGGTTATTTACAGCCAATAACTTGAGTATCGCTCCGGAGGCACTTATCACGTTTTCGGCTAATAAAGTATTTACAAATTTTGGCGCACGCTTTCAATGGGAGCTGAATGATGACCCGCGCACAGTTGGCGATCGGGTTGATGTGATAACAAAGTTTATTCCAGGGCGATCGGGTATCCTGGGTATTCAATTACACCGCAAAACAATTTCCTTAGGTGCATCTTATGATTTTCCCGTGTTTGGTAATAATCCCTCCAATCAGGAGGCTGTGGAAATAGGGCTTCAACTTCGCAAGCCTGTAAAAACACGCAATCAGAAAATGCGGGAAAAGCGATTAGAGGAAATAGCAAGGAAAAAAGCAGAGAGAAAAGTGATCACAAAAACGACTGCTACTGCGATCGATTCAATCAACACCGTTGTTACTCCTGTTGATCCAACCAGCCAATCAACCCCTAGTAGGGATTCAGTGAACCTCCACAATGCCCAACCCGCTGTAAATGTTGGACCATTTGCCCAGCAGCCTATGGTTGTTGAAAGAAAAGTGCTGCACTTTAATTTCGAATTTAACTCAGCCGATCTGGATGACGAATCAGTAGATTTTTTGAAAAATCTTTCTCAAACACTTCATCAAAACGAGTTATTGAGTCTAATAATCGAAGGCCATACGGATAATGTCGGCAGCGATAAATTTAACCTGCGCTTATCGCAAAGAAGGGCAGATGCTGTAAAGCATCAGTTAATAAAGGCCGGGATAAATCCCAACCGCATTAAAAGCGAAGGAAAGGGAATGCGCGAACCACTAAATGAAAACCTGACGGATGCGCAGCGTGCTGACAATCGCAGGGTTGTATTAACGCTCGTTCAGGAGTAGAAAGCTTACGCCTTAAATCGCAGCTTAAAATACAATAACGATGAAGCCAACAATAATGTAAGCATGTTGGCCACTATTACCGGTATGTCTTGAATGATGATTCCATAATTGAAAACCAATTAGGAAAAAGCAAATGCAACCATTTAATAAAAGCCGAAGCATCATTTTAACCGGGTCAGTTTGCCTTTTCGTTTTACAATATTTTTATAATCCCACTAAATATCTCGTGCTTTGGTAAGCCAGCGTTTCAAATCTTTGGTGTTGATTTGATCGGCAGTTGTATAAAAAATGGAAGCGTCTTTGAATTTTTGCCTACAAGACTTAAACCTTCTTCTTGAAAGTCGGCTCCACTCCAAAACATTAAACGCACACCAGCCTTTTGTTTGCTGTAACCGGTTATGGGGTTGCCATCCAGAAACCAAACCGGGTGTGCATGCCAGATTTTGTTTTCTGCTTCAGGCAGTATTTAGAAATTTCATGCGCCAATACTTCACAGATAACTCTGTCTTCCGCTTCTTTCGTTTGATTGTAGTCCAAAATTTCTTGTGTAATCTTGGTTGCCATAGGTAAATGCATTTGGTGAAGGCAGCAGCGAAGAAGTTCAAAAAGCAATGATTGATTCCATGCAACGGTTGGGTGAATATGCTGCCCCGCTAAATTTGAATGTGTTGATTGAGAACCATGGTTTATTTAGCAGCAATGGTAAGTGGGTGGCGGAGGTAATCAAACAATCAGGCAAAGTTAACTGTGGTACGCTTCCGGATTTTGGTAATTGGTGCCTGAGTGCCAAGTGGGGGACTACTCAAATAGAGTGTGCCCAGGTATATGATCGTTACCAAGGTGTAGCAGACTTATTACCTTTTGCGAAAGGCGTAAGTGCAAAGTCGTATGCATTTGATGCCAATGGAGATGAAACCCGAATTGATTACCACCGTTTGCTTAAACAGGTAAAAGAAGCAGACTTTACAGGGTATGTGGGGATCGAGTTTGAAGGCTTTGATATGGCCGAACCGGACGGTATCCGCGCAACACAAAAATTATTGGAACGGTGTTGGGAGCAGTCGGTATAAATTAAAAGTTTCAACCCAACAGGATAGACGAAAATTCATAGGAGTACATTACACCGGAAATACATTTCCCTTAAAAATCTTTACAGCAATAGCCAACAGAATTACTCCAAAAACTCTGCGCAATACCGCAAACCCCGATTTGCCAATAACACGTTCTAACCAGGAGGCTGATCGCAACACCAGGTAAACAAAAATCAGGTTTACTAAAATACCAATCAGCACGTCAGTTTCTTCATAGACGGCCCGCAGCGAAATAATGGTAGTCAGCGTTCCGGCTCCGGCAATCAGCGGAAATGCAAGCGGCACCACCGAGCCTGTGCCTTTGGCATCGGGGTCGTCTTTAATTAATGTAATGCCTAAGAGCATCTCCATGGCAACAATAAAAATTACAATAGCCCCGGCTACTGCAAACGAGGCTACATCCAACCCAAAAAGATTTAAGATAGACTGGCCCAGGTACAGGAACCCAACCATCAGCACAGCAGAAATCAGGGTTGCCTTTTCGGCATAAATCCGGCCTTCTCTTTTTTTAATCTGCAGAATAAAGGGTACCGATCCGATAATATCAATTACCGAAAATAAAATGAGCGATACTGAAAAAATATCACGAAGGTTCATACATGCAAGCTGAATGCAAAGATAATAAATTTAAAAGGCGAGCGAGTTGCTGCTTGTTGTATCTTGCCTGAAATGAAGCGACAAACAATTTTATTCTGGTTATTTACCGCAGCTACAATGGGCTGGATGTTGCTAATGCGGCCGGTAACACCTCCCGATATTGTTAAGTTCGAATTTATCCGAACAGTAGGTGCGGCCTCTGGCATGCTGGCCGCGTGGGGTGAAGCCGGAATTGAAAAGGTACGGTTAAGCCTTTACCTCGATTTTGTTTTTTTGATTTTGTATTGTCAAACCATCAGTTTAGGATGCCGGCTGGTAGCTTCTCTTAATGCGGGTGTATTTGCTAACGCGGGCCTATTGTTTTCAAGATTAATCTGGATAGCAGGTGCTTGCGACCTTGTAGAAAACATAGCCTTGTTGTTAACACTACAAAAAGTGAATGGTACACTTTTGGAATTAGCATTCTGGATGGCCGGTATAAAATTCGTATGGGTAGGAATTACAATTTTATTCGTGATGGTGGGTGCAGGTGCAGGAGTAAGCAGGGTTTTCCTAACGGGGCGACCCTGAGTTTATTCTAAACAAGAATGCCATGCATCATAGATTTTGAAATGCTGAGTACAGCATACAATTGTTAGGTATTCCTGTTAAAAAACCTTCTTTCATTTGTTTCGTTAAAAGGGCCAATGAAAAGAATCTTGGTCAGTCCCTATTTTTTTTGATATTTGTGGCGATTATAGCGGTATATTAAAATAAAATAGCAGATTTGCACGCGATTTTAAGATGAAACAGCGCAGCACCCTATACTGGATACAGCCCCTGCTGATTGTTTTTTGCTTTCAGATATTAGCGGGCCCGTTGCTTTTTTCTCCGGTAGCCGCATCGCCACATCAAAAGGAAATTCAAATTGATAATGAGCACCCCAATGTGCAGTTGTCCACTTCGCTATTCGAGAAAACAGAAAATGAAAGCGGAGGGCGTTATAAATTTTTTGCAGTAGAGATTTTCGATTTTTCTGTAGCCCATGTTAATCGTGTTTCGGCTTCGCAGGAAATTCCTTTTCTGCAATCCATTTCTCCTCACTTATCCGAACTTCCACTGTTCGATTTTTACTGTACGTATCGAATCTGATTCCCCTTCCTTAACTGATATTTTCAGTTTTAATCACCGGCATTATTTGCGGTGATTTCGGTTTCTAATTTATTCAATACGTAGCCTGTTGTTTCAAATAAGGCAACACGCACTTCAAAAAAGAAAATTCTATGAAGGGGATTTCAATTCTTCTGGTTTCGTTAGCTGTATTATTTGCCGGTTGCGCGCATTCTGATCACGCGGATCATCAGGAAGGCAAGTTTGTGGTAACGAATCCAATTAAAAAAGACACGGTTGTTTATAAGGAATATGTTTGCCAGATACGCTCCATTCAACACATTGAGTTACGGGCACTTGAAAAAGGATATGTACAACATATTTATGTAGATGAAGGCCAGTTTGTTAAAAAAGGACAACTGATGTTTCAGCTAATGCCCATGATTTATCAGGCTGAATTGCAAAAAGCGCAAGCCGAAGTAAACTTTGCTGAAATCGAATACCGGAATACGCTTAGCCTGGCCGATAGCAGCATTGTTTCGCCCAACGAGCTGGCGCTGTCAAAGGCCAACCTGGATAAAGCAAAAGCAGCTTTGGTGCTGGCAGAAACACACTATGGATTTACAAAAATCAATGCTCCCTTCGATGGGATAATGGATCGGTTTCAGGTTCGTATTGGAAGTTTGGTAGATGAAGGCGAACTGCTCTCTACCCTTTCAGATAACCGCAATCTTTGGGTATATTTTAATATGCCCGAGGCCGAGTACCTGGACTATGTAACACGCAAAAAGCTGGATGGAACCGAGGAAGTAAAACTACTGATGGCCAATAATCAACTTTTTAAACATGTCGGAAAAGTTGAAACCGTAGTGGCTGACTTCAACAACGAAACCGGAAACATTGCCTTTCGTGCAACCTTTCCAAACCCTGATGGAATTTTACGCCACGGTGAAACCGGAAACATTCTCATGCCTGTTCCGCTAAAAGATGCTCTGCTGATTCCGCAAAAAGCAACATTCGAAATTCTAGATAAAAAATTTGTATATGTGGTGGACGAGAACAACGTGGTAAAGTCGCGCGAAATAGTTACCGGCACAGAAATGCCGCACGTGTATGTAGTAACGCACGGGCTTAGCGAAGGCGAGAAAATTCTGGTGGATGGTATCCGCAAGGTAAAGAACAACCAGAAAATCGATTTCGATTTAGTGCAACAACCCAGGATACTGGCCGAATTAAGAAACCTTCACGCGGAGTAAAAAACCCAACACTATGTTTAGTAAGTTTATTCAAAGGCCGGTATTGGCAATAGCCATATCGCTGGCCACCATATTTTTGGGTTTGTTGGCTATCAACACCCGACCGATTTCACAGTTTCCTGACATAGCACCACCGCGTGTAAATATTTTCATTGCCTATCCGGGCTCAAGTGCGCAGGTATTGGTAGAGTCAACCCTTATTCCTTTAGAGCGAGCCATAAACGGAGTGCAGGGTATGCAATATCTTATTTCAGATGCCACGAGTGCTGGTGAAGCTACCGTGCAAATTGTTTTTGAACCCGGGGTAGATCCGAACGCAGCAGTGGTTAATGTAAAAACACGGGTAGATCAGATTATGAATAACCTGCCGCCCCTGGTGCAACGCGAGGGTATCATCATTACACCCATACAACCCAGCATGTTGATGTATGTAAACTTGTTTAGTACAGATAAAAATGCTGATGAAAAGTTTTTATTTAACTATGCGAACGTACACATCCTGCCGGAGCTGCAACGCATTAGCGGGATGGGCCGTGCCCAGATTTTGGGAAGCCGCCAGTATGCCATGCGTATTTGGTTAAAACCCGACCGCATGCGGGCTTACAATATTTCTACCGAAGAAGTAATGGAGGCAATGGAAGAGCAGAGCGTGATTGGCAGGCCCGGTCGTCTTGGTCAAAGTTCGGGAAAAACCGCACAATCGTTCGAGTATGTATTAACGTACAAAGGCCGGTTTAATAAACCAGAAGAGTATGAGCAGATCATTGTACGCGCCAATCCAAATGGTGAATCAATAAAACTTAAAGACATTGCTGAAATAGAGTTGGGAAGTGAATTCTTCGACATCTATTCGAATAAAGACGGCTTGCCGGCAGCATCCATTGTATTGAAGCAAAACTTTGGCAGCAATGCCAGCATTGTAATTGATAAAGTAAAAGAAAGGCTGAAAGAGCTTGAGAAAGATTTTCCCCCGGGCATGAGTTATGAAATCAACTACGATGTATCCAAGTTTGTAAATGCTTCTATCGATAAAGTGTTGCACACGTTGTTCGAGGCGCTTGTTCTGGTGGCCCTGGTTGTATTTATTTTTCTGGGCGATTGGCGCTCTACGTTAATTCCCACCATTGCAGTACCTGTATCGTTGATTGGTGCATTTGTGTTCATGCAAATGTTTGACCTTACCATAAACCTGATTACCCTTTTTGCCCTTGTATTGGCTATTGGTATTGTAGTGGATAATGCCATTGTGGTGGTAGAGGCGGTTCATGCTAAAATGCACGATGAACACTTATCGCCTTACTATGCCGTAAAGAAAGTATTGGGAGAAATAAGCGGAGCCATTATTGCCATTACCCTTATTATGACAGCCGTATTTGTGCCGGTAGCATTTATGACTGGCCCGGTGGGTATCTTTTATCGCCAGTTTTCAATTACCATGGCCAGTTCCATTGTGCTTTCGGGTGTGGTAGCCTTAACACTTACACCTGTGTTATGTGCCATGATTTTAAAAAATAATCACGGTATGGAACGTAAAAAATCTATTGCCGACAGATTTATTGATTGGTTTAACGACCGCTTTCAAAGTGTTACCAACAAGTATGTGAAGTTGCTGCAGTTGATTGTTAACAGGCGGGTAGTTACCTGGGGAGTATTAATTGTTTTTGGATTAGGAATTTTTTCTGTTGGAAGAACATTGCCGGCAGGATTTATTCCCAACGAAGACCAGGGAATGATTTACGCGATTATTCAAACACCTCCCGGCAGCACACTGGAAAGAACCAATGCGGTTTCGCAACAGTTGCAACAAATTGCTGAGGAAGTAGAAGGCATTCAATCGGTGTCATCGTTGGCTGGTTATGAGATCTTAACAGAGGGTCGTGGTTCCAATGCGGGTACCTGCATCATTAACCTGAAAGATTGGTCGGAGCGGAAGCACTCAGTAACTGAAATTATAGAAGAGCTGGAAGCAAAAACAAAAGACCTGGGTGCGGTGGTTGAATACTTTGAGCCACCGGCTGTACCGGGGTATGGTTCATCAGATGGTTTCTCGCTGCGCTTGCTCGATAAGAACAGCACTATCGATTACCATGAGTTTGATAAGATTAATACCGAGTTTATGAATGCGTTGCATCAACGAAAGGAGTTAACCGGTTTGTTCACATTTTTTGCGGCAAACTATCCGCAATACGAATTGATTATCGACAACGAACTCGCCATGCAGAAAGGTATTTCGATAGGCAGAGCTATGGAAAACCTGAACATTTTGATTGGCAGTACCTATGAGCAAGGTTTTACCCGCTTTAATACATTCTTTAAAGTATATACACAAGCAGGCCCTGAGTATCGGAAATTACCATCCGATGTGCTGAATATGTTTATTAAGAATGAAGAAGGTGAAATGGTTCCGTACTCTTCATTCATTAAAATGAAAAAAACGCAGGGCCCCAACGAAATAACCCGGTTTAACCTGTACACTTCTTCATCCATCAGGGGTATTCCGGCACCGGGCTACACAAGTGGTGATGCCATTAAAGCTATTCAGGAGGTTGCCGCACAAACGTTGCCGCAAGGATATGACATTGCGTGGGAAGGACTTTCATTTGATGAAGCACATCGTGGAAATGAAGCGGTGTATATTTTTATTGTAGTGTTAATCTTTGTTTACCTGGTGCTTGCCGGTCAGTATGAAAGTTTTATTATTCCACTGGCCGTTATTTTATCATTACCTACTGGTGTATTGGGTTCATTTCTTCTGCTAAAGGTAATGGGGCTGGCTAATAATATTTACGCGCAGATTGGCTTGATCATGCTGGTGGGCTTGTTGGGAAAAAATGCCGTGTTGATTGTAGAGTTTGCGGTGCAACACCATCAGGGCGGAGCCAGCATTTTAGAATCGGCAATTGAGGGAGCCCGCGTTCGCTTTCGCCCCATCCTGATGACGTCCTTTGCATTTATTGCCGGACTTATACCACTGGTAATTGCCACCGGACCTGGCGCAGTAGGTAATCATACTATTGGCGCTTCGGCATTAGGAGGGATGCTGTTAGGTACCATCTTCGGGGTAATTATTGTACCGGGCCTTTACTACATATTCGGTAGCCTGGCGGAGGGTCGCAAACTCATACGAGGTGAAGACGAACGACCATTAAGCGAAGAGCCGCGGCCAATTGCAGTACCTGGCCAATCACTAGATTAATTCTCATACCTAATTCAGATACACGTATGATTGTAAAATTCAAATACCTGGTTGTGATTGCAATTGGGTTAACTCTATCCGGTTGCAAGATTCAACAACCGGTCAACCAAAACCCCCGGCAGGTAATACCGCCTGCTTTCAATAACCTGAGCGATACCACCACCATTGCCACTATGAACTGGCGGCAATACTTTGACGATGATAACC
>Ga0116143_10003387_pt1 | contig 16076 bp, 3 predicted proteins | sample AD_UKC034_MetaG_FD_89745 | JGI IMG/M metagenome (GOLD analysis project Ga0116143, IMG submission 89745) | Active sludge microbial communities of municipal wastewater-treating anaerobic digesters from USA - AD_UKC034_MetaG | ecosystem: Engineered > Bioreactor > Anaerobic > Digestate | place: USA...
GCCCTGCATCGCATTGGCGGTCATAGCAACAATCCGCGGCCTCTTGCCGGCAGGCCAGCGCCGGCAGATCTGCCGTGAGGCTTCCAAACCATCCATCTCTGGCATCTGGACGTCCATCAGGATCACGTCGTAGGTCTGTCTCTCCACTGCCTGAATGGCCTCCAGACCATTTCCAGCAACGTCGGCCCGGTACCCCATCTGCGCCAGAATCCGCAGGGCCAGTTTCTGGTTGACAGCATTATCCTCGGCCAGCAGAATCCGCAGCGGCACACGTTCCGCCAGCCCGGCATCAACCACGGGTGCGGTGGCTTGCCGCGGAACTGGCGCCGTCGTCCCGGGGAATAGCGAGGCCAGAGCATCGAAGAGCGTGGACTGCTTCAGCGGCTTGTTGAGGGTGGCAGCCACCTTCAGTTCTTCGGCGCGAGGCTCTTTGCGCCCCAGCGACGAGCAAAAGAGCAGCACCAACTCGTCTGGCCCGCGCATCCGCCTGATCTCCTCTGCCAGCTCCACCCCGTCCATTTCCGGCATGCTGATGTCCAGTATGGCCACGTCGAACGGATCGTTGCGGCGAATCCACTCCAGCGCCTCCTTGGGTGAGCCTGTGTCACGGGCAATCATTCCCCAGGCACGAGTCTGGCGCACAATAATCATCCGGTTGGTCTCGTTGTCGTCCACGACCAACAAGCGCCGGCCGTCAAGCTGCGGTTGGGCACCCTCGTGATGGGCCCGCGATACGAACTCTGGCGCTGCAGCAGCATGAATGGAAAAGAAGAAGGTCGAGCCTTTGCCCTGCTCGCTGTCCACGCCTATGGACCCGCCCATCAACTCCACCAGGCGCCTGCTGATGGCCAGCCCCAGGCCGGTGCCACCATACCGGCGTGCCGTCGACGGGTCTACTTGACTGAAGGACTGGAAGAGCCGATCACGTCGATCAGCAGGGATGCCAATGCCCGTGTCGCGGACAGCAAAGCGCAACTCCGGGGCTGCTCCGCTCACCGTGACCACCACCTCGCCGCGCGTGGTGAACTTGACCGCATTGGTCAACAGGTTAATGAGCACTTGTCTGAGCCGCGTCAGGTCGCCCACGATGGCGCTCGGAAGCCCGTCCTCGAAAACACAGGCCAGGTCCAGGCCCTTCTCGGCTGCTCGCGGGGCAACCAGGTCGAGCGCGCTCTCCACGCAGGCGCGCAGGTCAAAGGGCCGGCTCTCGAGCTCCATCTTCCCTGCCTCGATCTTGGAAAAGTCGAGGATATCATTGATGATCGTGAGCAGGGCGTCAGCACTGTTGCGGATCGTATCGGCAAAGTCGTGCTGCTCCGCATTCAGTGGCGTATCCATCAGCAGGCCGCTCATGCCAATGATAGCATTCATTGGCGTGCGGATCTCGTGGCTCATCGTGGCCAAGAAGGCGCTCTTGGCGGCATTGGCTGAATCAGCGGCAGCCTTTGCTACCTGCAGCTCCTGCTCTGCCTTCTTGCGGTCGGTGATGTCGCGAATCGATTCAATTGCCCCTACCACATCGCCCTTGGCGTCGCGCAACACCGAAGCGGTGGCCAGCATGTGCCGACCTCCGCCGAGCACCGGTGTAAAAGCCTCACCGAACAGGGTGGCCCCATCGCGCTGAATTGAGGAGTATGACTGTTGCCATTCTTCGGCTGGTTTGCTAAGGAGGTCGATAAGGATCGGACGTCGCTCGCCATAGAAAGGGACCGAGTAGGCATAGTCACCCTGGCCCAGCATCTCAGAGGCATCAACGCCGGTCATGCGCTCCATCGCTCTGTTCCAGGCGATGACCCGACCCTCGCGGTCGATGACGAACGTAGCGTCCGGGAGGAATTGGATGATGTCGGCCATTTGCCGCCGCGACGCATCGGCCGCAACCCGGGCTGCCTCCGCCTGCTCAAAGAGCCGGGCATTGCCGATGGCGATAGCCGCTTGCCTGGCAAGGCCAACAGCAAAGTCAAGGTCGTTCTTAGTGAAGGGCCCCTGAACTGGCTTCTCGCGCCAGATGGTCAACACACCGATAGTGATGTCGCCAGAGGACAAGGGCGCAAAGAGAATGGCTTCGTTTTCCTCTTCGCTATCGGTACCTGCGATGTGCACCATGCGCGGGTCCTTCAACGGCTCGTTCAGCATCTCCGGAACGCCGGAGTGGCAAACTGATGAGGTAATGCCTTTCCCAGGGTAGACAATATCGTCCTTCAAGACATCCGCATACTTGCCCAGCGCAATCACGGTGCGCAGCGTTCCGTCGTCCTGAAGCAAACGTAGCGCGACATCACGGGCATTAAGCACTTGCATGGCACGGGTAGCGATTCGCTCCAGAACCTTGGCCAGATCGAGTGTCTGAGACACCTCGCGGCCGATCTCTGTCAGAGCAGCCATCTCATCCCCGCGCTGCTCCGCCTCGGCAAAGAGGCGAGCATTCTCCAGAGCCACGCTCAAGTTCAGTGAGAGCGTGGTGAGCAGCCTGAGGTCGCCCTCGCTGAAGGCGTTCTCGCGATCGATGTTCTGTAAAGTGATGATCCCCCTGACCTCGCCCCCCATCAGCAAGGGCACCCCCAGGTACGAGCGAGGAGCTTCACCAGCGACGACCGTGCTGCCGTACTGCTCTGCCACCCGGTCCAGATCCTGATTGATCATCAAGGGCTGGCGCGTCCGCAGCATATGGGCGGCAAAGCCGCTGGGTTGGCGCGGAGCGGGGAAGGCCCGAACACCCTTCTCCCGGAGATAGCGATAGGTCAGCAGATCCAGCGACTTGTCGTAGGTGATGACGCCGACAGACTGCGCGTCGAACACCTCACCTAGCTTGTCGCCCATGGTCTCATAGATGCGGTCGAGGTCGAGCTGCCCTACCAGCATCTGCCCGACGTCGCTGATTTCCTTCAATTCCGAGGCGCGCATTTCGGTCTCGGCGAGCAGGCGTTTGGTTTCATCGAACAAGCGCGCGTTCTCCATCGCCACGCCCATCGAAGAGGCAACCGTTGTGAGCAGACGCACGTCCGCCTCGCCGAAGGCATTCTCTCTGTCCAGGTTCTGCAGAGAGATGGCGCCTCGCACCTCTCCGGCCGCCAGCAGAGGAACATTCAAGGCAGACTGGGCCGGTTGCGTGCCAGGAACGGTCTGTCGACCACCAAAGGCCGCCATACGCTCGGTCAGGTTATCGTTCAGGAGGACAGGCTGACCGGTGTGGATCAAGCGGTCGGCCACACCACCAGGTCGCAACTCGTAAGGCTCGTCAAATACTCGCTGCCCCCGCTCGATGCCATAGTGCGGGTAGACCATTCCCGTATCTCGGTCGTAAGTGCTGAGGGTCACCACCTGCGCGTCAAATAGATCGCGGACCTTGTCGCCAACTAGCTCGTAGATGGAGTGCATATCGAGCTTGGAGGCCAGCCCCTCCTGCACTTGGTTAATGATTTGGAGTTCTGCGGCTCGCTGGTCTGTTTCCTTCAGCAGACGCTTTGTCTCCTCAAACAGGCGCACGTTTTCGAGTGCCACACTCATCGACGAGGCAAGCGTGGCCAGCAGGTTCACATCGTCCTCTGAGAAGGCGTTCTCGCGCTCCACGTTTTGCAGGTCGATCACACCCAGCAGTTCGTCTCCGGCCAGCAACGGCACCCAGAGAGCGGACCTGGGAACCTCTGTGCCTGGCGATACAGTCATGCCTTGAATCTGGCTGAGACGCTCTGGCAGGTTCTCGTTGATGAGCAGGGGCTTGCGCGTCTTTCTCAGGATATCACCCAGACCTCCCGTCGCCAGTGGATAAGGCGGATCGTGCACACGCTTACCCTTTTCGACAGCATACTGCGGACGGCAGACTCCTGCCTGCCAGTCGTAAGTCGTGATGCCCACGCTTTGTGCGTCAAAGATCTCGCGAACTTTGTCTCCGATCAGCTCATAGATGGCCTCCATATCGAGCTTGGAGGCCAGACCCTGCTGGACACTATTGATGATCTGCAGCTCGGCCGCCCGCTGGTCTGTCTCTTTCAGCAGACGCTTCGTCTCCTCAAACAGGCGCACGTTCTCGAGGGCCGCGCTCATCGATGAGGCCAGCGTGGTCAGGAGCCGCACCTCCGACTCACTGAATGCATAGTCACGGTCGATGTTCTGCAGGGAGATGACCCCGCGGACCTCGCCGCCGACCAACATGGGCACATACAAGAGCGACTTGGGTGTCTCGGTGCCAGGCACTAGTTGCATCCCGCCAATCGGGGCCATTGTCTCTTCCGTCACGCGGTTTACCAGCAGCGGCTGCCTATTGCGGCGCAAGTACTCCGCTACCCCTTTCTCAAGAATGGGTGCTGGCCCCGCGTGAAAGCGCTTGCCCTTTTCGATACCGTAATGATCGACAACGATTCTCCTCTGCCAGTCATAACCGGAGATGGCAAGCGCCTGGGCGTCAAAGATATCGCGAACCTTGTCACCGACGAGATCATAGATGGCCTGCATATCCAGCCTGGACGCCAGCCCCTCTTGCACACTGTTGATGATTGCCAGCTCGGCCGCGCGCTGCTCGGTCTCCTTCAGCAGGCGTGTTGTCTCGTCGAACAGACGAGCTCGTTCGAGGGCTGTGCTCATCGAAGCAGCGAGAGTGGTCAGCAGGCGCGCGTCGCTGTCCGTGTAGCGATTCTTCAGCCAGTCCCCCATGGCGATGACCCCGAGAACTTGGCTGCCAGACAGGATGGGAACGCCCAGCCACGACTCACGCATCTCGGTTGTGCCATCATTGACCGCGACTGTGCCGCGGTTCTTTCCTTCTTCCTTTGAACCCAATACCAGCGGTCGGCGCGTCGTGACAACGATGGAAATGAGGCCGGTTCCCAGAGGCGCTGCAGCGACGTTTAGTCGGACCCCATCGTCCTCCACCCAGTAGGGGAAGCTGAGCTGATTCAGTGCTTGGTCATACAGGGCGATGAGGACGTTCTGCCCGCCCAGGGTCTCTCGGATCTTGTCTCCAACGATATCAACGATGGCCTGCCGATTCAGCTCGCTGGCCAGGTCGTGCTGGACGCTGCTGAGGATTGCGAGTTCTGCATTGCGGCGCTCCAGCGCGGTGTTGGACGTGGATAGCTCGGCGGTGCGCTCCGCCACACGATGTTCCAAATCATGATACAAACGCGCGTTGTCAATGGCCGTCGCCGCCTGGTTGGCAAACAGCGAGAGCAGCTCCAGGTCCGCCTGGTGGAAGGGACCGAATACCGCCCGCGTATCCGCATAGTGCAGGCCAATCATCTGACCCCTGGCGATCAGCGGGGCGGCCATCCGGGACCGCCAACGCCCCGGGGCCTCTCCATTCGCGTACGTCGCCCGTTGCTCCTGCTCCAGAATCCCCGTCCGCGAGCCGGCCGCTCGCTCCAAAAAGCCGGCGACCACGCTGCGCAACTGTTTGCTCTCTTCGGCAGCCACCCCACGAGTGGTCCAGCTCTGTGGCTGCCCGTGCTCATCGAGGAGCACCAGCACCGACCGCTCGGCCCCGTTGAGCTCCACCGCCTCGTCCATCACGAACTCGAGCAGTGCTTCCGGCTCCCTCTGCTCATTCATACGTACACTGATTTCCATCATACGCTTGAACTGGTCCTGGAGGCTGCCTTCGAGGGGTTCCAGCTCGGCCACTGCAATTCCCCGCTCGGCGGCGACGTTAGTCCACTCCAGGGTGATCTCGCGATTGACCTCGACTTTGTTCAGGCAGTTGCGCCTGAGCCCTTCGTCACTGAGGTTGGTCAAGGTTGACAGCAGCATTTCGCGGGCACTATCCAATGCCTGCCAGGCCTGCTCGCGAGCCCGTTTACCTCCCCTCGGGCTGGCCTGAAGGACCTGATACCTCCGCCACCAGACGAGCTGCAACGGGTACTCGGGAGTGACGATTCCGGCGGCGTCTAGACGCTGTGCTGCCTGAGCCGTGTGTTCGTTGGCGGACTGCCAGTCGCCAGCTGCCAGTTCGGCCGCACCAAGCATGGCCAATGCTGTGATTTGGTCCCCCGGCGACTGGCCCAATTCCACCAACTCCACCGCGGTCTTGAATTGCTCACGCGCGGCTCCGAGCTTGCCCTCAGCCATGTCCACGAGACCCAACCCAAGGCGGTTATACCCCTCGCTTAGCCGGTTCCCGATAGAGTGAGATACCGCCGTGCCTTCCTCTAGGATTCTGCGCGCCTCTTCGTAGCGGCGCGCGTCAATCATGGGCCTGGCCTGAGTCTCAAGGAGGGTGGACAGGACCGCCGGAGAGTTAAGGGGACGGACCTTTTCGAGCACTCGATCAATGTACAACTGCGCCTTACGATAGAGCCCAAGGCGCCAGTACAGGAGCGAGAGGTTGTTCAGTACGGTGAGTTCGCGGTTCTTGTCGCCCATGTTGCGGGCCGATTCGAGTGCCTGCTCAAGGTAGTCGCGTGCCTGCGCGTGGTCGGTGCTGATGATGCCCAGCATGTTAAGAGCGAACCCTTGGCCGGACACATCGTTGGTCTCGCGTGCGATTGCCAGCGCTTCCAGCAGATGCAGACGCGCCTGATCAGCATTCCCGGCTGACTGGTCCGCTGCGGAGAGCAGGGTGAGGCACTCTCCCCTACCCTTCCGGTCGCCGGCCTCCTCGCACAGCTTTAGCCCGGCAGTGCAATACTCACCGAGGTGAGTATAGTCTTCCGCAAAGCTGGCCGCACTGGCACGGGCGACCGCCAGCCGGGCTCGAAGATGGGCATCACCAGTTTTGCCCACCAGGGCCTCAGCTTGCTCCAGCGCGCTGGAGGCTTCCTCACACGAACCACGCCAGGCGAGGCGGTCTGACAGAGCGATCAGGGCTCGGGCCCGCCTGGCGTCATCGCTCTCCTGGGTCGCCAGAGCTTCGGCTTGCCGAACGTCACCGAAAAACGCATCCTGCTCCCCGTTACGCAAATGGATCTCGGCACGGCCCATAAGTAGTTCGAACTGGGCCACAGCCGACGCACCACGCGGTCGAGAGGGGAGCAGCTTGAGCGCGCGACTGTACAGGTCCAGCGCCGTATCGTTGTCGAAGCGTTGCGCAGCCCTGTCAGCCTGCGCTCTGAGCTCTAGCGCCTCTGCCAGGGCTCGATTGCTCTGGCGCTTGGGTGCACCTGGTGCCAAAGTACGTTTCGGAGTACGAGGTCCCGAGGCACGCTTTGAGGCACCTTTTCCCGAAGCACCCTTCGGCGCCCTGACCGCTGCCGCGTCCTTGCGCTTGTTCATTGCCATCACTTCTCCGCTACGCCCTGGTCTCTCAGTTCGCGCAACGCCTGTTGATCGAATCCGGCCAACCTTGGCCAGTCCGAAGTGTGCGTGCGGCTGAGCCGCTCGGTGGCGGTGGTCAGAAACAGGCGGCGCAGTGAGGGGATCTCGATCCACCCACGCAACAGCCTCGCCGGAACGATCAGTACCTTGCTCCCCTCTATCGCGACCACGTTTGCCGTCCGAGGCTCACCACTCAGCGCCGCGATCTCGCCGAAAAAGTCGCCGGGTCGGTGCGTGGAAAGCGAGCGGTAGCCGCCTTCCGCCGTCTCGCTGGGCACGCCTGCCGCTGCGCGCCCTTCGAGCACAAAATAGACCTCGTCACTTCTGTCGCCCAGCTTGACAATCGATGTTCCCTCAGGAACATCGAGGATCGAAGAGTCGGCCACCAGCGCCTGCCTCTGCTCAGGAGTAAGGATTCCCAGCGTGGGTAGTTTTCCTACCAGAAGGTCGACATCAGCCAGTGTGGCCGGGCGTGCGGCCCGCGGTGCAGCCGCTGCGGGGGCGCGGCGCAGCAATTCGAGTGCCCTCTTCCATTCGGCAGCCGGCTGACCGAGGCCGGGAACGACCAGGGCCCACGCACCCGCGCCCAGGGTCATCAGCGCACTAACGAGATAGAGCAATCGGATGGGGAGCACATCGGCCAGCCCCGCGGCGGCCATACCCACCAGGAACAAAACATCACGACAAACGAAAAAGGCACTGTTCACCCTGCCCCTCAGCTCGCGAGGAGTGTTCCGTTGCACCGCGAGCGAGCGCGCAATGGACACGGGGGCGTTCAGAAAGCCTGACAGCGCGATGACCCCGATGGCCAGCGCCACCGAGCGCATGGACGCATAGACTATGCTGACGAGTCCCATGCCGATGAGCCCGAGGGCGATCCACTGACCCTCGCGCAGTCGATCTGAAACGCTGCCCATCCAAAGACTGCCCAGCACAAACCCAACCGAGGTGACCGCTTCCTGGATGCCGTACTCAAATTCCGATGCTTTGAGCGCGGTCAGGGCGAACGGCAGCAAGAGTGTGTTTGATAACCCAAAGGCCACAAATATGATAGAAAACACCAGGAACAGCGACCGCAGGATGGGCGTGGTCAGGAGCGCTACCGCACCCTCCTTCAGGTTGCGACCGATGGCTGCCAGGCCTGAATCCGCCACCGCAGTCAACGCGGGAATGCGGGCTAGCCAGATCATCAGGGCAGAAAAGGCATAGGCCACCGCGTTGAGATAGAACGCCCACTCGATGGACATCGCCGAGGCAATGAGGCCAGACGCGGCGAACCCGATGGCCGTCGCACCGAACGAGCTGATGGCCATCAGCGAGTTGGCCGCTGCCAGCTCCTCATCCGTGGCGATCTCCGGCAGCACCGCCTCGTGGGCAGGGTCGAAGAACTGGGTCACTGCCGCGCTGAGGGCGACGATGATGTACAGCCAGGCCATGCTGAATGGGATGAGGAAAGGAATGAGGACGACCAGGACCGCGCGAATCAGGTCTGCCGCGACCATGATGGCCTTACGGTCATAGCGGTCCACGACCACTCCTGCGAGCAAGCCAACCAGGATGGTCGGCGCGGCGGAGGCCATGAGCATCAACCCCACCGACGCCGCGGACCCAGTCAGGCGATATACCAGGATCGACGCCGCCAGCGAGGTGAGCGACGCCCCGATGGTCTCGACAACCTGGCCTACCCAGAGCAGACCAAAGCTGCGATTGCGAAATACTGCAAAAGGTGAGGTCTGGCTCCGAGCGACTGTGTGCGTCATGCTCCACTTCCCTCCATCGCTTCCACTTGATCGATCAGTGAGGCGAGATAGTCGAACCCGCCCTGCCAGAAACTGGCCGTCGAGATGTCAAAGCCCGCCTCATCCAGGATCGCCATCGGCGACGCCGACCCGCCATAGCTCAGGATCTTCAGGTAACGCGGCTTGAATGCCTCTCCTTCGATCCTGTAGCGCTGGTACAGAGCCAACACCAGCAACAGCCCGAACGAGTAGGCGTAGCAGTAGAAGGGCATATGGTAAATATGCTGGATGATCAACCATTCCCAGCGGAACTCGTCAGCGACGTCCACCGAGTCGCCAAACTGCTCGCGCAGGTTCATCAGGTACAGTTCGGCGAGCTCATCTGAGGTACGGCCCTGTGATACCAAACGATGGGCGTCCCGCTCAAAGATGACAAAAAAGGCCTGACGCATTACAGTGGCGTACCAGTCGTCGATCATCGTGACCAGCATGTCCCGGCGAAGCGCGGGGTTCGTTTCTTCAGCTTGCAGTTTGTCCGACAGCAGCATCTCGGCGAACACGGAGGCCGTCTCGGCCAGCGGAGCCGTTACGTCAAAGCTGAGTACTGAATGGCCTGAGGCCAGCACGGCGTGGATAGCATGACCCAGTTCATGGGCAAGGGTGGACACGTCACGGGCGCGGCCGGAAAAGTTGGTGAGGACCCACGGCGTCAGTTCCGGCACACAGGCATAGCAGAACGCCCCTCCCCGTTTGCCCTGCCGTGGCCACGCGTCCAGGTGCCCGCTATCCAGTACCCTGCGCGCTGCATTCTCCAACACCGATGAGAACCCACTGAAGCATTCCAGAACGAGGTCCCGGGCCTCGTCGAGAGAGTAGCGATCAATTGACTGCGTCAAGGGGGCGTAGATGTCGTAGCGGCGGAGACGCTCGACGCCCAGCCATTTTGCCTTGAGCGCAAAGTAACGCTGATACAGCGGGGCATTCTTCCGGCAGACGGCGAGGAGAGTGTCAACCACTTGATCCGGCAAGTCGTTCATCGTGTTCGTTGCTGAAATCGGTTCGGGGAACCCGCGCAGATCGATCATCTCCGAGCGCCAGTCGCCTACCCGGTTCGCGTAGATCTGCGCCAGCTCAGTGCGGTGCTCCATGTAGACTCGGTACATTTCCTGATAGGTCGCCGCCCTGATCTCAGGCCGCGAGTCTCGAACGTGGGCCGTCAGCTCATCCTGAGTAAGGGTCTTGGTTTCGCCGTCTATGGTCAGTCGATAGGAGAAGGCATTGGTGATGATGTCATAGAGGCTGAGCAAGGCCTCCACCCCGTTCACGTCCTTCAGCGTGATGATCTTCTCTTCCGCTTCGGAAAGAGTGTACGGCTTGAAACGCCGGAAGGTCTCCAGAAAGTAACGCCGATCACCGGCATTGTCAATGAGTCGCCGGGCCGCCTCATCGGGGAGCTGTTTGAACCAGTGCTCGATGAAGTTGAGCCGATTTTCCACTGTGGCGAGTAACTGCGCCACTCTGTTCTGCTGGCTGAGTGCCGCCTGGTCGCTGGTATTCTCGGCGAAGCGAAGAAAGGCATATCCGCCCAGCCGGCGCTGCAGACTGGCAGCGGCTTCGAGCGCGTCCAGCAGGTCGCACCAGTCGGACCCAGGAATGTCTGGAGACAGGCGCGGACGAAAAGACTCTACCGCCACTACTGCCTCCTCCAGGTCGGTCAGCGCCTGGACAGGCAACTCGCCACTGGCAGAATCAAAGAGCTCCGAAAGGTCCCAGTGTTCACCGAGGGTAGGCACCGCAACCTCCGCGGGAGGCAGAATATATTGGCATTGAGTATAACCCAGGCACGTGCAGGGTCAAGTAGCAGAGCCACCATAGCGAGCGAACCGAGTCGACAGGCTGCGTTCGTTGGAACCGAGAGTGGCCTGACAGATGGTACCCCAGGTTGCCACGAGATGTTCACAGGTTAGCAACCGAAAGCCAACTGCGTGTCAGGCAGCTTGTCGGTGTGTGGCCAGATACGCGCCCGGCGACGCGCCCACGCCGACACGACGGGCTCCTGGAGCCCGCCATCTGGCCTCGCGGGAGGAAGGCGATGAAGCGACCACCGCTCGTGGTGATTGTCGTCCTCTTGCCACTGAGCTTGACAGAGGCAGCCCTGGCCAGAGGCTTCAAGAAGCCGGCGGGCGCCGGAGCACGCAAGGTTCCGCTCCATAACACTGAAGCATTCACCTGCTCGGAAGGAGCCCCGGACTTGACCGGCGACGAGTTTGAGTTTGTCAACCCCAACACCAATTGGTCAGGCGATGTGAGCGTGGCCGTGTCGCTCAAAGCTGCGACGCCTGATTCAGGCTATGACATCTGGGTCAATCAGGCTCCAGGTGGCTGTCCACTTGAAGAGGCCACTCAAGTCGCGGCTCTGCACACCGACGAAAACGGGTATGGCAACGTCAACGTCAAGGTGGAGAAGGTTGCCGGAGCCGCTCGTTTTTGGGTGTCGGCTGTGGGAGGCAACCTGGTGCTGCTCAGCCGGGCGATACAGCTCGACTGATCGCGGCTCGAGCAAGGCAGCAGACTAAAGCGAGGGAGGGGGAACTCCCCGCCTTGGTGTTTGCATTTCCGGCAATTGATGGTATACCGGTCAAGTAGTGCGGCGGCATCCTCGCACCACCATCGGCCCCACGAGTCGCTGCGGCGTCGTCGGCCTCGCTCTCTCTCATTGAGAAGAAGGATGATCATGTCCAGCAGGCGTCGTTTCTGTGCGGCTCTGGTCGCGGGTCTTGTGCTGTCGAGCATTTCGTTCGTGGTTGCCCAGTCCCCCGTTTCAATCAAGCTCGAACGTGCGCGCCTCGGGCAGGTCATGCTCAACGCTGCCGCAGACGCTACCGTCGACAGCTCCTTTCCAGACACGCCATTGGGAGCCTCGCGCTACTTGGTAGCAGGGTACTTGTCTCGGCCGCTGGCCATCCAGCGAGCCTTTGTGCGCTTCGACTTGACGCCCCTTGCCGGAGCCTCCATCGATCAGGCCCGGCTCGAGCTGTACCTGGACAGTTGGACGGGCGCCGCCTCCACGCTGATCAGCTACTGCCAGGTACTTGGCACGTGGACCGAAGGCACCATCACCTGGAACTACAAACCTTCATCAGGCGGTATCTGCGGGCAGAGGGAGGTGGGTACCAGCAGGGGGTGGGTCGCCTGGGATGTGACAGCTCTGGCGCGAGCGTGGCTGAATGGGCCGAATTATGGTCTCGTGCTCAGTGCGGCCGAGGGTTCGATCAACGCGACTCGCACCTTCTTCAGCCTGAATAATGGCGAAGGCACGCCGCGCCTGGTTGTCACCTACTCGATTCTCACTCCCACGCCCACCGCTTCAACCACGGCCAGCGCCACTCCCCTCGTCACGCCCACGCGGACCCCCACCAGCACCCCAACCCCAGTGGAATGGGCTGCCTTGTTTGCCCCGTCCTCTGCCTACGCCGGCGGACAGGTGACGGTCGCTGGCGTAGGCTGGCCAGCGGGCGGCGCCGTGGTTTTGGAGCTCGTGCGCGGGCCAGACCGCCGTTCGTGCGGCTCGGGCGTCGCCGCATCCAATGGCACACTCAAGGCCACTTGCGGCATTCCGTCAGACTACCCGGTGGGCAACGTTACGCTGAGTGGAACGTCCGGGGCAAAGAACGGAAGCGCCTCCATGACTATTCTGGCCGGCCCACTGTTGACGCTCTACCCGACGTCCGGTCGCCCCGGCACCGCGGTCTCTTACTCTCTCAGCAACTGGCTGCCCGGCGCCTCTTTGCGTCTTGACTATGCCGGAGCGCCAGTGTTCGGTCCAGAGCCTCTGAGCGGAAGTGCCTTTCAGAGCAGTTTCCTGGTTCCGTCCGACCGACCGTCGCCTCTGGGCAGCGTCTGCGAGGTGCGTGCGTCCATGATCGTGCTGGGGCAGACTGTGGCCACCGCTGCGGTCACCTTCCAGTCGCTTTCTCCTCAGATTGTGCTGCCCTACTCGCTGAGCGCACTCACGCTGCCCGCAGGGCGCATTGCTCCCGGCCAGCAGTTCACTGTCACGGGGAAGATCAGCCCGGCTCCAAGGGGCCCGCTCAGTCACTTCCGCCTCAGCGCGATGTGGGAGGATGGGGAGGGTCACCACTGGCCCGTCGGCATCGATCCGGCGATCGGGCCAGGGGGGTACTACACGATCTCCATCCGCGCCCCGACGGTTCTTGGTGGAGATGCCTGGCCTCTGGCCAACGCAGGAGACACCCTTCGGGTCAACCTTCTGGAGCAAGGGCGAAGCGGCTGTGTCTCGGCCTGGGCAGCCTGGCCACAGCACGATCCGCTCGAGCTGGTGATCCGGCCTTACGATGTGGAGACCGGTGGTCCCATCGCAGCGCTGGTGTCGCACTACCCGGCACCAGAAACAGAAACCGAAGGCCCGCTGATGATAGAGTACTACCACGGATCCAGCCAGATCACGGATTTTTCTTCGCACGAGGACTCTGGCGCGGGTCAGGACGCGTTGGCCGACGCCATGAAGTGGCGGATCATGTGCGGCGAGCTCGACCACCTGACTCAGGTAGCCACCGTGATCGGGGCCAGCTTTGCTCCCCTGCACCCGGAAGAGCCCTACCTGCAGCCGCAGGATTTCTCGGTACTGCAATTGGCCGGCTCCCAGTGGACGCTTGTCCAGGCAGGACCCGGCGCAGCAGCTTCTTCGGCTGCCTCTGCGGCAATCCAGCCCTATATTGAACCCTCAGCAGCCAAGGGGACCAGCGACCCCACCCCGGGCCGGGAGCGCTTTGTGGTGCTGGTCGACGGGCTGAAGTTGGGCTACGGCTACCAGGGCAAAGGCGAGGTGTACCAGTTCTATCTGTGGTACCATCCCCTGGTCGGCTACGAGGATATTCACGGCAACCCGATCCAAATGCCGATTCAAGTGCCGATGGTCAAATTCAGTTCGGGAGTCATCCAGGCATATCTCACACTCCAGGGGGCGAGCTTCTCGGGCGGCGAGTGGTATCTCATCGACTTGCGCCCCATCGGAGGGTGGTGCAACCTCGGCATGCTGCGATTGTTCGAAGACCCGGAGAATCCCTGGAAGCTGCAAGACGTGCAGCTCATGTACAACGGCCACGAACTGGGCTCGTTCCAGAAAGCGGGCGAAGGTGGCTACGGCACCAATTGCGAGGGGAATCCCGGCAAGTTCGCCACCGTGTGGGAGAAGGGCCTGCCCTACCCCGACGACAATCTCGTCGAACCCGGGGTGACTCACTATGCCTTCGGCATCCGTCTGGTCACCGTGCAGGGAGCCAGGTATGAGCACTACTGGAACATCAACCTCAGCCCCATTCCAGCCTGGTACAACAGCAGCCTGTACAAGAACCGCTACTTCCAGACCGCCACCCAGGCTGCTCTCTGCTCCTCGGCTCTGTTCCATGGGGAGATGTACCCGCCGGGTGAGACCAAAACCGAGCTAGACTTTACGTTGCCCAACATGGGTCAGCAGAACAACTCTGCCGGGGTAGATAGCGTCCTCGAAACCAAGATGGTAGCCGGGCTGACCGACTGGTACGAGACCACGCAGATGGGAAGTCTGCTCAGTGAGGCCCTCAACCACCTCGGCACGCCAGTTGGCACCGAGGCGACGGCGCCCGGTGACACGCCGCTGTCCTGGTCCTCGGCGGGGGACACCGAGATAGTCAGACTAGACGATGTGCGCGTGTACGAGAACGGATGGGGCGTACCGGAGGTCGTCTATCTCTCAGTGACTCTGGACCTGTTCTTCAATGCCCACCTGCAGCATGAAGGCAAAATCGAGGTCAGTCCTTCGGGTGACACACTGACATCACTCTATGTGCACCCTTACGCGATGATCACCACCGAGTGCACGGGCAAATTGAAGATCCTGTTCGGCTTCGGCAGCGCTTCCTGGTCGATTGCTCCAAGTTTCGGCCTAGGTCTGCCCATCTACTATGTGAATGGGCAGGTGGACGATTCGGCGATGTGCTTCTACTACGGTCTCCAGTCTGCCATGAGGTGGAAGATCGGCTTCGGTAGGTTGAGCACAGGACGTTGCCGCCAGACAATCCTGATGGGTCCGGGCCACTTCCCTGACAGTGCCCTCTGCAAGGATCCGCCCCTCCCTCGCCTGTGTTCAGGAGCTCCGGCGGTTAGCCTGGCGACAGAGGAGGCCAACGACGCCCCCCAACCTTCCATCGCTACCGACGGCTTCGGTCATACGCAAGCACTGTGGCTGGATGATGACGGGCAGGTAGTGGCTGCGCGGCTGGAGGGACTGACCTGGTCATCGCCGGCGGTTCTGTCCACTGCCGCTGGAGCCGACGGGCCGCGCCTGGCGTACTATGGTCCCGACCGAGCCCTTGCCGCCTGGTCTGAGACCAGCCTCACCGGCCAGATCCTGGCTACAGCCACGCTGACCGAGGTGCTGCGTTCTTTGCACGTGGTCTATGCCCTGTGGGATGGAAGCCACTGGTCTGCTCCGGCAAGCCTCACCTCGCCGACGACAGGCGACAGCGACTTGCACCTGGCTGCTTGTCCCGCGACCGAATCCGGTTGTCCCACCGGTGGGGAAGTGACCGCGGTCTGGACGCATGATGCGGCAGGAGTTCTCATTCAGCGCCAGTTCCGCACCTTCACGAGTAGGTTTTCAGGCAAGGACGGAACGTGGAGTCCAGTGCAGCCAGTAGACCCGTCCTCGACCGCATCGGACACGAGCCCGCGTGTGGCCTATCGCCTGGGCAAGGCCCTGGTGACCTGGGTGCGCGACCCCGACCGCAGCCTGTTGACCGTCCAGGACCGCCGCGTGGCGATCCGCACTCTGGACGACATCAGTCCGGTGACCATCCCGACCGAGTTTCCGGGCGGCGTTATTGACCTAGACCTGGCGGCCTCTGGCGGAAAAACCGTGCTCGCTCTGACGCGCACAGACTCGTCAACGGACATTCTGGGCAACCGCGATTACCTCTACGCGGCGGAGCAGGCCTGCCCATCCTGCCCATGGACCTGTCAGCTCGTGGTGGACAGCACGGGTCGCGCCATACGCGCCGAGGCGCCTGTGGTCACTCTGGACGCAGGCGCAGC
>Ga0116143_10003389_pt1 | contig 16075 bp, 8 predicted proteins | sample AD_UKC034_MetaG_FD_89745 | JGI IMG/M metagenome (GOLD analysis project Ga0116143, IMG submission 89745) | Active sludge microbial communities of municipal wastewater-treating anaerobic digesters from USA - AD_UKC034_MetaG | ecosystem: Engineered > Bioreactor > Anaerobic > Digestate | place: USA...
ACTGAATGTAGCATTAGCACCAGCACAAACAGTTTGGTTAGCCGGTTGTGTGGTAATAGTAACCGGTTGATAAACGGTTACTGTAACATTCGTAGTAGCAGAAGTACAGGTTGTTGTAGCTCTTGTTACTGCGTAGGTGGTAGTAGTAGTCGGCTTAGCATATACTGTGCCTGCGTATGTACCGGCTACGTATGGAGTCGTTGCCGCAGGATCTGTATAAAGACCCGTAACAGGCGACCAAAGGGCACCTACTATTTCAAAAGTGATACTCCAGCTGGTTATAGAACCAGCATCTCCGCCAAACTGGTCATTAATGTACAAGTTCCAATTACCATTAAGATTACCCGTAAAGGTTGACAAGGTCGGGTTAACATTGGTAACGCTACCCGGACCCGGCGCAGGGAAATTATCCGGCCCTGCTGTGTTTGTAGGTCTGTATGTACCTCCAACAATAGTTGTGGGTAATATAGCTGCAGCCGCATCATCAAACACCAGATTAATGTTATTAATATCAGTACCACCACCTCTGTCTGACATCAGGATAACATTGGTACCTGTTGGTGATTGTAACAGCATGTCAATATCACCGGGGAATGTATGACTGATACCATTAATGTTCACTGATTTCACTCTTACTCCTGCTGGTGGTAATCCACCTACACTTATTGTGGCAGGATATGGAGAGGCTACACCACTTGTAGACGCTGGAGCTCCAGCAGGTATAGTGATCGTTCCGCCAAGCGGTGTGGTCACTGCTGTTGGAGATACAACTAATGTGGTTGTGCTTCCAAGACAGATGTTAACCGATGATGGTGTAACAATTGGCGCAGCAGGTGTTGAGTATACATTAACTGTGGCACTGCTTGTACAACCAGTTGCTGTGATAGTACCGGTAACAGTGTAAGCAGTATTCAGTTGAGGATTTGCTGTCACTGTAGCACCTGTTGTGCCACTTAAGCCAGATGAAGGACTCCAGGCATACGTATTAGAGCTGCCTGTTGCTGTTAATGTAACAGGACCACATTGGTTATTCGGACCAACTGAAATAGTTGGTACAGGATTTACTGTTACAGTTACACTGGCAGGAGCTGAACTACATGTACCCAATGTATTCGTTACAGTATAGGTATAGTTAGTAGTTGTAGTCGGCGACTGCAGGAAATAGACTGTTGAAGCAGGAGTACCCGCTACGTAAGGAATAGTGGCAGTAGCATTACTGTACAAGCCTGTAACAGGAGACCAGATCGCCGTTGGTATTTCGAAAGTGATGGTCCAGCTATTCAATGTGCCAACATCTCCACCCAGATCATCCACTACAAACAGGTTCCAGTTTCCATTGAAGTTGCCTGTAAATCCTGACAACGGTGGGTTAACCTGTGTGATAGAACCAGGACCCGGTGCAGGGAATGCATCCGGACCGGCAGCATTGGTAGGCCTGTAAGTTCCTGAAACAAGTGCAGCCGGGAGTAATGAAGCCGCAGCATCATCAAATGTGATATTTCCATTCACAATATCTGTTCCGCCGCCGGCATCAGACATAAATACTACGTTGGTTCCTGTTGGTGATTGCAACACCATATCAACGTCAGCAGGGAATGTATGAGAGAATCCGTTTATGGTTACAGACTTCACTCTTACACCTGATGTTGGCAGACCTGTAACGTTCACTACCGCCGGGTAAATACTGGCTGGTGCTCCGGTTCCGGTACCAGTACCAGTACCAGGAATAGTCAGTGCAGTACCTGAATAACTAACTGTCATAGTAGTTGGTGCTACTGTTAACGGCTGTATAGTTCCGGCACAAATAACTGGTGCAGCCGGAGTAATAACAGGTGTAGCTGGTGTGCCCAACACAGTTACAGAAGCTGAGTTCTGACAACCGGTAGCAGTAATAGTACCCGTTACGGTGTACACAGTTGTAACAGTTGGTGTAGCTATTACGGTAGTACCTGTTGTCGTATTCAATCCACCTGCCGGTGACCATGAATATGTATCTGCATTACCACTTGCAGTTAATGTTACCGGTGCACACAAACCACTCGGGCCTGAGTTCACAGTCGGCAACGGATTAACAGTAAGAGTTGCAGAATTTGAATTAGAGTTTCCGCAGGTATTACTTACCACACAACGGAAGAAATTACCATTATAAACAAGACCTGCGCCTGTAATAGTTAATGTATTTGTAGTAACCCCTGAGAATGGCGCTACGTTAGCCAGGTTTGTCCATGGACCACCGGCACCAGTTGTGCTGATCTGCCATTGGTAAGATGGCGGAAGCGGTGAATTATCTACGATACTGAACGTAGTATTTCCATTCTGGCAAATTGTTCTGTTCACAGGCTGGGTAGTAATGCCGGGTGCAGCTGTAACTGTTACGTTTACGGTTGAACTTACACTACATCCCAATGCATCAGTTGATGTCAGGGTATAAACCTGCACACCAGCAGGAATACCTGTTACACTGAAGCTTGCATCACTGTTATTGGTACCGGTGGGTGCATTCTGAACAATAGTACCAGGACCAGACAAACTATGAGTGTAATTACCACCAATAAGGATTGCCCAATCAACGAGGTTTCCAAGATCACCACCGGCATTATCTGCAATGTTCAATACCCAGTTACCAGCGGCTGTACATGGGAAGGTGACACCAGCCCAGGTATGAGCAGCACCTGCTGCATCAGTAGGCTGATAACTTCCAACAGGTACCACTGCAGGACCTGATTCAGGGAATATTGTTGCAGCGCTCAGATCAAAGGTGTAAACACCTGCAAGGTCACCGCTGTATCCAAAGCCGGAACCATTATAACCAGGTCTGTCAAATGCAAAAGTAGTTCCGCATGGGCTGGTGAGAGTAACCCTCAGATCTCCTACCCATGAATGCGTAGCGTTTATACGAAGTTTTAAATTACCCGCCTGTTGCATAGTCAATGCAGGTAATGTGATTGTTGAATTGATACCAGCCGGTGTGTTATCTGGTATAGCTGTATTTAAAACACCAGATGTTCCGATTGTACCTCCCACAGCAGTACCACCACTTACTGTTCCGGTAATAGTTGTTGCAGCAGGTGCACAACCAGTATTCGGTGTTGCAGTTACAGCAGAGTGTGTGAGCGCAGGGCTTACATATATTAAGGCCGGGTTTGATGTAACTGGTGAACCACAATCTCCAGAAATATTACAACGGTATAAAGTACCGTTCAGGGCTGTAGTCGGGTTGATAATTGTATATGTAGCAAGAGTAGCACCTGTAATATTGGTCCATGTTACACCATTATCAGTACTTGACTGCCATTGGTAAACCAGGTTAGTACCGGTAGCGGTAACAGTAAATACGGCATTACCTGAAACTGAACAACGAACCACACTATTAGGATGGTTAGTGATCGCGGGATCCACACAACCTACCAGACTTGTGATTGGTGTAAGTGTATCCTTATAACTTACTCTTGCGTTAGTATTGTCATACAAACCTGCTTTTGTAAATACATACGGTCTGCTTTCCAGTAAGATATCATCAATGAACCAACCTGTTCCTCCTACTGAAGGATCTGAAGCAAACCTGAAACGGATCAATACATTCTGACCCGCAAAGGCAGCAAGGTTAACTCTTGTTTCTACAAATGCTGCCCCAACATTACCCGTGAATGCCTGGCGTCCACCAAGGAAGGTATTCAAGGCTGACAATGTGCCATTATATCTTGCACCGCTCATATAAGGAGCAAGGTCTGTCCAGGTACCACCCCCATTCGTACTGATCTCGACTACACAACCGTCAAATCCGTTTTCTACCACATACCTGTGCCAGAAACTCATGGTAGTAATAGCCGATGCATTACCAGGAATGGCGATTGGGTTTGTAGTGGTAAGAATTTGCTGAGAAGAGACTGTCGGATCAGGCGTAAAGAATGCCAGCGGCGCACTTCTTACAGAAGTACCAGAGGTAGTCCATACGTTAGCAGTGGTAGAAGTAGCGGTCCAGTTAGGCGCAATAGCTGTAACGGGATCGTTGATGAGTTGTACCGGTGTGAAATATGTACCGGCATTAACATTCACTGTTACCTGGAAGTTTTGAGAAGTGTTAACAGGCAGGTTGATCGGGCTGAATGTTACTACCCTGTCTGCCGGTGTGTACACACCACCACTCACCCAGGTTACGGTGGTAGGCAATGTATCTCTCAATACATAGTTGGTCATAGGCGTACACTCACCTGAATTGACAGCATTGGTATATGTAATATTATTACCTTCTAATACGGTAGCTACATCAGGATTCAGTCCAAAGCTTCCTGAATCAACAGAGAAATCAGGCGTACCATCGCTGATACTTGTATTAGAACCTTGCGAAGCATTGCGGCCCAATCCTCTTTTTGCAAAAGCTCTCCAGATAGCACAGGCATAGCGGCCTCCGAAAAATACCTGATCAGCTTGCAAGATCGCATTTCTTGATTGTACAAAACCGGGGCTGCAGGGTTGTAATCTCATACCTTCCATTACCAGTTTCATTGCCGCGGCATTACCTCTCCACGTTGATACAGCACCGGGAGGGTTTAAAAAGTTAGGTTCAATGAAATTATCCTGTTTAATTATTTCCCAGGTCATCTCCCAGATCATACCACACCATATAGTACCTACTCCGTGAGGTACGGCCTGACCCGGAAGGTTTGCATAAGTTAACGAGAAAATACTCATATCAGTAGAATACGGCTGAACCCGGATACCATTACCTGTTATAGGCTGGTTCAACGCATAAGTTCCAATCCCCCTTCTGATAGGTCCATCGTTTACGGTAGCATTTGCCCAGTCGGTACTCATCATCAGTGACATATAATCGCTCCATCCCTCACCAGCTTGTTCTGCATTTTGTAAACAGTTTACTATAGCAGGACCACCGGTAAGACGGTTACTAATACCATGACCATACTCATGCTGGATGATACCATTATCCAGGTCACCATCCCTGTCAGGATTTGGTGCAGTCCAAAGGAACATCTGCATTCTTGGGTTTGATCCGTCAGCCGGAGTGGCGAAATTGGCATTATTTGTACCAGACCCATCCTGTGCATCAGCAAACACAAAATCGTTGCCAGCACCACCACGGCCCTGGTTATCGGCCTGGAAATTTCCTGATACTTCATCAAAGCCATATGTATAGGCCATATCATGCATCAGGTTATTCATATAAAACAAGTTCACAATCGCCGCCTGTTGGTTGGTAGGATCCTGTGGCGCTAATGTGAAATTGTAATTAAAATCAAAAGTCAGGTTCGGAAGAGCGGTGGTGGAAGTAGATGGTAAACCCGTACCGTTATTTCCATTTGCATCTTCCTGCGCCCATACGTTATTACCACGGGAAATATTGTAATCAGTGGGGTCGCTGTGCCATTTTAAAGATGTGGCATTACCCGGTACCAGTGTCCATGGATCAGTATGTAAAGAAGGAGCTCCGCCGGGATGCTGAGGGCTTTCAGCAGGATATTTTATCACACGGTAAGTAGCTGTTCCGATTACAAAGGGTTTATACTCCCATTTATTTGTGTTATCATTTCTCTGCAATACAAAATTATTTTTAGACGCCACACCTGATTTTTTTTGGTGCCCCTCTTTGATATGCTCGTCAATGGAATGATTTTCATGATCCCATTTACAGGTAATGGTCAGGTTATCTTTATTAAGAAGAGCTCCAGTTTGTGCGTCAATTCTCATCAACCAGTAGTCGGATGATTTCTCCGGAGCCAAAAATACCTGCCATGCGAGGCGGTACACCCCTTTATCGTTCGGCATCCAGATAAGCTCTGCAGTAATATTTAATTGAGCAACACCCAGTTTACCAAACTCCAGTTTGCGGCCATTTTCCAGTATGCTTACCGGCACGGGCAGTTCTGTTGGCTGTACTTTTGCTTCAGCAAATGCTGCCTGCAATGCATTAACAGGAGATATGCCGGGCAGCGGACTTGCATTCCCGGTCATTTTTTCCATCGACAACTGAAATTCGCCGGCGTCAGAAACAACTTTTCCTCCTCTGAATGCCATTGTTTTCAACTGGTTGTACACGGGTATGCCTTTGTAGCTCTGCTGCAGATATACCATGATCACATCCGTACCAGTAATCTGGTAGGTACTGGAAACGATCACATCATTAAGATCTTGTGATGGCAGCTTGATCGAAGCAGCATTTTGCCTGACTAACTGCAATGCCGCATTTTTTGCTCTGTTATCAACCTGTGCAAAGCTTGTAAAAGCACAAATCAATAAACCAGAAAGGAGTAGAACTTTTCTCATAAAAGTTTAGTGTTGGGTTTAATTGCCGAATACTTCCGTGAAATTTCAACGGGTTTGGTGGTATTTTAAGAGGATATGAGATTCGGGGACATGCAAATACCCGAAATGGAGAAGAATAGTAAAATACTTTCTTCATAAGCAGGTAATGGCACAAAATACGGGACTAATATAGGAAATAAAACAAATTCCAGCCAAAACAAATCCCCTGATTTTCAGGCAAAATATTTGTTACCACTGATTCGTTTAAGAGAATAGCCCTGAAAACACATTTAAACCTTCATTTTGAATAAAACTACGTTTCAAACAATAGTCTTTTTCCTTATTTGTTTTGCTTTTACATCTGCCAACAGCCAGATGATCACCGGAGTGTGGAAAGGCAAGATCAACCGCCAGAAAGTGGAAGTAAAGATCATTCAAAACGGCGACAGCCTTACAGGTACTTCGTACTATTACGAGTCTGCTACTAATTACCGCCGTTATAGTATCAAAGGATACTTTGATGCCGCAACAAATGAAGCTGTGTGGTGGGATGACCAGCTGCTTGAAGAAAAAGCAGGCCGGTTTACTATTTCTACACCAGGAAAAATGCCGTTGCTCTCCCGCGCCGACTTTAATTGCCCCGGCGGTGGTAAAATGATGCTGGATGGTAAAGCTGCCAAAAAAGAAAACAGCTCTGATATCAAAGGAGATGTTCACCTGGATAAAAATGAACAAACAGATTTTGAAGACGAATGGGATTTTGTGATCGATAATTATACAATAGGCGGCAACGATCCGGAAATAATTGACAGCATCAATACCGTTGCCCAACAACCGGTGAAACCCGCTGAACAACCAATAGTGACCAAAGAAGAAACCAAAACAATAACAGAAACACCAAAACCGGTATCAAAGACTGAAGCTCCTAAAAATGATATCCCGGTTATGGAGAAACCAATACAAACAGAAAAAAAACCTGAGCCGGTAAAAGCACCAACCATTGAAGAAAAATTCACTGCCCGTCAAAAAGTTTTTATCAAAGAAATTCCTGTGAGTGGGGATTCTATAGAACTACGCTTTTATGATAATGCTGAAATAGACGGCGACTCTATTTCACTTTTTTTAAATGACAAACTGATCTTTCAGCATATCAAACTTACCGCCAATGCCTATTCTATCAAGCTGGCAGTAACAGAACTGGCCGAAAACAACGAACTGGTGATGGTAGCGGAAAATATGGGATCTATCCCTCCCAATACTTCTTATATGGTGGCTGTGGTAAACGGGCAGCGGCAGGATGCCTATCTCTCAAGCACCGAAGGAAGCAGCGCTATGATCAGGCTTGTAAAAAAAGAGCCGGGTAATTAAAGGAACTAACGGGTAAGCTTATATTCATTTCTTACAAAAAAATCGCTCTGGCCGCGGTAACGAACTTCTTTTTTGTTTGAAAGGGTGTTTTTATTAAATGAATAGGTTGTTCTGATCTCTGCTTTCTGACCATTATCCTCTCCCTCTGTTACTAAAACAAAAACAAGACTGCTGGTTGATTTTTTCTTGCTTGCCACCGTCATATAATTAACTGAACGACCATCATCACTGACACGAAGAGTGTCCTTATTGGAAGCGCCGGGCTCATCAGGGTAAGTAAAGGCAATAGCCACTTTATTTCCGTCCACTATTGGCCCCAGCTTAATATCTGCTTTTATTTTGGTTTCCTGCCCGGTTGAATAATCAAGATAAGTCAGGTTTCCTTTCCAGTTGCCCAGCCATGGTTTCAGTTCCACTGCTTTTAGTACAGGTCCCTGTAAAGAAAATGCAGCCAGTATAGCAACTGCAACCATCGAAAGAGAAAAAAACTTCATAGCTATAATTTATACATCAATATTACTCATCTTAAGCAATACGGCAACAAACAGGTATAAAAAAACTGTTTATTTATATCACCACATTCACCATTTTCCCCTTTACAAAAATGATCTTTTTGGGCGGCTTGCCTTCCAGCCATTTTTGTACCACTTCATTTTCCAGGACAATTTTCTCTACTTCCGGCTGTGCTGCATCCAATGCAATATTCATAGTGGTGCGCAGCTTGCCATTTATGGAAATAGGATATTCTTTGCTGGTTTCTGCCACATATTTTGCTTCAAATTTGGGGTACGCTGCATCAAGGATGCTATCGCTATGCCCCAGCAAACTCCACAATTCAGCAGCTATATGCGGTGCATAGGGTGTAAGCAGGATCAATATCGGTTCGAGCACTGACCGTTTATGGCATTTCAGATCGGTCAATTCATTGGTAGCTATCATAAAACCACTGACAGCTGTATTGAAACTGAACCGTTCAGTATCCTCTTCTATTTTTTTGATGGTTTTGTGCAGGACTTTCAGTTCTTCAGCAGAAGCTTCAGCATCATTCACTATCAATCCCTTTGTTTCATCTGCAAACAACCGCCAGAATTTTTTCAGAAAGCGATGAACTCCTTCGATGCCTTTTGTATCCCATGGTTTGCTCATCTCTACCGGGCCGAGGAACATTTCATACATCCGGAAAGTGTCGGCGCCGTATTTCATTACCAAATCATCCGGGTTAACCGTGTTGAATTTTGATTTGGACATTTTTTCGACTTCTGTACCGCAGATGTACGTATTATCTTCTTCTAATATAAAATGAACAACGTCATCCCCTTCTGGCCATTTTGAGCGAAACTTAGATATATCAAGTATTACACCATCAACTAAATTAACATCAACATGAATTGAGTTTATATTAACAACACTATCCGAATCAATTCTTGTTACTTTACCTATTACATATTTATTTAAATACTCAGCAACTTTTTGTACATCATTCTTTATTTCATCTATTCTCTCATAATGACTTTTAGACACATAAACTTGCCCCCTTCTATTTTCACCGCTTGGAGTAATAGAAACTCTATAAACAAACCTGCTACTCCCCTGTATCATCCCCTGGTTCACCAGTTTTTTATATGGTTCATCAAAGCCGATATAACCGAGATCAAACAACACTTTGGTCCACATACGGCTGTACAATAAATGCCCCACGGCATGTTCTGTTCCGCCGATGTACAAGTCCACCTGGTTCCAGTAATCAGATACTTTACGGTCGCAAAAAGCTTTGTCATTCTGCGGATCCATATAACGCAAAAAATACCAACTGCTGCCGGCATAACCGGGCATGGTATTCGTCTCCAAGGCCCCCCCGCCCCCCGTTGGGGGGATCTGGGCAGCAAATTGATTTACCCATTCGCTAATATTAGCCAACGGACCTTCACCATCCGGTCCGGGTTTATAACTATCCACATGGGGCAACTCTAATGGCAGTTCGCTTTCATCCAGCGGGTAAGCAATGCCATTTTTCCAAACGATCGGAAACGGTTCACCCCAGTAACGTTGCCGGCTGAAGGCAGCATCCCGCATTTTATAATTCACTTTCCGTACACCGATACCATTATCTTCCAGTGCCTGTATTGCCACTTCCATGGCATCCTTCATTACCATTCCATCCAGGAAGCCGGAATTTTGCAGAGTGGCTTCTTTGGTAGGGTTGGCTTCCTCGCCATTATAATAGCTCCCGATAATATTAGTAATGGGGATATTAAAATGCCGGGCAAATTTGTGATCTCTTTCATCACCACAGGGCACTGCCATGATAGCACCTGTACCATAACCGGCCAATACATATTCAGAAATCCAGATGGGAATCTCCCTGCCACTAAAAGGATTGATAGCATAGGCCCCGGTAAATACGCCACTTATCTTTTTCTCCGCCATTCTTTCCCGTTCACTGCGGCTTTTTACATAAGCCAGGTATTCATCAACGGCTGCAGTTTGTTCTTCGGATTTTATTTCTTTTACCAGTTCCAGTTCAGGGGCTATTACCATAAAGTCGGCGCCAAAAATAGTATCGGGCCTGGTGGTGTACACACGGAGCTTTGTGTTCAGAACTCCCTTTATTGCAAAATCAATTTCAGCGCCGCTGCTCTTACCAATCCAGTTCGTTTGCATCTCTTTCATTGCATCACTGAATTCGATCCGGTCCAATCCTTCCAGTAACCGATCAGCATATTCGGTGATGCGCAGATACCATTGGCGCAATTTCTTTTTTACCACGGGATGCCCACCTCTTTCACTTACCCCGTTCACCACTTCATCATTTGCCAGCACAGTTCCCAATGCCTCACACCAGTTCACTTCGCCGTAACCACAAAAAGCAAGGCGGTATTCCATCAGCACATTCATCTTTTGCTTTTCATCAAAAGATCTCCATTCTACGGCAGTAAATTTTATAGTAACATCACCCGGGCAAGGATGATTCACATTTCCTTCCAATTCGAAGGTAGCAGTCAATTCAGCAATTCTTCCTGCTTTACTGGTTTGACGGTTATAGAATGAATCAAACAATTGCAGGAATATCCATTGCGTCCATTTATAGTAGTTCGGATCGCTGGTTTGCACTTCACGGTCCCAATCGTAGCAGAAACCTATATTGTCCAATTGTTTTTTAAATGTTTCAATGTTCTTTTTGGTTGTTACTGCCGGGTGCTGGCCTGTATCCAGTGCATATTGTTCTGCAGGCAAACCAAAACTGTCGAACCCCATCGGGTGCAGCACATTAAACCCCTTCAGTCTTTTATAGCGGCTGAAGATATCAGAAGCAATATAACCTAACGGGTGACCTACATGCAATCCTGCTCCGCTGGGATAAGGAAACATATCCAGCACATAATACTTGGGTTTGGAAAAATCGTTCTTCACCTTATAAGCCTGGCTATCTTTCCACTGTTTTTGCCATTTCCTTTCAATATCCCTGAAATTGTATTCCATATATATCAGCCTTCCTTTATGTTTTTTTGAAACGATATTAATACCAACGGTAATTCTTTAACAAATATCTGCAGCCACAGACGGCAATATGAACCGGGAGCAATCGTTTAAACTTGCCTGACGGCTGTCAGGCGGGCAGCAAAAATACTGATTGTAGCCCTAAACTGCTATTTTTGCGTGCAATCCATTAATCTGAAAAAACAATCGCATGTCCCAATCAGGCAAAGCTTCTATCAAACGGGGAAAACCCTCTTACTTCATGTCTATTCTTGGTGTTACCCTGGTTCTTTTTTTCCTGGGTATCATCGGGTTGATCGTTATCAATACCAGCAAACTCTCCGATCACTTCAAAGAAAATGTAACTGTAAGTGCTTACCTGCGGGGCGACCTGAACCCCAAAGACAGTGCTGCCCTGGTAGCTTATATCAGTTCACAGCCATATATCAGAGAGTATACCTATGTGACCAAAGAAGTGGCCAAGAAAAAATACCTGGCTGATGGAAATAAAGATTGGGGAGAGATACTCACTGAAAACCCCCTGCCTAACAGTATCGATTTTAAAGTGAAAAACCAATACCTGAATACCGATTCGCTGGCAGCCATCAAGGCAGACCTGAAAAATCAGACTTATGTTAGCGATGTGGATTATCCCGAAGCACTGATTGGAAAAATGAGCACCAATCTCCGCAATATCAGTATCGGCATCCTGATACTGGCAGTGGTGCTGTCCATTGTGGTGATCGTATTGATCGATAATACTATTAAGCTGGCTATGTTCAGCAACCGGTTCCTTATTAAAACCATGCAGATGGTAGGGGCCACCCGCTGGTTCATTGCCAAACCAATGAATGTAAGAGCCATTATCAATGGCGCCATCAGCGGTGTTATAGCAGCCATAGCCGTTATCCTCTTCCTGTTTGTGATCGAAAAATTCATCCCGGAAATGAAAGCCATACATGATAATACCAGCCTGGTATTACTTTTCTCGGGCCTGATTATATTGGGTGTCTGTATCACCCTTTTCAGTACTCACCGCAGTGTAATAAAATACCTGAAAATGAAACTGGATGATTTATATTAATGATTAGAGCTCTATACAAGCGGGCTATTCATTCTGTTTCCACCAAAATTCCTATATTGCACGACTAAAATTTGAAAGAAATGAGCGAAGTGAAAGCAACACCTGCTATGTTCAGCAAGGATAATTATATGTGGATGCTGGCGGGTATTATACTGATAGCAGTTGGTATGTTCCTGATGTCTGGTGGAAAAAGTAATACCAATCCGGCCGTTTTTAACAAAGAGGCTGTTTACAGTACAACCAGGATCACTGTAGCACCTATACTTATCCTGGCAGGCCTGGTAGTGGAAATCTTTGCGATATTTAAGAAACCCAAAACAGCCAACTAATTCAATAATTAATATTTTACAAAGGCGGTGGTTATCCATCGCCTTTGTATTTTCTGTACGTTCATCAAACTGTTATCTTTACGACCTTTATAATACACCTTAACCAACTTACCCCATGAGTGTCGCAGAAGCAATTATCATTGCCATTGTTGAAGGAATTACAGAATTTCTGCCCATCTCATCTACCGGGCATATGATCATTACAGAAAAACTGCTGGGTGTTCCCCATGATGATTTTACTAAACTGTTTACTGTTGGTATTCAACTAGGAGCCATACTGGCTGTAGTAGTGCTCTACTGGAAAAAATTCATGACCCCTTTAACGACTGGAAGAAAAGGTTGGGAGTTCTACCTGAAATTACTGGTAGCTGTTATTCCGGCTTTAGTACTCGGATTTATTTTTTCTGATAAGATCGATGACCTGCTCGAAAGTTCATTAACGGTAGCCGTTACAATGATTCTTGGGGGAATCATCCTGCTTTTCATTGATAATGTATTCAAACATCACCCGGTAGAAACGGAGGAACAGATCAGCTTTCCAAAAGCATTTATGATCGGGCTATGGCAATGTGTGGCTATGATTCCTGGTGTAAGCCGTAGTGCTGCCAGTATCATTGGCGGTATGCAACAGCACCTGACCCGTAAACTGGCTGCTGAATTTTCTTTTTTTCTTGCAGTACCTACGATGGCCGCTGCCACCGGTTACAAATTGCTGAAAGGGTATGAAACCATCAGTACAGAAAATATTAAATTATTTGCCATAGGAAATATTGTGGCTTTTATTGTGGCTATGCTGGCAATCAGGTTCTTTATTGGCTTTCTGCAGAAACATGGATTTAAGCTGTTTGGTTATTACCGTATTATTGGTGGTATAGTTTTATTGATCATGTTGGCTACAGGTTATCTGAAAGGGTAAAATCACCCGAAAATGGTATTTGCAGGATCAGTTTTTTACTTATCTATGTCAAAACAAACCACAACATATGAAGAAGTATCTTTCCTTATTCCTGTTTGCTTCCGTATTGTTTGCCTGTTCCACTAATGGAGATAAGGTCTCAAAGGACTTTATGGAAGTCTATTACAAAGAAGGGATTTCAAAAGAGCAGGCTGAAAAAACACTGGACTATTTTTATCCCCGGTGGAAAAACAAAGACGGAGAAACTCCGCGAAAAAGTGTCCAGCTTTCGAAAAACGGAGATACCATCAATTTCAAAATGGTATCTAATATGGAGGTAATGGATAAAATGGAAGATGATATATTTTATACCACCGGTAATGAGTTATCAGAAAATCTTTTTAGCGCCGCTCCGGTCAATGTGGTGCTTGCAGATAAATATTTTAAAACGATCCGCACTTATACATTTAAAAAATCAGACAAACCTGCTTTTGGAAAAAGACTAACTGCCGGAAATATTGAAGTGTATGTCAAAGATAGTTTTAGTGAAGAGGAAGGAGCATCTATGGCTTCTTTTCTCAGCAGGGAAATCCATCCGGCCGGTATCATCAGCTTCCAGATTGGTAAAAATGAAAATGGGACTGTAGTAGTAAGTATGGTTGCTAACCGGGCAAAAGCAGATGCTCTTCCGGACAGTCAGTTTCAAAGCATGGCAAAGCAGATATCAGAGGAACAGCTTGGCGGCGTGCCGCTTATCTTCCACCTGACTAACGACACCTTTAGTCCTTTCAAAACATTCACTTACAAAATGGATTAACAGGCATGACAACGGAAAATGCCCGGAAGCTAAGCGGTCCGGGCATTTTTTTAATTCGAAGGGCAATCCCTATTTTTACTCAAAGCATTCACTATGCAAACGGCTCCGAAAAAAGTAGTAAATGCCTGGGCAATGTATGACTGGGCAAACTCTTCTTACAACCTGGTTATTACGTCTACAATTTTTCCTGCTTACTTCGAGGCCGTAGCGGTTGATGACCGAAACATTTCAAAAACAGCAGTCACTTTTCTGGGGAGACAGTTTGAAAATACAGCCTTATACAACTATGCTCTTGCATTTGCCATGCTTATAGTGGCATTTATTTCACCATTACTGTCATCTATCGCAGACTATAAGGGAAATAAAAAGAACTTCCTGAATTTCTTTCTTACAATGGGCAGCCTTGCCTGTGCTTCTATGTTTTTCTTTGACAGGAGTACATTGGCACTCGGTATTGCAGCTATAATCATTGCCTGTATCGGCTTTTGGGGAAGCCAGGTTTTTTACAATTCTTTTTTACCCGAAATAGCCGCCCCTGAAGACCGTGACCGCATCAGTGCCAAAGGTTTTGCCTATGGCTATACAGGCAGTGTTTTATTGCAGGTAATTTGTTTTGTGTTTGTATTAATGCATGAAAAATTCGGCATTACTGAAGGTAAAGGTTCGCAGATTTCTTTTCTGCTGGTTGGCATCTGGTGGTGGGGATTTGGGCAATACTCATTACGCCGTTTACCTAACCCGGTTCCGGCTGGTACCGGTGATTTAAAGCATCATGTGCTTTCAAAAGGATATAAAGAGTTACAAAAAGTATGGGGCCAATTGAAAGAAATTCCTTCTTTAAAGCGGTTTCTATCAGCTTTCTTCTTTTACAATATGGGAGTACAAACCGTTATGCTGGTTGCTGCTTTATATGGTAAAAGTGAACTGGAAATACCTACTACAAATTTAATAGTGGCCATTCTGATCATTCAGCTTATTGCTATACCCGGTGCTTTTACCATCTCCTGGCTTTCATCTAAAATTGGCAATATCAAAACACTAATGACACTTGTAGTTTTATGGATATGTCTTTGTGTGGCAGCTTATTTTCTGCCGGTAGGCGGCATCTTCGAGTTTTATACTTTGGGAGCCGCCGTTGGTTTTATTATGGGTGGTATACAATCGCTTAGCCGCTCTACTTACTCCAAACTGATGCCGGTTACTAAAGACACCACTTCATTTTTCAGCTTTTACGATGTAACAGAAAAAATAGCTGCAGTAGTCGGTATTTTTAGCTTTGGCTTTATTACAGAACTAACAGGCTCTCAAAGAAGTTCAGTGCTGGCTCTTGCTACCTTTTTCATAATTGGACTGTTGTTGCTGGTTTATGCCAATGCTGCTACAAAAAATAAGATTGCATGAAACTTTACACGATAAATACAGGTTATTTCAAATTAGATGGTGGTGCTATGTTTGGTGTGGTACCGAAAAGCATCTGGAACAAGATCAACCCTGCTGATGAAAATAATTTGTGTTCCTGGGCCCTGCGCTGCCTGTTAATTGAAGATGGCAACAGGCTGATATTGGTAGATAATGGCAATGGTGACAAACAGGATGCAAAATTCTTCAGTCATTACTACCTGCATGGAGATGATACACTGAACAAATCGTTAGCAAAGCATGGCTTTCACCCGGATGATATTACTGATGTATTCCTTACCCATCTTCATTTTGATCATTGTGGCGGTTCTATTAAAAGAGAAGGTGATAAATTAGTTCCCGCCTTTAAGAATGCCGTTTTCTGGAGCAATAAAGAACACTGGGATTGGGCAGTTTATCCTAACGACAGGGAAAAGGCTTCTTTC
>Ga0116143_10003392_pt1 | contig 16068 bp, 16 predicted proteins | sample AD_UKC034_MetaG_FD_89745 | JGI IMG/M metagenome (GOLD analysis project Ga0116143, IMG submission 89745) | Active sludge microbial communities of municipal wastewater-treating anaerobic digesters from USA - AD_UKC034_MetaG | ecosystem: Engineered > Bioreactor > Anaerobic > Digestate | place: USA...
CCGACGGGCTGCTCCAGGACCTCGGGCACGTCTGCGAGCGCTCCGGGCTGGGCGCCGAGCTCGACGCCGCGGCGCTGCCGCTGTCGGCGGCCGCCAGGGAGCTGGCGGCGCGCGAGGGGCTGGACGGCCGGGACTGGGCGCTCGCCGGCGGGGAGGACTACCGGTTGCTCTTCTGCGTCGACCCGGCCCACGTGACCGAGGCCCTGGCGGTGTGCCGCGGGCTCGGCCTGGAGGGCGCGGAGCTGGGCGCGCTCGTGACCGGTGGCGGGGTGCGGCTCCTGCGCGACGGGCGCTGGGAGACCCCGGCCCGGCGGGGCTTCGATCACTTTTCGCCCGGAGGTTCGCCGTGAGCGCCCGCGAGCGCCTGGTGGTGGTGGGCGGGGTGGCGGCCGGGCTGTCGGCCGCGAGCCAGGCCCGCCGGCGTCGGCCGGACCTCGACGTCGTGGTGCTCGAACGCGGCCCCTCGGTGGCCTACGGCCGCTGCGGGCTCGCCTACCAGCTCGAGGCCGCGGGCCGCTCGCTCGAGGAGCTCGTGGTCTCCACGCCCGAACGCCTGGCCGCGGAGCGCGATCTCGACGTGCGCCCGGACACCGAGGTGATCGGGTTGGAGCTCGCGCGCGGGAGGCTGTGGTTGCGACGCCCGGGCGGAGAGGGCGAGCTGGGCTTCGATCGCCTGGTGCTGGCCACCGGCTGTCGTCCGCTGCCGCCGCCCTGGCCGGGCGGCGCGCTGCCCGGTGTGTTCGTGCTGCGCACGCTCGAGCACGCCAGGGCGCTGCAGCGCTACCTCCCGGATCGCTCCCTGCGGCGCGCGGTCGTCGTGGGCGGCGGGCACCTCGGGGTGGAGCTCGCGGACGTGCTGGCCGCACGGGGCCTGCGGGTGAGCCTGCTGTACCGAGGCCCGGGCCTGCCCGCCGGCTACCCGCCCGAGCTGTCGGCGCGGGTGGAGGCGGAGCTCGCACGCGCCGGCGTGGAGCTCCGGCCCGGGGTCGAGGTGGGTGCGCTGGAGGGCGACTCGCGCGTGAGGCAGGTGGTGACCGCTGGCGGTGCCATCGAGGCCGATCTGGTGCTCGTGGCGCTCGGCGTGCAGCCCGAGGTGACGCTGGGCGCCGCGGCCGGCCTGCGCCTGGGCCAGAGCGGAGCCTACGAGGTGGACGCGGGGCAGCGCTGCTCGGCCCCCGGCGTGTTCGCGGCCGGGGACTGCGCCGAGGTCTTCCACCTGCTGCAAGGGCGCTGGGTGTACCTGCCGCGGGGCACGACCGCCAACCGCCAGGGGCGGGTGGCCGGGGCCAACGCGGCCGGCGCCGACGAGCGCGCCCCCGGCGTGGTGGGCACCGCGGTCACGCGGGTCTGCTCGCTCGAGGTGGGCCACACCGGGCTCGACGAGCACGCGGCCCGGGCGGCCGGGTTCGATCCCCGGGTGGCCTTCGTGGAGGCCCACACCCGCGGGCGGGCCTATCCCGGAGGCCGGGAGATCGCCGTGAGGCTCGTGTTCGACGGCCCGGGTGGCCGGGTCCTCGGCGCCCACCTGGTGGGCGGCGAGGGCGTGGCCGGGCGCCTCGGCGTGCTGGCCGCGGCGCTCGCCGCGGGCTTCGACGTGGACCGGCTGGCCGGGCTCGATCTGGCCTACTCGCCGCCCGTGGCGCCGGCCTGGGATCCCCTGCTCGTCGCCGCGCAGGCAGCCCAGCGGCTGCGCGCAGGCGGCTGAGCCCGCGGGAGGTGCGTGGTGGCTCGCTGGCGGAACTCGCTCCTGGCCCTGCTCGCCCTGGCCGGCTGCGGCCAGGACGGGCCGGCGGACGCCTGGCGCCTCGAGGCGGAGGACGTGGCCGTCGAGGTGCGGCGCGCGCCGTTTGCCTTCTGCGTGCTCGACGGCGGGGGCGCCGCGCGCCTGTGCAGCCTGGCCGCGGGCGCGGGCGACGGCCAGGCGGCGCTCGGCTGGACCTCGGGGGAGACCCGCTGGGAGAACCTGCTCTCGCCGGGCTACTTCCAGGTGACCCCGAGCCTCGACCCCTGGCGCGACGACTTCGTGGTGCGCGAGGCCCGCCGCGCGGGGGCCCGCCTCGAGCTCGTGCTCGGGCCGGCGGACGATCCAGGGGACGCGGGCCGGCAGCTCCGGGTCGCCTTCGAGGCGCGGCCGGGCGCCGTGCGGGTGGAGGCGGAGAAGTCCGGGCGGGTGCCGCGCGCCTGGGCCGCGGCCTTCTCCAGCCCGGCCGACGAGGGCTTCCTCGGGCTCGGCGAGCGCTTCAACCGCACCGACCAGCGCGGGGTGGACGTGTACGGCTGGGCCGAGGAGGGCGGCATCGGCGGGCGGGAGGGCGACGAGCCCGGGCCGCAGAACCCGTACCCGAACGGCGAGGCCATGACCTACTTCCCGGTGCCCTTCTTCCTGTCCACCGCGGGCTACGGCTTCTGGCTGGACTCCACCTGGTACCACCGCTTCGAGCTGGCCAGCGGCCGGCCTGACGCCTGGCGGGTGTGGCACCTGGGCCCCCGGCTGGCCTTCGAGATCTACCTGCCGCGCGCAGGAGACCCACGCCCCTGGCCCTACCAGGTGATCGACGCCTTCACCGCGCGCACCGGCCGGCCCATGCTGCCGCCCAGGTGGGCCTTCGGGCCGCGGCGCCGCATCGGTCGCGGGGATCGCCAGGGTGAGCTGCACGAGCTCAAGGCCATGCGCACGCTCGAGCTCCCGCTGACCGGGGTCGACGACTCGGTGCACTTCCTGCCCCGGGGTTCGCACGTCGGCCGGGAGGAGGAGCTCGGCGCCTGGACCGCCTTCGCGCGGAGCCTGGGCTACCGGGTGTGCGCCTACTACAACCCCTACCTGGCCAGGGACGAGGAGAGCCCGCTCTGGCCGCGGGTCGAGGAGGGACTGGCCGCCGGCCACTTCCTCACGGACGCCGAGGGCGCGCCGTCCGAGTCCTGGCTGATCAGCGGCACCGGGCTCACCGTGCTGACCGTGGACTTCACCTCGGCCGCGGCCACGGCCTGGTACCAGGCCATGCTCGACTGGGCCGTGGAGCTGGGCTACTCCGGCTGGATGTACGACTTCGGCGAGTACGTGCGCTGGGACGTGGTGGCGCAGGACGGCAAGACCGGTGAGGAGCTCCACAACCTGTTCCCGCTGCTCTACCACCGCGCGGCCTTCGAGCACCTGGAGGCGGGGCCGCTCCGGGGCGAGTGGCTCACCTTCGTGCGCTCGGGCTACACCGGGGACGCGGCCTTCTCGCCCATGACCTGGTCGGGCGATCCGGCCGCCTCGTTCGAGTCTGCGGACGGGCTGCCCAGCATGGTGCGGGCGGGCATCAACTGCGGGGTCTCCGGGGTGCCCTTCTGGGGCGGGGACATCAACGGCTTCCACTGCGTGGCCGACGGCTACGCGGCCGCGGACGAGGAGCTGCTGGTGCGCTGGATCCAGCACGGCGCGCTGACCCCCAACATGCAGGACCAGGACGCCTGCGTGTTCGCCGAGGGAGAGGGCCGCAAGGCCAACATCTTCGACGACCCGCTGGCCCAGGCGGCCTGGCGGACCTACGCCCGGCTGCACACCCGGCTGCTGCCCTACCTGTACAGCCTGGCTCACCAGGCGCACGCGACCGGCGCGCCGCTCATCCGCCACATGTTCCTCGAGCACCCGGAGAGGCCCGAGCTCCGCGGCGTGGACGACGCCTACTACCTGGGCCCGGCGTTGCTGGTGGCCCCGGTGGTCGAGCGCGGGGCGCGCGAGAGGCGGGTGGAGCTGCCGGACGGCCTGTTCCTGGACTGGGACACGCGCGCGCTCCACCACGGCGGGCAGGCGCTGGTCCTGGCCGCCCCGCTCGAGCGCCTGCCGCTCCTGCTGCGCGCGGGGCGGCTCGTGCCGCTGCTCGATCCGACCATCGACACCCTGGCCGAGGAGGACCACCCCGAGGTGGTGGGCCCGGGGGACGTGGCCGACGTGTACGACGTGGTCGGGCTGCTCGAGGCGGGCGGCGAGCCGGCGGTGTTCACGCTGTGGGACGGCGAGCGGCTCGAGGCCCGCTGGGACGGCGGGTGGAGCCCGCCCGCCGGCCTGGCCGCGGCGGCCGACGAGGCGGAGCTGGCGACCTGCGTGGGCTGCTACCGGGCGGACGAGGCCGGCGCGGGCCTCCGGCGGGTGCGCATCAGCCTGGCGGCGGGCGCGGGCCCGGTCGCCGCGGGCGGCCTGACGCTCATGGCGGACTCGGCGCGGCGGCTGCGCTGGGATCTCCACCTGGCCGAGTGAGGCCGCGGGAGGCGAGGACGTGCGAAGGTCGCTTATCGTGCTCACCCAGGCGTTCGTGCTCTCCGCGGGCGCCGCGGCGCTGGGGCTCGGGGTCAACGCGCTCAGGCCGGGCGGCCTGCCGCTGGTCGCCGCGGAGCCCTACGCCATCTACAAGGACTGTCCGCTGCTCACCCGGGAGGCCCTGGCGGTCTCGCCCGCGGCGCTGGAGGCGGATCTCGGGGGGCTCTTGCTGCTCGACGCCAGGCCCGCCGGGCAGCAAGCGGGGCCGCGGCCGGTCGGCTCGAAGCCGCTCGCCTACCACCCGCTCAACCCGCTGGACCCCGCGGTGGTGGCCGAGCTCCGCGCGCTCGGGCCCGGCCGGGTGCTGGTGATCGGGGACGCGGAGCTGGACTCCGGCCGGCTGCTGGCGGGCGAGCTGGCCGAGGCCGGGCTCCAGGGGGTGCGCTACGTCGAGGGGGGCTTCCCGGCCTGGCAGAAGGCGGGCCGCCCCGTCGAGGGAGGCACGCCGTGAACCCGCGCGCGCGCGCCTGGCTGGCCTACCTCGCGCTGCCCGTGCGGGTGTACCTGGGCGCGGTGTTCGTGTGGGCCTCGCTCTACAAGATCGCCGATCCGCACGCCTTCGGGCTGAGCATCGCCACCTACGACGTCCTGCCCCTGGGGCTGGTGAACCTGATGGCCATCTGCCTGCCGTGGGTCGAGGTCGTGGTGGGCCTGGCGCTCGCGGCCGGGCTGTGGACGCGGGCCTCCGCGCTCGCGGTGGCCGGCATGATGGTCATGTTCATGGTGGCCCTCGGCCTGGCGCTTGCCAAGGACCTGCAGTTCGCCTGCGGCTGCTTCGCCTCGGCCGAGGCGGGCGAGGAGATCGGCCCGGCCACCATGCTGCGCGACGGGCTGTGGCTCGCGGGCGCGCTCTACGTGCTCGTCGCCGACGACGGCCGATTCGGCCTGGACGGCCTGCTCGCCCGCCGCCGTCGGCCTTGACGGGGCCGCCGGGGCAAGGGGTACAATCAGCGCGCTCGGGGCTGTCTGCCCCGCGGGGAAGGGCATGGCCAAGAAGAGCAAGGCGGACAAGGGCGTCGCGGCGGGCAGCGGGCAGGGCCTCGTCCCCCCCGAGGACGAGTTCAGCGACGACATGCCCACCAGCGAGTCCCACCTGGGGGTCATCTTCCGCGAGCGCGAGCGGCGCCCGGCCTTCCTGGAGATGGTCGAGGGCCCCGGCGCCCCCTGTGTCTACATGCTGGAGCGGGTGGACATGCAGGTGGGCCGGGGCGCGGAGACCGAGATCCGCGTGGACTCCACCGAGGTCTCGCGCCGGCACGCGCGCATCACCCGGGCGGGCACGTCGCACCAGGTCCAGGACCTCGAGAGCCGCAACGGGGTGCTGCTGAACGGGGTGCGCATCCACTCGGCCTCGCTGCACGAGGGTGACACGCTGCAGCTCGGCAACGTCGTGTTCGTCTACCACGAGGGCCAGCGATGAACTTCTTCGTCAAGTTCTGGGGGACCCGGGGATCGATCCCCACGCCAGGCTCGCTCACCCAGGTGTTCGGCGGCAACACCCCGTGCATCGAGCTGCGGGTGGACGACGCCCTGTACGTGTGCGACGGGGGCTCGGGGCTGCGCGAGCTGGGGCTCGACCTCCTCCGGCGAGGGAAGAAGCCCATCGTGGCGCACATGTTCTTCAGCCACGCCCACTGGGACCACATCCAGGGCTTCCCCTTCTTCGTGCCGGCCTTCCTCAAGGACAACTCGCTGATCATCTACGGCACCGCCCCGGGCGACACCAAGTTCCACAAGCTGCTCTCGGGCCAGATGGAGTCCGACTACTTCCCGGTGGCCTTCGGCGATCTGGGGGCGCGGGTGGCGCCCGACGACCTGGGCGCGGAGGGCAAGACCATCGAGGGCGTGGCCGTGCGCGCCATCGCCCAGCTCCATCACGGCCCGAGCTACGGCTACGCGTTCGAGAAGGACGGCCGCAAGGTGGTCTACGCGACCGACAACGAGCTCGATCTCGAGCTGGAGAACGCGGACGAGGCGGCCCGGGATCCGGACGCGCCCAGGCGCTGCCCGCGGCGCTACGTCGACTTCTGCCGGGGGGCGAAGCTGCTCATCGCCGACGGCCAGTACACCGACGCGGAGTACGCGAACAAGCGCACCTGGGGTCACCCGCGGGCCACCACCTGCGTGGACCTGGCCGTCGAGGCCGGGGTGGAGCAGCTGGCCATCACCCACCACGACCCGCTGCAGTCGGACGACAAGGTGCGCGAGAAGATCGAGGCCTGCCGCGTGCGCGCCCAGCGCCTCTCCGGGGGCAAGCTCCAGGTGTTCGGCGCCCGGGAGGGCATGGAGCTCCGCATCGATTAGGGCCCGGACGCGGGCGGCCTCAGGTCCCCAGGAGCTGGGGGACCAGGCGCTCGATGGCCTGGACGAGGCCCGCCTCGGTGCAGTCGAACTTCTCCAGGCCGCCGCCCAGCGCGGCCTCCTTGGCGAGGTCCACCAGCTCGGAGCTCAGGGTGCAGAAGTCGGCCAGGCTGCTGACCGAGGAGCGCAGGATGGTGTCCGCGGCCAGCGCCTTGCCCAGCGGCACCTGGCAGCCTTCGTCGTAGCAGGCGGCGTAGGACTCCTTCTTCTGCTGCACCAGCATCTCCCGCAGCGCCTGCTCCTGGCGGGTGCGGTCGACGATGGCGAACTGGCGGGTGGCGGTCAGGCGGGCGCGCAGGTAGTCCACGGCCCGCCCGGCCACCTCCGCGCCGAGCCTGGGGGTTCGCACCTCCAGCTCCATGACCGCCAGGACCCGGCGCCTGCCCTCGGGCGCGGGCAGGAGGCGGGCGACCTCGGTGGGCGCGGCGGCGATCGCGACCGGCGGCGCGGCCGTGGCGCCCCAGATCAACGGGAAGTCCTTGGTGGGCTGGGGCTCAAGGACGACGCCGAAGAAGGTGAACGCCTGCGCCGCCTGGTTGAAGGCCAGGGTCTCGTAGAACTCCCGGCCGGCGACCTCCTTGCGCAGGTACGGAGGCGGGTCGTCGGCCTCGACGGTGTAGGGGACAGGAGCGCTGCAGGCCGAGAGCGCCGCGCCTGCCAGCCACAGGCTCCCAAGCAGCGCGCGCGCCCTCATGTGCCACCTCCGGCCTTGAGCTCGCGCAGCGCAGCGGCGACCGCCTTGGAGAGCGCGCACGGCTCGGGGTCGCCGGGGTAGAAGATGCCCGCGTAGCACGTGCCCGAGCCGCGGGCCTCTTGCCGACGGCCGTCCGGGAACTCGAGGACGACGCGGACATCCGCGCTGTACTGCATGCTGGGCCAGCCGAGCAGCAGGCTCACGAAGCCGGTGGTGATCTCGGCCGCGATGAGCCAGAACAGCGAGTTGTTCGCATTGCCTCCGAAGACGCCGACCCGGACGGGCTGCGCCTCGCCCTCGGGCAGGCCGCGGTTCCAGAACGCCTCGATCGCCCCGAAGAGATCCTCCCGCTGGTAGACCTCGAGCGCCTCGGTCTTCGGGCGGGCATCCCCCTTGAGGGCCAGCACGGAGGCCTCGCGGTCGACCCGGATGCGTTGCCTGCCGGCCAGGCCCATGGGCTCCAGCCCGGGCATGTGGGTCGCGATGCGGAGCTCGGCGCAGCCTGCGCCGAGGCTCGCGGCCGCCAGCAAAGCTGCCAGAAGCAGTTTCCTCGACATCCATTCCTCCCGCGGCGGCGGTCTCCCGGAGAGGCCTCAGCGAACGTCCACGAACTCCCCGGCCACCTCGTAGGGGCCGTCGCCCTTGACCCGCACCACCCGGATGCGGGCCTGGAGCGGCTCGAAGGAGCGGGCGAAGCCGGGGTGGTTGCCCGGCTCGACCACGATGTCCACCACCGCCCCCACCTCCAGGGGCTGGTCGCTCGAGAACAGGATGCCGCCGCCCGAGAGGTCCTTGCTGGTGGCCCGGCCCTGGCGCCGGGCGCGCGCCGGGCGGATGGTGACCTCGGCCCCCGCCGGCAGACGCTTGAAGCGACGACGCTCGACCATGGGGTCCTCCTGCGTTCCCTAGCCGCCCAGGATCACGGGCCGGCTTCGGTGGAACAGCGCCTCGTACGCCGGGCCCACGCGCTGGGCCAGGATGAGCAGCTCGCCGATGTCGTTCGGGCAGTGCGCCCGGTGACCGTTGTCCCCGTAGAACAGGTTGACCACGCGCCCGCGCACGCTCACCGGCAGCACGCAGGCCGAGCGCGGCACCTGCTTGCCGGTGACGCGCAGGAATTCGATGTTGTGGGGCGTGCGGGCCAGCGCGCCCAGGAAGTGGGAGCTGCTCTGGGCCACGAGCTGGAAGACCGACGGCGCGCCGAGCGGGATCACCAGCGAGCGGAAGGCGCGCGGGTCGAGCGCCAGCCCGCTCGCCTCCCAGCCGATGGCGGTGTCCCGGTGGACGGTGAACAGCATGGCGCGCTTGAAGCGCTGCCGCGCGAGGCCAAGCACCGCGGCGGCGATGGCCTGGCGGCTCGGCGCCTCCAGGAGACGGTGGCTGGCGGTCGGCAGGTCGAGCACCTCGTCCGGCGCCGCCGCGGGTGGCATGGAGGGCGGCGCGGCGGCGCGGTCCGCCACGCGCGCGTCCTCGGCGCGGCGGCCCACCCGCCCGTCGAGCGCCATCCACACGCGGCGTTCGATGCCTCCGGGCGGCCCGGGCGGGGCCGGCGGCTCCTCGAGCAGCTCGAGATCCTCCGCCTCCAGCATGGGCAGCTCCGGGGGCGGGGTGGCCGGCGGCCGGCTGTCGGGGAACCCGTCGCGGCGCTGGTACAGGCGGTCGAACTCGGCCTGGTCCATGAGCTCGGCGCCCGCGGGCGCCGGCGCGGGCCGGGCGGCGGGGGCCTCCCGGTCGGCCAGCATGCCGGAGAGGAAGTCCGTGGAGTCCAGCGCGACGTAGCGCAGGTGCCGCTCCACGCCGTACAGCTCCCGCAGCAGGCGCCAGAAGCGCAGCTCCGGCACGACGATCGGATCGGGCCGGAAGCCGGTGATGAAGGCCACCTCGTCGAGCGCGCGCAGGTCGTTCGGCGCCACGCACAGGACCTGGAGCTTCTTCGCCTCGAGCAGGTAGGGGATGGCGTTCAGGCGCTCGACCGCGTCCGGGGGCAGGAGCACCAGGGCGAGCGGGTCGGGGTGGATGTCCTCGCCGAACAGGCAGGGCAGGTTGTGCTGCCTGGACAGGTGCCTGGCGAGCGTCTCCTCGTCCAGGTAGCCCAGCTCGATCAGGTTCGTCCCCAGCTGGCCACCGAGGATGACCTGGTTCCGCAGCGCATCCTCGATCTGCTGGCGGGTGCACACCCCGCCGGCGATGAGCAGCTCGCCCAGCGTCGGCATGAGGCCCAAGCTACCCCCGCGGTTTCTGGCTTGTCAACGCGCGGGCGGGCGGCGCGCGGCGTCGAGGTGCTTGAAACGCGCGCGGCGATGTGGTAGCCCGTGCCCTTCAGACGGATGGCGGCGGGCCGCCCGGAGCAAGCCCGCCTCGGCCGCAGGAGGTCCCATGTCTGGCCACTCGAAGTGGAGCACGATCAAGCACAAGAAGGGCGCCGCGGACGCCAAGCGCGGGCGGATGTTCACCAAGCTCATCAAGGAGATCACCATCGCGGCCCGCGCGGGTGGCGGCAACCCGGAGTTCAACCCGCGCCTGCGCAGCGCCGTGGCCGAGGCGAAGGCCAGCAACATGCCCTCGAACAACATCGAGCGGGCCATCAAGAAGGGCACCGGCGAGCTCGAGGGCGTGGCCTACGAGGAGCTCACCTTCGAGGGCTACGGCGCCGGCGGCGTGGCCGTCATGGTCGAGGTGATCACCGACAGCCGCAACCGCACCTCGAGCGAGATCCGCAAGATCTTCTCGAAGCACGGCGGCAACATGGGCGAGGTCGGCTGCGTGGGCTGGATGTTCCAGAACAAGGGCTCCATCCTGATCGAGAAGCCGGCGGCCACCGAGGAGCGGCTGATGGAGGTGGCGCTCGAGGCCGGCGCCGAGGACATCCGCGACGACGGCGACCTGTGGAACGTGGTCACCGACCCGGCGGCCTTCCCGGCCGTCAAGGCGGCCGTGGAGCAGGCCGGCATCCCGGTCCAGTCGGCCAAGGTGGAGCGGGTCCCGCAGAACACCGTCGCCGTGGCCGGCAAGGAGGCCGACCAGGTCCTGCGCCTGGCCGAGGCGCTCGAGGACCACGACGACGTACAGAACGTCTACGCCAACTTCGACATCGACGAGTCCTCCCTGCCGGCCGAGGCGTGAGCGCTCGAGGGTGAGGGGGCCGTGCGGGTGCTGGGCATCGATCCGGGCTCCTCGCGCACCGGCTTCGGCGTGCTCGATGCGTGCCCCGGGCGCGGCGCCGGCGAGGCGGTCCTGGTGGATGCGGGCGTGATCCGCGCCGGTCGGGGCGCCATGGCGGCCCGGCTGGCGCGCATCCTGGAGGGACTGGAGCGCGTGCTCGCCGAGCACCACCCGGCCGAGGTGGCCATGGAGGAGGTGTTCCACGCGAAAAACGCGCGGAGCGCCCTGGTGCTGGGCCAGGCCCGCGGCGTGGCGCTCGCGGCGGCCGGGCGGGCCGGCCTGACGGTGTACGAGTACGCCCCGAGCCGGGTCAAGCTGACGGTGACTGGCCACGGGGCCGCGGCCAAGGAGCAGGTGCGCCGCGTCCTCGCGCTGTGCCTGGGCGCGGCGCCGGAGGAGCTCGACGCCTCCGACGCCGTGGGCATCGCGCTGTGCCACCTGCGCTGGCGCGGCGGCGGAAAGGCGGGTCTGCGGTGATCGCGCACCTCAGGGGACGCCTGCTCCGCAAGGGCGCGGACGCCGTGGTGCTGGACGTCCACGGGGTCGGCTACCAGGTGCTCCTGACGCGCCTCACGCTGGAGTCCCTGCCGCCCGTGGGGGACGAGGTGGCGCTCGAGATCTTCACCCACGTGCGCGAGGACGCCCTGCAGCTCTACGGGTTCCGCGACGCGGACGAGCGTCTGGCCTTCGAGGCGCTCATCTGCATGAACGGCGTCGGGCCCAAGGCCGCCATCGGCCTGCTGTCCGGGATCGCGCCACGCGAGCTGGCGCGGGCCGTGTGCGGCGAGGACCTCGCGCGGCTCTGCCTGATCCCAGGGGTCGGCAAGAAGCGCGCCGAGCGCATGGCGCTCGAGCTCAGGGAGCGCCTGCTCCCCCTGGCCCGGGCCCCGGACGGGGATGACGGCGCCCAGGGAGGGCTCGAGGATCTGCGCTCGGCCTTGCTGAACCTGGGCTTCAAGCCGGCCGAGCTGGACGCCGTGCTGCCCGGCCTGCGCAGGCGGGCGGCCGACGGCGCCGGGTTGGACGCCCTGTTGCCCGAGGCGCTGCGCCTCCTGAGGGGCGGGCGATGAGCAAGCCGCCCCGCCGCGCGGTGGACCCGCAGGCCACCCTCGACGACGCCCAGGCCGAGCGCTCCCTCCGGCCGGTCAGCTTCGCCGAGTACGTGGGCCAGCACAAGGTGACCGACAACCTCAAGGTGTTCGTGGAGGCCGCCCGCCAGCGCGGCGAGGCCCTCGATCACGTGCTGTTCTGCGGCCCGCCCGGGCTGGGCAAGACCACGCTCGCGCATGTGATCGCCCGCGAGCTGGGCGTCGACGTGGTGACCACCTCGGGGCCGGCCGTGGAGCGCAAGGGCGACCTCGCGGGCATCCTGACCAACCTCAAGGAGCGCGACGTCCTGTTCATCGACGAGATCCACAGGCTGCCATCCATCGTCGAGGAGAACCTCTACCCCGCGATGGAGGACTTCACCTTCGACTACGTGGTGGGCGAGGGGCCCTCGGCCCGGAACCTGCAGCTCAGGCTGCCGCGCTTCACCCTGGTCGGGGCGACCACCCGCACGGCGCTCCTGTCCTCGCCGCTGCGCGACCGCTTCGGCGTCACCTGCCGGCTCGAGTTCTACCCGCCCGGGGAGCTGGCCGAGATCCTCGCGCGCTCGGCCCGCATCCTGGGCGTGGAGCTCGAGGGCCAGGCCGCGGTGGAGATCGCCCGGCGCTCGCGCGGCACGCCGCGCGTGGCCAACCGCCTGCTCCGGCGCCTGCGCGACTTCGCCCAGGTGCTGGGCGACGGACGGGTGGGGCTGGACCTCTCCCGTGAGGCGCTCGAGCGGCTGGAGGTGGACGCGCTCGGATTAGACCGCATGGACCACCGCATCTTGCTCACCATCGTCGACAAGTTCGACGGCGGCCCGGTCGGCCTGGACACCATCGCCGCATCGCTGTCCGAGGACGCCGAGACGGTCGAGGACGTGTACGAGCCCTTCCTGCTGCAGGAGGGCTTGCTGCAACGCACGCCGCGCGGCCGGGTCGCGACCCCGAGGGCCTACGCGCACCTGGGCCGCAAGCCCGCGGGTCGCCAGTCCGGCCTGTTCTGAGCCCGCCCCGGGAGGAGCCATGCCGGGCGACCTCGAGCAACCCTTCTTCCTCAGGGACTTCGTCTTCGAGCTTGCCAAGGACAGCGCGGGGCTGCGCGAGCACCTGCAACTCGACCGCGAGGCGTGGTTCCGCGGGCTGGATCTCACCCGCAAGGAGGAGATCCTCTTCGAGCTCGAGATGTACCTGCGGGCCATCGGCTGCTTCTTCAACCTGCACAACCAGTTCCTGGCCGATCGGGACACCGCCATCACCCGGGACTTCTCCGACGAGCTGAGGACGCTGGCGGCCGCCTTCGAGCGCGGCGTGGCGCTCTCCCAGCTGCTCCTCGACCGCGGCCTGGCGAGCAGTTTGGAGTTCCAGGCCTTCATCGAGAACCAGCTCGCCCCGGATTACCTCCGGCTGCAGCTGCTGCGCCGCACGCTGGACCAGCGGCGCCCCGAGGAGAGTCTGTTCCTGCTGAACCGCTGTTTCCGGGACCTGAAGAAGGTGACCGATCACCTGCTCAAGCGCGAGCCGGTGCCGTACCCGCTCTTCTTTCACCTCGGCCAGCTCGTCACCCGGGAGATCGCGTCCAACCGCTTCTTCAACCCGCTGCTGATCCTCGAGTTCCGGCCGGAGTACGACCGCCTGCGCTCGGTGGAGATCCTGGACGCGCTGCGCGCCATCGCCGCGCCGGCCGAGCGGCGCACCGCCTTCAAGGCCTTCCTGGCGTTCTTCCGCCTGCTGCACTACCTGCGCTACGTGCCGCGCTCCGGGACCGCCAGGATGCTGAGGCGATCGCACATCCTGCTCCACCTGTTCCACTCCGAGGCGAGCACCCTCGGCGGCTTCCTGCAGGTGGTCGGAGGGCGGCAGCAGGCGGCCGGTCCGGCCCTGGCGGCCGCGGCGCGGGAGCTCGCCGAGGCGCTGCGGGCGGAGCTCGCCCGCGTGCTCGGCGGCCGCGGCGTGCTGCTGGACGTTCGCCGCTCGCGGCTGGTGGGCGACGAGGAGCGCACCCTCGAGTCGGGCCGGGAGATGCTCGAGGTGTTCCTCAAGGGCTGCCTGGTGCGCCTGGCGCGCGTCTACCTCGAGGGCCTGGACGAGGCGCGCCTGTTCGATCAGGCCGCGGATCTCGCGCGCCAGTCGCGGCGCCTGCGGGCCGACCTGTGGACCTACCGAGCGCTGGTCGAGCGCGCCCTCGCGCGGGCCGAGCCCGGGGTGCCGGGCTTCCTGGAGGCGTTCAGCGAGTACTTCAGAGAGACCTCCTTCAACTTCCTGCGCTACGGCGACGGCGGGCCGTTCGAGCGCTACCACGCCATCCTGGCGGAGGGCCGCCGCCGCGAGCTCGCGAGCGGCCCCTGGAGGCAGCGGTTCCTCGAGGACACCGCGCGCTTCCGTGACTTCCTCTCGGAGACCTTCGACCGCGTGTGCCGCCGGGCGGAGCTCGTCCACGAGCCGCCCGAGCTCGCGACCTACGCGCGCGGGCTCGAGGGCTGGCTCGGCGCCGCGTCAGGTTCCGGGTGACGTGGAGGGCGAGGCGATGTCCATGTTGATCTGGTTATCCTGGGAGCCGCTCGGCTGGCTCCGCGAGATGCGCTGGTACCGCGCCATGCTCCAGGCGGAGTGGTTCCGGGACATCCGTCCCTACTGGGAAACCTACCACCTGGAATGGGTCATGGTCGGGCTGGGTGTGCTGCTTGGCCTGCTGTGCCTGGTGTGGTTGCTGCGGCTCCTGCGGCCCCGGCGCGGCTGGGCAGGGCGGGACGGCCAGCTCTCGCGCAGGAGCAGGGTGGAGGCCGCCGAGCAGCTCCTCGCCCAGGGCGAGCTCGTGCTGGCGGCCCACGCCTTCCTCCAGGCGGAGGAGCCGGAGCGCGCCATCGAGACCTTCATCGCCGCCGGGGCCCACGCCCAGGCGGCGGAGATCGCGGAGCGGGTAGGAGACCTCGGGCAGGCCGTCGAGCTGTACCGCCAGGCCAAGGACGAGTCCAGCCGGGTCCGGGTGCTGGTGAGCGCGGGGCGGGTGGACGAGGCGGTCGAGCTGCTCAGGCAGGCGCAGCGCGTCCCGGACGCGGCCGAGCTGCTGCTCGCCGCCGGGCGCACCCTGGAGGCCGCCCAGGCGCTCGGCGGGGCAGGGCTGCACACCCGCGCGGCCGAGCTCTTCCGGCAGGCGGGCGAGCCGCTCAGGGCCGCCGAGGAGCTCCTGGCGCTCGCACGCGGCGGACACGCCGGGTTCACCGGCGACGAACAGGGCATGATGCTGGAGGGCGCGGCGGCGCTGCAGCGCGCGGGCCGGCTGCGCGACAGCGCCGACCTGCTGCTCGCGGCCGGCCAGGCGGCCGAGGCCGCCCACCGCCTGGAGAAGCTGGGCGATCGGGCCCGCGCCGCGGTGGCCTGGGAGGCCGCCGGGGAGCTCGAGCGCGCGGCCGCCCTGAGCGAGGATCCCGCGCGGCGCCTCGACCTCTACGAGCGCTTGCGCCGGGCGGGCAAGCCGGTCGCAGAGGCCACCTGGGCCGCGGCCCTGGCGGCCGCCGGGCGACACGACCAGGCCGCGCAGCGGCAGCTGGCCGCGGGTGATTTGGAGGCCGCCCTGGCCACCCACCGGGCGGCCGGCGACCTGGTCTCGGCGGCGGAGCTCCTGGCTCGCGCCGGTCGGCACATGGAGGCAGGCCGGGCCTTCGAGGAGGCCGCGGAGCTGGACGCCGCGCACGAGCAGTACCTGCTGGCCGGGCAGGTCGGGGAGGCGGCGCGGGTGGCCGAGCTGGCCGGGCGGGCGCTGGAGGCCGGGGCGCTGTGGCTCGAGCTGGGCGAGGCGGGCCGCGCGGTGGTCGCCTTGCAGCGGGTCCCCCCGGATGCGCCGAGGGCACGCGAGGCCCAGCTGCTGCTCGCCAGGACCTTCGAGCGGCTCGGCGATCGGGACATGGCCGGCCGGACCTTCGAGCGGTTGCTCGCCGGCCAGGCGGTGAGGCGGGATACCCTGGAGGCCTTCTACCACCTGGCGTGCTTCCTGGCCGGGGGCGATCAGCCCGCCGAGCTCGAGCGGGCCCGCCAGGTGCTCCAGGACATCCTGGCCGTGGACTATGGCTTCCTGGACGCCCGGGAGCGCCTGGACCGGCTCGGGCGTGGCGCACTTCACACCACCTGACGGGAATGTCGCGTTGGCGCAGCGCGTTGCGGCGACGCCCGCGGTCGATTCCAGCGCAACCTCCCGACTTGACACGGCATGTCGAAAAGACCACAATGCGGGGCACCTGGCACCAGGCTTGCTACTGGTCCCGGCCTAGACATGAGCGCGTACCCTCGCCACCCCTGGCTCCCCATCCACCAGACCACGCTGGCGCGCTGGGTGCATGTCGCCGGCGTCGGGCTGCACAGCGGGCGGCCTTGCCGGGTGAGGTTGGGCCCCGCGGCGACCTCGCGCGGCGTGGTGTTCGAGCGCTCCGATCTGCCCGGCCAGCCCGAGATCGGCGCCCGGGCCGAGG
>Ga0116143_10003395_pt1 | contig 16063 bp, 8 predicted proteins | sample AD_UKC034_MetaG_FD_89745 | JGI IMG/M metagenome (GOLD analysis project Ga0116143, IMG submission 89745) | Active sludge microbial communities of municipal wastewater-treating anaerobic digesters from USA - AD_UKC034_MetaG | ecosystem: Engineered > Bioreactor > Anaerobic > Digestate | place: USA...
AGACCCCGGTAGAAAAGACGGGCCTCCCGTTCCTCCCTGATTTTCAGGATCAAGTCCCGGCCGGTTTCCGGCGTCGCTTCGCCTCGTTGGATCACCTCCTCCAGGCAGTTCAGCATGTTGTTGTCGATGGCGATCCTGACCAGGCCGGAGATGATGACCGGTTCCTCCTTAAGGGTTCCGGCCATTCGAAATCCGGTCAGGCAATCCCGCAGGGCGCCCTCGATGTCGCCGGCATCCGCTTTCAGATCGGCCCGGGCCGCCAGCATCCGGGCGCAGCTACGCAGGGAGGCCAGGTGCGGCAGCTCCGTGTCAATTCCACGGTAGTCGCTTCTCCGCAGGAACTGGCAGCGCATCCCGGCGGCCTTTTCCAGTAATTGATAAAAGCGGAGAAAGTCCGGGTGGGCCAGCAGGAGGTTTCTAACGGCGGCCTTTTCGGGTGCCGGCACTTGCGGCCATTCGAGTCCGCCCTCGTACGGAATATACTTCCATCTCTCCGGGTTCTTGATCTTCAGTTCCTGGAAGAGTTGAAAGGCCTGCCGGTAGACCGCCGCGCCATTTTCGCTCTCCGGGATCTCTTCCGGTACCAGTTCGGCCAGGGTGACCGGTTCACCCCGTTCCCTTATTTGCTGAATCTCCCGCTCGATTTCGTTCCCGGCGGCGGTGTCGGCCCGCAGACCGGCCGGTTTGAAAAGCAGGCCGCCGGTGACGGTAAGTGTCAGCAGGAAAACGGGAATGGCGGCTCGAAAACGGCCATTATTTATAACTTTCATCGTGACCTCCCGGTCGGCGTCAATGGGTTGGGCCTCATTTTTTATGCTGATGATCGGGCCGGTGTTTATTCAATATCAGGACTTGCCTTGATAGGTTATATCGGCCTCCTTTAATTGTCAAGGTGCCCGGTTATTAAACGGGCGGGCGTCCGGCGGTCTCTAAAAGAATAAAAGGCAAGGGTGAAAAGGGTCGCGTTCTTCTGGCCGAAAGTTTTTTATCGGGATGTCAACTCTGTCATCGGGGGAAGTCAGCGCAGTCAAAAAAGGAGGTGGCGCGCCATGAAAAACAAGAGTTTTGCCGTGCGGAGCACGGCCTGGATCGCGGTTATTCTTTGCGCGGTCTTCCTGCTGGGAGCTCCGGCTCCGGCCCGGGCCGGGGTCGAGAACGAGAATGGCTTCAGCCGGGCGGAACTTGCCCAGATGCTCGCCCCGATCGCCCTCTATCCGGACTCCCTGCTGGCCCAGGTGCTCATGGCCTCAACCTACCCGCTCGAGGTGGTGGAGGCCGAGCGCTGGTTGAGGCGCAACCCGGGGCTGGCCGGGGACGAGCTCTACCGGGCCCTGCTGGAGAAGGATTGGGACACCAGCGTCAAGTCCCTCTGCAACTTGCCCGAGGTCCTCTTTGTCTTGAGCGATGACATCGGCCGGACCCGGCGTTTGGGCGACGCCTTCCTGGCCGGGGAAAAAGAAGTGATGGACGTGGTCCAGGAACTGCGCCGCCGGGCGCATGACCAGGGCAGCCTCAGGACGACCCGGGAACAGCAGGTCATCGTTGAACAACAGATTATCAGGATCGAGCCGGCCTTTTCGCATGTTGTCTACGTTCCCGTCTATGATCCCGGTTATGTTTATGGTTCCTGGCGGTACCCGGCCTGTCCACCTTATGCCTGGCGTTATCCCTCCGGATTTTCGGTCAGCGCCCGGTATGTCGGTTTCGACCCGCCGGTCTTCATAAGTATCGGCTGGTTTTCGTGGACCTCCTTCGACTGGCCGGCCTGGAGCATCCGCATCGTCTTCAGTGACGCCAACCGTTATCACCGTTACCCGGCCCGGGTTGATTACCGCGACGACCATTACTGGCGGCACGACCCGCGCCACCGGGATGGGGTGGATTACCGGGACCGGGAGACCCGGGACCGTTTCCGGCCGTCTCCTTCCCCGGTCGTCTTCAGGGATCCGCCGCCCCGGGACGACCGGTTCTCCAGGGGGCCGGAACCGACGCCGCCTCCGAAGGATCGGGATAATGACCGGGATATCGGGCGGCGGGAACGGCCGGAACGGACGGAAGTGGCTGCCGAACCTTCCGGGCCGAGTCGGCCGGAAGCGCCCGCCCCGGTTATTTCCAGCGGCCGTTCGGGCGGCGACCGTTCCTCGGACCGCGTGACGGATCGTGGGCGCGGCGACGAGGTCAGGGTTTCGCGCGGCGGCGGGTCGGAAGAGGTCCTGGAAGGCCGCTCCGGCCGTGGCGGGCCTTCTTTCGATCCGGGAACGCCTGCCTCCTCGTCAAGAGGACGGGACGCTGGGCCCGGCCGGGGCAAGGGCCGCGGCGGAGATGATCGCAGGTAGATTTGGTCAGGCTGAATGGAAAGGCCCCCGGTCCGTTTGGGCCGGGGGCCTTTTTAATGGGCCATTAAAGCCGGGCTTCACTCAATCCTCTTCTTGATTCTTCTCCGCGGCGCCAGGCGGCTCGAGCCGGCACCCGTCAGTCCGTTACCCGGAGCTTGATCTCGTCCGAGTTGGCCTTCAGTTCCGGCGCGTACATCGCGCTGGCCCGGGTCGGCAGGGCGCTGAAGCGGCCGGGGATCTCGGCGCGCATTCGGTAACTGAGGCTGTGCGTACCGCGCGGCAGGACCCGGGTGAAGAAGCAGACCCGCTCGTCCCGGAGTTCCATGTAGGCGCCCAGGGCGTTCCGGTTGTAGCCGCTCCGCACCTCGACCGGCTCGAAGCCGGCCGCCTTCATGTCCTCGAAGATGATGTACTCGTAGTCGTTCTTGCTCTCGATCTTCAGCTCGATCTCAACCAGGTCGCCGCTCTTGAGCGCGGCCAGGTCGGCCAGTTCCACCCGCCGGTACTTCTCCACCCGCTGGTCGAGGACCTGCCCGTGCATTCCCTCGGCCTTGACGCTCTTATCCTCCCGCACCAGCCGGTAGTATTTCCGGTTGACTTTGATCTCCAGGCCGGCCCGGGTGATGGGGTCCTCCAGGGTGAAGTTGGTCAGGTAGGCGTTGAAGTAGATCGGCCCGGTCCCGGTCTTGCGGAATTCCACCGTGTGGCGGCCGGTCTTCAGCTCGTCGCCGAGCAGGACCAGCTTGTTCTCGAAACTGAAGAGGTTGCCCCGGTCGATCTTGACCTGGCGGACCCGCTTGCCGTCCACGAGAATCTCCAGCTCCAGGTCCGGTCGGTCCTCGCCGCTGGCCTTCAGGTAGTCGGCGAAGGCCTCGATGACCAGCGCGCTGTCCCGGGTGCTGTTCCAGTAGGTGGCGTGCTTGCGGTTATTCAGCAGGTACTTGACCAGCCGGGAGGCGGCCTGACCCTTTGGGTCGGTCGCCGCCAGCAGTTTCAGGTAGTAGGCTTCCGCCTCGGTTTCGCTGCCGTACCAGCACCACCAGGGGTTGCCTTCCGGCAGCCGCAGGTAGGCGGTCTGGTTCTCGTCGTCCTGTACCAGGTACTGGCCGATATTGCGGATGAGCATGTCCCGCTTCTCACGGTCGCCGGCCTTGTGCAGGGCCAGGCCGAACATCGCCTTGGCATAGACCGAGAGCTGGATGCGGTCCCGGTAGAGGAAGTCGCGCATTGCGGCATTTTCGACCCCGGCGTCCGTCAGCACCATGTAGACGAAGGCGTCCAGGTCGTCGGCCCGCTCCTTCCAGCGGGTGTTCTTCTCCTTCTTCTCGGCGTTCCGGATCAGGATCAGCTGCTCGGCCTGGTACTTCTTGAGCCACTCGACGCCGCGTTCCAGCACGCCGGGAACGATCGCCACGTCATTGGCGCGGGCCACCTGCAGGCCGTGGACGACCACCGCGGTCGTGTGCGGCCAGGACTGCTCCCCCCAGCCGCTGAACCAGCCCCAGCCGCCGTCGGAGTTCTGCATGGCGGTCAGCCGGGTGACCCCGGCCTTCACCATCCGGCCGAGCTCCTCCATCTCGAAGACCGGGTTGGCGTCGAAGCGCTTCCACTGCCCGGCCCGTTCCCGGTCGTTGCCGATCTCCTGGGCGTTGAGGTTGGTCCGCTTCTCCCGGATTTCCGACAGGTCCAGTCCCATGCCGATCAGCACCTTCTGGGTGATGACCGCCGGCAGGAACCGGTTGAGCGTCTGCTCGGTGCAGCCATAGGGGTAATCGGCCAGGTAGGGCAGCGCGTCAACCATGGCGGCGGCCAGGGTCGGCGAGTAGCGGATTTCCAGCCGCGTCTCCTCGGGCCGGCGCTCGGCCGGCACGTTCAGGGTGATCGAAGCCCGCCCCTGGTCCGGCCGCAGGTATCCCGACCAGCTCTCGGTCTTCAGCATCCCGTGCACGTAGGCCGGGAAGGAGAGCTGCATCGCGTCCGATTCTTCATCGGTGAGGGCCTTCATCCGGACGACCGCCGTGCCGGGCTGGGTCACTTTTACCCGCCAGTCCACCCGCTTTTCGCCGTTGGCCTCCACGGAAACCGTCTTCTTCAGCGTCGAGCCCGGCATCAGCGCCAGGCAACCGCCCTCCATTTCCAGGATTACCTCAACCTTCTTGGCGGTCTTCAGGTAATTGTGGACGTTGGCCGAGAGGACCACCTCGTCCTTCTGGACGAAGAAGCGCGGCGCCTGCAGCCGGATGATCAGGTTCTTGGTGGTGATCACCTCGGCCGAACCTTCGCCGACGCGGCTGCCGGCGGCCATCGCCCAGACCCGGGCCTTCCAGGTGGTCAGGTTCTCCGGCATCGTTACCTCGACCTGGGCCCGGCCTTGCCGATCGGTGGAGATGGCCGCCGCCCAGAAGGCGGTGTCGGCGAACCTGGTGCGCACGGACGGTTCCGCCATCGGGGCCGCCCCGCCTCCCATCTGTTCGTCTTTTTGCTCTTTCTCCACGGCGTCCATCCCCAGGGCCATCGAAGGAGCCGGTGCGGCCGCCATCTCCATCATGGCGCCGGACATGCTTTTGGAGGCCCGCATGGCCACGGCGCCGCCCCGGCCTTCCGCCATCCGGTTGCTGGAGAGCATCTCCTCGTTCTCGGCCAGGTGGCCGAAGATGCCGAGATAGCCCATGCTCCGGTCGGAGATGTCGTAGCCGCTCCGGCTGAGGTTGGTTTCCTGCGAGGGCTGGTGGTGGCGGCGCCACTTCCAGAAGAACTCCTTGATCTCCGGGACGTTGGAGCCGCCCGAAATGTACTCCACCGCCTTGTCGTAAAGCGTCACCGCCAGGCTGCCCGCGTACGGTTCCCCGGAGGCGTCGGTTACCTGGAATTTCAGCGTGCCCTTCTCGCCCGGCCGGTACTTCTCCGCGGATGGCTCCACCGAGACGTTCAGCACCCGGCTCTCCGGCGGCACGGCCAGTTCGCGCGTTTCCTGGAAGACCCGGCCGCCGCTGACCGTCACCGCCTCGACGAAAAAGTTCGGCATGTCCTTCTTGATAACCTCGATCCGTTCGAGGGCGCTCTTGCCCTGCAGGCGGATGACCTTCGGCGCCAGGTAGCTGCCGTTGGCCGGCCGCAGGAAGAGCAACACGCAGCCGCCGGCCCGGTTGGTGTTGATCATCAGATCGGCCGTCTCGCCCGGCGCGTACTCGGTCTTCTCCGGGATCAGTTCGATGTCGTTGAAGCGGAAATCGTCACCGGCCAGCCCCGGTCCGGTGACGCAGAAGACGTAACCGCCCTCGATCAGATGGCCGCGGGCGTCGGTGAGCCGGTAGCTGAGCCGGTACTGGCCGGCCTGCGCGGCCTTGATCTGCTGGAGCGCCTTGCCTTCCTCATCGGTGTCCAGGTTCCAGCGCTGGATCTCGGTCTCCTCCGGCTCTCCCTTCGGGTAGCGGACCCGCAGTAGGCGCAGGAGGCCCTTGCCCTGGACCGGTTTGCCGTCCAGGGTCCGGCCGCAGGCCTGCACCCGGACGGCGTCGCCCGCCCGGTAGTGGCCCCGGTTGGTCCAGGCGTATACCTTGAAGGGCTTGCGCGCTACCAGCACCGTTCCCTGGCCGGTGATCGTGCGGCGCGACTGGTCGGTGACCTCGACGCTGATTTCGTAGCGGTGATCTGTGTCCCCGAGCATCTCCTTCGCCGGGCCGGTGTCGATTGGAATCTCGATGGTGCCGTCCGGGCCGATCGGCGCTTCCGCCTCGGCCACCAGTTCCGGCGGCTCCGGCCGGCGGCTCCACCACCAGGGCCAGGGGCGGCCGCATCCCCACTCTTTCCAGCCCGGGTACCAGGCGTAATCGTAGCCGAACCAGCCGTAGCCACGGCCGTAGAACCAGTCCCAGCGCAGCGGCGGGTACCACTCGGCTGAGTGGGAGGAGCGGGAAACCTTGTAGCGGACCTTTGCCTCGGTGACCGGCGCGCCGAAGTAGTACTTCGCCTCCACCCGGGCGGTGATCTTCTCGCCCAGCATCACCGGCTCGGCCGGCGCGTCCACCTTGACCTCAAACTCCGGCTTCTTGTACTCCTCCACCCGGAAGGTTCCGTATCCCTGGTTGGCTATCCTTACCCCGTACTGGCCGAGCATGGCGTCTTCGGCCAATGGGAATTCGCCGTCGATCCCGCCGTACTCGTCGGCGGTGTACTCCTTCTCGAAAACCTTTTCGCCCCGGGGATCGTTGATCTGCACCTGGAGCTTCCGGCCCGCGAACGGGGAGGGTCCTTCCTGGTCATACCTGGCGTTATTGACCCAGGCCTTGAACTTGACGGTCTGCTCCGGTCGGTAGACCGGCCGGTCGGTGATCAGGTAATGCTTGACCTGGTTGTACTCCGCGTCGTAATAGCGGCCGAACCAGGCGTGGGTAAAGCCGAGGTAGGCGAAGCGGCCGTCCCCGGTGGTGGCGGTGATCAGCCAGGCGTAATTCCGGTCCTCGTCCGACCCCTTGACGATGACCTGGCCGTCCGGGTCGGCCCGCTCCGCGAAGTTGCGCGTCTGGATGTCGTACTGGGCCTCGCCGGTCCGCCGGACCTCCCGCCACTTCTGCCAGTAGCCGAAGAACTCCAGGTTTGCCCCGGCCACCGGCTGGCCGGTGACCGCGTCGGCGACGAAGTAGTAGGTGCCGTTCTCCAGCGGCTTCTTGACGATGGCGGTGTCGGCGACCCAGAGGACGATGCTGCTGGTGTTGCCGCCGTTCATCTTCGCGGTCAGCAGGTAGGCGCCCGGTTTCTGCAGGGGCGTGGTGACGGTGATGCGCCGGTCGAAGTGTTTCGGCCGGGGTTCCAGCGGGAGTTCCCAGGCCGCGACCTGTCTCCCGACATACTGTTCCTGCTTTTTGGTGACCAGCCGGTAGCCGAGGTTCTCGATGTTGACCTGCTCCCATTCAAGGGTTTTCGGCCGTGACTTGATGTACTCCTTGACATCGGCCAGCAGTTTGGCGACGTTGACCTCGCGGGCGGTGAAGCTCACCGAGCGGCCGTTGCGGAAGCGGTAATCCACGGTGGCGCCGACGCCGGCCGGCTGGGTGGCCGCCGGCTGGAACTGGCCCCAGTTACCGACGATCTGGTCCAGGCGGTTCTGCTTATCCTGTCCCCGGTCGCCGTGCTCCCGGATGCTGCGGCGCAGGTACCCGGCGGCGGCGTCGTACTGCATCCGGTTCTCGTGGACGCTCGTCAGCCGGAGCAGCGCCTGCTCCCCGTAGCCAGCCCGGTCCTCGTCGGCGATCTGCTTGTAGATCCTGATGTAATTGAACTCGTCGGGAAGCTTGAAGCGCTTGATCCCGTTGGCCAGCCGGGCGATCGTTTCGTCTTAGCCCAGGGTATGCACCGCGTAGGGGCCGCTTTCGTTCTTCTTCGTGTCGTCCTCGGCGAGCTGGCCGAAGTAGCCGCGGTAACCGCTCATCGTGGCCACGTCGAACTGGTTGCAGAGGAAATCGGCCCACTCGTAAAGGGTCCGGCCCTTGAGTGAGGGCGACAGTTCGATCGCCTGGGCCAGGCACCAGCGGAATCGTTCGCCGTCGGTGGCGGCCGCCTCCCAGCTCTTCGGGAGCCGGTGAAAGACCGGCGTGCCGTCTGGGTTGACCGGCGCCCCGCGCGTTCCGGACCGGTAATCGCCCCGGTAGTAGCCCTCCTCGTAGTCGGGCAGGACGGTCAGGTCGGTCAGGTACTGCAGGCGCCAGGCCTCGCTCCAGCCGCGGTTGCCCAGCAGGGCCTGGTAGCAGGTGAGGTAGAGGTAGCCGGTCTGGCCGTCGTTGGCCGCGGCCGGGTTCCCTTCCTTCTTCTCGATGGCCTCCCGGTAGAGCTGCAGGGAACGCACCCGGTCCCGCTCGAATGAGTTCATCATCACCGCCGGTCCCCGGTGCGGACCGCGTACGAACTCCCCGGCCACCATTGAGCCGTAATGTTCTATTTCCTGGTACAACTCGCCGGCCCGGGCCAGCAGGCGCCAGTTTTTCCCGTGGGCCTTGACGACCTTCTCGATGAAGGCGTCGAATTCGCTGACCCGGCCGAGATTGCGCAGGCACTGCACGGCGGCCGACAGGTCCTCGGAGACCTTCTCCGGGGCGTCGGCCGGGTCGAGCGCCAGCGCGCTGTAGATGTCGAAGGCCTCCTTGAAGTTGCCGTCCTTCATCAACCGGGCGGCCCGCTCCCGGTCGGCCGGGTTCCCCCGCTGGCCGAAGGCGCTCATCGTGAAGAAGGTTCCGGCGGCCATTACGGCCAGTACGATTAACGTGACGGCGATTCTTGACCTCGGCATGATCTGCTCCTTCCTGGAATTGAGGGGACCGGTTGAACGTTGCTCCGGCGGTCTCAGCCGTTTCCCGATTCTCCCGGCGGTCCGTTTGTCACATTAGACACCGGGGCCGGTAAAATGTTCCGGTCCGGTCCGCATAACCTGCGGCCCGGCTTGGTTCCGCCCCCTCCGTCCGGCCGCCTTCAGGGTTCGAGCAGCGCCTGGAGATGGGCCGGAAGCGCTTTTTTGGTCAGCAGGTATCCCTTGTACTGGTAGGGTCCGAGTTCGCCCACCGCGATCCGGCGGCCCGAGAAGGTTTGAGCCGCCACCCGGCATTTCAGGTCAAAGCCGCTGGCCGTCATCTCCACCAGCCGGCTGCCGGCCGGGATCTTCAGGGATTTCTCCAGGTCGAGCGTGACGCCGGGAACGGTCTCTTCGGCCAGGTTGGAGACGATGACCAGCAGGCTTTCCCCGTCCGGCTGGTAGACCGTCGTTTCCACCGTCCGGTCGGCCGGCCGGATCACCGTCACCGGCGCGTGGTTATTGCGCGTGTAGTACTCGCCGGTGTAAGGGAAGGGCAGGGTGCGCCAGATCTGCCAGAGCGGCCAGATGTAGCTGCGGCCGCGGGAATCGGAGATCGGCGCCGGCTGATTTTCCTTTGGCATCGGCTTATAGCCGCCCGCCTCCGGGAAGAGCGCGTTCTCGTGGTGGAAGGTAACGTGCGGAAAGGCCCCCAGGCCGGCCCAGTAGGCGACCGCCCGCGGGGTCAGGTAGGGGCGCTGCTCGGGCCGCCAGGTCCAGATGGTCGGCACGGCCGCGCTGGGCATCATCCCCTCCACGCAGACCCGGGGCGACTCGAGCATCCTGGTCCGGGATTCGCCGCTCAGGTAGGCGTCCACGACCGCGTGACCGAAGCCGTGCTCGGCGGCGCCCGTGTGCATGATCAGGAAGCCGCCGTCCCCGACCGTCCGGCGCAGTTCCTGGGTATAGCGTAAGTACTGCTTGGCCGCGAAGGCGTAATCGAGGGCCGGCGTCCCGAAGACCATCGCGTACTCGGAGAACTCCTCGGTGGAGGCGTGGTCAATGTAGATGCCGTCCCAATCGCGCTGGAACCGGCTCTTCCAGGGGCCGTTATCGGCCAGCAGGTGGGGGTAGGGGCGCAGGTAGACCATCAGGCGGAGGCCCAGCTTGTGGGCCGAGGCGATCAGGCGGTCCAGGTCCTTTGCCTCCTCCTCGTTGTAGGGCCGGTAGGTGTGCATCGGCCGGTGGTCGGCCACCCAGTCGTCATGCAGGATCAGGATGTTGGCGCCATCATCCGCCATCCGCTTCAGCGCTTCGTCGGTGGGCAGGAACGGCTTGTCCCCGTGGCGGCCCAGCCAGTGGTAGACCCGGGCGCCGATCAGGCGGCCGCCGGTCACCGCCCGGCCCAGTCCGAGTCCCCAACGGTTGCGGTAGACCGTCCCGGCCGCCGCCTGGATGCCTCCGGCGGCCGCCAGGTTCCAGGTGTGTCCAAATTCCCCGGCCTCGAGCGGCTTCCGCTGGATGTATCCGGTCCCGCCGAGGGCATCCCGGCCTTCGACCCAGAAGTCAACGTGGTTGGTCCAGGGGCGGCCGCCGGCCTCGTCGGCCAGCGAGAAGAGGACATAAGGGTCCGGGTAGCGGACGGCCTTGACCGGTTCCCACTTCGGGGCGTCCCCGGACCAGAGGATCAGGCCGTGCCGGGTAACCTTCTCCCGTCGCAGCGTCGGCTGGGCGCTCTTGTCCAGCCGGAGGCCCAGGCTGGCCGCCTCGACCGCCAGGGCCCGGTTGAACTTCAGTTCCAGGTCGCAGAAGAGCACCCCGTTGCGGTGGAGCGTGAAGGCCTGCCGGGCGCTCACGCCCGGGGCGGTTCCGTCCGGCCCCTTCAGTTCCCCGGCGAAGGTGAATTGTATCTCTTCGCCGCTCTGGTCGGCCGTCCCGGCCCGGAAACTCGCCCCGGTATCGCCGGCCAGGGTGTATTTTTTACCGCCGCTGACGATCTCCAGGGCCGGCAGGGCCGCCCCTTTCGGGAGGATTGACCGCCAGGCAATGCCGTCGTGCAGGAGTATCTCCGAGATCTGGCCGCCCTGGCGGCCGTCCCAGGTGATGCGAAAGAAATCTCCCTCCACGATCCGGCGGCTGCCTTCCGTCTTCTGGTTGAGATTGCCGGCGGCCGCGGCGGCCGGCCGGCCCAGTCCGATCACGCCCGCGGCCAGGCAGGTCAGCACCGATATCCGCAACCATTTGTTTATTCTTTTTTTCATCATGTCCTCCCGGGCGAGTTGAATGATTCGGATTCAGCGGGGGAAGTTTTTTCTTTGACGCCGGGTCCCCGGATCCCGGCGCCGGTCCTCCCCAGTATTTTTTTTCTGGAAAACGGGAAGGCGCCTCCGGTCCTTGATCCGGGCTGGTTCCCAGCATCGCTTCTTTCAACTGCACGCCATCCAGGACGGCCGCGGATTGATCGGGTCGCCGCTAAAGCCGGGCGGCGCCGAAGGTGTCTCCCTGGTTGATATCTCCGGTTTCGAGCCCCTTGCGGAACCAGCGGACCCGCTGTTCGGAGGTGCCGTGGGTAAAGGCGTCCGGCACTACGTAACCCTGTGACTGCTTCATGATCCGGTCGTCTCCGACCGCGCTGGCGGCGTTGAGCCCTTCCTCGATATCCGTCGCTTCGAGGTAATCCGGGATCTGCCTGGCATAGTGGGCCCAGACTCCGGCCAGGAAGTCGGCCTGGAGCTCCAGACGGACCAGGAGCCGGTTGAATTCCTTTTCGCTCATCCGGTTGCGCTGGCTCATGACCTTTTCGTTGATGCCCAGCAGGTTCTGGACGTGGTGGCCGACCTCGTGGGCCAGCACGTAAGCCAGAGCGAAATCACCGGGCGCGTTCAATTGGCGCTGCATCTCCTCGAAGAAGGTCAGGTCGATGTATACCTTGGAATCCGCCGGGGAGTAGAAGGGTCCGGTCGAGGCGCTGGCATAGCCGGCGGCCGTTTCGACCGCGCCCGAGAAGAGAACGAGGGCGGGCTCCTCGTAAGTCAAACCCATCTGCCGGAACTCTTTCTGCCAGACATCCTCGAGGTCGGCCAGGACCGTGGAGACGAACTCCCCCATTTCCTTCTCCGCCTCGGTGAGTTCCTGGCCCGATTCCACCGAGTAGGACGGCGCGCCCTGGAAAATCCGGCCGACCTCGGCCGGGTTGCCGCCCAGGAAGAGGTAGGCGAGGGCGATCAGTACGCCGATGCCGCTCAGTCCGCCTCCGACGCGGAGGGCCCGGTTACCCGACGAACCGCGCAGGTCCTCGACGTTACTGCTCCGGCGCCTTCCCTGCCATCTCATCTTTTGGTCTCCTTTATGCGCATGGTTCGCCCGGCCCTGGTGCCGGCCGGCTTCGTGGATTCCCCGGCCGCCGGCCGGGGATCACCCGAGTCGTTCCCGGGCATTTTTAGAACCCTCGGCCAGGATACCGACCTCTCCAACTCCCACGCAGAGGCGGAACCCCATTTCTACGGCCAGCCGGTAAAGATCCGGCGAAGGCGTGACTACGCCCGCGATCTTGCCGGTTTCTTTCGCCGCCTGCGCGACCTTTTCCATCTCTTTCCGGAAGGTTTCCGGATGGCGGGGCTGGTCCATGGGCATCGAGGCCCGCAAGGCCAGGTCGTCGGCCCCAAAGAGAATGGCATCCACCCCTTGCACGGCCGCTATTTCCCCGGCCTGCTCCAGCCCTTCCGCGGTTTCTATCTGGGCGATCAGCAGGGTGTCTTCGTTGGCCGTGTGTGAATAGGCCCGTCCGTGCATGTCGACCGGTCGGCGGCCCCCGTAACTTCTTTCGCCCAGCGGCGGAAACTTGGCCGCCTGGACGATTGATTCGGCCTGGCGCGCGTTGTTGACCATGGGAACCATGATTCCGGAGGTGTTGGTGTCCAGGGCCAGCCCGATGAAGCCGTAATCATGCGAGGGTACCCTTACCACCGATGGCCGCCGTACGAGTTCGCAGGCCCGGACGCAGCCGAGGATGGAATTATAATCATGCTCTCCGTGCTGGCCGTCGATCCAGATCCAATCCCAATCCCTTCCCACCAGTTCGATAATGCCGGGAACCGGGTAACAGATGGATATTCCCAGGAGCACTCGCTTCCGGGCCAGTTCGTCCTTGATCCTTACCATGGCCATGGCCAGCTCCCAATCCGGTATTATTTTCGGTTTGCCCCGGCGCTTGCCGGGAGCCGCAGCGTCGTTTTAATGATCGCCAATGATCGCTTGCCTTATCAAAAAGACGGACCGGTTCACTTCCCGGTCCGGCCGGTTTCCTGCTCCCGGCGCGCCAGGAGTTCCGCGAGCCCCTTTCGGTAGGCCTCCTGCTTGTCAAGCCCGCCCAGCATGTTATCGTCCAACACCGGGATCTTCTCGCTGAGCCGGAAGACCAGCGTGCCGAGGTTGACCACCGAGCCGTAGTCCAGGCCCAGCAAGCCGAAGACCTTGTTGTTGATCCGTTCCACCTCGGCGACCATGTGCGGGTCCTCGGCGCTCGTGCAGGTATGCCGTTTGCCCCAGATGGAGCCGGTTTCGCTTTCCCGGCGGAACTTGCAGCTCTCGCAGGCATCATCGTGTCCGCGCACGATCTCGATTTCAATTTCCTCCAGCGGGTTCTCCCGGATTTTGCGCTGGATGGACTCGAAGCCGGCCCGGGCGCGGCTCTCCTGGGGTATGCCGCCCCCATAATGGGCCACGATAAAAGTCGGATGATACGGTCTCAGTCGAATACGTACTGGCATGGCACCTCCTTTTTGCCTGAGCGGAATCCGCGGAAAGAATAATATCAGCCGCCGTTTTTGTCAAATGCGGAGCCCCGGCGGTCCAGGGGACGCCTCCTTTCCGGCCGGGCGGCGCTTCCGGAATTCTTGACAAAAAGGTGCCGTTCATTAATAATGAAAAAGAAGTTTGCCGGTGGCTGGATCTTCATTCTTAAAGGGTTTCCCGGGTGGAACCAGGGTCGAAAACAGGTGAAAAAGGCGGTCTTGCTTCTATTTCTGCTGGTCCTGTTCGCCGGCCTCGGGCGGGCGGCCGCCGGTATTGAACCCGGTCCGGAAGTGGTCCTCTGGGCCTGGGAACGGCCCGAAAACCTGCTCTTTCTCAAGGACGGCCGGGTCCGGGTGGCCTTTTACGCCGGGAGCGTCACCTTCGCCGGCTCGCAGACCCTTTTCCTGCCGCGCCGCCAGCCGTTGCTGGTTTTACCGGCCGTCCCCCTGACGGCCGTCTTCCGGATCGAGAACCGCCAGGCGGCCGCGCCCGGCGGCCGCCAGCTCTCCGAGAGCATCGAGGTCATTGCCCGGTCTTTTGCCGGCCGGGGCATAACCGGCCTCCAGCTCGACTTCGACTGCCGGGCCTCGGAGCGGCCCTTCCTGGAGGGATTGGTGGAAGGGTTGAAGCGGCGCCTCCCGCCCTCGACCGCCCTCTCCGTGACCGTGCTGGCCTCCCTGAGCCACGCGGGCAGCTGGATCGACACCCTGCCCGTGGACGAGGCCGTCCCGATGCTCTTCCGGATGGGCCCTGACGATTACCTGGTGCGGAAGCAGCTGGCCGGCCGCTCCTTCCTGAAGGCCGCCGCCTGCCGGAAGGCGGTCGGCCTCTCCCTCGACGAGCCCCTTCCGCCGGCCGCTTACCTGAAGGAGCGCCGGATCTACCTTTTCAACCCGCATCCCTGGACCGGCGAGGCCCTTGACCGGGCCCGGCTGGAAATCAGGCGCCGCCTGGAGGAGGATAATTCCCCATGAAAGGTTCCGGCCCGAAGTTCCGTTTCCTGCTCTTCTTTCCGCTCCTCCTGCTGGTGGCCGCCCCGGCCTCGGCCTGCGGTCCCTTCTTCCCCCATTACCTCTATACGCCCGAGGATATCGCCGAGGTCGGCTCCCCTTACTCCTACAACCGCAACTTTTCCGGCGCCTCGCCGGGGATCATCTTTCCGGCCTGGCGGACCTCCGTCCTCTACGAGGTGTACCGGGGACTCTCCGGCCGCCTTCCGGTCGAGTCACTCTCCGCGGCCCCGGTCGACGAGCCGGCCGATCCGGCCGGTTGGCTGGCCGCCCGGAAGACGGTCACGGAGACGGCGGTTGAGATCCGGGACTGGGCCGAAGGGGAGAACTACTCCTACTACCAGAATTACCTGGCCGACGCCTTTGGCACCGCCGCGCGCACCCTCTCCGAGCGGAAACCAGTCTTCACGCCGGAGGAGTTGAAGCTCTGGCTCGCGGGGCAGGACGAGGTCTTCGGCAGCGCCCCGGACCGCCTCTTCGACGCGGATCTGGACCGGTCCATCAGTAACCCGCTCCTCAGGCAGGACCGGGAGTACCAGCGGGCGGCCGCCTGCTTCTACCGGAGGAAATACGACGAGGCCGAAGCCCGTTTCCGGGAGATCGCCGGGAACCCCGGCCACCCCTGGAGGGTTTATGCGGCCCTGGCCGCGGGCCGGACCCTGATTCGCCGGGCCGGCCTGGAATACGAGCTGGAATTCAAGAAGTCCGGCGGCGGCGGGGAGGGGGATAAAAAGGCGCTCGCGATCCGAAACGAGTGGCTGCTGAAGGCCCGGGCCCAGCTGGAGGGTATTCTGAAGGACGCGACCCTGCGAACAGTCCATCCCTCGGCCCGGCGCCTGCTCGATTATATCGTCTTCCGGCTCGAGCCGCGGGAGCGCCTGCTGGCGGCCGAAAAGGTCCTGCTCCTTTCGGAGGATGCCGCTGAAATACGGATGAACCTGCGTGATTTCGCCCTTCTGCATGGCCTCCGGGAGGCGGACTTCATCCAGGCGCGGGGCGGGGACCTCTCCCGGTGGCTGCTGGCCTGGCGGCCTCCGGCCGGCGGTGCCGCCGGCGCCCGGGCCGTCGAGAGCTATCGCGGGACGAAATCCCTGCCCTGGCTGCTGGCCGCCCTGAAATCGACCGGCTTCGACGGCGCCGCCGCTGATATTCTCGAGGCGGCCGCCGGGATCCCCGCCGGCTCGCCGGCTTTTTTGAGCGTGCGGTACTACTATTTTTCCAGCCGGGTCAACTCCGGCGCCGCGCGGAAGGAGCTTGCCCGGGAACTGGACGTCTTCCTGGCCGGACTCGACCCGGAGAAGGAGCCGGCGGCCTGGAACTGCTTTGCCGACCTGCGCCTGCTCCTGGCCGATGATCTGGACGAACTTCTCAAGTACTCCCTCCGGAGGGTGGTGGCCGTCAGCGATTTCGGCGATATTTACGCGCCCTTTCCGGAGCGGGTGCGGTTGCCCGACCGGAAGGTCCAGGCCTTCTTCAACCAGCAGCTCCCGCTCGAGGGCTGGGTTGACCTGGCCCTCCGCGATGAACTCTTTACCTCGCGGATACGGAGACAGCTCCGCCTCACCACCTTCCTGAGGGCGCTCCTCCTCGAGGATTCCGGGGCCGCGGCAGAAATCGGGCTGATCCTTTCCCGCAGTGACCCG
>Ga0116143_10003399_pt1 | contig 16056 bp, 18 predicted proteins | sample AD_UKC034_MetaG_FD_89745 | JGI IMG/M metagenome (GOLD analysis project Ga0116143, IMG submission 89745) | Active sludge microbial communities of municipal wastewater-treating anaerobic digesters from USA - AD_UKC034_MetaG | ecosystem: Engineered > Bioreactor > Anaerobic > Digestate | place: USA...
AGAGTTATGGTAAACACCCCTTGTCTTCCAATGGAGACCGCCTCCTACCCTATGATTTCCAATGGAGTAGAAATAAAGGGCAAACAATATATATTTTAAAATAATAAATGGCCCTAATCGGAGTACGATTTGTTCATATATAAACCTTTTTGACTGCAGGCTGCAGGCAGAGAAATGGATCGAAGAGGTATCATCTCAATCACGACTAGTATGTTTTTGAGACAAATACGAAAAGGCCGGTCAAGCCAAATCAAGATCTTCAGATAATCGGTTTAGGTACTATGACTGCATTCTGCTATCTCTATGTCCTCCGCGAGCTTATGCCATCAGTACAGAGTTAAGCTGCGAACTCTAAGAATAGTCTGTCTGGCCGGGCAGCATTAAAAGGCTTTTTGCCCTCTAAAAGAAGCCTGGCCAGAAGCTTAGATCAGATGATATTGGTCAAAGTTTGTAGCGGCTGGAAAGCTAGAAAATTCATCCCACCGGCACGGTCTCGAGCTGGCTGGCTACATTCCAGATCAAGGTTCTGGTATGCAGAGGAATATTGGGGTCATTGCTGATCTCGTCCAATATAGATATAGCGGAAGCGGCTTTCACTGCTTCGCTGACGTTCTGATCCATGAGAATTGATTTTACGCTCTCTGCAGAGCGCCTGATATTTCTTGGTACTGCATCATCGCTCATGATGCGCTCTAACACCTCAACGCATTGCTTAAGGACGTTTTCTGCTGTCATATAATCACCACATGTCTCCCAGGAAAAAGGTTTAATGTCGATGTATGCTAATTGCTTGGCTTGAGATGATATGGTTGTTGTATTTAAACGTATGTGGTGGTAGGTGATATCCCTTGCAAGAGGATGAGGTTTTAGCCAAGATAACCAAGCTCCTGGAACGGGGATGTACCATGCTGGCATCCCATCATGATTGCGGAGCCCCTCTCTTTCGCTGCCAGGGCGATATAGTCTGCCCTGTCTGCTCATTTGAGGATGAATCAGTCTCTGCAATGAGAAGGCCAGCGTCAGAAGCAGTCTCGGGCGAAGAGGAGAGAAGGCAAGATCTCAGTCGCGCACAATTGATGCAAATCCATGAGACGCCCTCGCGCCGGGGCATAAAAAAGGATCGATCAGATCGGTCCGCAGAGAAAGTAGAGCCTGACCAATCTGCAGAGATTGGTCAATCGGACCGGTCCAGGGAAGGATATCCATCCATCCAGGATGAAGTTCAATTTCATTCTGTCGAGAATGACCTTCGATCTGCTCTCCTCTTCCGCTTGCATGAGCTTACCGCTTCATTGAGAGCTGAGCAGGACCTGGATAAGCTAAAGCGGCTCTTGGATTGCCTGGAAGCATTGCTCAGGGTGCTGAAATCTCTATCAGAATAGTCTTCAGGTGTTACTAATGATATCGGTCTCTCTAGCAGTCAATTGAAGCAGCTTCGTTTTCCACTGGAAATAATGGGGTTGTGCTATGCTGATCAAGAAATCCTGCCTATCGGGCATCTTCCAGATCTTATTCGCCCTATTCATTGCCTCTTTGTGCATGTCCGGCTGTCTGGAAAAGGCAACCGACCCCATGCAGGAGCGCGCCTCAGAGCTTTCTGATCAGCTCCCGGATTCCAGATTGCAGATGGATTATGATGTGGAATTGAGCCGCGATCTGTTCCGGCTGCAGGGCGGTCTTTTCCTGCCCGGGGCGGCCAATCTGGGATATATCCTGCTCAACGCCAGCCTCCAGAAGGAGGAAAGCCCAATTTTTTGCACCAAATATCTGCTTATGCAGATCGAACCCAACCGCGAGTATGGCTTTGAGATCTGCAGGAATTGCCGTCTTGAATCTGGGGAATATGATTGCATCCTGAAGGCAGAGGCTCCTCAGGGAATCATGGCTGAAGAGGTCAGAAAGGTTAGACTGGAGGGATCCGGAGACAGGCAAGCGGGATGGTCTATAGACCAGGAGACGGCATTCTGGCGGATGATTGAGGAGTATGAGAGAGAGGCAGATGTGAGAAAGGCAGGTTTGGGTGATGGAAATGAGTGGGAGGGAGATGTAAGGGAGAGAGGTATAGGAGAGATAGATGTGGGAGAGGGAGATGAGAGAGAGGAGATTGAGGGGGGTGAGAATGAGAATTATGATGATGAGAAGATGGAAGGGGAGGCCGCAGGAGAAGAGGGCGGGATACAAGAAGGTGTGAGTGGAGGAGATGATGAAAAAGCGGATGGTGTCGTAAAGGAAAGCCTCGGGGAGCCCTCTTATTCAGAAAGCAGTTCAATAGCTCTTTTTTCAGGATACGGGGCCAGGGACGATGAGGATGGGATATCTTCTCATGAGGAAAGCTTGGTGGGGAGCAAATCTTCCCGGAAGTATCATCGTCCTGACTGCCGCTTTGCCCAGAAGATCAAGCCGGAGAACCTGATCAGCTTCTCCGGAGTTGAGGATGCCAGGAGAGAAGGTTATCTTCCCTGCAAGGTCTGCAATCCTTAGAGGTCTCCGATCAAAAGGCAGGAGAGCTCGGAGAGTATTGGAGGTGATAGTGTATCGGAAAGCTCAATTCTCTCCTGCTCGTAGCCGAGGCTCGATAGGAAGGCTATCTTCCGGTGCAGCCCATGGGACTCAAGATAACTGCAGAGCGACTTGAGATCAGTCTCCTCGTCCGTGAGCAGGAAGACGGTCTTTCCCCGCTGCAGCTCAAAGGCTATGGCAGCAGAATCCAGCCTCCGGCCATGCACGGTGATGGGAACCACCAATAGTTCGCTTATCTTGAGCCGGGCACAGGCTACCTGCAGGCTGGATATGCCGGGGATGACCTCGCCTTTCAGATATCCCAGGCCGGAGAGCATGGGATCTCCTGTGCTCAGTACCACGGCATCCTCCGGCAGTTGATGCAGTTTCTTGTAGTCATCTATGACCTTGACGGCACATGCCGATCCTATATGCTTTCTTACCAGATCTATAGCCCTCTCCGATCCATAGATCAGCCTGGCGCGGCCTACGGCTATTGCAGCCTGTTCGGTGAGCATATGCGGGCCGGCGCCCACGCCTACGATGATCATTCCTCAACTGCCTCCTCTTCGATCAGATCCTCTTTCTCCGATATTTTTTCGATATAATTCATTCAATGAGGCGGTATCCTGCTGCATATCGGCCATTAGCATCCTAGGGCACATCACCATTCGTATCTTAGGGCACATCGGCCAGTATGCTCCCATCCCGGCCCAGGAGAACAATGCGGGTCCTGGGCAGCCTCTCTTTGGCCATCTTCAGCGCTCTGATGATGTTGCTGTGCTGCGGCTCATTCTCTGCCATCTCTGCCACGGTATTGTAGCCGGTATTCTCCAGCAGCCCCGGCCAGGCCCATTTCAGTATCAGAGCAGGCAGGCCGCAGAGGATGCTCTCCTGATCCTGGCCGAAGTCCAGCCGGTCCAGCTGGCTTCCCATGAGCACCGCCTTATGATCCGGAAAGAGCATGCGGCTCATCTTCAGGCCCACTCTTCCTGTGGTCACCACCACTCTTTTTGCCTCCTTGAGCTCCAGGGACCGGTCTTCGATGAAGTGGTCGTTCCAGGGCTCCACAAATCCGGTTGAGCCCAGTATGGATAGGCCTCCCACTATTCCCAGACGGGGATTGAGGGTCTGCCCGGCCAGCTCCTCTCCTCTGGGCACAGTCAGCTCGATCCTGGCACCGGACAGTCCCGTCTCCTGCAGTGCCTGGGAGACTGCCAGCATGATCTGCTTTCTGGCGGATGGGCTTATGGCTGGCCTGCCCACCTCGTCGCACAGTCCCCGGCCAACGATTTTGCCAATGCCCTTCCCGGCCACAAGGGCCGTCTCTCCAGCCGGTCGGGCCGATGCGGCGATCTCAAGACCGGCAGTGACATCGAATTTGTGGTCTCCTCCATCCTTTATAGCCAGGCAGAATCCTCTATCAGCAACCACAGGAAGAGATACGCATATGCCGACCGGAGTCATGACCTCAATGCTTTTCACCGTCTCCTTCAAGGAGAGTACGGCTGCTTTGCAGGCTGCAGCAGCGGTGGTTCCTGTGGTCAGGCCCCGCCGGCAGAGCAGGCCGCTGGAGAGAATGGCCCATCTGCCGCTCTTTATCTTCTCTCTGGCCTCTGGATCGGAAGAGAGATGCAGCCAGGAGGCGGGTATGGCAAATCCAGTGACCGGGTCTGTCTCGGGGCCCACCGACGGATCAGAGTCTATTACTGGTTGTGAATCCGTGATCGGATCTCTGGCAGTGACCGGATCTCTGGCAGGATTCATGATCCGATCAGATCTTGTCTCTGGCATAGGTGTTTATGATCTCATTTATGGCTGCAACTGCGATGGGGGTTCCGCCGCGAGTTCCCTCCGTGGTGATGGAGGGAACGGGCAATCCCCTCAGCCGCTCCTTGCTCTCGGCGGCATTGACAAAGCCCACCGGAACTCCTATAACCATCCTGGGAAGGGCTTTGTCTTCTTCTATGAGCTGGCATAAGGTGAGGAGAGCGGATGGGGCATTTCCTATCACTACTATGGAGCCAGCCAGTTTCTCCTGCAAAGCCATGATTCCGGCTGAGGTGCGGGTCACGCCCAGCTTCTGGGCAATGTCGTCCCCCTGGCCAATTATGGGCTGGATAGGGCTTTCATGCCCTCTTTTGAGCACTCCCGCCTCCACCATCTTGATGTCCACAAAGATGGGAGCATGCTTCGCCAGGGCCGCCAGGCCGGCCTGCTCCGGATGGTTATGAAACCTGATGATCTCGGCTATGCTAGGATCTCCGGTGGCTATGACGCACCTCTGCGTGATGCGGTCCTGCAGATCGCGGTCTCCCACCATCTGGGAGATTAGCTCCCGGCTCTTTTTGCTTATCTCCATGGCTTCAGGGGTGACGGCCCCTATATCCGTATAACCTTCCATTATGCCTTTGGTCATGGTCATTCCGCTCGAATCCTTTTCTAGTAGCTGTACTTGTTCTCGTATCCTCTCCTGGCGATTATTCTACCGTCCCGGATATAGGAGCTATGGGAGGCCAGGATCAGGGTGAATCGGAATCCTGAAGGCCGGGCATCAAGAAGATCGGCGGCGGTGAGGACTATGGCGCTTTCTCCGGCCCGGTCCACATCCCTGGCCAGGGCGACGGGCAGGCCTGGGCGGACTGCTTCCAGAATGGGGGCTATCTCCTCGGCTTTGAGATTGTAGACCACCACTGCAAATCCGGATCTTGCCAAGAGAGAAGCTTTTTCCGGCTCCCTGCCTGAGGATAGCAGGGTGAAGTCTCCCACCAGCGGCGCTCCGGCCCGGGCGGCAACACAGGAGAAGGCGCTTACTCCAGGGGAGATATGGATCGGTTTGGCCGCCAGGTCCAGTATCCTCCAGCCGGAGGAGAAGATGGAGGGATCTCCCCCGGTGAGTATGGCCGCCCGGCCGCCTCGATCTGCCACCGCGGATGCCTCGTCGTATCGAGCTGCCATCCTCTCTGGCCAGGGACCATTATGGGTCACCTTCCGGGCGGCGGTGACTCCATTGATCGATCTCAGGTATCTTTCCGCTCCGAGCACCTTTTCCGAGCCTGCCAGGATGCTGCTGGCCTCCTGAGTGAGATTGCTGGCCCTGCCCGGCCCGATTCCCACCAAATTTATGGCTGCCTTCCCGCTGGCCGGTCCCCGAAAGGTCCCCTGTCCCAGGAGGATGACCAGGGTGGTCATATTGATGCTCTCTCTCAACTCCTCCTCTTCCACCAGCCTGTCTGAGCTGGTGAAGACAATCTCCTCTCCGGGCCGGCCTATATTCCTGGCCAGCAGAGCCTCTCTGCTACCGCAGATCTCTAAGGCCTTAAGCAGTTGCCAGTCTCGCTTCCTGCTTTTGGGATTGTATAGAGCAATGGGCAGTCTCATCTCTGCAGCCAGGCGCAGCCGTGCCTCGATCTCTGGCCAGGGGGTGAGAAGGTCGCTGAGGCTGATAGCGCATACGCTCTCCCGGAAGAACAGACCGGCCCGGCAGGAGGCGGCGGTGAAGGCTGTAACCGCTGGCACAATCTTCACATCGGAAGGCCTCTCGGCCATCTCCAGGCCCAGTCCGGCCATGCCGTAGACATTGGGGTCCCCGCTGCTGACCAAAGCTACCGAGCCTTCCTCAAGCAGATCCAGGGCCATTCGAACGCGGTCAACCTCCCGTCCCATGCCACTGGAAAATACCCTCTTTCCCGGCAGGAGGTCTTTGATCAGCTCCAGATATGGCCGGTAGCCGACTACGAATTCAGAGGAAATGATTGCTTCTATTGCAGCGGAGGTTCGGAGCTCGGGCGATCCCGGCCCTATGCCCACTATGGAGAGTCTGTTGCCGTTGGCAGGATTGCCGTCTTGTTCACTCTCCGATGGCAATTGTAACCCTCCCGTAAGCCTTTTTGGCAGCGATGAGCCGCCTGGCCAGGGCTAGGACGGCCGGCTCGGCTACCCCGATCAGTCCCAGATCCCGGGCTCGCGATGGGCTTGTAGTCGCCTGGGCGTTCAGGACCTTTGAAGGAAGGCAGATAAGCTCCTTGCCCAGAATTCCTGCCGCCTTCTGCATTCCCTCTTCTTCTCTTTTCAGATCGGCAGTAGCCAGTACGGCTATATCATCCCGGCTTTTTCCTGCTTCTTTTAGAGCCTGGTCCACGGCTGATAGCACCTCTTCTGCTGCCACACCTCTTCGGGCACCTATACCCAGCACCAGGCCTCTTAATTTAAGCACTGCCACATCCTGGTCGACCATAACAATCTTAGGCCCCCTGAGCCTCAGCACCGGTACATCTTCATTCAGGAAAGCCAGGTTGATGGCTTTGCTGGACTCAGGATTGCAGATGGCCCCCCCCAGCCGCTCCGCCATCTCCTCCAGGCAGGGCCGGCCGGAGGAGTCGGTAGCTGTGGTGATGGCGGGATAAAGGCCCAGGCGAGAGCAGAGAAGGCGAGCCAGTTGATTGGCTCCATGATGCCCTCCAACCACCGGCACGGCGCAGGAGAGAGCAGAGTCGACCGCCACCACGGGGGTATCCCGCCATTTGTTTTTGAGCAGGGGGCAGATGATGCGCACCACTATGCCCACGGCCATAACCGCAATGACCGCCTCAAATCTCTCCAAGATCTCTTCTATCCCATCCTTATGATAGATGACGATCTTGGGACAGCAGCTCTCCTCTAGTGCCTGGCAGATCCTGGCCCCCTTCTCCATATCTCGGGGGAATACCAGGCCGGCTAACGATCTCGGTATAGATGAGACCTCCGAAATCCGGTCCTGTTGACCACCCCTCCTACCAATATGAGAGCACTCCTCTCCAGGCCCGCCGCTTGCACCTTATCTGCAATGTCATCGATTGTGCCCCGCAGCACCATCTCATCCGGCCAGGAGGCGTGGTAGACCACGGCTACCGGGGTGTCCCCCGGTCGGTCCAGGCTCTCCATGACCTGCCGGATCTTATGTGTGCCCAGGAAGACCGCCAGGGTGGTGTTGTGGCGGCTGAGGGCGGCAAGCTCGTCCTTTTCCAGGGTGGTCCCGGCCGGCCTGGTCACAATCAGAGACTCGGAGACGCCTTTTAATGTGAGCTGGGTCTTGAGAGCGGCGGCGGAGGCGAAGAGGGAGGAGACGCCGGGCACAACCTCCATCTCCACTCCCTCTTCTTCCAGGGGCCTCATCTGCTCGAGGATTGCTCCATAAAGGGAGGGGTCGCCGCTGTGCAGCCGGACCACCTTCTTTCCTTTTCTTAGGGCGGCCAGGATGCGGGATTGGGTCTCCTCCAGGGAGAGGCCGTTGCTGTCGAGGGCCTCTGCCTTCAGGTCATGCAGCAGGGCGGGATTGACCAGAGACCCGGCATAGATCACCAGGTCCGCCTCCGAGAGCAGCCTCTTGCCCTTGACTGTTATCAGCTCCGGATCTCCCGGCCCGGCTCCCACGAAGTAGAGCTTCTTGCTCATCAGCTTCTGCGCCTCCTGGCCAGGAGTACTGAGAAATAGTCGCTCTTCTCGGGAAGAGTGCCGCGGATGATCTCCTCTTCCGGGGTGAAGAGCATCCGGCCCAGAACGAACTCCTCAAATCCCCTCTCTTGCAACTCCTCGGCCAGCTTTCTGGGCCGGGTGGCTTTGATGCGGATAACCGTGTCCATGGGCGAGCCATCGGATACCATGAAGGAGCCCTCCAGAGGAGCGGGAAAGCGTGAAGCCAGGGCGGGGACCACGCCTACACCGGGAATGGTCTGGATCTCAATTCCCTGGTAATTGTCCCGGATCATCCTTTCCAGGTGGCTGAAGGTGGAGAAGGTGTTAACATCCCCGATGCAGGCGAAGGCGGCGCTTGCCGAGGATGCAGCTTCGGCCACTATGGCTGCGTTCTTCTTCCAGATCCTCTCCAGCTCCTCCTGGTCATGGATCATGGGAAAGTCCAGCAGCTCCGGCTGGCAGTAGGGACGGACGAGGTCTGACGCCATCCCGCCGGGCACGAAGACTCTGCTGCAGCTTCTCAGGGCAGCGGCCGCCTTGAGGGTGAGCAAATCCGGGTCGCCTGGTCCCAGGCTGATTCCTATCAGCATTTTCCTATCACCATGAAGATGGGGTTGGCAGGCTTTAAAGCAATATCCCCGGCCAGTTCATAGCCCCTTGCTATATTAATCTGGATCAGCTCCTGGAATATGCCCACCTCTTTCATCATCTCTGCCACATGGGCGGCTATGCCTATCCTGGCCAGGTGGGCCACAATAATGCATTCGCTTTGAGATTTCTTCAGTAGAACGGGCAAGAAATCGTCTATGCCACGGGTTCCGCCAATGAAGCATCTATCCACATCAGGCAGGCCGGGGATGACATCTGCTGCCTCTCCTAAAAGGAACCGTCCCAGGGGAATCCTGGATCTGGATATCCGCACTGCCTCTTCTCTACGGTCAATGCCATATATTCTGTCGGTATAGCGGGAGGCTGCAAGAGATACCGCTCCCGATCCACAGCCTATGTCCAGAAAAGTCTGGCTCGGCTGGATGTCCAGCTTGCCCATGGCAACGTAAATATTCTCTTTTTGGGTTGCTGTGCCCGGAAGCTTCATGCCTGTGGGAAATGATCGAGCTGAGATAAAAGGTTAATCCAAGCAAGGTTGCTAAAACTAAAGTAAACTAAGGAGATTAAACTCATCTGGCTACTTCATCCCGTTCATAATTTTAATATTAGTGAGAAAATATAACTTCGATAAGAGCACACCTATCCAGATGGATCACTCAGTTAAGTCAAGCTTCATGCGATATTATGGATGCAGGTACAGGTTGATTTGATTACTGCTAGCACTGTTGGCCACGTAATCAGGCATTTCATCCCACTTGCCGGAGTATTCAGCTCTTATGCGATATTTGCCTCCATCATCCAAATAGGTCGCAAAAATACCGGCCGCATCTGTGATGCCGCTATCTATTAAATTGCTGTCTTGCCAGATAGTAACATAGGCATCTTGAAGTGGTGCATTGCTATCTTTATCATATGCGAAGATAGAAAATTTGGCGGCAGCCGCGGGATGAAATGCAACTGTTAACAAGATTAATATGCCCAACAACGCAATATATGCTCTCATAATCTCCTCCATGTAAAACTTCTGTTTTTATTTGGCCTTAATTCTATTTAAGAATTTCTGTTTCTGTTGTTTATGTGGATTCAGAAATTATTTTTTTTGTCCAATTAGGACAGATTGCTCTGGATCTAAAATTTAGCGAGTTTGTTTTAACTGTAAAAACCATGCAACTGACTGAGATCCCATGAATCGAATGGATGTGATAGATTTCAGGATTGAACCAAACAGCTCGAAATCGAAATTGAAAAGATTTATATATCAATAATGATCATATTATAAAGAAAGTTGATGGGATGGACGAACTCATGCTCCTCAGGAAAAATTGCTTATTCATAGCCGGAAAGAGGACATTCATATTATTTAAAAATTGGATATTAATCCTCTTTTTAGTTTCAATAATCTCCCTAATTATAATGGAAGATGGGCATGGTGAATGTATACCTTATAGTCTCATTGGGTGTAGAGAAGAAGACGAGAATGCTCCTGCAAGTGAAGTTGCTTTTGAATATCCAGGGCATTTTTTTCCCAATTATAAAACTGTTAGGTATACTATTAAACTTGCAAATAGTGTAAAAGACGGCACAACCGGGGAATTATTTATCTATTCTCCAAAATTAAGCATTCCAGGCAATCCCGATTTGAATATACTTCTATGGAATGGTGACACTATAAGCAGAGATCATAAGATGGAATTCCAAGTAGATTTTTTAAAAGATGTATCTACCAATATGATTCTCGGCAATTTGAGTAATAAATTATTTATTGAAGAAGAGACGTATGAATTTGAAGGTCCATATATGATTTTCAACATCGGAAGGGTAATAATAAAACCAACAGATGATGGTCGCTATATTGATAGAATCATTGTGGACACGCGTGCAAATGAGACTATCCATTTTGGCATGGAACTTGTAAACCGAAAAACAGGAGATCCAATTCGATTTGAACAAACAAGAACTTATAGGCTGGAAGCCTACAACCATGAATTTACTGAATTAGCTTGGGTTCCTAGTCGGGAAGCTGAACCTAAGGAAATTGAATATTTTGAAGGTGACATAACATATGAAGTTCGCCTAATTCCATCTAAATAACCTTGTAGATAAATGGCGCGAGTTATAATCATGAATTGGCTTCGATTTTGTCTTATAAGTCTATTGGCTTCTTCAATTGCCGGCGCAAATGTTGGCCTTTCATCCGAGGGTGCTTCCGAGCCTCTTCCCTCCGGTGGGGTACAAACCTCTTCATCCGAGAGTGCTTCCGAGCCTCTTCCCTCCGGTGGGGTACAAACTTCTTCATCCGAGAGTGCTTCTGAGCCTCTTCCCTCCGGTGGGGTACAAACTTCGTCATCCGAGGGTGCTTCTGAGCCTCTTCCCTCCGGTGGGGTACAAACCTCTTCATCCGAGGGTGCTTCTGAGCCTCTTCCCTCCGGTGGGGTATCAGACCGAGGTCCGTCAGAAGAGTATGAAAGTCCAGGAATTAAAAGCGATGGATCTTGGAGTTGGTTGGAATATTTCTATATTAAGTTAAAAACTGATATAGAAAAATTAATAAATTTATTCTCATTAGAATAGGTAAAATGAACCACCGCCTCTTATTTTTACTTATTTTCTTTATTGGTTTGCCCGCCAGCGGACAGAATGAGGCCAGCTCTGATTCCGAGGGTGTTGCTGAAGCTTTGCCGCAGGGTGGCGTATCCCATGAGGCTTCCGAAGATGTTGCTGAGGCTTTGCCGCAGGGTGGCGTATCCCACGAGGCTTCCGAAGATGTTGCTGAGGCTTTGCCGTCGGGTGGCGTATCCGAATATTCAGATGTTCCTTTAACCCTATCAGGTGACGTACCTGTAGTTCCAGCTTCAGATGTACAGTCGCCCAACGGCGGGGAGCCGAGAGTGGTCTCCTCTGTACCTTCAGGATATGCTCCTGCTACTGGTGGTCCGTTGACGATAAAGAAAACCGTTACGCCAGTTGAAACCGGAAAGGGGCACGCCAACCGCTTGCGGGTAGACGTAGAAATAACATCTATCAAGAAGAATAGACTAGATGATGCGATTAATGATATCGATATTTATGAACTCTTAGATGAGTCTCTCAACCTGGTCCCTCCTGCAGACAGCTTAAGCGAAATAGTAAAGCTAGACTATATAGACCAATTAAGAGCCATTTCTCGTGGCAGTATGTATGATCACTTTTTGGAAATACCGCTTATAAACTATCAGAAAGCTATGTATCTTGATGAAATTAGTTTGATGAGGCTGGCTCTTTTGCGGGATATTCCCCTAAGTTCGGCAGATCCAATATCCTATGGGAAAATCTATGCTAATCCGGAATCCAAATCTCAAATTAATTACATCCCTAGTGTGAATACTGTATATAATATACTTACCTGTAATAAAAACATGGGTATTGATAATAATAGCGAGAACTTAGAAAACCTTTCCAAATATATGAGAGAAAATTTCGGAATCAAGTGGATAAATCCATCAAACGTTAATATCAGCTATCCTGGGTGTAGCAGCATTCAGATGGAGAACATCAGGATAAGCGATAACAACGCATCCGATAATTGGATATTATTTATGATTGACAATCATAATGCGGATGAAGGAGTCGCCCTCCTTAATATATCTGATCAAATGATTTATTATTTAAAATTTGAAACAAATATGTTGAATCAAAGTCAGTGGAATATCTCCGACCGGAATGAGATTCTAAGATTTAATATTAAGAGGTTGGGAAGCAAAGATAGGCTGTTTTATTGGTACTATGTTCGTCCAAAAAAGAGTGGCGTGTTCAATACAGAGTCGATAATAAGAATAAAGGATGAAGATTTCAAAGGATGGCCGGATATAATTTACCCTATGCATATAGAAGTCGGCAAGCCTGACTACAGGTTTGAGGTCGATCCGATCTTGGGAAGCACAAAGGTATTTTTCAATTCTTCTTGGATCCCTGATAAATGGAAGAAATTGGATATAGCTTATATCATAAGATACACCGGCGCAGCTTCAAATACATATTTAAAAAATATAAATGTTGAGGTCAAATCCGCTGATGGTTACCTATATGGAAATAGTTCCGCCAGATTGAATTTTGATACAAACAATATTATATCACTGAATAGACAGATAAGCTACAATAAAACTGGAACTTATACTATACCCGCAATATGGATTGAAGGCACCCCCTATCTTTTCAAGGAAACGGTTACTGTAGATGAGCCGATTATACGGTGGTGGGGCTTGATCAATTCATATTACACAATAATCGCCGCTCTATTGCTGATCTTGGTAAATAAAGAGGCAAAAGGGGTCCTATTATGGATATATGGTCATATTCTGCTTTTCTTCAGCAGGCTTGGACTCCGGGAAGGTGTTAAATCGGAATCAGATCAAGCAAAATTGGATGAGAGCAAGCCGGAGGTTAGTGAGAAAGATGCTACTGCTAAAGAAGAGGCTGCAAAGAAAATTGCTTCTCTGATTATTGAGGCTCTGGAGAGAGGCGGGGCAGAAAAGAAATAGAGATTAGAAAGATTATTCCTGCGTCTGCCATTATACATCGTTTTCAAAATCGTCTCTTATCGTCGCCATATCGAAGTATCCTGTTATTCGCACAATGTCCAACCTTGATATCTTGTAGACCCCTCTTTCTCTCTCCAGGGGAGGATTGATCTCTATATCCCGGAGGGACAGGCCGCTCTTGCCCTCAGAGAAGCTCTGGTAGATCTGCCCCCAGGGGACCAGGTGGGCTGTGCGGGCCTTTCCCGCCCCGCGGCGCAGCTCGACGGCCAGTATGCCCTGCCGGCCGGAGCGGGTGATGAACTCCGTCTCCCGGGAGAGCTGATGAGCTCCGGCGGCGCGGCTGAAGTACCTGCCGAAGTAAAGCGACTTTGTCTTGCGGGCGTCCAGACTCTTGCATTCTATGGCCAGATAGTATTCGGGGGTCTTGGAGTCCACCAGTATGTCCATGAACTGGGCGGCGAAGGGGGACTGCTTGAGCCGGTAGGCTATGGCGGCAACGCCGTCTTTTTCGAAGAATGCATTCAGGGCATTGGTCAAGGCCCATTCGAAGTCTGGCATTGTATTCTCTCCTGGCCGGTCTCTAAAAATATCTTTTCCTAAATGCGGGCATCTAGCCGGTGTAGAGTTGATTCAAAAGAAGCTTAATCTACCTGGTACTCCAGAGGTGGACACATGGATATTGAGGAGATCGCCAGGGACTACAGCATGAGAGAGCTCAAGCCAATAGCCAAAAAATACGGCATAGCCACACGCTGTGTCAAGAAGATCGATATTGTCAAGTCCTTTCCGCCGGAGGCCATAGCCGAGCTGACCGGAGAGGGGGCGGGAGAGGCGGCTGGGTCGAGCCAGGTCAGGCAGTAGGGGTGCTTTTTCATGGCAAGACTGGGGCGTTTCATCCGGGCGGCCACCATATCCGAGGCCTGGCAGAGGGGTCTGGCTCTCATCTGGCGGCAGGGGGGAGAGATCACAGACGAGAGGGGGACCAGGATCAAGGAGATCCTCTCATTGCAGATGGTGGTGGAAGACCCCTATGGAGATATGATCCCCCCTGGCTGCTCCTGGAATGAGGAGCGTCTGGAGGAGTATTCCCGGCAGCTTCTCTCGGGAGACAATCCCGGTTTTGAGTACACCTATGGCGAGCGGCTGAGGGCCTGGGCTCTGCCCGGCTGCGCCCCCCTGGATCAGATAGAGCAGGCCATATCCCGGCTTCGCTCCTCCTCCTGCACCCGCCGGGCCACGGCGGTTACCTGGATTGCCCCTGTTGACAGCAAAAAGGAGGAGGTCCCCTGCATGATTGTGGACGACTTCAAGCTGCGCGATGGGCGACTGCATCTATCCATCTTCTTCCGCAGCCATGACTTTGCCGGGGCCTATCCCGCCAATCTCTACGGCCTGGCCCGGCTGCTGCAATATGTGGCAGGCGAGGTGGGGGCGGAGCCGGGCTCTATCTCCACCACCAGTGCTTCGGCTCATATCTATGAGCACGACTGGGACTGGGTGGAGAGGATGCTCTTCGGGAGAAGCTAGAGGGCAGATCTGAGGATCCGGTTGGGCGGTTAAGATCCTGGCAGAGAGCGGACTATAATCCAGGCTGCCATTATCTGGAAGGGCACTGGAAGGCCAGCACCGCAAAGATTATCTGCTTTTATCGATTTTCTGCTTCGTCTATGGTCGATAGCCTGCTGATGATCAAGGCCGAGGAGATCCTGGAGAAGATCGAGAAGGGAAAGCCGGTAGAGTACGAGAATGTCATAATCTACGGCGACCTGGATCTTCACCGGCTGGATTTGCCTCTCAATAATAAGAGGCAGAAGATCATCAAGTCCAGCATCAAGATAGAATACTCGGTGATCAAGGGGGATGTATTCTTCGATCATGCCTGCTTTTCCGGACTGGTGGACTTTGACGGAACCAGCTTCACCAAGGCGGCCAACTTCTCCGGATCGGGCTTTATGGAGGATGCCGGATTCTCCGATGCCGAGTTTGCCGGAGTGGCCAACTTCTCCCGGGCTTCTTTCGCCACAGAGGCCAACTTCAGCAGGGCTCGCTTTAATGACGCCGACTTCGGCAGAGCCCGTTTTGAGAGAAACTTCCATCTGGTCAATGCCAAGGTCTACACCCTGAAACTATCCGATGCCGTCTTTCCGGACGGCTCTGCCATTCATCTCAAGGACTTCAACTTCAACCGCCTGGTGGTGCGCTGGAATTCGATCAGGGATCATATCCCCTACAACGGCTCGGTCTACCTTAACCTGGTACGAAACTTCCGCAACCTGGAGCAGTTCGAGGATCAGGATGAGTGCTACTACCAGTACCGCAAGGAGAAGCAGGCCCGCTCCCACCGCTCCTTCCAGAGGCTGTTCGACCGGCTGGCCTGGATCTCCTGCGGCTACGGGGTGCGACCATCCCACACCATCCTCCTGAGCCTCGCCATCATCCTGCTCTTCACCGGTATCTTCTGGGCGGGCAATGCCCTGCAGCCGGATGAGAAAGAGGGACAGGATGAGTTAGGGGATGGGGTCACCCTCAACAATGCCTTCTACTTCAGCAGCATGCAATTTTTGGGCAAGACGCCCCAGAACTTCTCCATCATCGAGGGCTTCGAGTTCCTGACGGTTATGGAGACATTGCTGGGATGGCTTCTGATGGCTCTATTTCTGGTGACGCTGAGCCGGGTGATGCTGAGGTAGAAGCGACGGGAGAAGAGATACAAGGAAAGCACAAGCAAAATAAAAAGGGCGGGGCTCCCAAGGGGAGCCGACAGGATCTTCCTAGAACATCCCTGGCGGCATGCCTCCCATACCGCCCATTCCACCCATGCCCGGTGGCATGCCCATACCGCCCATGCCTCCCATTCCCGGAGGCATTCCGCCGGGGGCCCGCGCTGGCGGCTCCTTGGTGGATGCCAGGACATCGTCGATGCGCAGGATGAGGCAGGCGGCATCGGTGGCTGATTGTATAGCCTGGATCTTGACCC
>Ga0116143_10003402_pt1 | contig 16050 bp, 10 predicted proteins | sample AD_UKC034_MetaG_FD_89745 | JGI IMG/M metagenome (GOLD analysis project Ga0116143, IMG submission 89745) | Active sludge microbial communities of municipal wastewater-treating anaerobic digesters from USA - AD_UKC034_MetaG | ecosystem: Engineered > Bioreactor > Anaerobic > Digestate | place: USA...
AGGCGAGGTGGTCAGGGGCAGCATCGTCGAGATCACCGACGACCGCGTGCTTGTGGACATCGGCTACAAGAGCGAAGGGGTCGTCAGCATTACGGAGTTTCCGCCGGAAGCAGAGATCAAGCCGGGCGACACCTTCGATTTCTACATCGACGAACCGGAAGACGAGGAGGGGTTGCCCGTCCTCTCGAAGATGAAGGCGGACCGGATCAAGAACTGGGAGAAGGTCCAGGCGGTGTACGAGGATGACGGCATCATCGAGGGCGTGATCACGCGACGGGTCAAGGGCGGCCTGAAGGTGGATATCGGCATCGACGCGTTTATGCCGGCCAGCCAGCTTACGTTCCGTCCGACGGGCGACCTCGAGCGTTACATCGGCCAGAAGATGGAGTTCAAGATCATCAAGCTGACGAAGCGCAGGCGGAATGTGGTAGTCAGCCGCCGCAAGCTCTTGGAGGAGCAGCGCGCGGGCGAGAAGAGCCGCCTGCTGGAAACGATTCACGTGGGGCAGATTCTCCCCGGCGAGATCAAGAATATCACGGACTTCGGCGCCTTCGTGGACGTGGGCGGCATCGACGGGCTGTTGCACGTGACGGACATGAGCTGGGGCCGCGTGAAACATCCGTCCCAGGTCGTCCAGGTGGGTCAACGGATCGAGGTCATGGTGCTCAGTTTCGACCCGCAGTCGGAGCGCATCAGCCTCGGCCTCAAACAGAAGAGCGAGAACCCGTGGAAGACCGCCGCGGAGCGGTATCCGGTCGGCAACGTCGTGCACGGGCGTGTGGTCAGCATGACGGACTACGGCGCGTTTGTGCAGTTGGAGGACGGCATCGAGGGCATGGTGCACGTGAGCGAGATGAGCTGGACGCGGCGCGTGCGGCACCCGAACGAGATGCTCAGCATCGATGACGAAGTGCCGGTCATGATCCTCAGCGTCGACGCCGATGCGGAGAAGATCGCGTTGGGCATCAAGCAGACGCAGCCGAACCCCTGGCGTGAGATCGGGCAGAAATATCCGGTCGGATCGATCGTGAAGGGCACGGTGCGCAACATGACGGACTACGGCGCGTTCGTGCAGCTCGAAGAGGGCATCGATGGGCTCCTGCACGTCAGCGACATGTCCTGGACGAAGAAAGTGAACCATCCGTCCGAGCTGATCGAGCGGAACCAGGAACTCGAAGTCAAGGTGCTCAGCATCGACCCCGAGAACGAGAAGATCAGCGTCGGGCTGAAGCAGCTTATGGAAGACCCGTGGCTGGCGGTGGTGCAAGGATTGCCGATCGGGAGTCACGTCGAGGTCGAGATCGCGAAGCTCGTCAGCTTCGGCGCGTTTGCGCGGCTGGACAACGGCATCGAGGGGCTGATTCACGTGAGTGAACTGTCGACCGAGCGGGTGCAGAAACCCGAGGAGGCGGTGGCGGTCGGCGACAAATTGATGGCGAAAGTGATCAGCATCGATCCGGTCGAACGCAAGATCGGCCTGAGCGTGCGGGAATATCAGCGCGATCAGGATCGGCAGCTTCAGGATGACTATCGCGAGGGCGCGGAAGGCGAGCGCGTGGACGTGGCCGCGGCGATGCGCGGCGCCGTGCCCGCCAACATGATCCAGGCAGGCCGCAGCCTCGCCGACGTGGCCACGGAACTCATGGCCGCCGTCGCGCGCGGCACCGAAGCCGCCCGCCAGGAACAGGCGGCGGCAGCGGCGGCGGAAGCCGCGGAGGCCGCGGAGGCGGAAGCCGTGGAGGCCGCGCCCGCGGAAGCTGCGGAGGCCGCGCCCGCGGAAGCCGTGGAGCCCGCGGCGGCGGAAGCCGTGGAGCCCGTGCCGACAGAGCCGGAGCCCGCGCGTGCCGAAGCGGAAGCCGGGCCGAGCGCGCCTGTGGAGGACGCAGCCGAAGAGGTCACGGCGCCCGCCGCCGAAGACGCCTCTTCGGAGTCGGTAGTACGGACGCCGGAGGAAGATGCGGCGTCAGACTCGACTAACGCCTGACGATACGTTTCGATATTTACCCCTTGAACGAGTCAAGAGCGCCGCGCGTCACGTCGCGGTGCTCTTTGTTTGAATCGGGCGCGCTGGAAGCAGCCGCCCCAGGATCGGTGTTACACAGGATATGACATGGGGCAACGGCCCGCCGGCCGGGCGGTGTCGTGATCCATGAGGAGACCAGGAATGGCAGTGCAACCTAAGACGGACCAGTCGGTGGGCAAGCAGATGTCCGGCGCGGACATGATTATCCACGTGCTGGCCGAGCAAGGCATCGACACGATTTTCGGATACAGCGGCGGGGCTATCCTGCCGACTTATGACGCGATCTTCCGCTACAATCGGGAGAACCCGGACAATACGCTGAACCTTGTGGTGCCCGCGAACGAGCAGGGGGCCGGCTTCATGGCGGCGGGCTACTCGCGCGCGACGGGCAAGGTGGGCGTCTCGCTCGTCACTTCGGGCCCGGCTGCAACCAACAGTGTGACGCCGGTGCGCGACTGCATGGCGGACTCGGTGCCGATGGTGCTGATCTGCGGGCAGGTCGCGCGCGCGGCGGTCGGCACTGACGCCTTTCAGGAGGCGCCGGTCTTCAGCATCATGAGCTCGTGTGCGAAGCACGTCTTCCTCGTGAAGGACGAGCGGGAACTTGAGGCCACCGTGCGCACCGCTTTCGAGATCGCCCGCAGCGGGCGGCCGGGGCCCGTCGTCGTCGATGTGCCGAAGGACGTTCAGAACTACATCGGTGTGTATCAGGGCGCCGGCATGTTGCCGCTGCACGGGTATCAGCGACGGCTGGAGCTCATCAACGGGTCCCGCGTCGCCGACGGTCACGCGGCGAGGTTCTTCGAACTCCTTGGCGCGGCGAAGCGCCCGCTGATCTATGCGGGCGGCGGCGTCATTCTGGGCGACGCGGCCCAGGAACTGCGCGCGTTCGCCGAGCATTTCCAGATTCCCGTCGTTACGACGCTCATGGGCATCGGCGCGCTCGACACCGCCGGCGATTTGTGCCTGCGCATGCTCGGCATGCACGGCATGGCCTACGCCAATTACGCGGTCATGGATTGCGACTTTCTCTTCGCGGTCGGCGCGCGCTTCGACGACCGGGTCTGCGCCGTGCCGAAGAAATTCGCGGGGAACGCGAAGATCGCGCACGTGGACATCGACGCCGCGGAGATCGGCAAGGTGAAGCAAGTGGATTGGGCGCACGTCGGGCATGCGAAAATCGCGCTGCGCGACCTGCTCGCCTATGGCCGGGACATCAAGACGGACTTCTCGAAGTGGACGGCGCGCGCGCGCGAAATGAAGCGCCTGCACCATCAGGACTTCAATCGTGACGCGGAGATCATCCAGCCCCAGCGCGTCTGTGAACTGCTCAACGAGATCACGAAGGGCGAGGCGATCATCAGCACCGGCGTCGGCCAGCACCAGATGTTCGCGGCCCAGCACTTCGACTTCAAGGAACCGCGCATGTGGCTGACCTCGGGCAGCATGGGCACCATGGGCTTCGGGCTGCCCGCCGCCATAGGCGCGCAGTTCGGCCGCAAGGACCGCATCGTGGTGGACATCGACGGCGACGGCAGCCTCCGCATGAACATGGGCGAACTCGAAACCTGCACGACCTACAACATCCCCGTGAAGATTTTGCTCCTGAACAACTTCGGCGACGGCATGGTCGTGCAGTGGCAGACGCTCTATTACGAGGGGCGCTTTTCGGGAACCGACAAGTCGCTTCACAAGAAGGATTTCGTCAAGGCGGCCCAGGCCGACGGCTTCGAGTTCGCGCGTCGCGTCGAGCGCGAGGAGGACCTGAAGAAGACGCTCGAAGAATTCGTGGCCTTTCCCGGTCCCGCGTTCCTCGAGGTGATCGTCGATAAGGAGGCGTTCGTGTATCCCATGGTCGGGCCGGGCATGTACTACGACCAGATGCTGACCGGCCCCTACATCACGAGCCGGGAAGCCATTGCGCGCGACGCCAAACTCGATACTTCGGACAGTTTCTGACCGCGGGACTCTCGGGGGCCGGCGCGCCTCGAAACGCAGCGCCGGTCCCCGTTTCCATGGCGGACGAACCGATGATTCGGGCGCGCTGTTTGATCTCCTTCGACGGCTATGTTATAAGAAATCCGCTTCGACGTTTTGATGCGTTCGATGCGTTCCACTACACGTTCCCACTGCGGGGTTTTCATGACCCAACCTCTAATTCTCGCCACCAATGACGACGGCATCGGTGCGCCCGGCCTCGAGGCGCTGGTCGCGGCGCTGCGGCCCTTGGGCGAGGTGGTCGTATACGCGCCGGACCGGCAGCAGAGCGCCGTGGGGCACGGCGTGTCGCTGCACGAGCCGCTGCGCGTCGTTACCCTGCGCGACGGCTGGCACATGGTGGACGGCACGCCGACGGACTGCGTCATGCTCGCCATCCGGCGGCTGCTCGGGCGGCGTCCGAATCTGGTGGTCTCGGGAGTGAACCCGGGTGCGAATCTCGGCGATGACGTGACGTACTCGGGCACGGTGGCCGGGGCGTATGAGGGGATGCTGCAACGGGTACCCGCGTTCGCGGTTTCGAACGTCGCCTATCGTCCGCAGCACATCGATACGGCGGCGACGTTCGCGGGCAAACTCGCGCGGTACGTGCTCGAACACGGCATGCCGGAGGAGACGGTGCTCAACGTAAACGTGCCGGACGTGCCTTACGCCCAATTGACCGGCGTCGCCATCACGCGGATGGGCCGGCGGCACTACCAGGACGAGATCATCGAGCGGCGCGACCCGCGCGGCCAGGTGTATTACTGGATCGGCGGGCCGGAGCCTTCGCATTACCCGGAGGAAGGCACGGATTTCGAGGCTATCGAGAAGACCATGGTCAGCGTGACGCCGTTGCACCGGGACCTCACGCACCACGCGGCGCTGCACCATTTCTACGACCCGAGATTGGAACTCTGACGCGCGCGGCGCACGAAGGAATCGCGGTGTATGTTCATTGTGATGCGGCGGGCATATGACTGGGTCTTGAGTTGGGCCGAGACGCCTTACGGCGCCATCGCATTGGCCGTGCTGTCCTTCGCCGAGGCGAGTTTCTTCCCCATTCCGCCGGACGTCTTGCTCATCGCTTTGTGTATCAGCGTTCGTGAGAAGGCGATGTGGTATGCGGGCGTGTGCGCCGTGGCCTCGTTGTTCGGCGGCATCCTCGGATACCTGATTGGCTGGGGTTTCTGGGGCGCGACGGACCAGTTCTTCTACACCTACGTGTTTTCGGAGGCGAAATTCGCCGCGGTGCAGGCGTACTATCAACAATACGATTTCTGGATTGTCTTTATCGCGGCGTTCACGCCGATCCCATACAAGATCATCACCATCGCCGCGGGTGTGTGCGAGATCAACGTCGCCATGTTCCTGATCGCCTCGCTGGTCGGGCGTTCGGCGCGGTTCTTCCTTGTTGCGGGGCTCATTTATTGGCTGGGATCGCCCATCAAAGCGTTCATCGACCGATGGTTCAACGCCCTGACCGTCGCGTTCGTCATCCTGCTCGTCGCCGGTTTCGGCGCGCTGAGATACTTCGAGAAGCACGAAGAACCGGACGCGCCGACCGAACTCGATACGCCCGCCGTGCAGATCGAGGCGCCCGAGGCAACGCCGTCCGTCTGAGACGGGCGCGCGACGCGGCCCGTGCCGCTACATCAGCCGCTCGAGCGCCTCGCGCAACGCGGGGGAAATTTCCACGGGTTCGCCGGTCGCGCGGTTGATCCACACCACGATCGAGCGCGCGTCCGCCACGAGCGTATCCGTCCCATCGAGAAAGAGGCCGTGCTCGAAGTGGAAGGACCGGCGGCTTATCTTGCCGACCCGCGTTCCCACTTCGATAGTCGCGGGGTGTTGCACCGGACGGCGGAAATTGCACGTGACCGAGGCGAGCACCGGGCCCTCCGCGGCATGGAGCCAGTCGCCGTCGGGCGCGAGCGACCGGAACACTTGAATCCGGCCGATTTCGAGGTACGTGACGTACTTCGCGTTGTTGACGTGATGGTAGGCGTCCATGTCGCTCCAGCGCACGGGCACGGACACCCAATCCCGGAATTCCCGGCGGTCCACAGCGGGCTTCATGAGCGGTTTTGCCCTCCCAAGTCGCTCGCGTATACTGGGCGCGCGGGCCACGGGTTTTCAAGCAAGAGGCGAGGACACGCATGCAGGAACACCACGAACGACCCTCCTGGGACGACTACTTCATGGAAGTGGCGCATACGATCGCGAAGCGCGCCACCTGCGATCGGGGACGCAGCGGCTGCGTCATCGCGCGGGACCGGCAACTGCTCGTCACGGGCTACGTCGGCTCGCCGATGGGCTTCGCCCATTGCGACGAAGTGGGCCATCAACTCAAGCAGGTCGTCCACGAGGACGGCACGACGACCACCCATTGCGTGCGGACCGTGCACGCCGAACAGAACGCGATCTGCCAGGCCGCGAAACTGGGCGTGAGCATCCGCGGCGCGACCTTGTACTGCCGCATGACGCCCTGCCGCGTGTGCGCCATGCTGATCATCAACTGCGGAATCGCGCGCGTGGTGTGCGAACGCCGCTACCACGCCGGGGCGGAGTCCGAGGCCATGTTCCAGCAGGCGGGCGTCCAACTCGAATACAAATGCGACGAAGTCCAGCAATACGATAACCAGTAGCGGGCCATTCGTGTTCGATCCGGAAGCATTTCAGGTCCTCACCGCACACGCCGTGGCAAGCGCGCAAGTGTTTCTGGATTCCCGCTTGCGCGGGAATGACGGAGGAGGCGAACGCGGCCTGCCACATCGTCATTCCCGCGAAAGAGTCTGTCGATTTAGGTCGCCTTGGCGCAAGCGGAGACCGACGGCGGCTATTCCATCAGTGACCTTGGGTGAACGCAATCCATTTAGCCCGCCTTGGCGGGCTCTTCTTTGCACCCGCATTTATGCGGGGTGAAACGGGGACCTCATATACAGACAAGCGCGCTTCAGCGCGGCTTTTTCAACGGCTTCCGCATTGTCTCCACGCTGAAGCGGCTCGGCAAGCGGCGCTGAAGCGCCCTCTTCGCGAAAGTAACAGCCTATTACACCCCGCGTGAACGCGGGTGCAAAGAGGAGCCGCGCTAAAGCGCGCTGACAAGTCCAGCACGCTCTTTGGAAAGAAACATGGTGGGTCATGGGCACTTATTCTCGCGTTTTTCAGCCCGTCTCCGATTAAATCGACAGACCCGAAAGCGGGAATCCAGAAGACATGAAATATGCGCCTTAACCGAACCCGCATGTTGGAACCTCCCTCGCGGGGCCGCTACAATTCAGGAACGACCGACGCATAGGAAACCCCCGCGTTGAACCCGGAAGAAAACGGCGCGCGCCTCACCGCGGCGCAATGGACCTTGCTGGCGTGCATCGTGCTTGTCGGCGCCGCGCTGCGTCTCTATGACCTCGGCGGGCAGAGCCTCTGGTACGACGAAGGGGCGACCCTCCACCACACGCGTTACGTCGATTGCCGCGGCTCGCTATTCGACATCACGAAGACGACCGAGCCGCCGATGATCACCGTGCTCGCCTTCCTCTGGCTGCGCCTCCTCGACGCCGTAGCGGACACGCCGATGATTTCCGCTACGAACGACCTTCTGATTCGCCTGTTGCCGTGCCTCTTCGGCGTCTTGTGCATCCCGCTCGTGTTCGCGGCGGCGCGCGCGTTGCTTCGACGCGCGGACGCCGCTCTCATCGCGGCGTTTCTCTATGCCATCGCCCCGTTCCACATTTACTATGCCCAGGAACTGCGCGTATACACGGTCTACACCGCCCTGTCGCTGTGCGCGGTCTACTGTCTCGTAAAGGTCCTTGGAGAAGACCCTCACCCTGACCCTCTCCCCGAGGGAGAGGGATCAGGAAAGCGGTACTGGGTCGGCCTGGTTCTCACGGAAGCCCTTCTCCTCTATACCCATTTCATCGCCGTCTGGACCTTGTTCCTCTTCAACGTCTATTTCGTGTGCACGTTGCCGTGGCAGCGCCGCCGGTTCTGGAAATGGACGGCGTCGCAAGCGGCGGCGGGGCTGTTGGCGCTGCCCGCGCTGTGGCACCTGTTCAACGCGCTCGATCGCGTGCGCCGCATCGAGATCGCCTGGTACCCCGCGCCGACCTGGAAGACGGGCCTCATCACGTTCAAGGCGTTCTTCGCGGGCTACAGCTTCAACATATGGGCGTATTGGGCGCTCTTCGCGCTGGCCGCCTTGTTCTTCGCAATCGGTCTCACGCTGCTCGCGGCGCGACGAGGCCGGGCCGCCCTGCTTACGGCGTTGCTGGCGATCGTACCCATTGCCGCCAACATCCTCATCTGGAAAGACCGGCACTTCTCGTTCTACGAGCATCGTCCGTTCATCTTTTCCGGCGCCGTCGCCCTGTTCGCGATCGCCTACGCACTGGCGGCGCTGCGTCCCCGCGCCCTGCGCATCGGCGCGCTGGTCCTGTTTGCCGTGCTCACCGCGCCGCACCTGCGCGAACTCTACGCCCACCGGGTGCATCCCATCGAGACGCACCAACTCGCCGTGTACGACAAGAGCGATTTCCGCTCCGCGGCCGCGTACCTGCGCGACCATTTCGAGGAAGGCGATCTGATTTGCCACGCGAACCATTTCACGATGTACTCGATGCGCCACTACCTCGACCTCCCGCAAACCCGCGTCGGCGCGCACGATTGGGACTGGGACGTGATGGCCAACAGCCACGGCAACCCGGCGCTCGCCGAGGCGCATGACCTCATGCCTGTGCGCGTCGAGGAGGCGACCCGCGACGCCCGCCGCGTCTGGTTCATCGAGTCGCACGGCCTGACTTTCGAGTACAAGCCGCACACCGAGCCGGTCCGCGCATGGTTCGAAACCAACTTCCGCCGCGTGGACCATCAGGAATTCTTCGGCCTCACCGCCACGTGTTACGCGCGCTATGACGGCCCGCCGCCACGCATGCCCAATGTCGTCTTCCTGCTGCTCGACACCGTGCGGGCGGATCGCCTCGGCGCGACGCGCAACGGCCTGCCCGTGACGCCGCACCTCGACGCCTTCGCCGATGAGGCCGTGGTGTTCGCGAACACGGTGACGCCCTGCAGTTGGACGAAGCCCGCCATGGCCTCGATTTTCACGGCCCGCTACGTGGACGCCCATGGCGTTTTCTACAGCGCGCGCATCGAGGACCCGGACCACCCGGTCAGCGACGTGTTGCCGGACGAATTCGAGACGATGGCCGAGTTCCTCGCGCGCCACGGCTACGACACCTTCGCCGTGCAAACCAACGCGAACCTGACCCGCGCCGCGGGTTTCGCCCAAGGCTTCGACGAGGGGCGCTACCTCTTCCAGAACGGCTGGCGCGCGGACTGGGTGACGGGCCAGGCGCTTCACACGCTCGATGTGTTGCGCGAGCCCTTCTTCGCCTACTGCCACTACATGGACCCCCACGCGCCTTACGACCCGCCCGAGACGCACCGCGACGTCTTCGGACCCGAGCCGGACCTCACCGAACAGGACCGCGCCCTTCTCGACAACGACACGTTCATGGCCTATTGCCTCGACCGCGTAAAGGTTGCGCTCGGCCTCGAAGACGGGCACGCGATGCCCGAGTTCTCGCCACAAGGCAAGGAGTACGTACGCCAACGCTACGACAGCGAAATCCGCTACATGGACGACGAACTCGGCCCGCTTCTCGATCGCGTCCGCGCGAAATACCCGCACAGCGTCATCATCATTGCATCGGACCACGGCGAGGAATTCTGGGAACGCGGCGGCATGGGCCACGGCGCGACGCTTCACCGAGAGCAACTGCGCGTCCCGCTGCTCATCCGCGCCCCGGGACTCCCCCGCGGCCGCGTCGAGACGCCCGCCGAACTGCTCGACATCCTGCCGACCGTCGCCCGGCTTATCGGCGCCGACGCCGACCCCGCGTGGCAGGGCAAAGACCTCTTCCGCGCCGACGCCGTCCATGAACCGCGTTTCTCGCGCACCTACGGGCCCTGGCCGGAACTCCGTGTTGACGCCGAGGCCGTCCTCGACGGCGGCGCGAAGCTGATCCGCGACAATACGCACGAACAGACGCGGCTCTACGACCTCGAAACCGACCCTGGCGAACATAACGACCTCGCCCCCGATCAACCGGAACGCGCGCAGGCGCTTACATCGACGCTCGACGATCACCGCCGCAAAAACGAGAAACGCCGCGGCGCGGTCGCCCAGCAAGAGACGCGCCTCGACGACGAAACCCGCGCCATGCTCGACGCCATGGGATACGTGGATTCCACAAGCCATCCCGCCCAAACGGATACGAACAATCGGTAAGGCTGAATAGGGCATAATAGTCGCCGGAAAGCGGGATTCCGCGGCACGGTTTGACGCTCTGCTGTTCTTGCGCAATCAAGATGCGCGGGTTGGCCACCCCACAAGGGGAAGGAAATGACCGAACGATGATCGACACACTGAGATGCATGCGGACTTTATCGATTCTGCTCCGAAGCGGCCTTCTGCTGAACCTGGCGTCGCTGCCGGCGTGTGCGAACGCGACGGCCATGCCGGGGCTCGCCGAATTCGGGATTACGTACTGGTGGGGACCGCCGCCGTCTGAAACGAATCCGGCGCGGTACGACGAGATCAAGTCGGCGGGGTTCAACCTGGTGAGCTTGCCTTCGCCGGATGTACGAGACGAGTTTCACCCATACTTCGACAAAGCGCTCAACACCCGAATCCTCGACTTGTGCGCGGCGCGCGGCATGAAGGCGCTGGTGGCGGATCAGCGCATGGCCGAGGCGCTGGGCGCGGATGGGCACGCGGTGGACGAGATTCTGGACGGGATTGTCGCCGACTACAAGGACCACCCCGCTCTATATGGATATTACGTGGTGGATGAACCCACGACGGAACGGTACCCGCGGTTGGCCCGGATCGTAGCGCGTCTCCGCGAGAAGGACCCGGCCCACGTGGCCTACGTTAACTTGTTTCCCATTTACGCTCCCGCCGAGTTTCTCAAGGCAAAGGATTACCAGGAATACGTGGAGCGCTTCGTGACCGAGGTGAAGCCGGCCTTCATCAGCTACGACAATTATCATTTCGTGTTGCCAAATGTGCTGGTGAAACGGCCGGAATCGTTCGCGAGCGACCAGGAACAAGCAGTCTGGGAAACAGCCCACGCCGCCGCGCAGGGGGATGACCGCCCGGGTTTTTTCGACAATCTGGAGATTGTGCGCGCGGTGGCCATGAAACACGACTTGCCGTTCATGGTTATTGTGCTGCTCACCACGCACGGGCTCTACCGCGACCTGACCGAACCGGAATTGCGGTGGGAAGCGTTCCAAACGCTGGCGTATGGCTCATCATGCCTGTCCTGGTTCACCTACTGGGCGCCGCCGGATGACGACGCCTGGCATTTCCGCAACGCGGTCTTCAACTGGGACGGGCAAATGACGGACCACTATGGGGAGGTAACACGGGTCAACGCGGATGTCCGCGTGCTGGGCAACAAGCTCATGGGTAAGGGGAGCGAGGCGGTCTATTGCGTAGGATCGGAACGCAATCAATTGGTGCGGCGCTTCGTCCCCCATGGGCCCGTGCGGGCTATCGAGGGACCGCGCTTGACCGCCGGGTTCTTCGAGGGCGGCTATCTCTTGCTGGCCCACAAGAACTATCGCGAAGCGGGAGAGGTTACACTGTACCTGACCGACGGAGCAAAGGCGTGGCTTATTGACAAACCCACCGGTACCGAGCGGCCATTGACCGTGCATGATGGCAAGGTAACGTTGACACTGGCGCCGGGCGACGGCGACCTGCTGCGGCTCGAATGAACGCACCGCTTTCGTAATCGTGGTTTGATACGGGCAGGGCGTGGATGGGCTGCGCGGCGCGTGTTACGGCTTCGCGTCCGGTTCCACATGATACACGGCCACGCCGCCGCGGCGAAAGACCTCGACAAGCCAGGGGTGGTCCGCGGGTTCCGCGCCGTTGTGGACCCACTCGTAGGGACCGAAGACGACGTAGCGCACGTTGAACCGGCGCGCGAGCCAGCGTTTGTACTCGTCTTCGCCGCGCGCGGCGTAAAAACGGTGGACGAGACCGTTCTTCTCTCCGTAATTCGCGGTGAGCATGTCATGACCGGTCACGACCTTGTTGCGGCTGAGGCGCGGGATGAATTGCGAGGTGTCGTGACTCGCGAGGGCGACTTCATTCGGGCGCGTGTGGGCGTCAAGCCATTCGAGCGCGGCGTGTACGTCTTTGTCGAGGTAATACCGCCACGGCGGGACCGGCCCGTGGAGGTCCTTGAAATCGCGGGCGTACACGTAGCCGGACGACGGCCCGCAGGCCAGCACCAGCACGAGGGCGGCCCAGGCGCGCCACGGCGGGGCGGTCAGGCGATCGACGACGCGAGGCGCGAGGCGGCGGGTCCATTCCAGCAGCGCGGGGCCCGGCCCAAGCAGCAGCAATATCGGCGGCGCGATGGTCAAGGCCCAGAAGCAGAGTTCCTGCCCGGCGATGAAGTATGGATACGTGTGTATGAGCAGCATGACGACGCCGATCCACAGGCCGAGCAGGAGCGTCGCGGGCCGCGCGCCGCGCAGCTTCGTAAACCCGGTCAGCAGGAAGTAGCCGACGACGATCACGAAGGGGATGCCTAGCCAGAGCGCCTGTTCGAGGAAGAACAGGCTTTGCCGCCGCCAGCCGGCCATGCCGAGCACGTTGGCATACGCGGTGAGCGCCAGGTACGCCGCCGTCGGCAGGAAGACGAGGCCCGCGACGGCGTACGGCGCGAAGCGCCGCCATTGCCACCGGCCCTCGGCCACGTTCAGCAGCGCGGGGAACAGCGCGTACAGCAAGTAGACCTCCGGCACGAGGTAGGGCCGGATAATCCCGTGGCCCGTGGCGGCGAGGCCGCTGTAGACGAAGTAGCGGAGTTTGCCCGTGGCCTCGCCGCGCAGCAGGAACGCGACCGTCAACGCGGCGAAGATGCCCGCGCGGACAAAGTGGGGGTTGTTGACGAGGTAGCCGAAGACGGACACCCCGAGCAGGTCGTGCGGATAGGGCAGGTCCATGCCGGCGGCTTTGCGGGCGATCCACACGGTCCAGCCGAGGCCCGAGCCGAACACGATCAGCGCCAGCGCCAGCCGCCGCAGGAACACGCTGTCGAGGCACGCCGCCAACAGGTAATACACCGCGCACGTGAACAGGACCATCGACGCGACGCGCCAGATGTGGAACATGGCAATCATCGAGAGGCCGGTCCACCGCACAAGCCGCCCGAACAGGAGCCATTGCAGGCTGAAATACGCCTGCGGCGTCGGCTCGGGCGTCATGCGGTTGACCATGAAGACCTCGCCCTCGGCGGCCTGCCGCGCGAGCATGAAGTAGCCGTTCGCGCCCGGCGTCCCGCGCCCGACAAAGCCCATGAACACTTCATCCGGTCCCGCGCTCAGGTAGCCGTAAACATACGGCAGGCTCCCGATGATGACCACGACCGCTCCCAGGACAAGCGGGAAGACGTATTCGCGGCGCGCGCACTGCATCAGAAGTACCCCAGGTTGCGCAGTTGTTCCTCGAGGGCCGGGTCAAGCGTCGGGGCGCGTTCCGCCGGCCCCGCGCCGTCGGTGTAGCCGATGGCTTCGAGCTGTTCCCGCAGGTCCGGGGGCAATTGGCCCATTTCCGCGCGGATTTTCTCGCTTTCCAGCGCGGGCGCGGGGCAGCGGTCCCGGTACTCGTCGAGGATCGTGCGAAACGGCGCGGCCGCCGTCTCCTCGAAGATATCCCGCCGCTGCGCCGGGTCCGCGGTCAAGTCATAGAGTTCCTCGCGGGCCGGTGCTCCCCAGAGGTCGATCGGGGCCGTCTGACCGTCGATGAGCGCCCGGCGCAGTTCCCGTTGGCGCCTTGCAGCCTCCGAACACTCCGCGGGCGTCATCCACTTCGGCGCGGCCATGTAAGCCCGCTCGTCCGCGTGGACCATGCGCGCGAGATTGCGCGTCTGGATCAACAGTTCCGCAATGATGGGCCGCGCATGCGCTTGGAACGACCACTGTGTCCCGTCGTGACGAAAGAGGGCCGCGCCGTCGAAGCGCGCGGGGTCATAGGGGATACCCGCGAAGGTCAGGAGCGTCGGCGCGATATTCACAAGCGATATGCGGTCCGGGACGCGCGCGGGCGCGAAAACGCGCGGCGCCCAGACAATCAGCGGGACGTGGAGCGATTCCCAGTAAAGTTGCCAGGCGTGCTCGACGAACCCGTGTTCGAGAAATTCCTCGCCGTGATCGGCGGTGACGACCACCAAGGTCTTCTCGAGCACGCCCGCCGCGCGCAGCCCGTCAAAGAGTTTCTTGAGATGCGCATCGACGAACGCGATCTCGGCGTCGTACCGGTCGATCAGGTCCTCGAAGCGCGGGTCGCCCGGCCCGAAACCGTCGGCGACGAGCGCGGGCAGGTTGGGCCGCACGTCCTCGAACAGGCGCAGGCGCTTGTCCTTGGCGACGGGATAGCGCGCGAACCGCTGGTAATACTCCTCGGGGGGATCGTAAGGCGCGTGCGGATCGAGGAAATGCAAGTACAGGAACGTCTTCTTGTCGCGATGGTCGCGCGCGAAGCGCAGCGCGCGGTCCACCAGGCGCGGCGCAAGGCCGCTGTGGCCGTAAGCGGCATAGCAATCGGTCTCGTCGAAGCCGCGAAAGAAACCCGGATAGTTCAACTGCGGCGAATTCGAGAACAGGCCGGTCGTATAACCGGCGTCGCGGAAGCGTTCGCCCAGCGTCGGCCACTCGGGATTGGGCCGCGCCTGCCAGCCCGCGCCCCACGGGTTCGCCGAGGGAAACTGCCCCGAGAAGAGCGCGGAAACGGACTCGTTGGTGTAGGACGAGTTCGACTGCGCGCGATCGAAAACGACGCCCTCCGCCGCGATCGTGTCAAGGAACGGCGACGTGGGCCGCGCGTAGCCGTAACAGCCGAGGTGGTCCGCCCGCAGCGCGTCGATAACGATCACGAGCAGGTTATGCTCGGCGAGGTCCGCCGGAACGCGGTCTTGGCGGCCGCACCCGGCTATCAACGCGACGCCCGCGAAGATTGCCGACACGCCCAACCGACTGCAATAACCCATAGCCACGGCATCCGTCCCTCGATGTGTGCCGCCCTATCATAGAGGTTTCTTGGGGGAACGGCCAAACAGGGGACACGACGGGACGATTCGGCCTCGGGGCCGCCCCCGGCGCGCGCGGCATACCTCACCGCCCGCCGGATATGGACGCCGCACTACCCGGCGGACACGTCCACAGACACGAACCCCCTTGGCCGGTCAGTAGAGTTGGGTCACACCCTGCCCCGCCAGGAGAACTGCTCGCGAGCGCGATTGACGATGGCGGTCGCTACTTCGCGCCGAGCACCTGGACGACCACCGTCACGACGGTGGCGACCGCGGACAAGGCCGCGCCGACGATGGTGAGGATTTGCACTGTGCTCAGTTGCGCTTCCGCCGGGCCTTTCGAGATAACGCTGATGTGCTTCATAGTCCCTTTTCCACCTTCCGTAATGACACAGGTTCCACTACCCCGCGAGAATTGCGGACCGGAAAACCCCCGCGCGGCAAGCGTTAGTATACCGGCGCGCGCCCGCGAAGTAAATACGGCGCGCGCGCCCCGACCGTTGACGCGCGGGCCTAGTCGTGAGGCGGCTCGAACTTGATGTTCCCCGCCTGGAACAGCTTGAGCAGGCCGTCCTTGTCCACCGCCTTGCGAAAGGCCTCATCCGGCTCGACGACGTCCTCCTTCACCAGGCGCATCAGTTCCTCGTTCAGCAAGGTCATGCCCTCCTTGCGCGAGGTCTGCATGATGCTCATGATCTGCGCGCTCTTCGCCTCGCGGATGAGGGACGACACGGCGGCGTTGACGAACAGTATTTCGAGGGCGGCCACGCGCCCGCCGCCCTTTTTCTTGAGCAGGTTCTGGGCCACCACGCCCTTCAACGTGCTCGAAAGCATGAGCCGGATTTGCTGCTGCTGGTCCGCCGGGAACTGGTCGATCAGGCGGTCCACCGTCGAAATCGCCGTGGTCGTGTGCAACGTGCCGAACACCAGGTG
>Ga0116143_10003403_pt1 | contig 16046 bp, 7 predicted proteins | sample AD_UKC034_MetaG_FD_89745 | JGI IMG/M metagenome (GOLD analysis project Ga0116143, IMG submission 89745) | Active sludge microbial communities of municipal wastewater-treating anaerobic digesters from USA - AD_UKC034_MetaG | ecosystem: Engineered > Bioreactor > Anaerobic > Digestate | place: USA...
CGCTCATCGCCGGCGTTCCGGTGAGGTTGGCCAGCTGCGTGAACGGCACCGGCGCCATGTTGTCGGTGGCGATCGCATCGACCAGCCGCGCCACGACGCGCGTGCGCGCGATCAGGCGCAGCACGCCGCTGCCAACGAGCAGTTCGAGCGCCAGCGTCAAGCCCTTCGAGAGCTCTCCGTGTCCATGCTGCGGCGCGGTCGAGGCCATCGTTGGCGTGAGCAAGATGTCGTAACGCTCGAAGAAAGCCCCGAAGGCGCGCGCGAACTCGTTCCAGCGCAGCAGCGAAGCGCACAGCGTCGCGGCCGAGATGCCATGCCCGAGCACGGCAAGCGCCCGCGTCAGCAACTCGAATTCGCGCGCACTGGCACCGAGCTGCCGCGCCGCCTCGACGTCGGCGGCCGTCTGTCCCAGATACATCGTCAGGTAGGCCTGCGCCAGGGCGTGCCCGTCGATCGTCGGCTGCGCCGCTTCGACCTCATGACCGAGCGCGCGCAGCAGCGCGGCGGCCCGCTCGACCGCGGCCACCGCATCGGACGAAACCGGGGTGCCGATCGGCGAGACCGTCGAAAAGCCGATGCGCAGCCGCCGCACCGGGGTGCCGATCGCCTGCACGAAGGGCGGATCGGGCATGCCGAGCACGAAGGGATCGCCGGGTTCGCGGCCGCAGAGCAGGTCGAGCGCGAGCGCCGTGTCGCGCACGCTGCGCGAGAGCACCCCGTGGGTGCAGGCGCCGAACCAGACCTCGCCGAATGCAGGCGCCTCCGAAATCCGCCCGCGCGAGGGCTTGAGCGCGAACAGGCCGCAGCATGCCGCCGGGATGCGCAGCGATCCGCCGCCATCGGTTCCCGCCGCCATCGGCAGCACCCCGGCCGCCACCGCGGCGGCGCTGCCGCCGCTGGAGCCGCCGGCATTGCGCGCGAGATCCCACGGATTGCTGACCGGCCCGAAGAACGCGCTGTCGCTCACGCCCTTGAGCCCGAGTTCGGGCAGGTTGGTCTTGCCGAAGACGACGAGCCCGGCATCGAGGAAGCGACGCGTCGTCGCCGAGTGCCGCGCCGGCACGTTGTTGCGCAGCGCGCGGCTGCCATGCGCCGTGGGCACTCCGGCGTAGTCGTGCAGGCTGTCCTTCAGCAGGAAGGGCACCCCGGCCAGTGGCCCCTGCAAGCCGGCTCCGATCTGCCGCCGCGCCTGCTCGTCCATCACGCGCACCAGCGCGTTGATGCGCGGCTGCACGGCCTGCGCCTGCGCCAGGGCCAGGTCGAGCAATTCGTCCGCCCTCACCTCGCCGGCGCGCACGAGCGCCGCCAGCGCGGTGGCGTCATGCCGCAGGTATTCGTCGTGGCGCATCAGGCAAGCCCCAGCCAGGCCAGCAGCGCCAGCGGCGCGGTCTCGGCACGCAGGATGCGCGGGCCAAGACCGACCGCGGCAAAGCCGGCGCCGCGCGCGGCGCCTTCTTCGGCCGGCGTCAGCCCGCCCTCGGGTCCGCTGAGCACGACGAGCGGCACTGCGCCGCGCGGCCGCGCTGCCGGACGCTCGGCGCCGGGGCTCAGCAGCCAGCGCTGAGTCCCCGCCGCAAGCGCTTGCAGCGCCTGCGGCAACGGTCGCACCGCGTGCAGCCGCGGCACGCGGGTGCGCCCGCACTGCTCGGCAGCGGCCACCGCCAGCGCCTGCCAGTGCGCACGGCGGCGCTGCTCGCGCTCGCCGGACAGGCGCAGCACCGAGCGCTCGCACTGCACCGGCTGCAGCGCGCTCACACCGAGCTCGGTGGTCTTCTCCACGAGCCAGTCCATGCGCTCGTTGGCCGGCATGCCCACGAGCAGCGTCACTTCGAGATCCAGCTCGCGCTCGATCGGCTCGTGCGCAAGCAGCTCGACCTGCACCGACTGCCGCCCCATCGCACGCACCTCTGCACGCCACTCGCCCCCATGGCCATTGAACAGCACCAGCGGATCGCCGGGCTGCAGGCGCCGGACCTGGACGTGGCGCAGCGGCCCCGCGGGCAACTCGACGAGATCCCCCAGGCCCAGTGCCCGATCGACGAAGAGACGCAGCATCGGCGCCATTGTCGCGGCAGGGCCATCGACTCGACGGCCCGCATCGAAAGCGGCGCTGCGGAGACGGCATACTCGCGTTCCACCCGACCGACGACTGGAGAAGACATGACGCCTCCCCGCTCCCGCCGGCGCGCGCTGCGCTGGCTCGCCACCCTGGCGTTGACGATCGGCCTGGCCGCGGGCGCTCAGGCCCAGGGCAGCAAGACCGTCAAGATCCTCGTCGGCTTCCCGCCCGGCGGCGGCACCGACGCGATCGCGCGCATCCTCGCCGACAAGCTCAAGGACGAACTCGGCCACACCGTGATCGTCGAGAACAAGCCCGGCGCCGGCGGTCAGCTCGCCGCGCAGGCGCTCAAGGCGGCGCCCGCCGACGGCAGCACCTTCTTCCTCTCGCACGACCACACGATCTCGATCCTGCCGCTGGTGGTGAAGAATCCGGGCTTCGACTCGGCCCGGGACTTCGTCGCCGTCGCCGGCTTCGCGACCTTTGCCAATGCGCTCGCGGTCTCGGGCGGCACGCCGGCAAAGACCTTCGACGAGTACCTGGCCTGGTTGAAATCGCAGGGCAACAAGGGCGCGGTGGGCATCCCGGCGCCGGCCTCGGTGCCCGAGTTCCTCGTCAAGCTGATCGGGCAGAAGTACGGGATGGATCTGGTCGCGGCGCCCTACCGTGGCAGCGCGCCGATGATCAACGACATGCTGGGCAACCAGATCGCCGCGGGCGTGGGTTCGATCCCGGACTTCATCGAGAACCAGCGCGCCGGCAAGCTGCGCATCGTCGCGGTGATCGGTCCGCACCGCCAGGCCCTGCTGCCCGAGGTCCCGACCTTCGGCGAGCTCGGCCTCTCCGGGTTCGAGGACCTGCCCTATTACGCCGTGTTCGCGCCGGCGGGGACGCCCCGCGCCGCGCTCGACAGCTTCTCGGCGGCGCTGGCCAAGGTGGTCGCGATGCCCGACGTGCGCGAGCGCCTCACCACGATGGGGCTTGCCGTCGAGTTCATGCCCCAGGCGCAGATCACGGCGCGCGAGCGCGCCTACACGCAGACCTGGACACGCATCATCCAGGCCAGCGGCTTCAAGCCGCAGTGAGGACCTAGGCCCGCCATGCCCAAGACCCTGATCGAGCCCTTCCGCATCAAGAGCATCGAGCCGATCCGCGTGACCACGCGCGCCGAGCGCGAGCGCATGCTGCAGGCCGCGCAGCTCAACGTCTTCAAGCTGCGCGCCGAGGACGTGCTGATCGACTGGCTGACCGACTCGGGCACCGGCGCGATGTCCAGCCGCCAGTGGGGCGCGATCATGGAGGGCGACGAGAGCTACGCCGGCGCGCGCAGCTTCTACCGGCTCGAGCGCGTCATCCAGGACATCACCGGCATGCCGCACTTCATCCCCACGCACCAGGGGCGCGCGGCCGAGAAGGTGCTCTTCACCGCCGCCTGCAAGGCCGGCGACCTGGTGCCCAACAACTGCCACTTCGACACCACGCGCGCCAACCTCGAGTACCTGGGCGTGCAGGCGCTGGACCTGGTCGTCGCCGAAGGCCTGCAGCCCGGCCTGGTGCATCCGTTCAAGGGCAACATCGACCTCGACCGCCTGGACGCGCTGCTGCACAAGGATGCGGCGCGCATCCCCTTCGGCATGCTCACCGTGACCAACAACACCGGCGGCGGCCAGCCGGTGTCGATGGCCAACATCCGCGGCTGCGCGGCCCTGCTGCACCGCCACGGCAAGCCCTTGGTGATGGACGTCTGCCGCTTCGCCGAGAACGCCATGTTCATCAAGATGCGCGAGCCCGGCTACGAGAACAAGACGGTGCGCGAGATCGCGCAGGAGATGTTCTCCTACGCCGACGCCGCGACCATGAGCGCGAAGAAGGACGGCATGGTCAACATCGGCGGCTTCATCGTGCTGCGCGACGAACGCTGGCTGGAGGCGGCGAGGAACGGCCTGATCATGATGGAGGGCTTCCCGACCTACGGCGGCATGGCCGGGCGCGACCTCGAGGCGCTGGCCATCGGCCTCGAGGAAGGCATGGACGAGGACTACCTGCGCTACCGCCTGCGCACCGCCGAGTACCTCGGCGAGCGCCTGGACGAGGCCGGCGTGGGCTTCGTGCGCCCCACCGGCGGCCACGCCGTCTACATCGACGCGCGCACCGTGCTGCCCGCGATGCCCGTCGAGCACTACCCGGCCTGGGCGCTGTGCAACGCGCTCTACCTCGAAGGCGGCATCCGCGGCGTCGAGGTCGGGTCGGTGATGTTCGGCAAGCGGCTGGACGACGGCACCGAGACCTACCACAGCATGGAGCTCGTGCGTCTGGCCTTCCCGCGGCGCATGTACACGCAGTCGCACTTCGACTACGCCGCCGAGGTCATCGCCGAGGTCAAGGACAAGGCCGCCTCGATCCGCGGCGTGCGCATCACGCGCCAGCCGCGGCAACTGCGGCACTTCACCGCGGACTTCGAGTGGGTCTGACCCGGCCGTGCGCTGCGCGGCCAGGCCCGCTCAGCTCCGCAGCGCGCGACGCAGGATCTTGCCCACCGGCGTCTTGGGCAGTTCGTCGCGGAACTCGATCACCTTGGGCCGCTTGTAGCCGGTGAGGTTGGCCTCGCAGTAGGCGCGGATGTCGGCCTCGGTGACCGACGCGTCCTTGCGCACGACGACGACCTTCACCGCCTCGCCCGACTTCTCGTCGGGGACGCCGATCGCCGCGCACTCGAGCACGCCGGGCATCTGCGTCAGCACGTCCTCGACCTCGTTGGGATAGACGTTGAAGCCGCTGACCAAGATCATGTCCTTCTTGCGGTCGACGATGCGAAAAGCGCCGCGCTCGTCGACCGTCGCGATGTCCCCGGTGCGGAAGAAGCCATCGGCGGTCATCGCCTTGGCGGTCTCGTCGGGCCGCTGCCAGTAGCCGGCCATCACCTGCGGCCCCCGCACCGCCAGTTCGCCGGGCGTGCCGGGCGGCACCTCGTTCCCGTCGTCGTCCAGCAGCTTCAGTTCGGTGCTCGGCAGCGGCATGCCGATGTTGCCGCTGTAGGCCGTGGTGTCCACCGGGTTGCAGGTCACCGACGGGCTCGTCTCCGACAGGCCATAGCCCTCGCAGATCGGGCAGCCGGTCTTCTCCAGCCACAGCCGCGCGGTGGCCTGCTGCACCGCCATGCCGCCGCCGACGCTGATCTTCAGGTGCGACCAGTCGACCTTGTCGAAGTCCGGGTGGTGCGCCAGCGCGTTGAAGAGCGTGTTCACCGCCGGGAAGCTGTGAAAGCGATGCTTCGCGAGTTCCTGCAGCACCGCAGCGAAGTCGCGCGCGTTGGGCAGCAGGATGTTGCAGCCGCCCATGCGCGTGCCGAGCATCATGCAGGCCGTGAAGCCGAAGATGTGATAGAGCGGCAGCGCACAGACGGTGACGATCTGCTCTCCCGCTGGCACCTTGCCGAGCGCCGGCTGGTACCAGGCCTCGGACTGCAGCACGTTGGCCACCAGGTTGCGGTGCAGCAGCACCGCGCCCTTGCTCACCCCGGTCGTGCCGCCGGTGTACTGCAGCACCGCGATGTCGTCCGGGCCCGCGGCCACCGGCTTGTGCGCCTTGCCGCGCCCCTTGGCCAGCGCGTCGTTGAAGCGCAGTGCGCCGGGCAGCCGCCACGGCGGCACCAGCTTGCGCACGCGGCGCACGACGTGGTTGACGATCGCGCCCTTGAGCCAGCCGAGCATGTCGCCCATCGCCGCGACGATCACCGTCTTCGTCGGCACCGAGTCGGCGACCTGCTGCAGCGTCGCGGCAAAGTTCTCGAGGATCACGATCGCCTTGGCGCCGGAGTCCTTCAACTGGTGCTCGAGCTCGCGCGGCGTGTAGAGCGGGTTGACGTTGACCACCACCATCCCCGCGCGCAGGATCCCGGCCACCGCCACCGGGTACTGCGGCACGTTGGGCATCATGATCGCAACGCGGTCGCCGGCGGCCAGCCCGCTGGCCTGCAGGAAGGCAGCGAAGGCGCGCGAATGCTCGTCGACGTCGCCGTAGCGGAAGGCGCGGCCCATGAAGAGATAGGCGTTGCGGTCGCGAAAGCTGCGAAAGCTCTCCTCCAGCAGCGCCGTCAGCGAAGGATGGCCGCCGAGATCGATCTCGGCGGGCACGCCCGCCGGGTAATGCTTGAGCCAGGTCTTTTCCATCGACGCTCCATCCCGCCCTGCGGCCCATTCTGGCGCGGGCCTCTTCCCCCCGATATCGGGGGAAGCTAGGACTGCCGGCGCGCTGCGGACCCGGCTCATCCGGGATCGCACTCCCCTCATCCGAGGGGTCCTAAAGACCCCGCCCAGGCCCCGCAGCTAACGTTTTGCTAACGGTCGCCGGCGATGCTCGGGTCAGCTGCCATACGACCCGCGGAGACCGACGATGAACACCGCCCCGCTGCGCACCCGCAAGACCGCCCTGGCCCTGGCCGCCCTGCTCGCCCTGGGCCTGGCCCGAAGCCCCGACGCCCAGGCCGCGGCCTGCACCTTCAACCCGGCCAGCGGCAACTGGAACGCCGCGGCGAACTGGAGCTGCGGCCTGGTGCCCAGCGGCCCCGCTGCCGACAGCGCCACCATCGGCGCGGGCAAGACGGTGACGGTGAACGACCCGCGCTCGATCTACACCTTCGGCAACGCCGGCACGCTGCAGATCGACGCCTCCACCTTCACCCTGCAGGGCGGCGGCAGCACCACCAACAGCGGCACGCTCAACATCGGCGGCCTCAGCACCGCGGCGCTGCAGATGTACCACAGCATCAACAACGGCGGCGGCGTCATCCACGTGGCCAGCGGCAGCGTGCTCAACCAGTTCAGCGGCACGATCAGCGGCGGCGTCATCAACACCACCGGCAGCGGCAGGCTGGCGGCGCTCAACAGCAGCAGCAACTTCCTCGACAAGGTCGCGCTCAACGGCACGCTTGACCTGGCTTCGGCCTACGGCATCGAGCGCGTCACCAACGGCCTCGTTCTCAACGGCACGGTCAACATCGCCCAGGGCTCGATCCTGGCGCCGCAGGGCAACCAGACGATCGGCGGCAGCGGCAACATCGTCTTCACCGACAGCAACGGCAGCAACCGGCTCAACGTCGAGTCCGGCACCCTGACGCTGGCCTCGGGCATCACCGTGCGCGGCCATACCGGCAGCATCGGCCAGCAGGCCTACGTCGGCGGCGCGGCCACGCTGGTCAACCAGGGCACGATCGCCGCCGATGTCGCCGGCGGCGTCATCAGCGTAGGCGTGGCTACCGGCGTCACCAATACCGGCACGCTGCGCGCGGACAACGGCGGCACGCTCCAGTTGAACGGCAGCGGCCCGGGAATCGCCAACGCCGGCGGGACGATTCGCGCCGACAACGGCGGGGTCGTGCTCTTCAACGGCGTCGCCATCGACGGCGGCACGCTCACCACGGGCAGCGGCGGCCGCCTGGTGGCCAACGGCAGCAGCAACAACGTCCTCAACAACACGAGCTTGAACGGCGTGCTCGACCTGGCCTCGGCCTACGGTGTGCAGCGCGTCACCGGCGGCCTCGCGCTGGGCGGCACGGTCAACATCGCCCAGGCCTCGATCCTGGCGCCCCAGGGCAACCAGACGATTTCGGGAAGCGGCAGCATCGTCTTCACCGACAGCAACGGCAGCAACCGCCTCAACGTCGAGGCCGGCACCCTCACGCTGGGCGCCGGCGTCACGGTGCGCGGCCACACGGGCAGCATCGGCCAGCAGGCCTTCGTCGGCGGCGCGGCCACGCTGGTCAACAACGGCACGATCCAGGCCGATGTGGCCGGCGGCACGATCACGCTGCAGATCAACGGCGGCGGCGGCGTCACCAACAACGGCACGCTGGCCGCCAGGAACGGCGGCACCTTGCTGCTCAACAGCCAGGTCACGAACAACGCCGGCAGCCAGATCCTGGCCGACACCGGCAGCACCGTCTGGCAGAACGGCGCCACGCTCAATGGCACCATCAAGGTCAACGGCAGCGGCTCCTTCCGCGCGGCCAACAGCGCGAACAACTTCCTCGACAACGCCTCCTTCACCGGCACGCTGGACCTGGCCAGCAGCTATAGCGTCGAGCGCATCACCAACGGCCTCGTGCTGGGCGGCACCGTCAACCTCGCCCAAGCGTCGATCCTGGCGCCGCAGGGCGACCAGACGATTTCGGGCGCCGGCAGCATCGTCTTCGCCGACGGCAACAGCAGCAACCGGCTCAACGTCGAGGCGGGGACGCTGACCCTGGGCTCGGGCATCACGGTGCGCGGCGAGAGCGGACGCATCGGCAGCCAGGCCTTCGTGGGCGGCGCGGCCGCGCTGGTGAACCACGGCGCCATCCAGGCCGATGTGGCCGGAGGCAACATCGTCGTGCAGATCGACGGCGGCGGCGGGGTCACCAACCACGGCACCCTGGCCGCACTGAACGGCGGCACCCTCTGGCTGGCCAGCAAGGTCACCGGAATGGCGGGCAGCCAGATCCTGGCCGACGCGGGCAGCACGGTCATGCAGTCGGCTGTCACGCTCTCGGGAGCCATCAACGTGAATGGCGGCGGCGCCTTCCGCCCCACCAACAGCGCGAACAACGTCCTCGACAACACCGCCTTCACCGGCACGCTGGACCTGGCCAGCGCCTACGGCGTCGAACGCGTGGTCAACGGACTGACGCTCAACGGTGCCGTCAACATCGGCAAGGCGTCCATCCTCGCGCCGCAGGGCAACCAGACGATCTCCGGCAACGGGACCATCGTCTTCGCCGACGGGGACGTCAACAATCGCCTCAACGTCGAGGCCGGCGTGCTGACGCTGGCCCCGACCGTCACCGTACGGGGCCAGAACGGCTACATCGGCCAGCAGAGCTTCCTCGGCGGCAGCGCCACGCTGGTCAACCAGGGCAGCATCAACGCCGACGTGGCCGCCGGCATGATCGTGCTCACCGTGACCAACGGCGTGACCAACACCGGCACCCTGCGCGCCGACAACGGCGGCACGCTGCGGATCGACGCCAACGGCCCCGGCGTGGCCAACAGCGGCGGCGTCATCCGCGCCGACAACAGCGGCACGGTGCTGTTCAACGGCGTCACCATCGACGGTGGCGTGCTCACCACCGCCAGCGGCGGCCGCCTGGTGGCCAGCAGCAGCAGCAACAACGTCCTCAACCAGACCACGATGAACGGCCTGCTGGACATGGGCAGCGCCTACGGCGTCCAGCGCGTCACGGGCGGACTCGTACTGGACGGCACCGTCAACATCGGCTACGCCTCCATCCTCGCGCCCCAGGGTGACCAGACCATCAGCGGCAACGGCAGCATCGTCTTTACGGACGCCAACGCCAACAACCGACTCAATGTCGAGGCCGGCAACCTGACGCTGGGCGCGGGCGTGACCGTGCGCGGTCAAACCGGCTACATCGGCCTGCAGTCCTTCGCAGGCGGCGCCGCCACGCTGACGAACCTGGGCAGCATCGTGTCCGACGGCGGCGGCACGATCACCGTCAACCCGAACGGCGCGCTGACCAACCACGGGCTGTTCCGCGCCCAGAACGGCACGCTGCTGGTGCAGCGCAACCTTGCGGGCAGCGGCACGCTGCAGGTCGACGCCAGCGGTGCGATGAACCTCGCCAACGGCGGCAATGCCCAGGGCAAGCTGGCCATGGGCGCGGCCGGTGCCGCACTCAACCTGGGCAACGGCAACCTCACGATCGGCAGCGACTACACCAACGTGGCCGCAGGCAGCGGCAACGCCTTCAACCGCCGCGCGGGGGTGAGCGGCAGCGGCCAGATCGTCGCCGGCGGCGACGTCGCGCAAGTCATCACCGGCGCCAATGTCACCGGCGGCAACACCGCCAACGCCACGCTGACCATCGGCAATCTGCGCGTGGGTGCCAACACCTTCAACTATCAGATCGGCAACGCCGGCAGCACCGGCCCGACGCTGCGCGGCGCCATCCAGACCAGCGTCAACGGCGGTAACCTGACCGATGCGCGGCTCTCGGGCGCGGGCGTCACCGCGGGCAACTACAACGCGGGCGGGCCCGGCGGCAACAGCGGCAACCTCGGGGTCACCTTCACGGCGGCGAGCGCCGGGGCGCTGGCGCCGCTGTCGGGCCAGGTGCTCAACCTGCGCAGCAACTTCGAGAACATCGCCGATCAGAAGCTGAACATCGTGCTCGCGGGCGGCGCTGCGGCCTACAACGCCGCGGTGGGTGCGGCCACGCCGACGCCGGTGACGATCGCCAACCAGCGCGTGGGCGGCAGCAACAGCGCCGCGCTGACCGTCGGCAACAGCGCGGCCGCGGGCAGCTACAGCGAGGACCTGCGCGCCAGCTTCGGCAGCAACACGGGTGCGGCGACGAACAACGGCGGCGTCATCAACGCGCTGCTGGCCGGCGGCTCGGACAGCAGCGCGATGCGCGTCGGTGTCGATACCAGCAGCGCCGGCGCCAAGAGCGGCACGGTGACGCTGAACTACCAGACCACCGGCACGGTGAACGGCGTGAGCAACGGCCTGGGTCTGGCCGGGGCCAACGCGCCGCAGGTGATCGACGTCTCGGGCAATGTCTACCAGGCCGCCAGCGGCCAACTCGTCGGCAACACGATGAACTTCGGCACGCTGCAGGTCGGCCAGCAGGTGAGCCAGAACCTGGTCGTGCGCAACACCGCAAGCGGCGCGGCCGGCTTCGTCGAGGACCTGAACGCGAGCTTCGGCGCCGCGGGCAACAGCCAGATCAGCGGCAGCGGCGCGCTCTCGGGCATCCAGGCCGGCCAGGCCAGCAGCGGCGCCAACGGCACGATGACGGTGACCGTCACCGGCACCACCGCAGGCGCGCTGAACAGCGGCATCGCCGTCAACTACGAAAGCGCCGGTGCGGTGGCCGGGGTCAGCAACGGCCTGGGTACGCTGGCGGTGGGCAGCGAGACCTTCGGCGTCAACGGCACGATCAGCGCCGTGGCCACGGTCATCAACCAGGCCAGCCCGGCCTGGGGCAGCACGAGCGTGAACCTGGGCGCGGTGCGCGTGGGTGCCGCCTCGCCGACGGCAAGCCTTGCGCTCGGCAACCAGGCCACCACGGCGCCGCAGGCGGCGCTGAATGCCAGCATCGCCAGCAACGGCGCGCCGGTCACGGCCAGCGGCAGCGTCAGCCTGCTGGCACCTGGCGCCAGCAGCAACGCGCTGACGGTCGGCCTGAACACCGCGGTGGCCGGCAACTACACCGGCGGCAACGCCGGCAGCGCGACGGTGCAGCTCGTCTCCGACGCCTCCAACGTCGGCGGCTGCGCGCCCAATTGCCAGATGACGCTTGCGCCGCAGGTGATCAGCGTGTCCGGCAAGGTCTACAACCCCGCCGTCGGGCAGCTCGACACGCCGGTGCTGGACTTCGGCATCGTGCGCGTGGGCGACACGGTGAGCGCGAAGAACATCATCGTGAAGAACATGGCCACGGCCAGCGCGCTGGACGACACGCTGCACGCGAGCGTCTCCGGCCTGTCCGGGCCGTTCACCGACGGTGGCCCAGCCGCGGGCATCACCGCCGGGAGCAGCGGGCAGATCACGGTGAACCTCGGCACTGCGGCCGCGGGCGTCTACAGCCAGAGCGGCAACGTGCAGTTCCTGAGCCAGAACGCCGACATGGCCGACGTCAGCGCCGGAGCCGACGCCTCGGTGCTGATTCAGGCCCAGATCAACAACCTCGCCAATGCCGATTTCGACCTGCTCTCGGGCCTGGGCGCGCTCACCGACGACGGCAACGGCAACTACCTGCTCGATCTCGGGAACATCGCGCTGGGCAGTAGCGGCAACTGGATGCTGCAGCTCGACAACGACGTCTCCGGCCCGGCCGATTGGCTGCTGGGTGCGTTCGACCTGACCGGCGTCAGCGACTTCACGTCCAGCGGCTGGAACAACCTGGGCGCCGGCGGCCTGGCTGCCGGGCAGGCGCAGGGCGGCTTGTCGCTGGGCTTCGTCGCCTCGGCGCTGGGCGCGGTCCAGGACCAGATCGTCTTCAACGGCTGGAGCCACAACGGCTATGGCGCCGACCTGGCCCAGACCCGTACCCTGACGGTGCGCGCCAACGTGTATGACCCGGGCAACAATGTGCCCGAGCCCGGCACACTGGCACTCGTGGCGCTGGGCGCGCTGCTGGCGCGGCGACGCTGCAGCCGCGGCGGCGCTGGCGGGCACGCTTGAGCGCCTGGCGCGCCGCCGGTACATTCATGCAAGCGCACACCCGGGGCACGAGGATTCAATGAATACGCTGCAGCACCGGCTCCTCAGCCTGCTTGGAGTGCTGGCGCTGGCCGCCGCGATCGCCACCGTCGCGCTGGTGCGCCACAACCAGTCGCAGCGGCTGCAGCTGGCACAGCAGCAGCAGTACCTGCAGCAGTCGGTGCAACTCGAGAATCTGTATCGCGAGATCGTGCGCGCACTGGCCGAACTCTCGGCGCGCAGCGGCGACGCGCCGCTGCGTGCGCTGCTGCAGCAGCACGGCATCGAGTACACCGTCAACCCGACCTCCGTGGCACCCGCGCAGCCTACCGCGGCAGCGGCGCCCACCCAGCCGGCACGCCGATGAGCGAAGACACGATGAGCACCCTGATCACGATGCGCGAGCCACGCCGCGCATCGGATGACCGGCCCGATATGCCCGCGGCGCCTGCCGCCGCGACTGCCCCCGCGGTTGCGGCGGCAGAGATCGCGCCGCGCGGGCCCTTCATCCCGCTGCTGCTGGGCCTGGCGGCGCTGCTGGTGGTGCTGCTGCACCAGGTCTGGCAACTCGAGCAGGAGCGACAGCAGCTGGCGGCAAGCCTGCAGGCCGCCGGCCCTCAGCTTGCTGCAGCACAACAGCTGCGGCAATCGCTCGACCGGCTGGCAGCCGACACCCAGCGCCTGGCCGATGGCGGCAACGCCCCGGCGCGCGTGCTGGTCGAAGAGCTCAAACGCCGCGGCATCACGATCAACGCCTCGGCCTCGCCGGCGGCTGCGGGGACGGTGCAGCCCGACGACGCCGGGAAACGCTGAACCCAACGTCCCGGCGCATCGGCCGGTCCGGCACCTCCACGACCCGGCCGTGTGGTGCGGCCGGCCTGGGTTGCCGGGCCACGACAAGCCTCTTCGCGGCACCCCCTTAAGCTTGGGGATGCGTGGCGCTTGCGGCGTCGAACCGTGCATTCCGCCACGCTCCGCGGCGGGCGGATTCCTAGAATCCGCGCCGATGGTCAGGCAGTCTTTGGCCGCACAAGCTGCGTCCGCGGCATCGCAGGCCGCGCCGACGGTCGGACCATGGCAATTGCGGTTGTTCGGCGCGGTGAGCCTGCACCGCGGCGAGATCGAACTCCTGCGTTGGCCCTCGCGCGCGGCGATTCTGCTGGTGGCGCGGCTGGCGATGGCACCCGAGGAGGCGCACCCGCGTGAAGCCCTGATCGAGCTGCTCTGGCCCAGCGTCGAAACCGGAGCCGGGCGCAACCGGCTGCGTCAGGTGCTGTCGACGCTGCGCGCGCTGCTCGAACCCGGCCAAACGCCGGCCGTGCTCGACGCCGATCGCCAGTACATCCGCCTGATTCCGGGCCGCCTGCAATCGGACGTCGAGCGCTTCCGGCAGGCGCTGCACAGCGGCGACGCCGCGGCGGCACGCGCCATCTATCGCGGCGAGTTCCTGCCCGGTTTCTACGAAGAGTGGGTGATCGAGGCCCGGCGCTGGCTCGCCGAGGCATTCGAGCGCATCGAGCAGGGCGCACGCCCCGGGCGCGGCGGGGACGCGCCCCGGCCCGCGCTGGCACGAGCCACGGGATTGCCGGCGCGCTGGACGCGCAGCTTCGGCTTGGGGTCGCGCCTGAAGGCTCTGCTGGACGAGCTGAGGTCGGAGCGCCTGACGACGATCATCGGCGCGGGAGGCAGCGGGAAGACGCGACTCGCGATCGAGGCTGCGCACGCACTGGCGGCCCCTGCAGCCGCAGGCGGCGTACGCGAGTTCGAGCGCATCGCCTTCGTTCCCCTGGCGGACTGCCGCGACGAGACCGATGTCGGCCTGGCGCTGACGCAGGCACTCGGCCTCGCCGGCAAGGCGCCGCTGGACGAAGCCTGCCTGCTGCTGCGCACCGGGTACCACCTGCTTGTGCTGGACAACGCCGAGCACATCGTCGCTTCGCTGCGCCACATCGTCACGACGCTGCTGGAATGCGCCCCCGGACTGCACCTGCTGCTGACCTCGAGGCGCCGGCTGCACCTGCCGGGAGAGCGCCTGTTCGCGCTCGAGGGATTGGCGCTGCCGCCACCGCAAGCGCAAGGAGCGGCCCTGCGCGACAACCCTGCGGTGGCCCTGTTCCTGGACCGGGGACGAACGGTGCGACCGGACTTCGACGTGCAGGAAGACGATCTTGCGGCCGTGGCCGAACTCGCGCGCGAACTCGAGGGCATTCCCCTGGCGATCGAGCTGGCCGCCTCGCGCATGGGCAGCATGTCGCCCGCGGAATTGCTGGCACGGCTGCAACCGCAGACCGACGATTCGCCGGGGGCCGGACGCGCAATGCTCGAACTGCTGTGCCGCGACGGCGACGCGCAGCCACGGCACGCCTCGATGAGCGCCGTGCTGCACTGGAGCTGGGACCTGCTGGACGCGGCCGAGCAGCGCCTGCTGGCTGCGGTCTGCGTGACCGCGCGAAGCACCGATCCGGAGCGGCTCGCCGAGGTGCTGGGCGAGCCGCCACTGCGCGTGCTGCGCAGAGTCGACGAACTGGTCGGGCATTCGATGTTGCGCCGCCCAGGCGGTGCACTGCAGGGGCGCTGCACGCTGCCGCAGGTCTTGCGCGAGTTCGTCCGCGAGCGCTGGCCGGTCTTGGAGCTTCAAGGCCTGCGCACGGCGTGGCTGCGCGCGCTCGGCGCCTGGGCCGCTGCGCTCGGCGCCCAGGCGACGGGCGCTCGCCTGAAACCCGAGCTGCCGACCATCCATCTGCTGCTCACCACGCCGGAACTCTCCGTCGAGGCCAGGATCGCGGCGCTCGACCTCGTGCTGGCGCTGCGCCCGCACTGGGAGAGCACCGGCATGCCGCTGCGGCTGCAGCACGCCGTCGAGTCGATCCTGGCCGGCGACACCAAGCCGTTCGGCCCCGGGCGTGCGAGCGCCGCGCTGGAGCTGCTCGCCTACGTCCGTTTCGAGGCCGGACACGTCACCGAGGCCACCACGCACGCCGAAGCCGCACTGCGCCTGGCCGGGGGCGACCCGCGGCTGCGCGCACAGGCGCTGGTGCGACGCAGCTGGATCACACTGGCACGGCATCGCACGCAGGACGATGCTCCCCTCACCGCCGCACGCCGCGCCCTGCAGGAGGCACTGGCCCTGGCACGCGCAGCAGGCGACCGCGAGCTCGAGGCGCGCGCGCTGCACCAGCGCGGCATCGTCGCCTTGCAGTTCGACATGGACTGGACGGCAGCCGAGGCGACCTTCGCACGCGCGCAGGCGCTGTGGGAGGCGCTGGAGGACCGACGCAAGGCAATAGCCCGGCTGCGCGACCGGGCGCGGTGCTGGCGCGGCATGGGTCGCACCGATGACGCACGGGCGAGCTTCGAGCGGACGCTGAACGTGGCGCGCGACGACGAGGACGTGGTCGGGTGCATCGACAGCCTGCTCTCGCTCTCGACGTTGCGAGCCGAGCGCCGCGAATGGGCTGCGGCGCTGGAAATCGATGCCGAATGCGTCGCGCTGGCGTGGCAGCACTGGCATCTTCACGGCCTGGCCTTCGCGCTGTGGAATCCGGCGCGATCGCTGGCGCATCTGCGCCAGCCGGAAACGGCGATGCGGCTGATGGCCTTTGCCGCGAGCTTCTGGGAACTGACCTTTGGCCCGCTGACCGCGAGCGACCGCCGCGCGGTCCGGCTGGTGCAGGCGCTCGCGCGCAGGCAGCTCGATCCGCGCCGCGCCGCGAAGTGCTGGGACGAGGGCAAGGCGCTCAGCCTTGCGCAGGCCGTGAGCACGGTCGAGCAGGCAAGCGCGGAGGCC
>Ga0116143_10003407_pt1 | contig 16028 bp, 13 predicted proteins | sample AD_UKC034_MetaG_FD_89745 | JGI IMG/M metagenome (GOLD analysis project Ga0116143, IMG submission 89745) | Active sludge microbial communities of municipal wastewater-treating anaerobic digesters from USA - AD_UKC034_MetaG | ecosystem: Engineered > Bioreactor > Anaerobic > Digestate | place: USA...
CGCGTTATGCTCTGGCCGGCGCCAGAACGTAAAATCTGCGTGACCCGTCCACATTCTGGGCAAACAAATCCGCTCATGTTTTCCACGACGCCCAGAACTGGGACCCCCAGCCGGCGGCAGAACGTCACCGATTTGCGCACATCCACCGCCGCCACCCGTTGCGGCGTGGTAACAATAACTGCGCCGCTGAGGTTGCCGATGAGCTGGCACACCGACAGCGGTTCGTCGCCTGTGCCCGGCGGTGAATCGACAATGAGAAAATCCAAATCGCCCCAAGCAACATCTTTGAGAAACTGTTTGATCACGCCCATCTTCATCGGTCCGCGCCAAATCACTGCTTCATCCTGATCGTGCAGCAGCAATCCCAGCGACATCACCTTCAATCCGCCGGCCTCGACGGGGAGCAAACCATCCGGCGACCCCTCGACCGCGGCATGTTCCAATCCGAGCATGGTCGGCACGCTGGGACCATGAATATCGATGTCCAGCAGGCCCACGCGATATCCCTCGAGCACTAACGCCACGGCCAAATTCACGGCCACCGTGCTCTTTCCCACGCCTCCTTTGCCCGATAACACAACGATCTTATGGCCGATGCGGCACAGGCGGGATTGTAACTGCTGCCGTTCGGCAAATTCCTCTTCACTCTCGCCGTCTCGGCGGTTCGCCGCCGAGCAGTTTTTGTCCGAACAGCCGCTGCACGACGAGGAAGCGCCAGCGCTTCCACTCGGTTTATCTCCATGTTTCATATGTTTCCCTCATGTAAATTGCTGAGATTTTTCCAGACATCGAGAATGTCCGCGGCGCAGGCGGCGTCCGTTTCCACCGGTGTCAACGCTCGCAATTGCGCCTGGGTGACGGCGCGGTCGTAGCGGATACGGCCCGCAAGTCGAGCCCCAGCCGCCCGCGCGACCGCCTCGATTTCGTCCGTTTTGTGCGGATTAATATCCCACTTGTTGACGCACACCGCGGCGGGGGCATGGAAATGCCGCGCGAGCGACAACGCCCGTTCCACATCATGCGCGCCGGATACCGTGGGTTCTGTCACAGCCAACACCAGTGACGCGCCAGTAACAGAAGCGATCACCGGACAACCCACTCCCGGCGGCCCATCGGTGATGACCAGCGCCCGCCCTTCCTCGGCAGCAATGCGCCGCGCCTCGCGCCGCACTAACGACACGAGTTTTCCCGAGTTGCCGGCGGCAGCATTGAGCCGGGCATGAACCATCGTGCCGCACCGCGTGCCGGACACCATCCATTCGCCGCATTGCCGCTCTGGAAAATCAATCGCCTGCTCCGGGCAAAAGCGGACGCACACGCCGCAACCCTCGCAGGCAATCGGATCTATCTCATAACGGATCTTGCCGTCACGGTCCTGAACCGCTAACACCGCGTCAAACCGGCAATACTCCCGGCACAGTCCACAACCCGAGCAGGCATCCTGCCGGATCACCGCCTCGCGTCCACTAAAAAAATCGTGCCGTTCGCGAACTATCGGCGGCAGAACCAGATGCAAATCAGCGGCGTCCACGTCGCAATCGGCCAGCACAGCGTCGCCCGCCAGCGCGGCGAATGACGCCGTAAGACTGGTCTTGCCCGTGCCGCCCTTACCGCTAATAATCACTATTTCGTTCATGGTCACGCTCCGCAGGGTTCATTTCTCCCGCAACATGTGCGGCCGTGCTGCTCGAACGAACAATCCTGCCCGCGTCCGCCTGATGGGCAATGCGACGCTTCTCCTTTGAGGTGGAATCCCATGCCCCCACTGATCAACCTTCGCACCGGACCGTTGCATTCCGGGCATTCGTTGAGCGGAGCATCAGAGATAGACTGCCGCCGTTCAAATCTACAACCGCACGCATCACATTGATATTCATAGGTTAACATGATCCGCTCCTCCAACGGTCTGCCGCAGAATTTCCGCTAGCAGCCGTTCGAACAGCGCACGGTATGCCGGAATCGCTTCAACAATCAAGTGTCCGCGCGAATAGGCTTCGGCAATTCGCCGGTCATCGGGGATCTCCGCCAGAATCGCGATATGCTCGTTGGCGCAGTAATCATAAAGCCGCCCGTCGCCCAACCCGCTGCGGTTGACGACGACGCCGAACGGGATACCGAGTTCGCCCAGCGTTCCGGCGGCCAACGTCAGATCGTGGAGGCCGAACGGAGTGGAATCGCTGACGAGGACAGCGTAATCGGCGCCATGAACCGCCGCGACGACGGGACAAGAGGTGCCAGGCGGAGCATCGATTAGTGTTAACCCGCGTTGCTGCCGCTGAGCTTTCACCGCGCGGATCAGCGGAGGCGCTAACGGAACACCGATATCAAGACAGCCTTGGATGAGTTCGACATTATCGTCCTGAAACGCGCGCACAACCCCGATGCGGCGGCCAACTTCAGTGATCGCCCCGTGCGGACACACTCTCATGCAACCACCGCAACTATGGCAGAGATCGGGAAAGACCATCGCCGTTGCGCCAAACGATATGATCGCATGATACTGACAAAACCGGCCGCATTCGGCGCATCCGTCGCAACGGTCTTCATCCACAACCGGAATGGGCAACTCGATCACCGCTTCCCTCTGGACAGCAGCGCCGAGGAACAGATGAGCGTTCGGGCCTTCGACATCGCAATCCAACAACAGCGCCGGCCCGCCCATCACGCGGGCAAGATTTACAGCCACCGTCGTTTTACCTGTGCCTCCTTTGCCCGAGGCGATGGCCACCGTCAAGCCTCGGTCGGTCGCGGCCCGGAATGTCATACCCAGTGGCCTTCCACATCCGCGGCAGATGCTTCGGTCAATTTGCCCGAGGTGTATTCCGCCAATGCTTCGGCCACAGTGCCTGCCGAGCAATTGAACACTTTGACGCCAGCGGCAGATAACACACGGAACGCCTTCGGACCGCAATGGCCAGTGACCAGCGCTTTGGCGCCGGTTCTGACCACCGATTCAGCAGCTTGCACCCCAGCGCCCTGAGCCGCGGTCATGCTCTGTTCGTTGCTTTTTATTGCGAAGGTGTTGCTGTCCAGATCGTAAATAAGGAATTTCGCTGCCCGGCCAAACCGGTTGTCAAGAGGATCCTTCAACGTGTCGCCCGGAGTAGTGAATACCACTTTCATATTTGTTACCTCCCAAAATTGCGCCGCAGCCGGACCGCCCGAAGCAGTCCCGGCCAGCAGCGCGCTTGTTGACGAGAAAACAGGACGGATCTAAAGGAGGATAACGGCTTGCACCGGGAGGCTCAGCCGCCCGTCCGTCGTGGTTGATCCGTCCTGACATCGGCGAATGAGTTGATTACAGTTATTCTGTTTCTGGTTCGTCTTTCCCTTCCAGAACTGATAGCCGTTGCTTGATGGCGGTTAATTCGGCTAGCAGCGCATCAGCTCTGTTCAGAAGCGCTCGCATCTCCATCTCGGGATCTGGAGCTGGCGGAACGTCCATCGCCGGCCCGGGCTGCGCATATCCCTGCGCCGCCCACTGCCATCCTGGCACGCCCGTCGCATAGAACCGGTTGCGCCAACCGCGCCCGCCACCAACCGCGCCGCCGCGGAATCCCCGGCCCATTCCCCAACCAACGCCCATGCGCGGACCGGGATTGGCGAACCCCGGCGCATTGTACCCCGCGCAGTAGCCTCCTTGACGGCCTGTCATCGGCCCCCGTCCCGCCGGACCTGTTCCATCTCCTCGTGGCATATCTTCCTCCTCTCGACTAAACGTTGCTGTTAACCTCCCGCACCATCGACGCCCCGCACGTTGGACACGTCCGCTCGACACACGGAAAACCCCGTTGATGCGGCACACGGCGCCCGCACGCCGGACATAAACAAAAACCTGTCGGACCAGTCGCCCGACATCCTGCCCTGCCACGGAATCGCTGCTGCCAGCGTCCGCGTCCACAGCACCCCGGCATGGCAAACTGCCGGCTTTCGAGACGCCCATCGCGCCACGCCTGCACCACCTCCCGCAGTTCACCCGCGACAAAGGGAATCACCTGAATCCCTTGCGCCTGAACAAGCTCCTGCAACGGCCGCGAAATAGCCCCGCACACAAGCACGCCAACTCCCAGCTCCGCCAACCGCAGCGCTCTGTGCACGGGCTGGTCCTGCGGCAGAAACTCCTGCGTTTCCCCAGCAGTCTGCCCGTCCGTATCGGCGATGACGAGCAGCCTACGGGCCACGTCAAACACAGGCGCGATCCGTGACTCCCAATGGGCAAATGCAGCTTTTGTCATGCGGCGCGCTTCGCCTCCTTTCCATTATTGAGAGAGCAAAATGCGCGCCAACTACCGGAAAGTGGAAAATTTCTGCGCGGGCCAGCGGACGCAACTCGGGCAACCACAGCCAACTCCCCGCCACAGAACGGCCGGCGAGTGCTGTGGAACATGTCCGGACCCATCGTCCATCGTTCCTGCCCGCCGTTGTTCTCTTGGGCACAGTAGCGGTAGCGCTACTCTATATTGGCGTCACCGGAGCGGCGGCGCTACCGTTGACGCGACCGGCCATCGCGGTCAGGCAGGCCGATGCCCAGCCGCTTCATCCTGCGGAACAGGGTTGTTTTATGGATTCCCAGTTCACGGGCGGCGGCGGCGCGATTGAAATCGGTGCGTTCCAACGCGACGCGGATCGCCTGGGCATCGATGAGATCATGAGCTGAGACCGCTGCTGATTCGGTGCGGACCTCAGCGAATTCCGCAGGCAGATGGCGAATACTGATAACGCCTTCATGACACAGGATGAACGCTCGCTCGATGACGTTCTCTAGTTCGCGGATATTTCCTGGCCAAGGATGGGCCATGAGCAGAGAGAGCGCTTCGGCAGAGATGCCGTTAATATCCTTATTTTGCAAATGATTGAACCGGTCGATGAATTGTTGGACGAGAAGGGGGACATCTTCTTTGCGGTCGCGCAGCGGCGGCAATTCAATACGGACGACATTGATCCGATAATATAGATCCTCGCGGAACTCACCGGCCCGCATCAATTCTGTGAGGTCGCGATTCGCGGCGGTGATGATCCGGACATCAGTATGTTCTGGACGGGTTGCGCCGAGCGGTTCGTAAACGCGTTCTTGCAGGACGCGGAGGAGTCTGACTTGCAATGCCGGACTGATGTCAGAGATTTCATCGAGGAACAGTGTGCCGCCTTTGGCCAGGGCGAAGCGGCCGGGTTTATCGCGGCTGGCGCCGGTAAACGCGCCGGCTTTGTAGCCAAAAAATTCCGATTCCAGCAGTGTGTCGGGAAAGGCGCCGCAGTTGACGGCGACGAATGGACCTTGGCGCCGCTGACTCAGACTGTGGATGGTCCGGGCTACTAATTCCTTCCCCGTACCGGTCTCTCCCAGCAGCAGGACCGTGCTCGGACTGGCGGCAATCGCGGGCAGAACCTCGAATACGCGCTGCATCAATGGGCTGCGGCTAATGAGATCGCCCGCTTGGAACCGTCCGGCCAGTTCCTGGCGCAGCGCTTCGATTTCCGAAAGATCGCGGAATGTTTCTGCGCCGCCGATGATGGCTCCGTCAGCGCCGCGGAGCACAGCGGTTGATGTGCTGATGGGAATGCGGTTGCCCGCGGCATCGATAATGTAACCCGATTGGCCGATGATCGGTTTTCCCGTGGCCAGAGTCCGGCGCAGTGCGCAGTCTTCATTACACATGCTCGATTTGAAGACTTCAGAACATAGGCGCCCGATAGCATCCTCGCGCGAAACCCCGGTGATCTCTTCCGCGGCCCGGTTGAACGACGTGATGCGCCAATCTAAGTCAACGGCGAACACGCCGTCCGAAATGCTTTCGAGAATCGCCTCGACTGGAGTGAGCGCCGGTGGAATCCGCTTCATCCGTTACCTGTTCGCGCTAAAGCTGGTCCAACGGCGGCGCGGTGATGAACTCAGGAATGTGCGTCTCGAGCCGGAGAAGTTCCCCTTCCAGAGCCATGGCATCTTCCGGCCGGCGGTTGGCGTCGGCGGCGAGACACATACCGAGCAGGCGGGCGACATCGTCGGGCAGATCGCGCACCCCGTCGAGATTGATCGCGCTGGCGCGGCCTGCTCGCAGTTGTGGTTCAGCCTCTCGCCAGGGGATCCCTGTCAGTCCTTCGAACGTCACGGCGGCGAGTCCGAACACATCCGCTGCCGGAGTCACCAGTTGGCCAGCAGCCTGCTCAGGGGCCGCGTAACCGGGCACGCCAATATATACGCCCTCGGGAGTGAACCGGTCCGCCTCATCGCCGAGCTGCATCACCGGTCCGTCAGCGGCGCGGACAATGCCGAAACCGCACAGTTTGATCAACCCGCGGTTCTCCGGTCCAAGAGACAACACCAACGCCCGTGGCGAAATGCCCCGATGGACAGCGCCAACGCGGTGCAACTGCCATAATCCACGGCACGCATCGCGCATGACGGCCAACGCTTCGTCTCCGGGCAATCCCCCGCCCAAACGTTTCATCCGGTCGTCGAGCGATTCGCCCACAACCCGCTCCATGATCAGGTATCCATACCCTTTGTGTTCAAAATAATCGTAAACGCGCATCAGGTTGGGGTGCTCGATCTGCGCCGCCACAGCCGCCCCGCGAGCGAACCGCCGGAGCACATGTTCGTCCTTGCCTTGCACGACTTCCAACGTCCGCAACACCCTGAGACGGCGATGGTACACCTCATACAGCGTGCCGGTGTCGCCATGGCCGAGAACCTTAACTAACTCATAGATTGCGTTCTGTTTGTCAGGGAACGGAAGAACGGTCTTGCCCATGCTAGTCTCCTGCTATCAACTGCTGCCGGATGCCCTCGAGTATCCTGGCCAGCGCATGATAGCAGCGGAACACTGCCGCAGGAACCGTCTTTGCGTCTCGCCGGCTAATTATCAGGAACATTCGCCGAATTAGGGATTGAAGCCGTGGCCCGCCGGTAGATCCGCAACGACTCACCGGCTGCCTGCACCGAGAATTGGGGGTCGGCCTCCAATTCGCGCAAGGCGGCTTCAGCCTGTTGCCGTCCCAACGGATAATAACTGGACCGGTTATCGGTGATAATCACATCAGCAATTCGCCAATTAATGGGAAACGGATACACCTCCGTGTGCGCCCGCGCTAGCGCGATCATCGTCGCCGCGGCGGAGACCGTCCCGGGCCATTGCAGCGCCTGCTCAGCCTCGCGGGCAAACCTGGGCGGCGGCCCCGCGGACCGCCACGGAACTCCGGAATTGGGTACCAAATAACGGTAAAGATACAAACTGTTATAATCCACACTGTTCAACAGCACCGTCCACAACGGCAACGCCAACAGCAGACCCCGCCGCCAGCGCTCGCCCAGCCGGCACAGCGCGCACATTACTCCAACTAGCATCGGCAGCGCCGCCGGCAAACCGTAATGCCGCGCAAACGTTGCATCACCCGGATTCGACGACAGAACGACCGGCGCGAGCACCGCCGCAGCGAACAGCAACAAGCGCGGACTGACAACGGGCAGCAGAAGATAGGGCAGCAGAATAAAAACGAAATACCACGGAAACAACCGAAGATTACTCGTAGCCACTGCCGCCAGCGGGTCAGTCAGCGCGTCCGAAAGATAGCTATAGCGCCACAAATGAACCCGCCCGCCAGCAAAATGCGGGAGCACTGCCGTCAACTCGATGAGGAACAAACCTGCGCTAAGCGCCGCCGTCACGCTCCCGAACACCCGGAACTGTCTGTCGGGAATCAAAAACAACGCCGCGAATAACGCGACAAACACGCAGGCATCCTCGCGGCACATAACCATCAGCACCCCCGCCACAGCGATGCCCCGCGGCTGGCGGCGGGCATGATGATAAAATAACATCGCTGCGGCGGGCACGGCGAGCGTCTCGGGATGAAATTCATGGGCTTGGGTCATCAACAGTGGCGTGAATAAGTAAACCACGGCGAACGCAATGGGCGCTGCTCGATGCTCGGGAAATTTGACGCGGGCCAGCCCGGCAATAAAAGCAGAGCCTGCCGCCAGCAGCACGGCCTGGCCCGCGGCCAGAGCAGCCGGATGGCGCCAGACGAGGATCACTGGCAAGTAAATCAATTGAATAACCGACACATGCGAACCCAGATAACATAATTGACCGGCGGGACTCCATTGGCCTTCGATGGTGTAACGGAGAAAATGGCCGTCTAACGTGTTCAGCAGCGCTTGGAAATGGATCGCCAGATCCGGGGCCAACAACATCAACCGCTGTTGTCCCAGATACCTCCCCATCGTCCAGCCGACGAACACTGAACTGGCAATGACGAGACCGGCCAGAGTCAGCCAATCGCGGGACGGACGGCCAGGAGAACGCAGCAGCGCCGGTTTTCCATTCACCGGCGCAGCATACTTCAGCGCTGAGAGAAAGCGAACGGCTAGTATGCAGCGCGCAACTGGCCGATGAGCGGCGCGGCTTGAACGGATGTTGCCCTCGACGGCTTACTGGCCGCGGCTCTCCTGGGCGGCAATGCACCGGGCGGGAAGCATGTTGGCACCACAATCATGTCACACCTAGTAAAGATCCAACCAAATTGGGAAACGATAGACGCGAGGCGGTGGAGATCTTCAGCACAACACCTTGATTCTGAACGACATTTCCGCAACACCCACAACTCATTGTAGAAAAATAACTTTTATGCAGAAGCGTTTCGTATCAAGGCATCAGAGGGACTGTGAATAACTGCACTGCTGTCCTAGTCCGCTTTGTGTGTTTTTTTTATATTTTTCATGGAGTTATTGTGGATTTTGATCCTGTGCATAATCCTGTGAGTAACAACAGCGGACAACATCCTTATTTTTCGTGATTCGGCAGGAGTCTGGATCTGTTATTTGGCGATGTAATGTTCTGTCGAGACGGGCGCCTGGCTGCTCATTTCACAATCTCTCCACAGCCGGGTCTGTGTTATCCCCAGGCCGGTCAACCTGACCGGAATGGCGTCAGCGTTCAATTAGAGCGGCTACAGGGTTCTGCTAGCAGTATTTTTGGTGATGAGAGACGGTGGATCGTGGGGGAACAGCCTGTGGACAGCGGTGGGAAAAGGCTGTTACTCGTTATGAAATAAATCAGAATTAGGCAAAGGTGGAAAGATAATGCTCTTGTTGACAACGGGTTACGGCGTTGAGTGCCGCGGGCGATTCATCAGGGTTTTGAATCTGAGTTGCTGTTAGTTGGTAAATAGATTGGCTGATTTCTCACATTTCCACAGGCCCTACGACTACTACTAGCATATAACCCATTTAAGGTTTAATATTCAGTAGTCTTAGGAGTGGGAGGTAGATTCGCAGATGGAAATTAAATTGAACAAGACGGACTTCCTGAAGCGCATCCAGAAGGTTCAAGCCGTGACGGAGCGCAAGCACACGTTGCCCATTTTAGCCAACGTTGTCATGACCTCAGCCAGCGATGGGTTGTGCACATTTCTCGCCACGGACTTAGAAGTGAGTATCAAGGATGTGATGCCAGTCGAGGTGATTGAACCGGGCCAGATAGCAGTATCGGCGAAGAAGCTGTTCGAGATATTGCGGGAATTGCCGGAAGCGACGGTGTCGTTTAAGACGCTGGAGAACGATTGGGTGAAGATTGAATGCGGGCACAGCATGTTTCAACTCATGGGGTTGCCTGCGGCGCAATTTCCGCCGTTGCCGCCATTTGACCATATCGCGTTGACATCTGCCGAGCCCGAGCGGCTGTCATTAATGCTGGCCAAGACGGTGTACGCGGCGGGGACTGACGAGAACCGGATCATTTTAAACAGCATTCTGTATCTGCTTGAGGAAGAATACACGCGGATTGTCACTACGGACGGGCACCGGTTAGCGCTGATCCAATGGCCTCACGATGAGCCGCGGAATGAAGCTCCGTTGAAGGTGATCATCAGCCTGAAGGCGGTGAAAGAGTTGCGCCGGATGCTGACCGAAGGCACGGGCGCGTTCAGATTTGGTTGGGACACGGCCAATTTGGTGTTCATGCGCGGCGATCAGTATGTGGAAACGATGATCGCCAAAATCACAGAAGGAGATTATCCGGATTACAACATGGTGATCCCGTCGAGCTTTAAATATCACGCGCGCGTGCCGCGGGATGCGACCATGGCTCTGTTGCGCCGCGTGGCGTTGATGGCGGATGAACGGTCGCGCGGAGTGTCGCTGATTTTCCGGCCGGGGATGTTAGAAGTGAAAGCGCAATCGGTGGAGATGGGACAAGCGCGGGACGAAATCCAAGTCGAATACGAAGACGAGCAGATTAAAATTGGCTTCAATTATGTGTATCTCATGGACGCGTTGAAGGTCATCGACACGGATTACGCCTGGCTGATGTTCAGCGACGGCGGACGGCCGGTGATGATCACGACGGACGGCGATCTTCCTTATCTATATAAGGCGATTGTCATGCCGATGACGTTGAAAGACTAATTCCCGCAGGCACACGGGGACACGGACGGAATGAGCTCCGCCACAGGAGTGCCAGGCAAGATTCTGTTCATTCCGGTCAGTCTGATTGTCTTAGCCCGTCAGGAAACTCATGCTTCTCCAACAGCTAACTGTCGAGAATGTGCGGATTATCCGCCAAGCGTTGATCTCGCCGGGACCATCGGCCAATGTTTTTGTCGGCGCTAACGCGCAAGGCAAAACCAGTTTGCTCGAAGCAGTCGCGATCTTGGCCGATGGCCACTCGTTCCGCACCCGGCGGTTGCCCGACATTCTCTCGTGGGATGTTGGCGCGGGCCGGGTATTGGGCGAGGTAGCGCGCGCTGATGGCCAAGTGAGTCAGCTTGATGTGAGAATGACATCGGAGGGACGGCGGTACCGGATTAACCGGCTTGACGTCGGACTTGACGAGTATGTCGGGCGCATAGCGTTTGTCGTTTTCACTGTCGAGCACATGAGCATCGCTGATGGGCCTCCCCATGGACGCCGTCAATTCCTCGACCGCGCTCTGTTCGGACTCTATCCCGCCTATCTCCGCACGGCGCGGACATACCAGCGCATCCTCAATCAGCGCAATCAGTTGCTGAAGCGCGGCGGGAGTGGTTCGGAGCTGGATGCTTGGACTGAGCAGTTAGTGGCGGCAGCCGGGGCCGTCACGCGACGGCGGCTGCAGTATCTGCGCCTGCTCGAACCCGCCGCTGCCGCCGCCCATCTCCAGTTGGGCAATGGCGAGATTCTGGGGCTGGCTTACCGGCATTCCTGGGGCGAACTCAACAGCTCCGATATCGAGCCGGAAGGGCGGTTGCGCCAGGCGTTCGCTGCTGCCGCTGGCCGGGAACGGCAACGCCGCATTACGCTCGTAGGCCCGCACCGGGACGACCTCATGATCACGATCAACAACCGTCCGCTCCGTCCGTTTGCCTCGCGCGGCCAGCAGCGCAGCGCCGTTCTAAGCCTCAAATTGGCGGAAGTGTCTGTGTTCCGCCAAGTTGCTGGTGAAACGCCCATCGTTTTGCTCGATGACCTTACTTCGGAATTGGACTCGGCGAGGTGCGGTTTATTGTTTTCATTGTTGGACAATGAGATACAAAGCTTTATTACCACGACTGACTATGATAAGGTAACGCGTCTATCCGCTGGTTTCCGGCGGTATGAATTGAGTCGCGGCAGCGTCGAGGTAAAAGCATAGATGAGTCCAAATAAAAATGTTCCGAAACCGCAGAACGGTGGGATTGACGAGCAGAAGATCGTCGATGGTCAAGCGGCCTATACGGCAGAGAACATTAAGGTTCTCGGCGGCATGGATGCTGTGCGCAAACGGCCGGCCATGTACATCGGCTCCACGGGCCCGCAGGGATTGCATCACCTGGTTTACGAGGTTGTTGATAACTCGATTGACGAGGCGATGGCCGGCTATTGCGACAAGATCTCTGTCCGGCTGCACGCTAATGGCAGTGTGACTGTTACGGACAATGCCCGCGGCATCCCGGTGGACATGCACCCGACGGAGAACAAATCTGCTGCGGAAGTCGTGCTGACCGTGCTCCATGCCGGCGGCAAGTTCGAAAAGGGATCATATCAGATCTCGGGCGGTCTGCACGGCGTGGGTCTATCGGTGGTCAACGCGTTGTCGGAATGGCTGGAGGTGACGATCTGGCGCGATCAGCGCGAGCATCGGCTGCGGTTCAACCGCGGAGTAACGGTGCAGCCATTGAAAGTTGTTGGGGCTACTGACCGCCACGGGACGCGCGTCCGGTTTAAACCGGATCCCGAAATTTTTGAAACTGTCGAGTACACGTTCGAGACGTTGGCGACCCGGCTTCGCGAGTTATCCTTTCTCAATCAGGGAGTGCGGATCATATTGATCGACGAGCGGGGCGACGAACCGCGCCGGCGCGAATTCCATTACGAGGGTGGGATTAAATCGTTTGTCGAGCATCTGAACCGGAACAAGACTCCGCTGCATAAGGATGTTGTTTACATCCAAGGGGAACAGACGGGCGTGGTTGTCGAGGTGGCGCTGCAATTCAATGAAGGCTATCAGGAGACACTGTATTCGTTCGTCAATAACATCAACACCACTGAAGGCGGGACGCATGTCAGTGGATTCAAGGCCGCGTTGACCCGCACGGTCAACAACTACGCCACGGCGCATGATTTATTGAAGAACGTCAAAGAGAGCCTCACTGGTGATGACATCCGCGAAGGGATGGCGGCAGTCATCAGCGTTAAGGTGCCCGACCCTCAATTCGAGGGGCAGACCAAAACCAAGTTAGGCAACAGCGAGGTTAAGGGCATTGTCGAGGGGGTAGTTAATGAAAAGTTAGGCGAGGCGTTCGAGGAGAATCCGGCGGCAGCGAAGAAGGTCATCGATAAGGCAGTGCACGCGGCGCGGGTGCGGGAAGCGGCCCGTAAGGCGCGGGATCTTGCCCGCCGCAAAGGCGCGCTGGACTCCGCAGCTCTGCCGGGCAAACTTGCTGACTGCAGCGAACGCGATCCCGCGCATTCGGAGTTATTCATCGTCGAGGGTGATTCTGCTGGCGGTTCGGCCAAGATGGGGCGGGACAGGCGGTTTCAAGCCATCCTGCCCATTCGCGGCAAGTTGCTCAACGTCGAAAAAGCGCGGTTCGATAAGATGCTGAACAACGCTGAGATCCGCATGCTGATCACCGCGTTGGGCACCGGGATCGGCGAGGGTGATTTCAACATTGATAAGCTGCGGTATCACCGGATCATCATCATGACTGATGCCGATGTTGACGGCGCGCACATCCGCACGCTGCTGCTCACATTCTTCTTCCGCCAAATGCCGGACATCGTGCAACGAAACCATCTCTATATTGCCCAACCGCCGCTCTACCTCATCCGCAAGGGCAAATTGCGCAAATACATCAAGGACGAACGGGCCTATGAAGAATACATGATCGAAGAGGGCTGTTCGAAACTTGCGCTGCAAGCCAACAATGAGCGGAGCATCACTGGTCCGTATCTGGTGAAGCTTGTGCGGCGGATGATCCGGCTGCGCGGAATTCACCAACGGCTGACGCGGCATGGGATTCCGGCGCCGGTGGCCGATTGCTTGGCTCAGTTAGCGCCCGGGCGCGACGTGTTTCAAGATGAAAACAAGATGCGCCAGCTCTATGACATCGCGGAAAAATACGAACTCGCTCCGCAAATCCGGCGCAATGACGACTCGGGATTGTTTGATCTGCGGATTGAATCGCGGCGGACCGCGGACCGCGGCGTGATCCATTACGATCTCGTCTCGGGTCATGAATTCGTCGAACTTAAGGCGCTGATTGATGAACTCTCTGTGCTGGGCGATCCGCCGTACATCCTCAAAATCGGTGACAGCGACCGCGTCGCCACTGCTGCTTCACCAGAAGAACTTATCGACCGCGTGTTTCAAGAGGCGAAACGTGGAGCGACGATACAGCGGTACAAGGGCTTAGGCGAAATGAACGCCGACCAGTTATGGGAAACGACGATGAATCCCGAGCAGCGGACTCTGTTGTCGGTCCGGTTGGAAGACATGGTGGAAGCTGACGAAGTGTTTTCGATTTTAATGGGCGACGAAGTTCAACCACGACGCAAATTTATTTACCGCAACGCGCTCGATGTGCGGAACCTTGACGTGTAAAGCAGGAACCTAGCCATGATCGTTGAAGAACAACGAATTCCGATCAATATCGAAGATGAGATGCGGCGCTCCTTCCTTGATTACGCTATGAGCGTCATCGTAGGCCGGGCGCTGCCTGATGTCCGCGACGGCTTGAAGCCCGTGCACCGGCGCGTGCTGTTCGGCATGCACCAGATGGGACTGGGCGCGGGCAAGGCATACCGCAAATCGGCCAAAATCGTCGGCGAGGTCATGGGCAACTACCATCCCCATGGCGACTCGGCGATTTACGACACGATGGTCCGCATGGCCCAGGACTTCTCTTTGCGCTATCCGCTCGTTGATGGCCAAGGTAACTTCGGGTCGATTGACGGCGACCCCCCTGCCGCTATGCGGTACACTGAGGCGCGCCTGTCAAAAATTGCCGAGGAGATGCTCACCGATATCGACAAAGAAACTGTCGATATGGTGCCGAATTACGATGAGAGTTTGAGCGAACCGGTGGTTCTCCCCGCCGGGTTGCCCAATCTGCTGATCAATGGTTCGGCGGGCATTGCCGTGGGGATGGCGACTAACGTTCCTCCGCACAATCTGACCGAAGTCATTACTGCGCTGATCCATATCATCGATCACCCTGACGCGTCGGTCGATGATCTCATCCGGTTCATTCCCGGCCCCGATTTTCCTACCGGAGGCTTGATTTACGGACGCGAGGGGATCTTTAAGGCATTCCGCACCGGTCGTGGTTCGATTGTTATGCGGGGACGGGCGATCATCGAGACGGAGGGACGGACGAACCGGGAGCGGATCGTCATCACTGAACTTCCATATCAGGTGAACAAGGCTAATTTGCTGGAGAAAATTGCCGATCTCGTCAAGAGCCGCAAATTAGAAGGCATCTCTGATTTGCGCGACGAATCGGACCGTGACGGATTGCGCGTTGTCGTCGAAGTCAAACGCGATGACGATGCCCGCGTCGTCCTGAATCGCCTCTATGACCAAACAGCGCTCCAATCCACCTTCGGCGTCAATATGCTCGCTTTGGCTGAAGGTGTCCGCCCGCAACTGTACAATCTGAAAACGGTGTTGGAGGCGTTTATTCAGCATCGGCGGCAGGTTGTTTACCGCCGCATATTGTTCGAACTGAAAAAGGCCGAAGCCCGCGCTCATATCCTCGAAGGCCTTATCATCGCCCTCGATCATATCGACGAAGTGATTTCAATTATCCGCTCCTCTCCCAATGTGGACGAGGCGCGGATCAGGCTGATGACCCGTTTCGGCCTCAGTCAGGAGCAGGCGCAAGCGATTCTCGACATGCGGTTGCAGCGGCTCACGGGGTTGGAACGGGAGAAGATCGAAGCCGAATATGTTGAATTGCTCAAGTTAATCGAAAAATTGCGGGCGATTCTTGCCAGCGATTTGCTGCTGATGAACACGATCAAAGACGAGCTGCGGTTGCTGCAGGAGAAGTATGGCGACGGGCGGCGGACGGAGATTGTTGAAGCCAGCGGCGAGTTGGTCATCGAGGATCTGATTGCCGAAGAGGAAGTCGTCGTCCTCGTGACGCATGAAAACTACATCAAACGGACTCCATTGGCGCTCTATCGCGCTCAACGGCGCGGAACCAAAGGCCGGACGGGGATAGCCACGAAAGACGGCGATTTTGTTGACCGGCTGTTTGTCGCTTCTACTCATCATTTTATGCTGTTCTTCTCCAACAAGGGCAAGGTGTATGCGCTCAAGGTGTACAAAGTGCCGGAGGGGAATCCGGCATCCAAAGGCCGGGCTATCGCCAACATCATTCCGTTGGAAAAAGAGGAAAAAATCGCCGCAGTGTTGTCTGTGAAAAGCTTCGATCCTGGCCGCTACCTGTTCATGGCCACCAAGCAGGGGATCGTGAAGAAAACGCGAATCGAAGAATTCGCCAATGTCGCTAGCCGCAGCACCGGACTCATCGCTTTGACTTTCCGTGCTGATGACGAATTGATCGCC
>Ga0116143_10003408_pt1 | contig 16019 bp, 13 predicted proteins | sample AD_UKC034_MetaG_FD_89745 | JGI IMG/M metagenome (GOLD analysis project Ga0116143, IMG submission 89745) | Active sludge microbial communities of municipal wastewater-treating anaerobic digesters from USA - AD_UKC034_MetaG | ecosystem: Engineered > Bioreactor > Anaerobic > Digestate | place: USA...
TCCACAGGCGATCAACACCGATCAACAGGTTCTGAGTCTCCCCCGGACCCCCTCGTTCAAAACCCAACAACATCAACATCATCAGCAATAACGATGATGACACACTTTATCTAACAGACCCGAATTGAAGGATCACCACCATTCCAGGGTGACGACCGATGATCGCATAGTTGACCCGAGCACAGCAGCATGGACCCCGACCCGACCGAATTACTCGCCGCGCTAAGGGCCGGTGATCGGGTAGCGCTCGCGAAAACGATCACCTTGATCGAGAGCACGCGTCCAACGGACCGTGCGCTGGCCATCGACCTGCTTGACCACCTTGGTCCTGCGCAGGACACGGTGATGCGGTTGGGCATCACGGGGATCCCCGGCGTGGGCAAGAGCACCTTGATCGATGCGCTCGGTCGGCACGCGATCGAGCAGGGCCGTCGGGTCGCCGTGCTGGCCACGGACCCCAGCAGCCAACGTTCCGGTGGCAGCATCCTCGGTGACAAGACCCGGATGGACGCCCTGTCCCGCTCGGAACACGCCTTCATCCGCCCCAGCCCGAACAGTGGCATGCTCGGTGGGGTGGCGCGCCGCACGCGGGAGGCCATCCAATTGTGTGAAGCGGCGGGCTACGACCTGATCCTGGTGGAGACCGTGGGCGTGGGCCAGAGCGAAGCCGACGTGGACGGCATGACGGACCTGAACCTGCTGCTCACCATCGCCGGTGCGGGGGACGACCTCCAGGGGATCAAACGGGGCATCATGGAAAGCGCGGACGCCATCGTGGTGACCAAGACGCAGCACCTCGATGCGAAGATGCTCACCGCCACCGTACAGGCCTTGCACCACGCGATCCCATTCCTACCCGTGCGGGACAGCGGCCGCCGGCCGGTGGTGTTGCGGACGGATGCCCTGGCCGGCATCGGGATCGCGGAGCTGTGGTCGCATGTACATGGGCTGTTCGAACAGGACCTCGCCAGTGGCCGGGTCCGGGTCCGGCGCATGGAGCAGCAGGTGGGCTGGATGAAGCAGGCGATCGCCGAAGGTCTTCAGCGCCTGCTGAACGCGACACCCGGTATGGACCAGACCCTGGCCGACCTGACGGAGCAGGTGCGCACGGGACGGATGGGCGCATTGAAGGCCGCGGAAGCCGTGCTGGAAGCCTTCAGAACAGACGGCGCACGTCTTCCTTGATCGTCACCAGGCACTCCTGCGAGGGCGTGTGCGTGAGCTTGGCCACGTTCTCGAAGATCCGTCGGCTAAGTTCGGTCCCGGCGGGGGTATCCCCCGTCTGCTCGTAGCTCAGGTTGATCAGGCGGATCGTCTCCTCCTTCGCCTGCCGCACCTTCGCCCAGGCCTTGTCGCTCACGTAGATCTGCTGGGTCACGTTGTGTTCGAACTCCTCGCGTATCGTGGCCACCAGCTCGGCGTGGAACATGCGGGCGCTCATATTGCCCTTGTGCACACGCAGGAGCAGGGCGCCTGGAGCGATCCGTTCCGCGAAGAGGGCCAGGCGCTCGTAGGCCTGCAGGCGCAAGGGCAGGGTATGCTTGTGATCATCCTTGCGCACCTCGGCCATGCGCTCGGCCGCACGTTCTGACGCCCGCGCGTTGAAGAACTGCTTGAGGATATAGAAGGCGGTGAGGAAGACCACCACCGAGGGCAGCACGGCCACGAGGACCTGTACGAGGGGATCGTTCATGGTTGAAAAGACGGTGGACGAATATCGGCATCCACACGCGCCTGTGGGACAACGCCCGGAAAGGGGTGGTTAGTTTTGCGCCCTTGAAGATCGCCGCGCTGGCCGTTCGCGACCCGTGCCGCCCCAACAAGACCCCATGCGACTTTCCCCGACCGTTGCCGCCATCGCCGAACCGGCCACCCTGTTGATGGCCCGCCGGAGCCGCGAACTGCGCGCGCAAGGCCGCGACATCATCGACCTGAGCCTCGGTGAACCGGACCATGATCCGCCCGCCTTCGCGCTGGAGGCCGCCCAGGAGGCCATCCGCGGGCCCTGGCACAAGTACCCACCGGTGAACGGCTACCTGGACGTGCGGCAGGCCATCGCCGCCAAGTTCGAGCGCGACAACGGGCTGCACTACCCCGCCGACCAGATCGTGGTGAGCACCGGTGCGAAACAATCGCTGGTGAACGTGGTGATGAGCCTGGTGGGCCCCGGGGACGAAGTGGTGATCCCCGCGCCGTACTGGGTGAGCTATTCCGAGCAGGTGCGCCTCTGCGGTGGCACTCCGGTGATCGTGCATTCGACACTGGAGGAGAACTGGAAGCCGCCGATCGCGCGCATCGCCGAGGCCGTGACGGAACGCACGCGGTTGATCATGTTCAGTTCGCCCTGCAACCCGAGCGGCAGCGTATTGACACGTTCCGAGCTCGAGGAACTGGCGGAGGTCGTGCGCCGCCACAAGGACCTCTACGTGCTGGCCGACGAGATCTACGAGCACATCGTGTTCGAGGGCCAGCACCTGAGCTTCGCGGCACTGCCCGACATGGCCGAGCGCACGATCACGGTGAACGGCTTGAGCAAGGCCTTCGCGCTCACCGGCTGGCGCCTCGGTTACATTGGCGCACCGCTCTGGATCGCCCAAGCCGCCACGAAGGTCCAGGGGCAGTTCACCTCGGGTGCCAACAGCATCGCCCAGCGTGTCGCCAAGGCCTGCGTAGAGGCCGACCCGAAGCTGTTGGAACCCATGCGCGCCGACTTCCTGCGGCGCCGCGATCTGGTCCTGCGTGAACTGGAACGCATCCCCGGCTGGCGTTGCAACGTGCCGCAGGGGGCGTTCTACCTGCTGCCGGACGTGCGCGCGAGCATCGACGGTCGCACGATCAAGGGCAGCGTGGACCTGAGCCTGCACCTGCTGGACAGTGTGGGGGTGAGCCTCGTGGAAGGCGCTTCCTTCGGTGCGGAGGGCACCTTGCGGATCAGCTACGCCACCAGCGATGAGAAGCTCACCGAGGCCATGCGTCGTGTTGCGCGCGGCATCGCCGAACTCGAGCCGGCATGAGCAAGGGACTTGATGCGCTCCTGGCGCAGGCACGCCGGTCCACGGTGCTGGTGGTGGGCGATGTGATGCTGGACGCCTACCTGTGGGGTCGCGTGGACCGCATCTCGCCCGAGGCGCCCGTACCCGTGGTGCACGTGCAGCAGCGCAGCGCCAGGCTGGGTGGTGCGGCCAATGTGGCCCTCAACCTGCATGCCCTCGGTGCAACGCCGATCGTCATGAGCGTGATCGGCGACGATGCCACCGCGGACACCCTGACCACCTGTTTCGCAAGCGCCGGACTGGACCCCACCGGCCTGATCCGCAGCAAGGCGCGACCGACCACCGTGAAGACGCGCGTGATCAGCGGGAACCAGCATGTGGTGCGCGTGGATGAGGAGAGCACGCGCGCGCTCGATGCACAGGAGGAGGCCCGGCTCGTGGAACGCATCAGAGCGGTCATCGCGCAGCGCGGACCGGCGGCGGTGATCATCGAGGACTACGACAAGGGCGTGATGACCGCGAACACCATCGCGGGCACCATCGAGGCGGCCCGCCAACAGGGCATCCCCGTGGCGGTGGACCCCAAGTTGCGGAACTTCCTGCGCTACCGTGGCGTAACGCTCTTCAAGCCCAACGTGAAGGAATTGCGCGAAGGGCTGAAGGTGGATGTGAACGGAGCGGACATCGACAGTGTGCGCCGGGCGGTGGAGCGGCTCGAACAGGAGCTGCAGAACACCATGACGATGGTGACGCTGAGCGAGCACGGTGTGTATGCACACGACAAGAACGGGGAGCACCACCTGCCGGCGCACAAGCGCAGGATCGTGGACGTGAGCGGTGCGGGCGACACGGTGATCGCCGTGGCGGCCCTGGCCCTGGCCCAGGGTCTTCCCGTGGACCGCATCGCCGCCCTGAGCAACCTCGCGGGAGGGCTGGTGTGTGAGGAGGTCGGTGTCGTTCCCCTCGAACTGGACCGCTTCCGCCGCGAGGCCGAAGCTGCAACGATACTGGCATGAGCGTGACACCCTACGCCGAGGACGGCAGCAAGCGCGAGCAGGTGGAGCGCATGTTCGACGCGATCAGCCCGAAGTACGACCTGCTCAATCGGGTGTTCTCGATGGGCATCGACCAACGCTGGCGACGACTGGTGATCAGGAAGCTGGGCGAGGAGCCGGTCGGCCATCTGCTGGACGTGGCGACCGGTACGGCGGACCTGGCGATCATGGGGGCCAAGGCGGCCGACCGTGTGACCGGCGTGGACATCTCGGAAGGGATGCTCAAGCACGGCCGGGTGAAGGTGGAGGACGAAGGCCTGGCGGAACGGATCACCCTGCAGCAAGCCGATTCGACGGCGCTTCCCTTCGCGGATGCCAGCTTCGATGCGGTGACGGTGGCCTTCGGCGTGCGGAACTTCGAGGACCTGCCGCGTGGTCTGTCGGAGATGATGCGCGTGCTCCGTCCCGGTGGTCGCCTCTTCGTCCTGGAATTCTCGCGCCCGCAGCGAACGCCCATGCGGCAGTTGTTCCGCTTCTACTTCCACCGGGTGATGCCCGTGGTGGGACGCCTCGTGAGCAAGGACAGTGCCGCGTACACCTACCTGCCGAAGAGCGTGGATGCCTTCCCGGAAGGTGCGCGTTTCCTGGAACTCCTTGCCCGCGCCGGGGGCCGTGAAGGGAACGCACGTGCGCTCACGGGAGGCATCGCCACGTTGTACACGGCCCGGAAATAGGCCCGCACGCAAGGATCCGTCCCTACTTTCGTTCCCCAACGTGATGCCGTCCGTCCTACGTTCGTTCCTGGTGCCGGCCCTGTTCGCGCTGATCGCGTCCGGTGCGGTGGGTCAGAAGCGCATCACGGTGGAGAACCTGCCCAACTTCGACCTGCACCGCTTCCACTTCGGCTTCCATCTGAGCTACAACACGAGCGATTTCCAGGTCGACCTGGACCCGCAGTCGCCCTTCCGCGATTCGCTGCTCGTATTGAGCCACGCCGCCCAGCCGGGCTTCGACCTGACCATGCTGGCCTCGCTCAACGTGAACCCTTTCCTGAGCCTGCGCTTCTCCCCCACCCTCTCCTTCCAGGAGCGCGTGTTGACCTATGCGTTCCGCCAGGAGGACAACAGCACGAAGTACTTCCAGAAGTCGGTGGAGAGCACCTACCTTCAGTTCCCGTTGCTGCTGAAGTACCGGAGCGCGCGCATCAACAACTTCGCCGTTTACCTGCTCGGTGGCGGGAAGTTCTCCATCGACATGGCCAGCCAGAAGGACGTGAACAACACCCTCGATGACGAGGTGGTCGTGAAACTGGACAAGTATGATTACGCGGCGGAAGTAGGTGGTGGTATGGACATGTTCCTCACCTACTTCAAGTTCGGGATCGAGCTGAAGGCCGCCTTCGGGATCCCGAACCTGCTGGTGGATGATGGTACGCGCTTCAGCACGCCCATCGATCGGTTACGCTCCAAGGTGTGGGTGCTCACCTTCACCTTCGAAGGCTGACATGGAACGCGTGGTCGATATCGCGCTGGCTCCGCGCGAGGCGGCCGATGCATCGCTGGTACGCGAAGCCGCTGCCGAAGCGGCTGGGCTCGCCGTGACGCGCGTGGTCACCGCGCGGATCCAGAAGCGCTCCATCGATGCCCGCAGTAAACATCCCCTGGTCCGCCTTCGGGTGCTGGTGAGCGACGAGGAGCGACCGGAGGAGGTGCCCCCGCTCCTACTACCCGATGTGCATCACGCGGCTCCGGTGGTGATCGTGGGCTGCGGCCCTGCCGGACTGTTCGCCGCACTGCGGCTGATCGAAAGGGGATCACGGCCCATCCTGTTGGAGCGCGGGAAGGACGTGCGTGCCCGGCGCCGTGGCCTGGCGGCCATCAACCGCGAGCACGTGGTGGATCCCGACAGCAACTACTGCTTCGGCGAAGGCGGTGCCGGCACCTACAGCGATGGCAAGCTCTATACGCGCAGTCACAAGCGTGGGGACATCGCCGGTGTGTTGCGCACCTTCGTCCATTTCGGAGCATCGCCGGACATCCTCGTGGATGCGCACCCGCACATCGGCACGAACAAATTGCCCCTCATCATCACCGCGATGCGCGAGGCCATCCAGGCCGCCGGTGGTGAGGTGCACTTCGAAGCCCGTGTGGACGACCTGCTGATCGAAAGGTAGTCCATCCGAGGTGTGCGCACCCTGGACGGCAGGACCTTCCTGGCGGATGCGGTCGTCCTGGCCACGGGCCATTCCGCCCGCGACATCTTCGAACTGCTGTTCGCCAAGGGCATCCGCATCGAACGCAAGGACTTCGCCCTCGGCGTGCGTATCGAACATCCGCAGGCGGTGGTGGATGCCGCCATGTACCATTGTGCGACACGCGATCCCTACCTGCCACCGGCCAGCTACAGCCTGGTGCAGCAGGTGGAAGGCCTGGGCGTCTACTCCTTCTGCATGTGCCCGGGTGGCATCATCGCCCCCTGTGCCACGGCCCCCGGTGAAGTGGTGACGAACGGCTGGAGCCCGAGCAAGCGCAACAACCCGTTCGCGAACTCCGGCATCGTGGTCGGACTGTCGGCGAAGGAACTGACCCATGGGCCGGCAGGGGACCATCCGCTGGCCAGCATGTGGTACCAGCGCGACGTGGAACAGAGGGCCTGGAAAGCGGGCGGGCAGCGGCAAAGCGCCCCGGCACAGCGGCTCGTGGACTTCCTGGAAGGGCGCAGTTCCCAGGACCTGCCCGCATGCAGCTACCAACCGGGGATCGTTCCCGCCACCCTCGACGCCGTCCTGCCCAAGGAGGTGACCGGTCGGCTGCGCGGGGGCCTGAAGGCCTTCGGGGGGAAGATCCGGGGCTTCCGGACGAACGAAGCCGTGCTGGTGGCCGTGGAATCGCGTACCAGCTCGCCGGTGCGCATACCCCGTGACAAGGACAGCCTGGAACATGTGGAGGTCGCGGGCCTCTATCCGTGCGGGGAAGGTGCCGGCCATGCGGGTGGCATCGTGAGCGCGGCGATGGATGGTCAGCGTGTGGCGGACCGTATCGCCTTGCGTCACGCGAGCCGCTGACGCGTGAATTCCATGCACAAGGCCGCCGCCGCGGTGGCCACGTTCAGCGATTCGGAACCACCGCCACCGGGGATCCCGATGAGCGTGGCCTGCAACGCGCGTAGCTCCGGTGACAAGCCATGTGACTCACTGCCGAGCACCAGCACCGCACGTCGCGCCAGGTCAACCTCGAACACCGAGCGCCCTTCCATTGACGCGAGGTAAAGGGTCACGCCGGCTTCAAGCTGACGCTCCAATTGGACGGGCAGGTCGACCACGGCCACGGGGACGCGGAACAAGGCACCCATGGCCGCCTGGACCGTCTTGGGGTTGTACGGATCCACACTGCCACGCGCGCACCACAACCGCTTCACACCGAACCAATCCGCGATCCGGATGAGCGTGCCCAGATTGCCGGGATCCCGGATACCGTCCAACGCCAGCACCAGCTCATCCGGTCCCACGTCAGCCACGGGTCCTTCGTCCGCGGGGCGCTGCACAACGGCGATGACATCATTGCCACTGTCCAGGGTCCCGATGCGCTCCAACTCGAACGCTGGCACGATGGTGGCATGGCGAAGGCCCATGCGTTCTGCCCGCTCCGCCGTGGCAAAGACCTCGACCACCGGCCAGTTTGAGCCGAGCAGTTCGTGCACCACCTTGGGACCCTGCACCAGGAACTGGTCATGAAGATCGCGGAACTTCTTCTGCTGAAGCGACCGCGCATGTTTCAGCGCTCCCTTGGTGCTCACGTGCCGGATATATTTGGCACTGCCTGCGGCGACAAGCCGTGCGGATCAAAATTAGGCAGCTCTTCGCTCCGCTTGCGGCACCACTCCCTGCATATCCTCTTCCTCGTGGCCGGAGCCCTCGCGTTGTCCGGCTGCGACCCGACGAAGCGGGTGCCCGAAGGGAGGTACCTGTTGAAGCACAATGCGGTGGTCACCACGGAGAAGAGCGTCCCGCCCGAGGAGCTCCTGGACATCGTGAAGCAGAAGCCGAACAAGCGGATCCTGGGCATCCCCTTCTACCTCGCGTTGTACAACCTGAGCGACCCAGCCGTAGTGCGGCAACGCCGCGAACGCAAGGACAGTCTATGCGCGGAGAAGAACGAGGAGCGCCTGGCGCGCGGGCGACGTGCACGCCGTTGCGATCATGCCACCCGTGAGCACAATGGCGAGCCGCCCGTGATCCTGGACACGCTGCTCACCGAGCGCTCCAATGCCCAGATCAAGATGTACATGCACAAGGAGGGCTGGTTCAACGCCACGGTGACGGACACCACGCACTACCGCCGGCGCACCTTGCTTGCACGCATCCTGCCAGGTGGGTACAACCGGGGCCGGGGCAGACCGTACGGTCGTCCCAAGGCCGAGGTGTGCTACACCGTGGTCCCGGGCAGGGCTTACCGTCTTAGGAACATCCGGTACGAGGTGGATGATCCTGTGATCAGTCATTATGTCGGTGAATACTGGGAAGGCAGCCTGTTGAAGACCGGAGAACGATACGATGCCGATGTGCTCGATGCGGAACGCGAACGGATCACCACCGACCTCAACGAACTGGGCTATCTCTACTTCCACAAGGACCTGGTCCTCTTCCTGGCGGACACTGCTGCGGGCGACCATCAAGTGGACCTGGTGCTGCGGATGGAACGGCCCTACGCCCCGGGGAACCGGTCGCTGAAGGGAACGCCCGAGGGCACCGTGTACACGATCCGCGACGTGACCGTCCAAACAGGCCGGTCCAACGACACGCCGTGGGACACGACGAAGGTGCAGGGTTACGACATCCTGCACCACGACCGGCTGATGTACCGGCCGAAGGCCTTGTTGAGCCCGATCTTCCTTTCCCCCGAGAACCGCTTCAAGCAGAGCGATGCGAACAACACCTACAGCCGGCTCACCGCGCTACGGGTCTTTGACCGGGTGGAGATCGTGTATGACACCGCCGGCACCGGGCGCCCCGGCATCGCCGATGCGCGGATCGGTCTCCTGCCCGGCAAGCCGCAGAGCCTCACCTCGGAGCTCTACGGCACCAACCGGGGCGGCTTCCTCGGCGCCACCGTCTCGCTCGGTTACAAGCACCGGAACGTCCTGCGCACGCTCGGCTTCTTCCAGGGTCAGATCAACCTGGCCGTCGAGACCCAGCAGGCCTTCACCCGGGGTACATCGAGCCAGGGTCTGAGTGGCGGCGACCTCTTCAATACCGTGAGCATCGGCCCCGAAGTGACGATCGGCCTGCCCCGACCCTTCCGGCAGTTCAGCAAGTCGAGCGGATCCCGCATGACCTTGAACCTCCTGTATAACTACCAACGACGGCCGGACTTCACCAGGACCCTTGCGCGCGGCTCCTTCGGCTTCGATTGGAACTCCACGCCCACCCAACACTTCGACGTGTGCGTGGCCGAGCTCAGCATCATCCGGATCCCTTCGCGGAGCGATGCCTTCACCACCTTCCTGCAACAGACCAATGATCCGGTGTTCGTGAACAGCTACACGGACCACTTGATCCTGAGCATCCCGAAGGTGACATACACCTGGAACACCCAGGGACAGACCAGCAGCCGGACGGTGAAGTTCCTGCGCACCACCTTCGAATGGGCGGGGGCGGGGCTCGGGTTGCTGAACCTACTGCACGATACGGATACCATCACGGGTCGTGAGTACAAGACCCTCTTCGGCATCCGGTACGCGCAGTTCATGAAGCTGGACAATGACTTCCGGATCAATCGCACCCTGCATGACCGCAGCAGCGTGGCCTTCCGGATGGCCGCCGGTTTCGGCGTGCCGTACAACAACCTCCAGGTGCTGCCCTTCGAGACCGCCTTCTTCGGGGGAGGTGCCAATGGCTTGCGCGCCTGGCAGGCCCGGTCCCTGGGTCCGGGTTCCTACTCCGCTCCGCTCTTCGCCTTCGATCGTGTGGGCGAGATCCGGATCGAGGCCAACCTGGAGTACCGGTTCAAGCTGATCGGGTATCTCGAAGGAGCGCTCTTCACCGATGTGGGCAACATCTGGAACAGGCAGAAGGACTCCTCGCGGCCTGGGGTGGAGTTCGAGGTGGACGACTTCCTGAGCGAACTGGCCGTGGGCACCGGTGTGGGTGCGCGCCTCAACTTCGACTTCTTCATCGTACGGTTCGACCTGGGCATGCAGACGAAGGACCCCGCACTTCCGGTCGGCGAGCGCTGGATTTTCCAGCCCAAGGACCGCTACATCGCAGAGCAGGCCCAGCTTGGCAATACGGTGGACTATCGCGCCCGGTTCAACTTCAACCTGGGGATCGGGTATCCGTTCTAGTGATGGGCAGGGGCTGTAGCAGGCATGTGGTCGTTCAGCGCTACGGCTTCGTGGGAGAGCGAGTTGGTAGTGGGCCGTTGGCAGTGGGCAATTCAACTTGGGGTGAGGGTGGCTGGTCGGGTCAGACCTTGTTCCGGACCGGGGCTCACGGAAGGCCTTGTCCTCCCTGCACGGACATCCGTACCTTCGCGGCCGCTAACGCGGAACCCCATGCAGACCTTGAAGACCGGCAAACTCGACGAACTCCTCGGAAACGAAGCGGCCAGCCTGCTCGAACACCAGTGCAAGACCATCGACAAGTCGATGATCCATCTGCCGGGGGCTGACTTCGTGGACCGCAGCTTCGCGCACAGCAACCGTACCCCGCAGGTGATGCGGAGCCTGCAGGCCCTTTATGGTCACGGTCGGCTGGCGAACACGGGCTACATGAGCATCCTGCCGGTGGATCAGGGCATCGAGCACAGCGCCGCTGCGAGCTTCGCGCCGAACCCGATCTACTTCGATGGGGAGAACATCGTGAAGCTGGCGATCGAAGGTGGTTGCAATGCGGTCGCCAGCACCTACGGCGTGCTGGGCAGTGTGGCACGCAAGTATGCCCACCGGATCCCGTTCATCGTCAAGATCAACCACAACGAACTGATGACCCTGCCGAACAAGTTCGACCAGGTGCTCTTCGGGAACGTGAAGGACGCCTGGGACATGGGTGCCGTGGCCGTGGGCGCCACCATCTACTTCGGCAGCGAGGAGAGCACCCGTCAGATCACGGAGATCGCCGATGCCTTCCAACATGCACATGAACTCGGCATGGCCACCATCCTCTGGTGCTACATCCGCAACAGTGGCTTCAAGGTGGACGGAAAGGACTACCACACGGCCACCGACCTCACGGGACAGGCCAACCACCTCGGTGTGACGATCCAGGCGGACATCATCAAACAGAAACTACCCGAGACCAACGGCGGGTACAACGCGATCGCCAACTACGGCAAGACCCACAAGAAGGTGTACACCGACCTGACCACCGATCACCCGATCGACCTGTGCCGTTACCAAGTGGCCAACTGCTATATGGGCCGTATCGGACTGATCAACAGTGGCGGTGCCAGCAGCGGTGCCAGCGACATGGCCGAAGCCGTGCGCACGGCGGTGATCAACAAGCGCGCCGGTGGGCAAGGGCTGATCAGTGGTCGCAAGGCGTTCCAACGTCCGGTGAACGAGGGCGTGGCCCTGTTGAACGCGATCCAGGACGTATACCTGGATAAGTCCATCTCCATCGCCTGAATCAGCGATCAGGAACAAGCGATCGTGTCCTTATTGCATATTCCTGATCGCTAATTCCCACCTTCGTCATCCCTAACGAGTAGCCATGGGCTGGTTCACACGCGTCAAGGAAGGCATCACCACCAGTACGGAGGAAAAGAAGGAGACCCCCGAGGGCCTCTGGTACAAGTGCCCTGAGTGCGACGAGATCATGACCTCGGAGGATCATGAGAACAACCTCTGGGTATGCGTGAAGTGCGAGCACCACGAGAAGATCGGCAGCGCGGAGTACTTCGCCATCCTCTTCGACGACCAGAAGTACACCGAGTTGGGCGCGGACCTGATCGCCGGTGATCCCCTGAAGTTCGAGGATACGAAGAAGTACACGGACCGCCTGGCGAAGACCCGCAAGGACACCGGCTTGAACGATGCCATGCGCGTGGCGGAGGGCAAGTTGGACAAGAGCATGGTGGTTATCGCCTGCATGGACTTCCGCTTCATCGGTGGCAGCATGGGAAGTGTGGTGGGTGAGAAGATCGCCCTGGCCGCGGACCAGGCCATGAAGCGCAAATGCCCGCTGGTGATCATCAGCAAAAGCGGGGGTGCACGGATGATGGAGGCCGGCTTCAGCCTGATGCAGATGGCCAAGTCGAGCGCGAAATTGACCCAACTGGCGAAGAGGAAACTGCCCTACATCAGCGTGGTCACGGACCCCACTACGGGCGGTGTGACGGCCAGCTTCGCCATGCTGGGCGATATGAACATCGCGGAGCCAAAAGCGTTGGTCGCGTTCGCCGGTCCGCGCGTGGTGCGCGAGACCATTGGCAGGGACCTCCCGGAAGGCTTCCAGACCAGCGAATTCGTGCTGGAACACGGCTTCCTGGACAAGATCGTGCACCGGAAGGAATTGAAGGGCTTCCTTGGACGCACCTTCCTGATGATCAGGAGTTAAGGAAGGGTTCCCACCATGCGGAATTCCCGGGAGCCGGTCCAGTTGATCCGCCTTCAAAGGGTTCAGTAGCCGGGTAATGGATCCCGAACCGGGAAAAGCGCTATCTTCGCGCCCTGTTACGTAAGACCATGTACCTGACGAGCGAGGCCAAGAAGGCCATCTTCAAAGAACACGGAGGTTCCGACAAGAACACCGGTGTGGCCGAAAGCCAGATCGCCCTCTTCACCGAGCGCATCAATCACCTGACCGGCCACCTGAAGGTGAACAAGAAGGACCACGGCACCGAGAAGGCGCTGATGACCATGGTGGGCAAGCGCAAGCAACTGCTGGCCTACCTGAAGATGTATGACATCGAGCGCTACCGCGCGATCATCGCGAAGCTTGGTCTGCGGAAGTAAGACCATGGCAGGGGTCGGAACACCGGCCACTTCGGTAGGCACATCCTGATCGAAAACGGGGGCGATCGTGAGACACGGTCGCCCCTTCTCATATACGCGGATGGTCCGCGAGATGTAGGCAAACAAGGAGAAAAACAACAAGAGGACAATGAGACCACAAGGCATTACGAAGACCATCGACATGGGCGATGGCAAAGTCATCACCATCGAGACCGGGGTGCTGGCCAAACAAGCGGACGGCGCTGTGACCGTGCGCCTGGGCGATACCATCCTGCTGGCCACGGTGGTGACCACGAAGGAGGCGCGTGAAGGCATCGACTTCCTGCCCCTGCAGGTGGAGTACCGCGAGAAATTCAGCGCTGCCGGGCGTTTCCCCGGTGGCTTCTTCAAACGGGAGGCCCGTCCGAGCGATCACGAGGTGCTCACCAGCCGCCTCATCGACCGCGCCCTGCGCCCGCTCTTCCCGGATGATTTCCACGGCGACACCCAGGTGGTGGTGAGCCTGATGAGCGCCGACAAGCAGAACCAGAGCGATGCGATCGCCTGCCTCGCCGCCGCTGCCGCACTGGCCGTGAGCGACATCCCCTTCGGCGGACCCGTGAGCGAAGTGCGCGTGGCGCGCATCAACGGCAAGTTCGTGCTGAACCCGCTGGTGAGCGAGATGGAGGGCGTGGACCTCGACCTGATCGTGGCCGGCACCAAGACGGACATCCTGATGGTGGAGGGTGAGATGAACGAGGTGCAGGAGGCCGACATGATCGAGGCCATCAAGCTGGCGCACGAAGCGATCAAGAAGCAATGCGTGGCCCTTGACGAGTTGAGCGCCATGGTGCCCAAGAGCCAGGTGAAGCGCACCTACAACCACGAGAACAACGTGGAGGAGATCGGCAAGAAGATCATGGATTTCTGCTACCAGAAGTACTACGATCTGGCCCTGACCCCGAGCAGCAAGGAAGTGCGTTCCGAGAACTTCGCCAAGGTGAAGGAGGACTGCCTGGCCACGCTGAGCGAGGAGGAGAAGGCGGACAAAGCCATGCTCGCGCGCTACTTCAAGAAGGCCCAGAAGAAGGCGGTGCGCAACGTGGTGCTGGACAAGGGCGTGCGCCTGGACGGCCGGAAGACGACCGACATCCGCCCGATCTGGAGCGAGGTGGACGTGCTGCCGGGCACTCATGGCAGCGCCATCTTCACCCGCGGTGAGACCCAGGCCATCAACATGCTCACGCTGGGCAGCAGCATGGACGAGCAGACCATCGACCTGGCCACCCGCAAGGGCAGCGAGCGCTTCATGCTGCACTACAACTTCCCGAGCTTCAGCACGGGTGAAGTGAAGCCGATCCGCGGACCGGGTCGTCGCGAAGTGGGTCATGGCAACCTCGCCCTGCGCGCCTTGAAACCGGTGATCCCCGGCATCGAGACCAACCCGTACACCATCCGCTTGAACTGCGATGTGCTCGAGAGCAACGGCTCAAGCAGCATGGCCACGGTGTGCAGCGGTACGCTCGCCCTCATGGACGCCGGTGTGAAGATCAAGGCACCCGTGAGCGGCATCGCCATGGGCATGATCAGCGACGGCGACCGCCATGCGATCCTCAGCGACATCCTCGGTGACGAGGACTTCCTGGGCGACATGGACTTCAAAGTGACCGGGACCGCCAAAGGCATCACGGCCACGCAGATGGATATGAAGGTGGACGGCCTGCCTTACGAAGTGCTCGCACAAGCGCTGGAGCAGGCCCGTCAAGGCCGTCTGCACATCCTCAACGAGATGCTGAAGACCCTGGATGCACCGCGTGCCGACTACAAGGACCACGCCCCGCGCATCGTCACCATCACCATCCCGAAAGAGAGCATCGGCGCTGTGATCGGGCCGGGTGGCCGCGTGATCCAGGAGATCCAGGCCGAGACCGGCGCACACATCAGCATCGACGAGATCGACGGTCAGGGCCACGTGGAGATCATGAGCGAGAACAAGGCCAGCATCGATGCGGCCCTTGCCCGAGTGAACGCGATCGCCAACCCGCCCCAGGCTGAAGTGGGGGCCACCTACAAGGGCAAGGTGAAGACCATCATGCCCTACGGTGCCTTCGTGGAAGTGCTGCCCGGTACCGATGGTCTGCTCCATGTGAGCGAGCTTGATTGGAAGCGCATCGAACGTGTGGAGGATGTGCTGAAGGAAGGCGACGTGATCGAGTTCCAGGTGACCGGCAAGGACCCACGCAGTGGCAAGCTGAAGCTGAGCCGCCGCGTATTGCTGCCGAAACCGGAAGGCTACGTGGAGCGCGAGCCCGCCATGGAGGGCGAACGCCGCGAGCGTCGTGGTGATCGCCCGCGCCGGGATGACCGTCCCCGCCGGGATGACCGTCCACGCCGCGACGACCGTCCGCGCCAGGACTTCAATGGCGAGGATGGACCCAGCGCCAACTAAGCCATAACGAGGCACCGGCCACCGGCCGGTCCAACCGGATCAGGAAGCCGCTCCGAAAAGGGGCGGCTTCCTGCGTTGATGCGTGTCCTCCCCAACGATACCGGACCGTATGGAGCGATCCGACGATGGCGTGCCGCATATGTGGATGCAGGTACTGAAGCGGTAACCAAACATCCTGCCCCTGCGTTGAAGGACCCACTCTTCGCAACACGAGCGCACACATATGGCAAGGATGAGGCAGTTGAAGATCACCAAGCAGGTGACCAATAGGGATACTCCGTCCCTGGACAAATACCTGCAGGAGATCGGGAAAGTGAAGTTGATCACCGCTCAGGAAGAGGTGGAACTGGCGAGGCGCATCAAACAGGGCGACACCCTGGCGCTCGAACAGCTCGCCAAGGCGAACCTGCGCTTCGTGGTCTCCGTGGCCAAACAGTACCAGGGTCAAGGGCTCAGCCTGCCCGACCTGATCAGCGAGGGGAACCTCGGCCTGATCAAGGCGGCCGGGCGCTTCGATGAGACGCGTGGCTTCAAATTCATCAGCTATGCCGTATGGTGGATCCGCCAGCAGATCCTGCAGAGCCTTGCGGAACAGGCGCGGATCGTCCGCCTGCCGCTGAACAAGATCGGATCCATCAACAAGATCAACAA
>Ga0116143_10003410_pt1 | contig 16015 bp, 14 predicted proteins | sample AD_UKC034_MetaG_FD_89745 | JGI IMG/M metagenome (GOLD analysis project Ga0116143, IMG submission 89745) | Active sludge microbial communities of municipal wastewater-treating anaerobic digesters from USA - AD_UKC034_MetaG | ecosystem: Engineered > Bioreactor > Anaerobic > Digestate | place: USA...
TCTGGTACTGCACGGCCTTACCCAGCCGCGCCTTCTTCCCATGTTCTTTCATTACCCGTCGCATAAGCATCACCAGCATGGCGGATCGCGATACGCCGCTGGCCCTTGCCGCCGCGTCAAGATTTTCCCTGATTCCGTTATCGATATTCACGGTTGTTTCAATCATGGTTCCCTCCAGCCGTGTAGTCTTCCGGATTAGTACGAAATTCCCGGGGTTAAAATGAATTTTTTTTTTGGGGGGGGGGTGATAAAAAAGACCGCTCCTGGTCGGGAGCGGTCTTCTACAGCACGATATACTGTGCCTTTATTACATTTCTATCGCAATCGCATGCCCCATGCCTCCGCCGATGCAGAGCGTCGCGATGCCCTTCTTCGCGTTGCGCTTGAGCATCTCGTGCACCAGCGTGGTGAGGATGCGTGTCCCCGACGCGCCAATGGGATGGCCGATAGCGATGGCGCCTCCGTTTACATTGACCTTGGAGGTGTCCCAGCCCATTTCGCGGTTCACCACGATCGCCTGAGTAGCGAACGCCTCGTTAGCCTCAATGAGATCCAGGTCCGACGCCTTCCATCCCGCTTTTTCGAGCGCCTTTTTGCTCGAGGGAATGGGCCCCGTTCCCATTATCTTCGGATCAACGCCCGCCGAGGCGTACGATGCTATGCGCGCGAGCGGCTTGATGCCGAGTTTCTTCGCCATTTCGGCAGACATCACCACGGCGGCGCCGGCGCCGTCATTGATACCCGACGCGTTGCCTGCGGTCACTATTCCGTCTTTCTTGAAGGCCGGTTTGAGTTTTCCCATTGCTTCTACCGTGGCGCCGAAGCGAGGAAATTCGTCCGTATCAAACAATAGCGGGTCGCCCTTCTTGCCTGCGATTTCCACGCCGATTATTTCATCCTTGAAACGGCCAGATTTGATTGCCGCTTCCGCTTTTTGCTGGCTTGCCACCGCGAACTCGTCAACGTCCTTGCGCGTGAGCTTCCACTGCTCGGCGACGTTCTCCGCCGTTATTCCCATGTGGTAGTCGTTGAACGCATCCCAGAGGCCGTCCTTGATCATCACGTCGATGATGTTCGATTCGCCCATCCGGTAACCCCAGCGCGCCTTCGCGAGCGCGTACGGCGCAGCCGACATGTTTTCCGTGCCGCCGGCCACGATGATATCGGCATCACCGGCCTTGATCATCTGGGCCGCCAGGGACACCGAGCGGAGGCCCGAGGCGCAGACCTTGTTGATGGTCATGGCGGGCACTTCCTGGGGAATTCCCGCGTGGATGAGTATCTGGCGCGCAACGTTCTGGCCCTGGGCGGCCTGGAGCACGTTGCCCATTATCACGTTCTCAACCTGTTTCGGTTCGATACCGGCGCGCTTCATGGCTTCCTTGACCACGATGGTTCCGAGCCTGACCGAGGAAACGTCCTTCAACCCGCCCCCGAAGGAGCCGACGGGCGTTCTTACTATTGATGCGATAACCACGTCTTTCATAATACCTCGCAATGATTCATGAGTGATTTTCTAGGAACAAGGCAAACACCAAGATAATGATAAAAAAGAGGCCCCTGTTGTCGAGAATTTTTTGTCGGACAGTGATTCTGCGACTATAATGAAATAGTTTCATTTTTCTGCCATACCTGCCTGCGCGGGGAGAAGCTTCGTGGAGTATATCTACAACAAACAAATAAGATAGGCTATCCGACGGTATGATAGATATAGTTAAAAATGTATTTGATGATTTGAGAGTGGACGAAGATTGTTTAAGAGACATAAGGAGCATGCATGACGACAGGCCCCGTCATAGATCGTGACGCGTGCAGCATGTGCGGCCGCTGTATTGACGCGTGCCCCAAGGACGTACTCACCGTCATTGACGACGCGATCACGGTGATAGACGGTGACTGCATTCTGTGCTCTCACTGTTACGCGGTATGCCCATCCGGCGCCCTGTCCTTCGATCCTTCCGAACTCCGTGACCTGAAGTTCAGTTCCTTCCGGCAGGGTGAGAACACTCTCGGAACTCCGACTCCGGCAGACCTGGTGCACTTCATGCGTTCGCGCAGGAGCGTCCGGAAGTACCGGGAGATACCGGTACCTGCCGACGTCCTGGCGGATCTCGTGGAGTTCGCCGCCTCGGCGCCCTCGGGGAGCAATTGCCAGGACTGGGAGTTCACCGTCATCAACGGGCGGGAAAAGGTGTACGCGCTGGCGCAGCAGATCAAGAGGTTTTTCGAAAAACTGAACTCCATCGTGAGGAATCCGATCACTCGCTATCTCTCGGTGCTCTTTGCGGGAAGAAAGCTCCTTAAATATTACCGGAACAATTTCGACTCCGTGGAGGCCGGGCTCAACGAGGCTGCGAAGGGGCGCGACCTCCTGTTCCATGGCGCGCCCGCTGTCATCATCATCCACTGCGGGATGACGGGAAGCCTGCCCCGGGAGGACGGCCAGTATGCGGCATATAATATCACCCTCCTTGCGCACGCCATGGGATTGGGGACCTGTTTCATCGGGTACGCGTCGGAGACGATAAACAGCTCGCTCGCGATACGGAAGCACCTCGGAATACCGGAGGACCACAGGGCGCTCGCTGTCCTCATCGTGGGATTCCCCGACATCGAGTTCTCCAGGCCGGCGTTGCGCAAGAACTACTGCGTGAAATTTTTGTAAAATTCCGGCGGTAAAAAATTTTTCTTGCGCTTGGACGGGCTATACTGCTTATCAGACACTTTGCGACGTTGAAAACGAAAAGGTAGGCGCGATGAACGTATATCTGTATCTGACGGCGATTCTCGGAGTGGTGGCCCTTGCCATGCTCGCGGACCTCTATTTCAGGAGGCCCCGGCAGGAGGAGAAGATAGAGGCGAAGTGGAGCGACATCTGGGCCGAGAGGCTTAAAAACGGAAAATGAACAGCGCCAGCACCAGGATCCCGTGCGCGATGATCGTCGACAGCACGGACTGGTGCCTGTAGTACAGGAAGGATAGCAGCCCGCCAATCGCGGCGGCGGTGAGCAGCAACCAGATGTTTCTTGATAAGACCAGGAAAAACCCGGCGTACGCCAGCCCCGCCGTCACAGAACCCGAGACGTTCCCGAAAATGTGCATCATGACGTGCTGAAGGTATCCGCGGAAGAGCATCTCCGTCGCGGGTACGATAACTACAATCATCAGTACGAAAAGCTCCGCTCTTGGCATCCCGTCCATGGAACTGAAATGCAGGTAGTAGACCGGCGCGCGCGCCACGTATTTTGAAACCAGTATGAGCGCGGCGGCGAGAAGCACCGGGTACACGAAAAGCGAAATCCTGTTGAAGTCCGGGAAGTTCTTCCCCAGGAGACGGTTGCTCGAAATGATCTCCCTGTCGAACATGAAGGACGCCAGAATGGACGCCACGACCGAAATGGCGTACTGGTAGGCGAAGACGAAACCCGAATGGCGCGCAAGAAAATACCCCAGGAGGTAAAGCAGGGGTATGATGAGAAGCGTCCTGGCATGGGGCTTCAGGAACGCGTACTGGTTATCCATCTGGACCATGCATCAATTTTCGCCCGCGAAACGGTCATGTCAAGAGAATAAATAATTTTCCCCGTCAGAAACCCCGCGGCCGCGACATAATCACTAGCGTGCCGTGCTTTCCGGCCGTGGAACCCCGCAGCGGATGGCCGTCGGATTCGAATGTCAGATAAATATTATTTTCATCAATGCAGAGTCCCTCTGCAAAACCGTATCCATCCGCGGAAACGTACAGCCTTGCCGCGACCGCGGTGAAGTCGAGATGGTCGATACGGCTCCAGTCCCGCGCTCCCAGCTTGATGATGCGGTTGGCCTTCCTTGCGAGAACGTAGATATTCCCTTTTTCCGCGAAGATATCCGACGCGTCCGATATCTCCCCCTTCCCGAAAGCGCCGAGGTCCAGGTGTGCCACCGCCTTCAGCATGCCGTCGTTTTTCTCCAGGCGGTAGATGACCGCCGGGTCTCGCTCGTTCAGAATGTAGAACGAGCCGTCAACCGCGTCGACGGCGATTCCCTCGAAGCCGGCGTTCGCGTCGCGGGAGAAGCGTATGCCGTTCCGGCGGTTGTAGTCCGCTATGTCGTGGGGCAGGACCTCCGCCTTTCCCGACGCGTCGGCGGCGATGATCCGCCGGCCGCGCTCGTCGGCAATGAAAAACTGGTTCTCGTGGAAGGCGAGCCCCTCGAAATCGAAGCACGCCCCGCCCCCGGAAAATTTCACCTTCGCCCAGGGCATGGCGGCGCGTCCCCGCACGCCCTTCACTATCTCATAGAGGGCCGCGTCGCCGTCGCTCACGGCAATGAGCTTTCCCCCGGCACGTGCGATGCCCGACGGCTCCAGCGGCGCGGCGCAGGACGGGCACTCCAGCGGAAAGATCGAATCGTTTTCCATCAGGTCCACGGGCGCCGGTATGAAGGTGAGGAGCAGGATGATGATACAGCTCCAGCCGGCGGTTTTCTCCAGGGCGCCGAGAGGCGTGGGATCATACAGGACGGGATGCCCCACGCGCAGGAAAAAAAGCGTCATCAGTATCCAGACAATCCAGCCCGGCCAGAGCACCGAAAGCGCGACCAGGGCGATAAACGCGGCCCACCCGGCGCGGACCTGCTTTCTGCCGATGAGCGCGTGGAGTATGTGCCCGCCGTCGAGCTGGCCCAGCGGCATGAGGTTCAAGCTCGTCACGAGGAACCCTATCCAGCCGGCCCAGGCCATGGGCGAGAGGAAGATGTCGTGTCCCGGGGGGATTGCCCCGTGGATCAGATGCGTGATGCCGCGGAACAGAAACGAGTCCCCGAAGATGAACGCGTAGCTCCCCGGCGTAAGCACCGGCAGCGGAAGCACCTCCGAAATGCGTATCCCCGAGATGACCGCCGCGAGGCTCACAACAAATCCCGCCAGCGGGCCCGCGGCGCCCACCCAGAGGAGGGCGCGCCTCTCTTCCATGGGAGACTTCAGGCGTATCACCGCTCCCAGCGTGCCGATGGGCGATATCCAGTGCGGCATGGGGATGAAGTAGGGAAGCGTGGCCTTCAGGCCGAAGCGGCGCGCCGCCAGGTAGTGCCCCATCTCGTGGAAGAGCAGTATCGTCATCAGCGTGAGAGAGAACGGAAGTCCCGAGACGAACATGGCGGCGTAGCCGTCCCGCTCCCCCGCCCCGGCAAGAGTGGTGGTGAGGAACGTCAGCAGGAAGAGTAACAGGTGCATCCAGCGGGGAGTCTCCTTCCGGGGGCGCGGCGGGAAGTCCGGTTCAGGGCGCGGCCGCCGGGGAACACAATCACCGTTCAGAATGGAGACGTATCGTTTCAGGAAGTGTGATATGGATGATGCCATGGGAGAACCGGTCCCGGCGCGGGCCGTGTGTGAAGATTGTGCCGAAGGAGGGACTTGAACCCTCAAGAGGTTGCCCCCGGCGGATTTTGAGTCCGCTGTGTTTACCAGTTTCACCACTTCGGCGGGAACGCGTGAACATTAATAAAAAAACACACCCTCTTTGCAACTCCAATTTCAGGTGTGTTTCCGTGTGCGCCTTGTTACTCGGGCTGGGGAAGTTCGTCCACCTCGATATACTTGCCCTTGGCGCGGGCCACGATCTTGCCCATTTCGTTCTCTATCTCCGCCCTGTTCTCAATGATCTTCTTGTTTTTCTTCACGTACCAGCCGCGTATGTACAGGTTCTCGTTGATGTACGCCGACTGGAGGTACCGGATGGTGATCTCGCCGGTCAGGGTCATGAACTCCATGTGCTTGTTGACGGTGATCATGGTCTCGTCGAGGAGCGACGCGATGATGCCCGCGTGTATGATGTTCGGCGGTCCCTCGTGCCGCTGCTTGGCGATGAACTCGCCGTACGCGGTCTTCGTATCGTCGTCGAACTTCAAAACCAGCCGGAGCCCGTTCTCGTTTTCGGATCCGCAGCCGAAACAGGTTTTATCTTCAAATTCTATCATGTATACATTATTTAGTGTTTCGTTTATTTTTGTCAAACACTTTTTGACATTATGTATTTACATTGTTATGATGAAAATGATACAGTCTGGGAGGGCATTTTGTTACGGTTCGCGTCGTGAAGGGCCGTCACTGGCCCTGTTCCTTCATCTTTTCCATGAGCATGTCGATCTCTTCCTGGTCGAGCCACTGGTCGACATGTATTTCCCCGGGGTTGGTGGTCATGATGTACGCTTCCATCGCCATGATGAGGTCTTCCTTGCCGAGGGCGCCCTGGGTGACGAGGATTTCGCCTATGAGGCGCTCCGGGTTGTCGCGCTGCATCACGAGGGATTCGTCGAGCTGCTCGCGGGTGATGATGCCGTTTTTAACGAGGAATTCGCCAACACGAAGTATTCTTTCCATAAAGCGAGGCCCGTACCTTCCATGGTGTCTTATCCGGCGGTGTGATAGTAAGGTACAGCCCATCCGGTGTCGTGTCAAGTAAAATCGGGAGAGGACGCGGGGCGGAACATGCCCCGTATCATCCCGCCGTGAAGGGGGCAGGCCAGTAAAAATTGTTGATTTATGCTTTTGTCGTGATTAGTATGGGTGAATGAAACCTTTTCCGCTCAATCCCCCCAGGTCGATATGCATCGCCCTCCTCGCCGCCGTGTCGGTGCCCCTGCTCCTGGGGCCCACGCGCTCGGAAAGGGTGCGCGCCGAGTATGTCGGCGTGGGCGTCTGCCAGAAATGCCATGGCCTCGAATCGATAGGCAACCAGTACAGGATCTGGGCGGCATCGACCCACGCCTCTGCGTACGTGGTCCTGAAAGGGGGCAAGGGCAGGGAAGTGGCCCAGAGGGTTGGAGTGGAAAATCCGCCGGCCGACAGGAAATGTCTCAAGTGCCACACCACCGGCGGGGGAAAGAGCGACACTACGAAAACAGAGGGCGTGGGCTGCGAGGCGTGCCACGGTCCGGGGAGCGAGTATTTCGAGTTCAGCAACCACGCCTCGTTCCTGGACCGCCAGAACGCATACCGGAAGGCCATCACGCTGGGCATGTATCCCGTTCTCGGCGTGGAGGGAATCAAGGCGCGGGAAAAGCTCTGCAAGAACTGCCACCGGGAAGAAAGGCCCTGCGCGCCCACTGACATCGAGGAAAAGAAAAGGCGGCGGCTCTCCCTCTCCCTCATCGCCGACTTGCCGTCTAAATTGAAGCACCCCCTCCGCAGGTAGGACAGTCGCGCGGTGGCGTTATCATCCACGTGAAACCGGCCGTTTTCAGAACCGCGCCGTGAAGGGCGGCGCACGTGTCGAGTGAGAGCGAGAACCTTCCCGCGTCGAAAATCTTCGTCATCGTGCAGAGCTCCGGACCCGCGGCGTAGAAGAGCCGCCGCAGCGTCGAGGTGTCCGTTCCGGCGGGGCTGTCGGCGTCCAGGAGCGCCCGGGCCTCGCCGAGGAGAGGGCCCGTCTCGTTCCTGTAGAAGAGGGTGACGAGCAGGTTGAGGAGCTCGTCGCGGGAGAGGATCGTTTTGGTGAGGCGGTTCAGTCCCGTGGTCACCTCGTGGACGAAAAGCCCCTCGGTCATGTCCTTGTACGCCACCAGCGGGTATTTCTTTATCTCCGCGCTGGAGTAGGCCTTCTTCACGAACTCCGCCATGTCGAAACCCCGGGCGCCTATGTTTACCAGCACCAGCTCCGCCGGCTTTTCCACGGCGGAGGCGAAGAGCGCGTCGATATTTCCCGCGATATCGAGTGCGTACCCGTACCGTCCGGCGATCGACTTCAGCACGCGCGTGAAAAGGGCCTCCTTGTCGTGGAGCAGGACCCTGCCCCGGCCGCCCGGCTCCCCGTTTCCGATTATGGCGCCGGCGTACTTCATGGCGAGGGCGGGGTTCCCGGCCGGAAGAAGGTCCGATATTCCGAGGTCCAGGAGTTCCCGGCGTTCCGCGTCGCCGGGAGGGTTGCCGATGCAGAGTATTTCCGGGCGGAAGGCTGGGCCGCGGGATATCCACTCCCGGAGGAAGGCACAGTGTTCGGTGGAAAGCTCCATCATGAGGAGGCATTTCCCGGAACAGGCGTCCATGCGGGCCGGGCCTCCGGTGCCGAGCTGCGCGTCCTCGGAAGAAAAACCGGCGGAGCGAGCCGCGTCCGCGTATCGTCCATTATCCCCCGTTGCGAGATATATCGTGGTCATCATGGTGTTTCCTTCTTTCCGACAGCCCGGTATTGGTCATGAATTAATGATACGAGGTCCCTGTGTACGATTATCACTCCGGGGACGGCTGACAAGAACAATTATTTTGCAAAACGGCAAATTGGGTGATAATATTGTTGCAAATCATAAAAATCGTGATCTACTCATACCTCTGCGCCGGCAGAAAGCGGTGAGCTCTATGGATTATCTGATCAGCAGGCTGAATATCTTCATGATTCCGCCGTTTCTCTCCCTTGTGGCGGGAACGACCCTTGCCGTCATCGCCGTCGCGAAGGGGAAGATGGAAAAGGAGAATATTCTCTTCTCCCTGGTGTGCGTCTGGTATACGCTCCTCGCCCCGGCCTTCCTGATGCACCACCTGGTGGAGAGCCCGGAGCTCATCCTCCGCATCGAGCGCTATATACACCTCGTCTACGTGTTCATCCCGTTCGTCAACCTGGTCTTCTTCCATCAAATCCTCGGCATCAGGCGGCGCTGGATGGAAATAGCCGCCTTCGTGCTGAGCGCGGTGATATCCGCATCCACGCAGACCGAGTATTATTTCAACGGGCTCTACAGGTTCAGCTGGGGTTACATCGCGAAGGGGAGCGTCTTTTTCGAGATATTCGGGGCGTACGTGTTCATGGCGATCATCTACGGCGCCGTTCTCATCTTCCTCAGGATGAGAGTTGAAAAAAACCAGGTGACGATGCTGAAGATCAGGTATATCTTCCTCTCCCTCATGATCGTGGCCTTTCTCAATGCCCTGAACATCCCCGCCATCAACGGCATCGACTTCTACCCGTACGGCAATTTCATGTTCATACCGCTGGGTATCATGGCCTATGGCGTACTCCGCTACAAGATCCTGGACATCCAGAGCATCATCCACATCACCGCCATCTGGGCGGCGATATCGTCGCTCATCATCATACCGAACGTGGTGCTCTTTGCCGTCGCGAAGCCGTTCGTCGGGGAAATGGACTGGAAGGCGCAGTTCGTACTGCTGGCGGTCTGGTTCTATCTCAACTACCTCTACCTGCGCAGGATACAACCGCTCATCAACCAGCTGTTCAACAAGCGCAGGTACGACCTCCGGAAGACTGAAAACCACTTCATCAACGAGATCTCGCTCCTGAAATCGCTCAAGGCCCTGCGCGACGAGTTCACCGAAATAGTCCGCAAGACGCTGAATATGAAATCGGCGGCGCTGTATCTCCGGATGGGCGATTCCCTCCGCTTCGAGGACGGGGCGGGCGGCGCGATGGAACTGGACCCGGACATACCGGACTGGTTCATGGGCGCGAACCACCTCGCCGAAAAGCACATGGTATCCACCAACCCGTACTACCGGTACGTGAAGGACCTGCTGCTCACGCTCTTCGAGGAGTGCCAGTGCAGCTATATAGTGCCGCTGGCGCAGAACAACGCGCTGATGGGGCTCCTGTTCCTGGGCGAGAAATCGAACCTCAAGCAGCTCAATCCCGACGAGGTGGCCTTCATCAACAGCGTGCGCTCCGCCGCCTCCATCGCCCTGTCCAACTCGATCATGTACCAGGACCTGTCGAACATGAAGGACAACCTGGAACAGCTGGTCCTGGAAAGGACCCGCGAGCTCCAGAAGAAGAACGAGCAGATGCTGTTCGAACTCAAAGTGGCGAAGAACGTGCAGGAGACCATCCTGCCCACGAACCTCCCGTACAACGACAACATAAAGATCGCCTCGCGCATCATCCCGCTGATGGAGGTGAGCGGCGATTTCTACGACGTGATCCGGATAGGGGACGACCGCATCGCCCTGGCGATGGTGGACGTCTCCGGCCACGGCGTGCCCTCGGCGCTCCTCACCTCGATGATCAAGACCGAGATAGACAGCCAGCTGAAGGGCGAAACCGCCACCGCCGCGGTCTGCGAGAACATCAACAACAACCTCAAGGCAACCCTGAGCGAGACGGGATTCTACTGCACCATGGTTCTCTGCGTCATCGACCTGTCGAAGATGGAGATGGAGTACTCCAACTGCGGGCACACCAATCCCGTGCTCATCCGCGCCGACGGCGGCGTCGAGATGCTCTCCACGGACGGGTTCTTCATCGGCACGCCGCTGGATGCGACGTTCGAGGGAAAAAAGGTGGCGCTGGGGAAGAACGACCGGCTCTATTTCTACACCGACGGCCTCACGGAGGCGCGTAACAGCGACGGGCTCTTCTTCGACGACGAGCGTTTCATCGAGGCGCTGAAGGAAACGAAAGAACTTCCGGTGGAAAAACAGCTCAACGAAATACTGGGCCGGATAGAGGAGTTCCAGAAGGGGACCGAAACGAAGAACCGGGACGATATCACCCTGATGATCGTCGAGATAGGCGAATCGATGTCGATAGCCCGCAGGATCAAGGACGCCTTCAGGTTCTACAAGAGCAAGGATTTCCGCAAGTCCGTGGAGATTCTCCACAGGATAGACGATAGCTCCCTGAGCGAGATGCAGCTGTACCTCCTGGGGCGCCTCTATTCCGGTATCAACGACACCGACAAGGCGCTGTACTATCTCAACCGGGCCCTGGAGAACTCACCCTCGAACAGGGAGTTTCTGTACTGCAAGGGCAAGGTGCTCTTCCGTACCGGCAGGCTGGATGACGCGGCGGCGGTGTTCGAAACCCTGGCGCACCTCGATGGGGACTACAAGCGGACGCGGCTCTTCATCGAGAAAATCGGGAAAATGACAGGGCGGGATGGAAACCGGTGATAGCGCGCCGCGTGTAAATTTTTTTGCCGTTTCGCCCGTATTTTATTGACAGTGGGGCGGCGGTGTTGTTCCATCACGGAAATGGCCGGTAATGTTCAGGATTCAATAAATGATGAGATTTAATTCATTGGCGGCGGCGCTCCTCTGCGCGCTGCTGGCGGGATGTTCGCTCTGCGGCGGCGGCGATGGAGGGCTCTTCGGCGGCATCGAGGAATCGCCCCTCCGCGACGAGAGCCTCACCGGCACGGCCTGGCAGATACAGACCAATTTCCGAAAAATCTACGACCTCTACCGCGACCGCGTGGTCTCCATCAGCACCGAGAGCGTGGTCCCCGGGAGAAGCAATCCCTTCTTCGACGATCCGTACTCATCGCAGCAGCGCCGCACCGGCCTGGGCACGGGATTCATCCTTTCCGAGGACGGGTATATCTGCACCAACCATCACGTCGTGGGGAACGCGGAAAAGATCATCGTCAAGGTGAACGAGCGCGCCTACGTGGCCAGCATGGTGGGCACCGACGAGCGGACCGATATCGCCCTGCTTAAAATAGAACCGAAGGAAGCGCTCAAGGCGGTCTTCCTGGGCAACTCGGACGACGTCAAGGTGGGGGACTGGGCCGTCGCCATAGGGAATCCCTTCGGCCTGGACAAGACTTTCACCGTGGGCGTCATCAGCGCCACGGCGCGCCGCGACGTGGACTTTATGGGGAGCCACCAGTCCCACATCCAGACCGACGCGTCCATCAATCCGGGGAACTCCGGGGGGCCGCTCATCAACATCAAGGGCCAGGTCATCGGCATCAACAGGATGATATTTTCCAAGAGCGGCGGCTACATGGGCATCGGCTTCGCCATCCCCATCAACACCGCGAAGGCGGTCCTGGATCACCTGAAGCGCTACAAGAAGGTGAAGCGCGGGTTCATCGGCGTGCAGATAGTTCCCGTGGCGCCGGCGGTGGCGCAGAGGCTGGGGCGCAACAACGTGAACGGGGCGCTGGTCGTGGAGGTGATGCGCGGGAGCCCGGCGGAGCGGGGCGGCATCGCGCGGGGCGATATCGTGCTGAAGGTGAACGGCGCGGACATCGTCAACTACGGCGACCTGGTGGAGACGCTCGGAGAGGCCGCCATCGGCAGCACCCTGCGCGTCGAGGTCTGGCGGAACGGGCGCAGCCTGTCGCTCACGGTGCGCGTCTCCGAGAGGAAGTGAGAATCGGCTGATACCGGAGGTTCCGCGGCGGACCCGGAGTCCGGCGCGCGGTTCCCATACTGTATACGTGTTCGAGGAGAAGTATCAAGATGGAAAATTCGTGGAGAGGACTGATCTACATTCTCGGCATTATCACAGCCGCGTACCTGCTCATAAAGTACGTGCTGCCCCTGGTGCTCAAGGGTCTGGAAATACTCCTGTCGGCGGCGCTGTGGATAGGGATTGCCGTGCTCGTGGTCTACCTGGTCATGTACGCGGTGAAGATGTTGAACGAGCGGTAGCCGGGATTGCCGAAAGGCGCGTTGCGCAATGGAAGAAAAACTTTTAAAAATTGAAAAGATATCGCTCGCGGTGCTCCTGGTTATCTGCCTGGGCGGCGGGATTATCTTCGGCTACGTCACCGCCCAGATCAAGAACTTCTCCGGTATCGAGAACTTAAAAAAGTTCCAGCCCAGCGTGCCCACCAAGCTCTTCGACGTGAACGGCGAGCTCATCGCCGAGCTCTTCCTGGAAAAGAGGGACCTGGTGGCGTACGAGGAACTGCCCAAGGTGCTTATCAACGCCTTCATCGCCACGGAGGACCGCGACTTCTACAGCCATTTCGGCCTGGATCCCATGGCCATCTTACGGGCTTTCGTGAAGAACATCCTGGCGGGGAAGGTCTCTCAGGGCGGGTCCACCATCACCCAGCAGCTCGCCAAGAGGCTCTTCACCTCCGGCGAGCGCACCCTCTGGCGGAAGATCATGGAGGCGATACTGGCGTTGCAGATCGAGAAGCGCTTCACCAAAGAGGAGATACTGGAGATGTACTTCAACCAGATCTTCCTGGGGCGCGGCTGCTACGGTATATCCGCGTCTTCACAGCTCTTCTTCAACAAGGAAGCGCGCCACCTCGGCGTGGTGGAAAGCGCCATCATCGCCGCCCTGCCGTCGGCGCCGGGACGCCACTCCCCGCTGATGAACACGCGGCGCGCCTGCGCGGTGAACCGCCACATTCTGGACCGCATGGTCAACGCCGGGTTCCTCGACAAGGGGCGCTCCGACCTGCTCTACAACGAGTTCTGGCCGCGATTCGTCGATTCGATCAAGACCGAGTATCCAACCAAGACGGTGTTCTCCAAAATAGAGAACAAGGCACCGTACTTCACCGATTACGTGCGCCAGGTGCTCATGGCGCGCTTCGGCAAGAACGCGGTCTACAACGAAGGCCTGAGCGTCTACACCACGCTGGACCTCAAGAAGCAGGAGATCGCCGAGAAGTACCTGGTGGAAGGCGTGAAGCAGCAGGACGAAATATCCACAAGGGCGAACCGCTACTACCTGAGCGCCGTGGACACCAGCCTCTTCGGGGCCTACGGCATGCTGCGCCAGGTCTTCAGCCTTCCCGGCGTCGTGGTGAGGAACGACCTCGAGACCATGGTGAAGAAGGCGGTGATAGACGAGGCGCTGGACACCGTCGACATGCTGACCCTGATGGTGGGCGACAGGCCCGTGAGCTACACGCTGGAGCGGTTCCGCGAGGCGGTCACCGGCATATCCACCACGCTCCAGGTGGAAGGAGCCATGATCGCGATGGAACCCGCGTCCGGCTACATCAGCGTGATGGTCGGCGGTTCGGAATTTTCCGTGAGCAACCAGTATAATCGCGCCCTCCAGGCGCGGCGGCAGCCCGGCTCCGCCTTCAAGCCTTTCGTGTACGGCACCGGCATCGAGTCGGGGATGATAACCGCCGCCACCGCGCTGCCCGACGTTCCCATCGTCGACGTCGACGCCTCGGGGGAAACCTGGTCGCCGGAGAACTACGAGGGCGAGTACTCAGGGATGGTGCAGATCCGCAAGGCCCTTGCGAAATCCATCAACATCATTTCTATACGGATCTACGACCTGGTGGGGCCCGACCGCATCGCGAACTACGCCGGCAGGATGCTGAAGGTGCCGGAGACGAGCTTCACGCCCACGCCGACGCTTGCCCTGGGCTCGACGGAAGTCACGCCCTTCGAGATGGCCACGGGGTACGCGGTCTACGCGAACCGGGGGCGCGACGTGATACCGTACGCCGTGCGCTACGTCATCGACCGCGACGGCAACGAGCTTGCAAACATCGAGGAAGAGGTGGGCAACGTCATAGCCGCGAAGGAGCGCGACGGCACGATACAGGTGATATCCGAGGAAGTCGCCTTTATCATGACCTCCCTCATGCAGGGAGTCATCGACCACGGGACGCCCCAGTGGGCCGTCCGCAGCGTCGCGCGCTTCACCAAGCCCTGCGCCGGAAAGACGGGCACCACCTCGAACTGGTCCGATACCTGGTTCTGCGGGTACACGCCGGACATAGTCGCCGTGGTATGGCTCGGCTACGACAGGCAGTTCATGTCGCTGGGGAAAAACCAGGCGGCGGCGAGCGTGGCGGCGCCCATCTGGGGCCATTTCATGCGCGAAATTTACAATGGGATGCCCGACCCGGTGTTCCCGAAGCCGCCCAAGGGAGTCTACTTCTCCGGCGGCGAGGTGTTCCTGAACGGGACGCATCCCACGGGGGCCGTGGGCGACCAGTACAAGATGAAGACGGTCCTGGAACGGTACATGGAGAAGCAGGGACTGACGACGCCGCAGTGATCCGCCTGGCGCGGGCATATCTTACACGGGAGATGATGATATCAGCGATGGCTACGAAAGGAAAATCAGGTTTCAAACTCGGCGACAAGGTGGTCTACCCGATGCACGGCGTGGGGCTGATAGACGCCATTGAGAAGAAAATCGTGCTCGGGAAAAAGAACGAGTTCTATATCATCAACATCATCAACAGCGGCATGAAGGTCATGATCCCCGTGGACAACGCGGAGAAGATCGGGCTCCGGGGCGTCATCGGGAAGAAGGAAGTGACGAAAGTGATGGCCCTTCTCAGGAAGACCGGCGTGGAGACCGAGGATGACTGGAAGCTCCGCTACCAGAACAATATCGACAAGGTGAAGAGCGGTTCCATCTACGAAGTGGCCGAGGTCGCGCGCGACCTGTACCGCCGCGGAAGGGAGAAGGAGCTGTCCATCATGGAGCGCAAGCTCTACGAGAGCGCCTACCAGCTCGTGATAAACGAAATCGCCCTGGCGAAAAGCATCGAGGTCGAGGAAGCCGGCAACCTCGTCTCAGAAGTCCTCTCGGCCAGCTGACGCGAACCACCGGCCGACGCGCCGGCCCTCACGCATTTCCCGCCGTACCCGGTGATTTTTCCCGCCGGTAATAAAATTGCTTGCATTTAAACCGTTTTCGATGTACACAAATGTGGGGGCACCAGGTGAACAACCGGGCCCTCGCAGCCATTATCAGGAGTTATACATTATGATATTAGTATTGAGAATCGCTTTCATCGCCGTCAACGCGGTCTTTTCATTTTTCCATTTCCTGAACTACTCGCTGCTCGCGGGCGTCGTCGCCTGCGTGGCCTCGATCGCGGTGTCGCTGGTAATCATCATCGCCATCGAGTACGTGTCCCACAGCTTCGCCACCAGGACGCTGGTCGCCGCCACGCTGGGGCTCATGGTGGGCCTCACCCTGGGGCACCTCGTGGTCCTCGGGATCTCGCGGCTTCCGCTGCCCGTGATGTCTTCACATGCGGGGCTTGTCAGCGCCCTGGTGTACTATATCGCCGGGTTCGGCATGATGATGTTCACCATCATCAAGGGCGAGGAGATCGCCGTCATCGACTGGATCGTGCCCAAGCCGGTCGACGAGGAGAACGACAAGAACGCCTCCTACAAGATCCTGGACACCAGCGTCATCATCGACGGCCGCATCGCCGACATCTGCGACACCGGCTTCATCGAGGGGATACTCGTGATACCGAACTTCGTGCTGAACGAGCTCCAGATGATCGCCGACTCCGCCGACTCCATCAAGCGGAACCGCGGGCGCCGCGGCCTGGACATCCTCAATAA
>Ga0116143_10003412_pt1 | contig 16012 bp, 14 predicted proteins | sample AD_UKC034_MetaG_FD_89745 | JGI IMG/M metagenome (GOLD analysis project Ga0116143, IMG submission 89745) | Active sludge microbial communities of municipal wastewater-treating anaerobic digesters from USA - AD_UKC034_MetaG | ecosystem: Engineered > Bioreactor > Anaerobic > Digestate | place: USA...
TTCAACGCCTCCATGGGCGCCAGAAGGGGCCGGCTTCCCATTCTCGTTCCCGGGATGGGGTTCAGAAAGTTGAGCGGAACGCCGTCCACGTCCAGGTCCCTCAGCGTGAAGGCCAGTTCGATCCGTTCATCCCAGCTTTCCCCAAGGCCCAGGATGCCGCCGGAGCATGTTCTCAACCCTTCCTTCCGGGCTGCGCGGACTGTTTCGAGATCCCCGTCGTAGTCGTGGGTCGTACAGATTCGCGGGAAAAAACTCCGGGCCGTCTCCAGGTTGTGATGATAGGTCGTGACACCGCTTTCCCGGAGCGTCGCCGCCGCTTCCTCCGTGAGCATTCCAAGAGACGCGCAGACAGCCAGGTCCGTCCTCTCCCGGATTCGCCGGACCCCCTGGGCGACCCGTTCGAGTTCCCGGGCATCGAGGGACACGCCGCTGGTGACGATGGAAAACCTTCCGGCGCCTTGGTCCGCCGCCTGAAGGGCCCGCTCGACCATTTCTTCGGGGGACACGAGAGGGAAGGTCCTGATATTCGTCCTGTGCCGGGCGGACTGGGCGCAGAAGGCGCAGTCCTCGCTACAGAACCCGGACTTGGCGTTCATGATGGCGCACAGGACCGGCGCCGCACGCCCTCCGTATTCTCTCGCAATCCGATGGGCGAAGTGAAAAATCTGAGGCGTTTCCTCTTCGGGAAGAGCAGCCAGGCGGGCTGCGTCCTCGGGGGAGAGGGCCTCCTTCCCGTCCCTTAAAACCTTTTCCGCCAGGCGGGCGATGAGGGGATTCGTCATGGGTTCTAACTCCTTTCAGGGAAAGAGGAGCCTTCTCATAGCCGATGCAAGAACTTTCGTCAACCATTAAAGTTTAAACGGTTGACAATGGAAGACCCTCTTTCCTTTCCCGGCCGGGTGCTAACGCCGGGCCGCGCCTCATCCTTCTTTTTCGAATCGGAGCATCCGGGCGTTGACAGCCACGATCACCGTGCTGAGGGACATGAGGATCGCCCCGACGGCCGGCGATATGACGAGACCGGCCTTGTAAAACACGCCGGCGGCCAGGGGGATGGCTATAACATTGTATCCCGTGGCCCACCAGAGATTCTGGACCATCTTCCGGTAGGTGGCCCGGCCGAAAAGAACGAGGGAGGCCACATCGCCGGGATTGCTGTTCACAAGGACGATGTCCGCCGTCTCCGCCGCCACGTCGGTCCCCGAACCGACGGCGATTCCCACGTCCGCCTGGGCCAGCGCCGGGGCATCGTTGACCCCGTCGCCTGTCATGGCGACGAATTCCCCCTCGGACTGGAGCGCCTTGATTTTCTCCTGCTTTTCGTGGGGGAGGACTTCGGCGAAAGTCCCGTCGAGACCCAGTTCACTGGAAATGGCCCCCGCCACCGTCCTGTTGTCCCCGGTAAGCATGAGGCAGCGGATACCGGAAGATTGAAGCCGCTTCACGGCGTCCCGGGACTCCTTCCGAACCCGGTCCGCCAATCGGATCTCTCCGACGGGATCGCCTTCCTTGAGCACGTAGACCACCGTGGACGCCCTGTCCTCCCCTTCCTGCCCCGGCGTGTCGATTCCTTTTTCCCGGAGATATCCCGGGCTCACGACGCCGACGCGTTTCCCTCCGATTGTTCCCATTATGCCCTTTCCCTTGAGAGCCTCGAAATCGGTCACATGCTCCCGGTCCGCTCCTTTTTCTTCCGCCTCCCGGAGAATGCCCGAGGCGATGGGATGCTCCGAACTCCGTTCCAGGGAGGCGGCAAGTGCCAAAACCTCTCTCTCGTCCATGGTTCCGTCAAGGGGCCGGACCCCGGTGACACCGAAAGTCCCCTCCGTCAGGGTGCCCGTCTTGTCGAACACCACCGCCGTGATCTTCCTGGCGTTCTCGAAGGCCGTCCTGTTGCGGATGAGAAGGCCGTTGGCGGCGCAAAGGGCCGTCGACACCGCGACGACAAGGGGGATGGCGAGCCCCAGGGCGTGGGGGCAGGTAATGACCATGACCGTCACCATCCGCTCCATGGCATAAGCGAAATCGCGTCCGATGAAGAGCCAGGCCGCCAGTGTCGCCGTACCGGCGCCGATGGCCACAAGGGTGAGCCACAGGGCGGCCCGGTCGGCGAGATGCTGGGTTTTCGATTTCGAATCCTGGGCCTGCCGGACCAGTGAAACGATCTTTGAAAGGTACGAATCCTCTCCCGTCTTTTCGATCCGGGCCTCCAGGGATCCTTCCCCGTTCAGGGCCCCCCCGATGAGGGCGTCCCCCTCCTTCTTTCGGACGGGCTTCGATTCTCCCGTGATCAGCGCTTCGTTGACGTAGCTTTGACCACGGACGACAACGCTGTCGGCGGGGACCTTTTCTCCCGGCCGGACCAGAACGACGTCGCCGGGGGACAGATCGGCGAGGGAAACCTCAACAACGTCCCCGTTCCGAAGCACATGGGCCTCGCTGGGCATGAGCCTGGCCAGTTCCTGAAGGGCCCGGGAGGCCCCGAGGACGGAACGCATCTCGATCCAGTGCCCGAGAAGCATGATGTCCACAAGGGTCACCAGCTCCCAGAAAAAGATTTTCCCAGGCAGGCCGAAGACCACGGCGGCGCTGTAGAAATAGGCCACCGAAATGGCCAGGGCGATGAGAGTCATCATCCCCGGGGTGCCCTTTTTCACCTCGCCGGCAAATCCGTTGAGAAAAGGCCACCCCCCGTAGGCAAAGACAAAGCTGGACAGAAGAAGAAGCACAACGGTGCTCCCGGGAAAGGTCATGGAAATGCCCAGAAACCTGCCTATCATGGGAGAGAGGACCAGGACGAAGGGCGTGAGGGCCAGGGAGATGAAGAACCGCTTCCGGAAATCCTCGATCATGCCCCGGTGGTGGGCCTCGTGGTCGTGGTGTCCCCTGGAAGCCCGGCCTTTTCCGGCGGCTTCTCCGCCGTGGGAGGAATGATCGTGTCCCCCCGGGGCCTCCCCTGAAGATCCATGACGATGGGATTGCGTCTTTTCCTTCATGGTCGTGTACCTCAAAAATTCCTTAAAGACCGGACCTTTTTTTCCATATCCTGAAATACCGCGTGTTCAGGGGCCAGCGCTCCGGGCCGTAAAGGGCGATGATCCGTCGGAACAACCGGATAATCAGGGCAGGCAGGTTTTTACGGTATGGGGATTCCCCCGGGGGTGTTTCACGGCGGCACCCGTCCTCAACAGCCGGTCAGTAACGACAGCAACTATTTATAATATAAATTTTCAGCCTCTCGAAACGCGGCCGTTTCCCCTCAGGGGCTTCCGGAAGCCCGAAGCAAGGGAGGGTGCATTTCATCAATATATATCACAGGAAAGCAGATGTCCAAAACGGTAATAACGAGATCCCGGAAGCGGAACAGGAACGATGCATATAAGTCGTATCACAAACAGGCAAACATCCACCCCTTACGTTCCTTGACATTCTTTCGCCTGCTGAAAAAATGAGCGAAGATACCATCCACCCGAGATTCCTTAATGGAGCAGCGGACCCCCTCGGCCAATCCGGGTCATTGACGTTGACCCTGAAAAATTAACGACATCATTGACAGATCATTTATTTTTTCTTAAATTGAATAAATAATTCATGCGCCTGAAAATTGTTCCCGATTCCGGAGAATCCTCATCTCCTTAAAAAGCCGTGGCTGTCTTTCTTGATTAACTCAGTTCATGGCGCATCCACCTGTATCTCGTAATGTGTTGAGATGGAAGACCGCCCGCCGGACCGGCCGGGGCGGTGTCGGGGATCACCGAAATGCAGACAAGGCACGTGATTCGTGCCGGGGGGAGGTGACCCATGTCACGGTTTATCAGAGTCGTTGTACCGGTTTTATTCTTTCTTCTTTTTTCAGCGCCCATCCCGGCAGCCCTGTCCGGCGAAAAGGAGTTGCTCGACCAGGCGGGCGAGGAAATACGGGCGGTCATGAAAAAAACGGAGGACGCCCGACAGAAGAGGTGCCTCCAGAATGCCGATGAGGCTCTCAAAGCCGCCGGCGAAGCCCTGAAGAAAGGAGACAAGAAAGAAACCGAAAAGAACAAGAAAAAGGCATTGAAATGGTACGTCCAGGCCGTTCGGGAATGCATGGCCCCGGGAAGTGCCGGGGACAACATTGCCGAAGCCCTGAAAAAAGAAGGAAAGATGCATGACATGGGCTTCTCTCGGCTCAAGACCCTCCTGAAGGCCCTGGTGGACGCCAAGGAAAACAAGGAAAAATCAGATCTTCCGATCTATCAGGGAATGGCAATCAACAGCCTCATGCTCGCCCTTTACGAAATCATCGACACGGGAGGGCACGACGGCTTTGAGCCGGAGAAGGCCCTGAGGTGGTACATCAACGCCGCGGCCTCCTGCGAAGACGTCCAGAAGCTCATTGACGAACTTCTCGATTACCTGGCAAAACATTCCGATATGACGGGCATTCCGGATATTTCACAGGAAGGCTGCCAGAAAGCCAAGGATATGGTGAACCGGCTTTATGAGATGAAAAAGAAGGGGGCCTCTTTCGAGGAAATCATCGATTTTGCAGAAGAGATCAAAAAATTCATAAGAGAGGAGATGACCCGGACCGGCAAGGCAAGGCGCGCAAAAGACCTCGCGGAAGCGGAAAAGGAGGAAGAACGGACGGAGCGGGTTGAACCAAAACCGGTGACAACCGTGCGGTTTACAGCCCTGGAGGGGGAAACGAACATAAACAGGGGCTATCTGGGCAATGTGGAAACCATCAAATTCATCGCCCTCGATGGAAAGGAAATCCCCCCCGAAAAAGTCAGGCCGGACGTGACGGACCACGGTGACCACCACACGATTTCTGTCGCCAAAACCGTCGGTCTTTCCAGTATCGTCGTCACGGGAACCGCGGGAGTTATCCATCTGATCCAGGACTGGAAAGACCGTGCGCCGTCAGGGTTTTCGGGAATTTCTCCCAAAGACGGAACCATTGATGTCCGAAACGGGGTAATCGAGGAAACCTTTAATGTATCCCCCGGAACACCGGACATGATCAGTGCCCCCGGGAAGACTGCCGTCACCGTGGCGGGAACACCGGTGGGCATCGTCGCTGTGAGGCCCGACCAGATAGCCGTCTCAGGGAGCGGCATCACCCCTTCCTCGACGGGCAATGTGCCGGTCCGGATGACCACTCCTGCAGGAACGGTCATTTCCGGCGTCAATCCTTCCTGGGGTTACAATATGTCCCTGCCCCCGGCGGTGAAGACCCGCATCTCGATACCCATCAGCGCTGAAGTCATCGGGCTCGAACCGGACAGGAAGGTAACCTTCCGCTTCCTCCCCGGTCCCGGACAGGTCATCGAACCCCCTGTGGTCACACTCCCGGCTGCGGCCCTCGTCTCACCGTCCCCGGTGGCAAGCCTCCAGGTCCTCACCCCAGGTCCACAAGGCCTGGATGTTGTCGTAACCTTGGAAGAAAAAAAATGACCCCTTTGAGACCCTCATTCGCAGCGCCGTTCCTGATCACGCTCCTTCTTCTGTCCTCCCCGGCGTTCGGAAACCCCCTCTCGACGGAGGGAACCCGTTCCACCAGGATCGAGTTTACCGCTTATGAAAGGGAAAAAGACAATGGCATCACCGGGACAAACGTCACCGTGTTCCTCTCCGGCGGGTACGGCCGGCCTGATATGGACGCGCTGAACCGTTACATGGACTACATAAACGCCAATTTTGCCGGAACGGTTTCTCATCTGAACCATTACAGTCAGATGGGATTCGGAGTAGAGTGGAAGGGACCGAAAAGCTTATTTGCCGGAATGGCGTTCCAGTGGATCGATACAAGCGTGAAGGGATCCACCGTATTTGCTGGCCAATCCTCATCTTTTCGTATTGACATCGATGCGGGAGGCCTGGAAATATACGGCGGGCTGAGAACGTCACGGATATTGGGCCCCCTTCGCCTCGAAGCTCTTCTGGGGGCCGGGTATTACCGGTCGCGGTACCGGGAGAGGGAAAACGGTTACGACATCTCCGGAAAGGATTGGGCGCCGGGATTCCGAGGCGGACTGGGGTTTATGTTCAGTTTTTCGGAACACCTTTCTTTTCATGTGAACGGGTCTTACAGGTACCTGAAATTCGACGATTACAATGGCGGGAACGGCCGGGTGAGATTCGTTTCTCCCGGTCATCCCGCCGCCGAAGCCGATTTCTCCGGATTCATGCTGGAAGGCAGGATGGCCTTGCTGTTCTGAAAAATCAGGAAAGGGGGTTCTGATTATCGGCGTCGGCACAGGACATCAAGCCTTCCCCTTTCAACGGATCCGCTTCAACCGTTCCCCGATGAGACGTTGAAACAGATGAATCTGCAGGAACCTTCGAATGAAGGCCTCGGCGACCCATTCACTGATTCATGCAGCGTCCGTCCATGCTCCTGTATCCTGACATTTCAACGATCTTCGAAGAAAAATGAAACGGGAGAACATTCCCGGGAGGCCGTCTTGGGTCATCTGACACCGCTCAACTACCGCCGTCTGCAGAAGCGCATGGACCGGTTCGTTCCCGGAATCCCCCATTCGGAATTCCTCTATGAAATTCTCAGGATCCTTTTCACGGACGACGAAGCGCGGCTTTGCTCCGTCATGCCCCTCACAGACTTCGACATTCCCAGGATTTCCAGGATCTGGGGGAAAAGCGAAGAAGAATCGGCGGCCGTTCTGAAAACCCTGGCGGATAAGGGCCTCGTCTTCGAATTCCCCCTTGACGGCGTTCCCCGGTATGTCCTGGCGCCGCCGGTTCTCGGTTTTTTTGAATTCTCACTCATGCGGATGGACGACGGCCGGTTCGACCATCAAAAACTCTCCGAATACTATTACCGGTATCTCAACATGGAAAAGGATTTCATACGGGAGTACCTCTCCGTCTATCCCCAGGTGGCCCGGGTCCTCGTCCATGAAAACGCCGTGGAGGAATACGTGTCCGAGGTGCTCCCATATGAAAAGGCGAGCGAAATCATCGGATCGGCCCGGTGCGTCACCGTGGGAACCTGCTTTTGCCGCCACAAGATGGAACACCTGGGAATGGCCTGAGACAACCCCCAGGACGTCTGTCTCACCTTCAACGACGTGGCCGAATACCTGGTCCGTCACGGCATCGCCCGAAAGATCTCCCGGGCGGAGGCGAAACGGATTCTTGACGATTGCGTCGAACGGGGACTGGTCCAGATCGCGGACAACAAGAAAAACCAGCCGGCCATCATCTGCAACTGCTGCGGATGCTGCTGCGACATGCTCCTGGCGTACAAGCGGCTCGGCGTGAGTCACACCATCAACCCGAGCAACTTCATCTCGACGATCACGGTGGAGGACTGCAACGGATGCGGTGTCTGCGAGAGCCGCTGTCCCGTCGACGCCATCGCCATGATCAACGACCGTCCCGTGATCAACGAGGTAATCTGTCTCGGGTGCGGCGTCTGTGCCCGTTTCTGCCCCACCGGGGCCTGCCGGATGGGAATGCGCGAGGAAAAACCCCTTGTTCCCGACACCATGCTGGAAAAGCTTTTCCTGGGTTCCGTCCACCAGGGAAAGACGGGCAACTTCATATTCGATGAACCCGGGAGACTCACCCACCGGCTTATGCGGGAAGTGCTCAACGCCGTCGTCAAGATCCCCCCCGTCCGCAACCTTCTCACGGATCGCCGATTCTACAACCGATTTCTCCGATATCTTGAGAAAACGGAAAAATACGAAAAAGCCGGAGGGCTGTCTCCATGAATATCCCGTCACCTTTCGATCCGGAAAGGGATGTCGCGCCCATCTCCTTCGATCCGGGACTTCTCGGGAGGACCCTGGCTCTGAAAGAAGCGGGACTTCCCCGGAGGCCCCAGACAGGCTGTTTCGTCTGGGACCCGGAAGGCCACATCGAGGCTCCTTATCCCACCGTCCTGTCATTTCTGTAGGGCAAGAAACGTGTTCTCGGCGCGTTCACTTGTTTCCCGAAATAAGTTCGCAATGGAAGACCACCCGCCGGACATACGAACACGGTCTGACACCCTCTTCGACGGGAAAAGGAATCTTCAGAAAAATCAAAGAGAGGGACCGGCTTGCACGATCCGCCCCGTGTACAGGAAGGCGACAAGGGCGGCGGCCCAGGTGATTCCAAATATGCCCCACCAGATCCCCAAGAGGCCGACACCCAGGTATCTCATGATGGAAAACACCGCCACGGGGACGATGATCTGCCTGGTCAGGCCGATATACACGGCAAAAGAAGGCTTTTTCATGCCCTGGAGGGCCGAAACGGATGTGTACAGGATGACATAGGCCCAGGAAATGAAGGCGGCAATCCTGAGATAGGTTACCCCTGCACGAATGACCACGCCGTCACCGGTGAAAAGCCTCATCATTGGATCGGCGGCGAGAAAAACCATCAGGGCTCCTGCCGTCATGACCCCGATGCCATATTTGAGAGAGATTCCAAGTGCTTCCCGGACCCGGTCCATGCGCCGCGCCCCATTGTTCTGCCCGACGAGGGCAAGGGTCGCGATGTTGAGCCCGATAGCCGGCAGAAGGGCGATCTGTTCGATCCGGAGCGCTGTTCCGTAAGCCGCCACGGCTTCTTTCCCGAAGACGCTGACGTAATAGGTGATCACGAAAGCCCCGATGGCCACGGTCATCATGTTCAGGCTGGCCGGGAAGCCCTGTCGGGCGATCTCTGCAAAATATCCGATTTTCGGCCTTAACAGGCTCAGGCACTGACGGCACAGCAGTCCCGTCCGGATCGCCCGGTAACAGAGATAGACACACCCGCCAAGCTGAATGATCACCGTCGCCCAGGCAACCCCGGATATTCCCAGGGCGGGCAGGCCCAACCCGCCGAACATGAACCACGGATCGAGAAGGATGTTCAGAAAAAAGCCGCAGATGAGGAAATTTCTGAAACTTGCCGTGTCCCCCTGGGCGTTGAGCGAGGAGTTGACGACGTAAGCAAGCATGAAAAAAACAGAGCCGTAGAAAATCACGTCCATGTACTGAAGAGTCAGGACAAGATAAGCCCCTTCGGCCCCGAGAATCCGAAACAGAATAGGAGAGGCGATGAGCCCCGACAGGGTGAGAAAAAGCCCTGTCAAGAGGGCGAAAACCAGTGACTGGGCCGTGTAGATAACGGCAGCATCCCTGTCTCCCTCACCGAGAGAATTGGAAATGAGGGCTGTCGATCCGGTGCCGAGGCCCGTTCCCATTGAAATCAGGATAAAAAAGACAGGAAAGGAGATGGAAAGGGCTGCCAGGGCTTCCGTGGACAGGAGGCCGGCGAAATACGTATCCACGGCGTTATACATGGTATTGAAGAAATAACCGATGCTTGCCGGAACGGCGATCCTGCGGACATGCCGGGACAGGGGTCCCCGGGTGAGATCCTCGCCGGCGGGGCCGGTATCAAGAGAAAGAGGCACGCTTCGTTGCATTGACGCCGGTCCTCCACAATATTCTTTATCCCATGATATCCCAGGAGGGTCAACCACTCACCGACGACGTCGATAAAGCCATCCTGCTGAAGGAAGAGAATCTGCCGGCGGACTCCCCTCGGCTCGTTTATGGACATGGAAAAGGGGACCCCGAGTTTCTTTGTAACCGCTCTGAATAGGAGTACATTTTATCAGTCTGTCGCCGTCGATTGCCGGTCTTTGACCGCCGTGTAGAGACAGGTGATGCCGCAAGTCAGGCAATGGCACTCGACACCGGAGAATCCGGCATCCTCGAGAATCCGGGAGAACCGGGACGGGGAGGGGAAATGCATGATCGAATCGGCCAGGTAATGATAGGCCTCGGGGTTCCGGGAGAACGAGCGGGCCATCCGGGGAAGCACCCGGCCCAGGTAAAACCCGTAAATTTTTCGAAAAATCGCGGCCGAGGGGAAATGCATCTCGAGAATCAGGATTCTCCCCCCGGGACTCAGGACCCTTCCGATCTCCCGGAGCGCCCCCGGCCGATCGGGCATGTTCCGGATCCCGAAGGCGATCCCCGCCGTGTCGAAAGCACCCTCGCAAAAAGGCAGCGCCATGGCATCGGCCTGGACCAGGACGATCCGGGATTCCAAGTCCTTACGGCGTATCTTTTCCGACGCCTCGTCGAGCATTTCGCCAACAAAGTCGACAGCGGTGACGGATACCCCTTCATGGCGTCCGGCCACCGCCAGGGCGAGATCCCCCGTTCCCGTGGCAACGTCGAGATAGCGGTTCGTTTTCCCGAACCATCCTTTTTCGGCGGCAGCCCGTCGCCAGGCCACATCGCGCCTCAAGCTGAACAGGCGGTTCAGAAAGTCATAGGTTCCCGTTATGGTGGCGAAAATGTCTCTGACCATGGCCCGGTGGGCGGCCGCATCCAGGGACGAAACAGGCTGGTATTTCCGATGGGACATCAGACAGGGTTCTTTCCGTTTTACGTCATCGTCCACGCGAAGCGCCGTCGTCGGTACCAGGAAGGATGAAAAGCGGACCCATCGGATAACCCGGCCGCGGCGACGGCTCAAAGGGGGCTTTCATCGATGGAACATGTCACTGAGAAGCGGCGATCTTCTCGTCCCAGACACGGATGAGGTAGTCTTTCTGTTCTTCGAAGAGGAGGGCCTGTTCTTCCACCAGTTCCTCCGCTTCCTCGGAGGTCATGTCCAGGCTCTGCCGGACGAAGGAGGCCACCCGGGCGTAGTAGAGGGGGGTGACGAGATCGATAAGCCTGTAACGGTTCACCTTCCAGGCGTGAAAGGTCGCCGCCAGTTCGTAAAGGGCCTGGATCCACGTTCTCGTTGGAAGACGGAAGACGGAAGGCTCCATGGTAGAGGCCTCCCGGATGGCCTCGAAACACTCGGGACAGAACAGGTCCTTCCACAGGGAGGAGAACTGCTGGAACCCGACCTTGAAGTGCTCCACCAGGCCTTCGAGATTGACGGCCACCGGCTCCGGTTCGATGTGGTTCTCGAACCCGAAGGTCTGCACCGGCTCGCTTCCCTCAACTTTTTTCCAATGATTCTCATAGTTTTCCATGAGTGAAAAGATCGTCCAGACCACCTGGCGGAACATGGGGCCGAGGTGCTGACCGGGATCCTTGGCATCATGGATCTTCACCCCCAGATTGGACTGGCAGATCTTGAATCCCTGGGTGATGGCGTTGGTGGTCATCCAGATGTCGATACCGTAACGGGCGACGTCGGTCTCCCAGACATCCTGATCGACGTAGAACTTGGCCACGCCCCGGGAAAGGGCGAAGTCCCCCCCGATGGGCTGGCGGATCCGCTTCCCGTACAGGGCCCGGGTGAGATTGTACACGATGTTGTTCGTTATGGTCCCGTCATACTTGTGGCGCACGTAGACGGGGGCCACGAAATCATAGCCCTGCTCCACGACGGGGTCGATGAGATACTTCACCCAGTCGGGGGTGATGCTCCGCAGATCCGAGTCCACGACGGCGCAGGCCTTCACGTGCAGGCGGCTGGCGGCCTCGAAAACGGAGCGGAGAGCCGTTCCCTTCCCCCCCGGCCCCCGGTAGATGGAAACGATTTTTTCCTGCCAGGGCTTGATCTGGAATTCCTTGGCCACTTCCCGGGTGTCGTCGGTGGACCCGCCGTCAGCGACGATGATGACGCCTCGCTTGTCCTTGAAGTGCCTCGCCAGGCCGTGGGTGACCATCTGAATCACGTGCTCGATGGTTTTTTCATTGTTGAAAGAGGGAATTCCCACGAGAATGTCCGCCTCCTCGATTTCCTCCAGCCGTTTTCCCGTGTAACCTCTCAGGGCTGTGTTGTAATGCATGGCGTTTCCTCTCGATTTTTTGCAATTTACCTTATCATATCGGCCAAATGGTAACAACCTTGACAGCGCCGCAACAGCCTCGAACCGCTGGGATCACAATATTACAAAAGGATGACAAAAGAAAAAACAAGAGAAAAGAACAGTTTCACGGGATCTTCATCTTTCTGTCATCAATTTGTAACATAATAAAATTAAGATGCTTTCAAAATGTTACAAACCAAAAACCTTATCGAGGAGGATCCAAATGAAAGGCAGACTGTTTTATTCAGCCCTCGTCGCCCTGACCGTCCTTTGCTTCGGCGTGACGGCGTTCGCGGCGACCCAGGTCGTCGTCAACGGGTCGACCACCGTGCTTCCCGTAGCCCAGGCGGCGGCGGAAGCGTACATGAAAAGCCACAGTGACGTGAGCATCTCCATCTCCGGTGGCGGTTCGGGCAACGGCATCAAGGCCCTCATCGACGGCACGACGGACATCGCCAACTCGTCCCGCTTTCTCAAGGACAAGGAAGTCCAGTCGGCCATGGAAAAAGGCGTCTACCCCGTTCCTTTCCGGATCGCCATGGACGCCATCGTCCCCATCGTCCACCCCCGTAACCCGGTCAAGGACCTCACCATCGAGCAGCTGAGCCTCATTTACCAGGGGAAGATCACGAACTGGAAGGAAGTGGGCGGGGAAGACCTCCAGATCGTCATCGTGTCCCGGGACACGAGTTCCGGCACCTACGAGGTCTGGGAGGAAAAGGTCCTGCACAAGGCCAAGGTGAGCCCCCGGGCCCAGCTCCAGGCGTCGAACGGCGCCGTCTCCCAGGCCGTTTCCAAGAACCGGTACGCCATCGGCTACATCGGCTTCGGGTACCTGAACAAGGACGTGAAGGCCCTGCAGGTGAACGGCATCGAAGCGACCATGGAATCGGCCCTCTCCGGCGTCTACCCCGTCTCCCGCCCCCTCTTCATGTTCACCCGGGGCTGGCCCACCGGTGCCGTGTCCGATTTCATGAATTACATCCTGAGCCCCAAGGGCCAGGAAATCGTCAAGAAGGAAGGGTACATCCCCCTTTACTAAACCCGCCGGGGCAACACGTTCCGGGTTTTTGAGAAGCGCACCATTCGTCGGAACGGGAGGCCGTTGAAAAAAACCGCCTCCCGTCGTATTCTGAGTGTTAAAAAGGCAGGCTGCCAAAGGCCATGACACGAACCCTGAAAGAAAAACTCATCAAGCAGGCCTTTTTTCTCTTTGCCCTGGTCTCCGTCGTCGTTCTGGGACTCATCGTCATTTTTCTCTTCATGGAAGGCCTTCCCATCTTCCGGGTGACGTCCCTGAAAGATTTTCTTTTCGGTATCGAGTGGTATCCCACCTACGATCCTCCCGATTTCGGGATCGGGGCGCTCATTGTCGGGTCCTTCGCCGTCACCCTCGGCGCCACCGTCATAGCCGTTCCCCTCGGCATCTTATCGGCCGTCTACATTTCCGAAATCGCCCCGGGGCCGGTCAAGGAGGTATTCAAGCCCGTGGTCGAGCTTCTCGCCGGCCTCCCCTCGGTGGTCCTCGGCTTCTTCGGCATGGCCGTCATCGCCCCCTGGATGCAGGAAACCTTCGATCTGCCCACGGGACTCAACATCGCCAACGCTTCGCTCGTTCTCGCCTTCATGGCCATACCCACCATATCGAGCATTTCCGAGGATGCCCTGTACGCCGTCCCCCAGGAATTCAAGGAGGCCTCCTATGCCCTCGGGGCGACCAAGTTCGAAACCATCACCCGGGTGATTGTCCCCGCGGCCCTATCGGGGATCTCCACGGCCGTCATTCTCGGTATGGCCCGGGCCATCGGGGAAACCATGGTGGTTCTCATGGTGGCGGGCGGCGCGGCCATGATCCCCGAAAGCATCTTCGATTCCGTCCGGCCCATGCCCGCGAGCATCGCCGCCGAAATGGGGGAAGCCCCCTTCCGGAGCGATCACTACCATGCCCTTTTCGCCACGGGAATCGTCCTTTTTTTCCTGACCCTGGGGTTCAATCTCATCGCCGACTACGTGTCCAATAAATTCAAGGAAACCGGTTCCGCAACCTTATGAAATGGCGATATCTGAAACAGAATCTCTTCTTCCTCATGGTCCGCCTGTCGGCCCTCACCATCGCCGTCGCCATCGGGGCCTTCCTGTTTTACATCTTCTACCACGGCGCAGGCGTCATCAGCTGGAGCTTCCTGACCGAACCACCGCGGGATGCCATGACGAAAGGCGGGATCATGCCGGCCATACTGGGAACCTTCTACCTGACCCTGGGGGCCCTGGTGATCGCCCTGCCCCTGGGGATCACGTCGGCCGTCTATCTCAGCGAGTATGCCAAACAGGGCCCCGTGGTCCGGATCATCCGGATCGGCGTGAACTGCCTGGCCGGGGTGCCCTCCATCGTCTTCGGTCTCTTCGGTCTCGGGCTCTTCGTGGTATTTCTGCAATTCGGGTCGTCCATCGCCTCCGGCGCCCTGACCCTCGGTTTTCTCATCCTGCCCACCGTCATCGGCGCGTCCGAGGAAGCCCTTAAGGCTGTTCCCAGAACATTCCGGGAGGCCTCCCTGGCGCTTGGCGTTTCCAAGTGGCAGACCATCCTCCGGATCGTTCTTCCCAGTGCCCTCCCGGGAATCCTCACCGGGTCGATCCTCGGCATCGGCCGGGCGGCGGGGGAAACGGCGCCCATCATGTTCACCGCCGCGGCCTTTTTCACGCCCCTTCTTCCCAAATCCATCTTCGACCAGGTCATGGCCCTGCCTTACCACGTGTACGTCCTGGCCACGGCGGGGACCCACATCGAGGAAACGAGGCCCATCCAGTACGGCACCATCGTCGTCCTCGTCGCCCTCGTCCTGGGAATAAATCTTGTCGCCATCGTCATCCGAAGCTGGATCCGAAAAAAGAAAAGGTGGTAACCGTGCAGGACAACAGCACCATCATCCAATGCCAGAACGTCAATTTCTATTACGGAAACTTCCGGGCCCTGACGGACGTGACCATGGATTTCGAGCAGAACCGGGTAACGGCCCTCATCGGCCCGTCGGGATGCGGGAAGTCCACCCTCCTGCGGCTACTCAACCGGATGAACGACCTCATCGACGGGACCCGGGTGGAAGGGCGGATCCTTTTCGAGGGAAGGGACATCTACGGGAACGAGGTCGACCCTGTGGAAGTCCGGAAACGTATCGGCATGGTCTTTCAAAAGCCCAACCCCTTTCCCAAGTCCATTTTCAACAACATCACCTATGGTCCCCGTCTTACCGGTCTGCACAGAAAAAGCGACCTGGAGGCCCTGGTGGAGCGGAGCCTGAAACAGGCCTCCCTCTGGGAGGAGGCCAAGGACATTCTCGGCCAGTCCGCCATGATGCTCTCCGGCGGCCAGCAGCAGCGCCTGTGCATCGCCCGGGCCCTGGCCATGAAGCCCGATATCCTGCTCATGGATGAACCCACGTCCGCGCTGGACCCCATTTCCACCGCCAAAATCGAGGAATTGATTGACGAATTGAAAAAACAGTATACGATTATCATCGTCACCCACAACATGCAGCAGGCCGCCCGGGTCTCCGACTGCACAGGATTCTTCTACCTGGGAAAACTCATCGAGTTCAATCCCACGGAGAAGCTCTTCACCAACCCCGATGAAAAGCAGACGGAAGACTACATCACGGGGCGTTTCGGCTGATCGGGAAAGGACGGGAACGGAAGGAAAGGAAACGGAACGCTATGAAAGTCCACACCAGCTCCCAGTACGAGCGCGATCTGAAGGACGTCAAGGAGAGTCTCGTCTATTTGGGCGCCCTCGTCGAAAAGGCCATCGACAAAGCCGTCAAGGCCCTCCTGGACCGGAATTCCGATCTCGCCCGGGACACCATCGCCGGCGACCGGGTCATCGACCGCCTGGACGAGGAAATCGAGGAAAAATGCATCACCCTGCTGGCCCTCCGCCAGCCCATCGCCCGGGACCTCCGTTTCATCACCACGGCCATCAAGATCAACGGACACCTGGAACGGATCGGCGACATGGCGGTGACCATCGCCAAGAGGGCCATCGCCCTGAACGAGGAACCCCAGCTGAAACCCTACATCGACCTGCCCCGGATGGCGGAAATCGCCGAGGGGATGATCCGGAACAGCCTGGACGCCCTGATCCAGGAGGACGTCACCCTGGCGAACCGGGTCCGGCGGGAGGACGACATCATCGACAAGCTGAACGAGCAGATTTTCCGGGAGCTTCTCACCTTCATCATGGAA